>Ga0180222_1000432_pt1 | contig 61192 bp, 62 predicted proteins | sample eDN5th37CKraftOP_FD_151336 | JGI IMG/M metagenome (GOLD analysis project Ga0180222, IMG submission 151336) | Enriched Organic Plus compost microbial communities from Emeryville, California, USA - eDNA 5th pass 37_C Kraft OP (version 2) (version 2) ... | reverse complement strand
CCGCGGCGATCCCGGGCGCGATCGCCGCGCGCGCCTCGAGCCGGTCCGGCATGGCGGAAAGGATCGTGTGCGTCGCGGCATCGCCGAAGGCGTTCATCAGGCGCACCGCGCGCGCCTCCTTGCCGCCGAGCGTGAAGGTGGAGTGACAGTGGAGGATGCGAACCGCCATACCGCTGCTTATGCCCGCCGATCGCCGTCGGGAACAGCGATCGCGCGAACGCGCCCGCGCGGCGATCGCGTGAGGTTCGTCGCCCGCTGGTGTCGTTGGTCGCTGGCGGTTTGTGTCTACAGTTTCGCACATTAGGGGGCGGGCGAATGAAGTTCGCGAAGCGTAACAGTGACTTGGATGGTGCGCAGGCCTGCGCATCATCGCCCGCCCATCTCTCCAGTGAGGAGAAGCTGATGCTGCTCCAGCTGCTCGAACCGGAGGCCTGGAGCCCCGCCGATCTCGCCGCGCTCGCGCGCGATTACGACCCGCGCGTGCGCAGCTGGGCGGGCCTGGTCCTGGCGCTGGCCATGGCCGGCGCGCGGCGCGACGCCGCCTGAGAGAGCCCGATCCAGGGTCTCAGCCAGCCGATCTCGCGGCCCGCCAGGTAGAAGGCGAGGCTGGCCGCCAGCGTCGCGCCGAGCAGGAGTGGATAGGCGATGGCGAAGGGCAGGTTGAGGGGCCGGATCTCCCAGCCCAGCCACACGATCACCGTCTGGTGGAGGATGTAGAACGGGAACACAGCCTCCGCCGCGCTCGCGCGCAGGGGGTGGTCCCGGTTGAGATAGCGCTCCGCCAGCGCGGCAAGCGCCAGCGGCACCGCCCAGCCCATCGCCACCGATGCCGCGAGGATCGCCGCCGCCTCGACGTGGCCCGGCGTCGTGCCATCCGGCCATCGCGCCTCGGCGACGAGCAGGATCGTAGCGCAGAGCAGCCCGATCGCGATCGCCGGGCGCCGCACGCGCTCGAGCACGGACCACAGCGACGGCGCTCCCGCCAGCGCGTAGCCGAACAGGAAGGGCGGCACATAGGTGAGATGCCCGTGCCAGTCGGTCAGCACGTCGCCGCCTTGCGGGATCACGAACAGGATCGACAGCCGCCCGAACACGACAAACGCGAGTGGCACGAGCAGCGCCCGCTGCCCTTGCGCGAGCCAGACGGGCAGCGCCGCGAGCCGGGCCTTGTATCGCTCCGGCAGCCAGAGCAGCGCGGCGACGAGCGCCATCGTGTAGACCCAGAGATAATCGATGAACCAGAGATGCTCGACCCAGGTCCAGCGGCCCGAGGCGAGCACGGCCCAGCGGTCCACGAGGAGGAAATGGACGAGCGAGCCCGAGTGGCCAGCCTCCTGCGCGCGCACCCAGGTCTCCGGCGCCACCAGCAGCGCCACGCCCAGGGCGAGCGGCATCAGGAGGCGCAGGCTGCGCGAGCGCGCGAAGGCGCGCGGATCGCCGAGCTTGGCGAGCAGCGCGCGCGAGGCATAGCCCGCGACGAGGAACAGCAGGCAGAGCCGCCACGGCCGCACCAGCGCCAGCGGATAGACGATCCAGTCGACCCGCTCGGCGGCGTGGACGACCCAGCCGCCTGGCGCGAAGTACATGCCGACATGATAGGGAACGAGCAGGGCGAAGGCGGCGATGCGCAGCCAATCCAGGCCGTAATGCCGCCCGATGCGATCCTGTTGAACCGTCACTACGCTGCCCACGCCTCGCTTCTGTACCGTCCGTCGGACGGCGGCGTGCATCTAGGGCCGCGGGCATGAATGCGGCAGCCAAAATTCCAGGTTAACGCGCCGCCGTCCCGCAACGGGACGAATTATCCCGGGACGGCGGCCCCTCTCCTGCGGTCCTAGGCCGACACCCGCTGCAGCAACGCCTCGATGGCGGCGATCGATTCCGGCTCGTCGAGCGTCGGCGCATGGCCCACGCGCGGCACTTCGGTAACGACGAGTTCGGGCACTTCGGCCTTCATCTTCGCCACCGTCGCCGCGCTCAGCAGGTCGGAAATCTCGCCGTGGACGAGCGCCACCGGCACCGCGCCGAGCGCGCGGAAGGCCGGCCAAAGGTCGAAGGCGGTGCTGACCGGCAGCTTGAACGGCTCGGCGATCCGCATGTCATAATCGAAGACAATGCGGCCGGGCGGGGCCAGCTTGCATACGCGCTTGGCATAGACGAGCCACTGGTCGAGCTCCCAGTCGGGATAGCGGTCCCCCTGATGCTCGGCGAGCGCGCGGGCGGCGTGCAGCCAGGTCGGCCAGTTCTGCGGCTTGCCGACATAGGAGCGGATATGGTCCAGCCCGCGCGTGTCGATGTCCGGGCCGATGTCGTTGATCAACGCGCCGGCGATCCGGGTCGCGTCGGCCGCCGCCATCAACATGGTGAGCAGGCCGCCGAGCGAGGTGCCGATCAGCACGAAGCGGCGCAGGTCGAGCACGGCGAACAGGGCCTCCAGGTCCTGGAGATAGACCGGCGGCACATAGGTCATCGGGTCCTTGGCGTAGCCGCTTTCGCCGCGTCCGCGCAGATCGACGCAGATCATCCGCCAGTCGCCGGCGAGCCGGCTCGCAACCCCTTCGAAGTCGCGCGCGTTGCGGGTCAGGCCGGGAATGCAGATGACCGGCGGCCGGCTCGCGTCGCCGGCATAGTCGCGATAGTGGAGCCGTAGCCCGTCGCTCGATTCCCAATAACCATCGGACCAGTCCGCCATGCCACGCCCTCTCAAGTGCCCGCTTCCTATCTCCCGATGAACGCGCGGGCGCAACCCGGTCCGGTCTATCGCGGCGAAACCGCCATCCTTTCGCTCGGGCCCGATTTCTACGACGAGGTCACGCCGGCCGATTTCCCGCGGACGATCCTGCGCTTCCGCAACGACCGCGCCGCCGCCAGCGTCGGCCTCGCCGGGCTCGACGACGCGGCGTGGATTCGGCATTTCGGTCGCTTCGCGCCGCTGCCGGACACGCTCGCCGTGCCGCTGGCGCTGCGCTACCACGGCCACCAGTTCCGCGAGTACAATCCCGACATCGGCGACGGGCGCGGGTTCCTGTTCGCGCAGCTTCGCGACGATAAGGGCCGGCTGCTCGACCTCGGCACCAAGGGATCGGGCCGGACGCCCTACAGCCGGTTCGGCGACGGTCGGCTGACGCTGAAGGGCGCGGTGCGCGAGCTGCTGGCGAGCGAGATGCTGGAGGCGTTCGGCGTCGAGACCTGCCGAACCTTTTCGATCATCGAGACCGGCGAGGCGCTCGAGCGGAGCGACGAGCCCTCCCCCACCCGCTCGGCTGTGCTGGTGCGCCTCAGCCACGGCCATATCCGCATCGGCACCTTCCAGCGCCTCGCCGCGCTCGGCCAAGCAGAGAATATCCGGAAGCTCGCCGACTATTGCCTCGGCCATTTCTTCGGCGAGCCTGGCGGCGAGGACGCGCCGGCGCGCCTCCTCGCCAATGTCGCCGCCGCCACGGCAAGGCTCGCCGCCAGCTACATCGCCGCGGGCTTCGTGCACGGCGTGCTCAATTCCGACAATATCAACGTGACGGGCGAGAGCTTCGACTACGGGCCGTGGCGCTTCACACCCTATTGGGACGGCGCCTTCACCGCCGCCTATTTCGACCATACGGGCCTCTATGCCTTCGCGCGCCAGCCGGAGGCGATCCACTGGGATCTCGTCCAGCTCGCCATGGCGCTGCGCGCGGTCGCGTCCGCCGAGGCGCTGACCCCGGCGCTTGAGCCCTTCCCGCAGCAGTTCCGCGCGGCGCTGCGCGACGCGGTCTTCGACCGGCTCGGCCTGCCGCCCGGCGAGATGGAAGAGGACATGGCGCTGGTCGCGGCAATCGAGGAGACGCTCTCGCGCCGCCGCGTCACCATCGACCGCTTCTTCTTCGACTGGCGCGGCGGGTCGCTCAGGCGCCCGAGCGATCTCTACGACGGGTTCGACGAGGTGCGCGCGCTCATCGTCCGCCATCGCCCGGCGCCCGGCGCGCTCGACCACCCCTATTGGGAAGACGACGAACCCTGCTCGATGCACATCGACGAGGTCGAGGCGATCTGGTCACGAATCGACGAGGCCGGCGACTGGTCGGCGCTCCACGCCAAGGTCGCGACGGTGCGCCGGATGGGCGCGGCGCTTGAAAAATCGCGCCGATCGACCAAGAGAGAGTGATGACCCTCATTTCCACCGAACCCGCGACCGGCGCCACCCTGTGGACCGGCGCCCCCGGCGACGCCGAGGCCGAGGTCGCGGCCGCCCGCGCCGCCTGGGCGAGCTGGGCCGCCAAGCCCTTCTCCTTCCGCATCGAGACGATGCGCCGCTTCGCGAACGTCGCGCGCGGGAAGCTCGATCCGTTCGCCGACCTGATCGCGCGCGAGACCGGCAAGCCGTTGTGGGAGGCGCGCACCGAAGTCGAGGCGGTGATCAACAAGGTGGAGATCTCGATCTCCGCCTATGCCGACCGCACCGCGCAGCGTCGGCTGGAGGGCGCAATGGGAACGCGCGTCGCGGTGCGGCACAAGCCGCACGGCGTGCTCGCCGTGCTCGGACCCTACAATTTCCCGGCGCACCTGCCCAACGGCCACATCGTCCCGGCGCTGATCGCCGGCAACGCCGTCGTCTTTAAGCCGAGCGAGAAGACGCCGGCGGTGGGCGAGTTCCTGACCAGCCTTTACCACGAAGCGGGCGTGCCCGAAGGGGTGGTGCGCTGCGTCCAGGGCGGTCCGGACGTCGGCAAGGCGCTCGCCGGGAGCGCGGGCCTCGACGGCCTGCTGTTCACCGGCTCCGCCCGCGCGGGTCTCTCCCTCCACCGCCAGTTTGCCGAGACCCCGCAGAAGATTCTCGCGCTCGAAATGGGCGGCAACAACCCGATCGTTGTCTGGGACGCGAAGGATCTCCACGCCGCCGCCGCGATCATCGTCCAGTCCGCCTATATGACCGCCGGCCAGCGTTGCACCGCGGCGCGGCGGCTGATCGTGCGCGACGGCGACCATGAGGGCCTGGTCGAGGCGATCGTCGGGCTGATCGACCGGCTGATCGTCGATCATCCGCACGCGACGCCCGCCCCGTTCATGGGCCCGGTGATCGACAACGACGCCGCCGACCAGCTCCAGGCCGCGGTGCTGGACCTCATGGGCAAGGGCGCGCGCGCGGTCCGCCGGCTTGACCGCAAGGAACCGGACAAGCCCTTCCTCACGCCCGCGCTCATCGACACGACCGCGGTCGAGAAGCGGCCGGACGCGGAGCTGTTCGGCCCGATCCTGCAGCTGATCCGCGTCCCCGATTTCGACGCCGCGCTCGTCGAGGCGAACGCGACGCGCTACGGCCTCTCTGCCTCGCTGATCGGCGGCTCGCCGGAAATGTACGACCGCTTCTGGGCGGTGGTGCGCGCCGGCGTCATCAACTGGAACCGGCCGACCAACGGCGCTCCCTCGACCGCGCCGTTCGGCGGCATCGGCCTGTCCGGCAACCATCGACCGAGCGCCTATTATGCCGCCGACTATTGCGCCTATCCGGTGACCAGCTCCGAGGCCGAGGCGCCGCGCGCCACGATCGGCGTCGGCCTCGCCGATCCGGTCGTGGGCTGACGGCGGGGGGAATCAACCCCGCATTTCGGGCAGGTAGCTTTCGTCCACCACGTCGGCGAAGCGGGTCGTCTTCGCCTCGAACTTGAGCCGAATCTTGCCGGTCGCGCCGTGGCGCTGCTTGGCGACGAGCAGCTCGGCGAGGCCATAGGCGCGGGCCATGTCCTCCTGCCACTTGGGGAAGTCCGGATGGTCCTCGGCGGGCTGGCGCGCGGCGAGATAATATTCCTCGCGATAGATGAACCAGACCATGTCGGCGTCCTGCTCGATCGAGCCGGATTCCCTGAGGTCCGAGAGCTGCGGCCGCTTGTCCTCGCGCTGCTCGACCGCGCGGCTGAGCTGCGAGAGGGCGAGCACCGGCACGTTCAGCTCCTTGGCGAGCGTCTTGAGGCCGCGGCTGATCTCCGAGATTTCCTGAACGCGGTTCTGGTCGTTGCCGCCGCGCCCGGTGCCCTGAAGCAGCTGGAGATAGTCGACGATGACGAGGCCGATGCCGCGCTGGCGCTTCAGCCGCCGGGCGCGCGTGCGCAGCGCCGCGATGGTGAGGGCCGGCGTGTCGTCGATGTAGAGCGGCAGGTGCTCCAGCTCGGCCGCCGCGCGGGCGAGGTTCCGGAAATCCTGCTGGCTGATCTTGCCCATGCGCAGCATTTCCGAGCTGATCCCGGACTGCTCCGCGAGAATGCGGGTGGCGAGCTGGTCCGAGGACATTTCGAGGTTGAAGATGACGACCGGCGCGCCGGCCCGCTTGGCCGGCTCAATGCCGTCCTCCTCCTCCTGCACCCAGCGCCGCGCGCAGTTGAACGCGATATTGGTCGCGAGCGCGCTCTTGCCCATGCCGGGGCGGCCGGCGAGGATCACGAGGTCCGAATTCTGCAGGCCGCCGGTCCGCGCGTTGAGCGATTCGAGCCCGGTGGTCAGACCGGACAGGCCGCTGCGCGAGTTGAGCGCCTTTTCGGCCATCTGGATGGCGAGCTTGGTCGCCGCGCCGAAGGTCTTCACCGACCCTTCCGCGCCGCCTTCCTCGGCGACGCGATAGAGCGCCGATTCGGCCGCCTCGATCTGCTCGCGCGGCGCGATCTCATCGCTCGTGTCCATCGCGCGCTCGACCATTTCGCGCCCGACTCCGACCAGCGCGCGCAGCAGCGCAAGATCGTAAATCTGCTCGGCGAAGTCGCGCGCGCCGACGATGGTCGCCGCCGAGCCCGTGAGCTGGGCGAGATAGGCCGGCCCGCCGACCTCCTGCATCCTCTCGTCCGATTCGAACAGCGGTCGCAGCGTGACCGGGCTCGCCACCATGTTGCGGTCGATCAGCCGCAGGATCTGCTCGTAGATTCGCGCGTGCAGCGGCTCGAAGAAATGGTCGGGGCGCAGCTTGAGCTGGATTTCCTCGGCGATCCGGTTGTCGATCATCAGCGCACCGAGCAGCGCTGCCTCCGCCTCGATATTGTGGGGCAGCGACTGGCCCGCCGGAGGGGACTCGGGATCGACCACGCTGAACGAGGGCTGGGCCATGGCCGAATGCTCTGGACCTTTCGCGCGCTGGGCTCAAGGCGCGCCGCCTGTGGACATCGTGGATGAATTGTAGCGCGGCCATGCTGCACCCGCTAACAAGGGGCATGGCCGACCCGCGCATCATCGACATCCAGCTCGACGAGCGCTCGATCCTGAAGCGCAACGCCGACATCGAGCAGGAGCGGCGGATCGCCATTTTCGACCTGCTCGATGCCAATCATTTCGACATGCGCGGGCATGAAGGGCCGTTCCGCGTCGCGCTCGCGGTCGAGGACGGGCGGCTCGCGATCCGCGTTGCCGACAAGGCGGGCGAACCGCTGGAGACGATCCGCATCGGGCTTGCCCGGCTGCGCCGGCCGATTCGCGACTACTTCCAGATCTGCGAATCCTATTTCCGCGCGGTGCGCGGCAACGGCGCGAGGGGAATCGAGGCGATCGACATGGCGCGGCGCGGCCTGCACAACGAGGCGGCCGAAACGCTGAAGGAGTGCCTGGCCGACAAGGTCGATGTCGATTTCAGCACCGCGCGGCGGCTGTTCACCCTGATCTGCGTGCTCCACATCAAGGCGACGACGACCGCGGTTGACTCGGGCTCGGCCGCGCCCCCATCCATCAGAGGATGAAGCGCCTGCTGCTGATCCCGGCCCTGCTGCCGCTCGCCGCCTGTGCCAGTTCTCCGCGGCCCTACAATCCGGTGAGCGACGTGCGCTACAGCGCGCTCGGCGCCAATCCCTACTGGCAGCTCTCCATCGGCGGCGACCGCATCGTTTTTCGCCTCGCCCCCGATCCCGGCGCGGCGCCGCAGCCCCGCGAGCGGGTCTTCCCGCGCACGCTGCCGCGCGCCTGGGAGGGCGTCACCAGCTGGCAGTCGGAGGCGAACGGCGCCGGGATCACGGTCGAGGCGCGCCCCGGGCCGTGCGAGGCGAGCGGCCGGACCTGGCGCGACGCGGTGACGGTGCGGATCGACGGGCGCGAGCTTTCCGGTTGCGGCGGCCCGCTGCTTTCCGGGAGAGAAGGCTAATGCCGATTCTTTCCGACCGCTGGATTCGCGAGAAGGCGCTGAACGAGGGGATGATCGAGCCCTTCGTCGAGGCGCAGCGCCGCGAGGGCTGCATCAGCTACGGCCTCTCCTCCTACGGCTACGACGCGCGCGTCGCCGACGAGTTCAAGATTTTCACGAACGTCGACAATGCGGTGGTCGATCCCAAGAACTTCGCCCACAACAGCTTCGTCGATCGCAAGACCGACTGCTGCATCATCCCGCCGAACAGCTTCGCGCTCGCCCGCACCGTCGAATATTTCCGGGTGCCTCGCGACGTGCTGGTGATCTGCCTCGGCAAGTCCACCTACGCGCGCTGCGGGATCATCGTGAACGTGACCCCGCTCGAGCCGGGCTGGGAGGGCCATGTGACGCTGGAGTTCAGCAACACGACGCCGCTCCCCGCCAAGGTCTACGCGAACGAGGGCGCCTGCCAGTTCCTGTTCCTCCAGGGCAACGAGCCTTGCGAGATCAGCTACGCCGACCGCGCCGGCAAATATATGGGCCAGCGCGGCGTGACCCTGCCGAGACTGTGAGGCGCGGCGTCCCCTGAAGGCGTCGAGCGAAACTCCCGCCGCTCGTTGCGAGCGAAGCGAAGCAATCCCGGGCCTCGACCGCCGCGATGGATTGCTTCGCTTCCGGGCGGACGCCCGGCGCCTTGCAATGAAGGGAAAGGGCCGTTCGCGGCGCGGCCCTAATTCCTTGAATCGTCGGCCAATTCGCCCGGGCCGCGGAGAATCCTTTCCACCCAGTCGGCATAGGCGGCGATGATGCTGGCGAGGAAATCGCGGTTCTTCGCGTCCCTGATCTCGCCCGCCTCGTCGAACCATTCGGCGACGTTCGAGATATAGGCCTCGGGTTGCTGCATCATCGGAATGTCGAGGAAGACGGCGCACTGGCGCAGGTGGTGGTTCGCGCCGAAGGCACCGTATCCGCCCATGGTGACGCTGACGACCGCGCCAGGCTTCTTCGCCCAGACCGATCGGCCGTAGGGCCGCGAGCCGACGTCGAGCGCGTTCTTGAGCGCGCCGGGGATCGAGCGATTATATTCCGGCGTCACGAAGAAGACGCCGTCGCAGGCGCGGATCGCCTCTCGAAAGGCCTGCCATTGCGCCGGCGGCGAATCCGGATCGAGGTCCTGATTGTAGAGCGGCAGATCGCCGATCTCCACGAACCTCATCTTCAAGTGATCCGGCGCGAGCGCGGCCAGATGCTCGGCGATTTTGCGGTTGTAGGAGTCCTCGCGGAGGCTGCCGACGAGGAGGGCAATGTCGCGATTCTGTGGCATGCGTCGCTTTACGCTTCAGTCGGACTTGCGTTCCGCTTCTACTTCGGCCTTGACCGAGATGTCGAGCAGGTGCGCGCGCCAGCGCAGCGCCATTCCGACGATCGAGGCCCCCGCGCCGGCGATCAGCGCGATCAGCAGCAGGCCGTTCTCCGATGCGCCTTTCCCCGCAACCGCGGCGAGCAAAAGCACGCTCGCGGTGGACGTGAGATAGCCCGCGCGCATCAGCGCGGAAATAGGACTCAGCGGCGTATTCATGCCCTCGGCAACGCCCGAGGCGGACAAAATGCCGCCGCCTGCTTCATTTCCGGCCGCGGTGGCGGATGTTCGGCGGTCGTCCGCGGCGGCCGACCATGTGGCCCGCCTTGTCGCGACGCGGCGGGCGCGGCGCGCGTCCGCTACCGGCGGGGACGTCCGGCAACTCGAAGCGCAGGTTGCCGCTCACCGGATCGGCCTCGGCGAGGCGCAGCGTGAGGCGCTGGCCGAGCGCATAGGTCTCCCCCCACTGGTCGCCGACCAGCCGCTGCCCGGATTCGTCGTAACGGAAATATTCGCCGCCCAGTGTTGCCGCCGGCACCAGCCCGTCGCCGCCCAGTTCCTCGACGGTGGCGAAGAACCCAAAGGGCTGGACGCCGGTGATCCGGCATTCGAGCAGCTGGCCGACATGGTCGGCGAGATAGGCCGCGACATAGCGGTCCATCGTCTCGCGCTCAGCGACCATCGCGCGTCGCTCGTGATTGGAGATGAGCTCGCCCGTCACCTCCATCGCCGCTGCCTCCTCGGCCGTAAGGCCGCCCTCGCCGAGCCGGTAGGCGCTGACCAGGGCCCGGTGGACGATGAGGTCCGAATAGCGCCGGATCGGCGACGTGAAATGCGCGTAGGAGCCAAGCGCGAGGCCGAAATGGCCGGCATTGCGCGGCGAATAATAGGCCTGCGTCTGGGTGCGGAGGATCTGCTCCATGACCTGGGGGAGAATCGCCTCCCCGTCGTCCTGCGCGCGGACGCGATCGATGATCCGGTTGAACGTCTCCGGCCGCACCACCTGGCCGAGCGCGAAGGCGACGCCGAAGGTGGCAAGATAGTCCTTGAGCGCGACCAGCTTCTCGCGCGCGGGCGGCTCATGGACGCGGTACATGACCGGTATCCGCTTCGCCTCCAGCGCCTTGGCCGCGGCGACGTTGGCGGCGATCATATAGTCCTCGATCAGCCGGTGCGCATCGAGCCGCTCGCGCGGCGCGACCGAGGCGATTCGCCCGCGCTCGCCGATCATCACCTGCCGCTCGGGCAGGTCCAGCTCCAGCGGCTCGCGCTTGTCGCGCGCCTTGGCGAGCGCGCGCCAACAGCCCCAGAGCGGCTTCAGAGTCGACTGGACGAGTGCCCGCGGCACCCGCCCCTCGCTCTCGATCTCCGGCATGTAGCAGACCGGCGAGGCGACCTCGATCCGCTCCTGCCCGGCCTCGGCGTCGATCGCCGCCTGCGCGTCCTCATAGGCGATGTTGGCGGCGATCCGCACCCGCGCCCGGGCGAAGCGCCAGGATTTCAACGCGCCCTCGGCGCTGATCCGGAGATGGCAGACGAGCGCGGCGCGATCCTCGCCTTCCTTCAGCGAGCAGACGTCCGCCGACAGCCGCTCGGGCAGCATCGGCACGACGCGGTCCGGGAAATAGACGCTGTTGCCGCGCCGCCGCGCCTCCTTGTCGAGCGCCGAGCCGGGCTGGACATAGTAGCTCACGTCCGCGATCGCGACGATCGCCTTCCAGCCGCCGGGATTGGCGGGATCGTCGTCGGGGGCCGCCCAGACCGCGTCGTCATGATCGCGCGCGTCGGCCGGGTCGATGGCGACGATGGGAAGATGGGTGAGGTCCTCGCGCTCGCCCGTGCCCGAGGCCGGCTCGTCCCGAGCCCCATCACGCGCATCCACGATTCGCTCGTCCCCAGCGAAGTCGCGGGGCGAGCGGGAGGGTGGCGCGCTTTCGCCCAGTGGCAGTTTCGCGACCCGCTCCGCCTCGGCGAGGACCGCCTCGGGAAAGACGTGAGGGATCTCATATTTGTGGATCGCGATCAGGCTGAAGCTGCGCGGCGCGAAGGGATCGCCGAGCACGGTCTCGACCCGCGCGGCGACACGCGGTGGCCGCCCGGTCTTTTCGGCGAGCACGAGATCGCCCGGCGCGGCGGCGCCGAGATCGGAAATGTAAAGCTCGCGCCGCTCCTGCTTCTCGACGGGACGCAACCAGTGCCGCTCGCCCTCCCGGTGGACGACGCCGAGGACCAGCTCGCTCCCCTTGAGCAACCTCTTCATCGGGTGGGCGATCCACCCGTCCCTGCCCTCCTCGGTGCGCGAGAGGAGGCGGTCTCCAACCCCGAGCGCCGGGCCTCTGCCCCGCCGTTCCAGCACCCGAAGGCGCGGCAGCGGCGTCTCCGCCTCCCAACGCTCTGGAACCGCCCAGACGCGCCCGGCATCGTCCACATCGACGACGCGCAGCACCGTCACCTTCGGCACGCCGCCCATGCGGTGGAAGGCGCGGCCCGGCCCGATATCGATCAGCCCTTCGTCGCCCATGTCGCGGAGCAGGCGCTTGAGCGCGATCTTGTCCTGCCCCCTGAGGCCGAACGCATTCGCGATCTCGCGTTTGCCGGCGGGCGTGTCGGAGGACTGGATGAAGTCCAGTATCTCCTCGCGCGTGGGCAGGCCGGCCTTCTTCGGTTTGCGTGCCATCGCCACTCCAACCCTCGCCGCGCCGGGCCGACGAGCTACTGCCGCCCCGGCGGCGGGTTGACCCACGGCGCGAACGCGCCGCCGGGCGCCGCCGAGGCCACCGGACTCATGCGGGAACCACCTGCTGTTCGATCGCGCCGAAGATGGAGCGCCCCTCGGCGTCGTCCATCCAGATGCGCACCGTATCGCCATGTTTGAGGAACGGCGTGGAGGGCTTGCCATCCAGGATGGTTTCGACGGTGCGCACTTCCGCGAGGCACGAATAGCCTCGCCCGCCGCGATCGACCGGCCGCCCCGGGCCGCCGTCGGCGTCGCGGTTCGAGACGGTGCCCGAGCCGATGATCGAGCCGGCGCAGATGTTCCGGGTCTTCGCGAGGTGGGCGACGAGCGTGCCGAAATCGAAGGTCATGTCCTCGCCCGCGTCGGCGCGGCCAAAGGGCCGGCCGTTGAGATCGACCTTGAGCACGCCGTGCAGCTTGCCGTCGCGCCAGGCCTCGCCCAGCGCGTCGGGCGTCACGAATACCGGCGAAAACGCCGAGGCGGGCTTGGACTGGAGGAAGCCGAAGCCCTTGGCGAGCTCGGCGGGGATCAGGCTGCGCAGCGACACGTCGTTGACCAGGCCGACCAGCTTGATGTGGCCGAGCGCCTCCTCGCGGCTCACCCCGCGCGGCACGTCGTCGGTGACAACGACGATCTCCGCCTCGAGGTCGCAGCCCCAGCTTTCGTCGGCGAGCGGAATCGGATCGCGCGGCGCCAGCATCTCGTCCGATCCGCCCTGGTACATCAGCGGGTCGGTCCAGAAGCTCTCCGGCATTTCCGCGCCGCGTGCCTTGCGCACCAGCGCGACGTGATTCACGTAGGCCGAGCCGTCCGCCCACTGATAGGCGCGCGGCAGCGGTGCGTCCGCCTCGCGCTCGTGGAAGCGCTCGAGCGGCACCGCCTGGTGCGCGACGTTGGTGGCGAGCAGGCGGAGCTGCGGCTCGACCTCGGCCCAGTTGTCGAGCGCGGCCTGGAGCGTGGGGGCGATATGGCGGGCGTCGGCGCACCAGGCGAGATCGTCGCTGACAACGACGAGGCGGCCGTCGCGGCCGGATTTCAGGGAAGCGAGTTTCATAGTCACCCTTTCGGCCCCGTGGGGGCGGAGATCAACCCAGCAGCCGCGCCTGGTTCGCCGCGACAACGCCGACCAGCCAGTCCACGAACGCGCCGACGCGCGGGCTGCGGCGCACGTCGGCATGCGTCACGAGCCAGAAGGAGCGCGTCACCACCACCTCGTCGAGCAGCCGCGCAAGCGCAGGATCGGCATCGCCCATGAAGCAGGGCAGCACGGCGATGCCGGCGCCGGCGGCGACGAGATGGTGCTGCGCGTTGATCGAGGTGCTGCGCAGGTGCGGCTCCAGCCCCGGCGCGATCTCGGCAAGGTAGCGCAGCTCCGCCGTGTAGAGCAGGTCCGGCACATAGCCGATCAACGGCAGCCGCTTGAGGTCCGCGCGGCTCCCGACCGGCCCGTGGGCGGCGAGCCAGTCCTTCGCCGCGTAGAGACGCAGCCGATAGTCGGTGAGCTTGCGGGTGAAGAGCGGGCCCTTGCGCGGCCGGTCAAGCAGGATCGCAATGTCCGCCTCGCGCCGCGACGGATTGAGGAAGCCCGACGAGGCGACGAGATCGACGGTGAGGCGCGGATAGGCCGAAGCGAAGGCGGGCAGGTGCCGCGCGATGAACCAGCTGCCGAAGCCCTCCGAGACCGAGACGCGCAGCGTGCCGCCGAGATGCGCGCCCTCGCCGGGGCGGGCGACGATCTCCTCCGCCTCGCGCGCCATCGCCTCGGCTCGCTCGAGCAGGCGCTCGCCCGCCTCGGTCAGCGCATGGCCGTCCTTGGTATGCTCGAACAAGGTCTGGCCGAGCGCCGTCTCCAGCCTGCGCAGGCGGCGACCGACCGTGGTCGCATCGACGCCGAGGCGCAGCGCGGCGCGTTGCAGCTGCCCGGCGCGGGCGACGGCGAGGAAGAAGCGCAGGTCGTCCCAGTTCACGTTCCTGCAAATATGCAGCATTGGCCTGCACGTCTATGCCTTGCCTGCACTTGTGCGCGGGCGCATAGCTCCGCGCGACCAGAGGAGAGACCTGATGCGCAACATCGACCATTTCATCGCCGGCGCCCCGCTGACCGCGGGCGAGCGGCAGGGCGACGTGTTCGATCCCAATAACGGTGTGGTTCAGGCGAAGGTCCGCTTCGCCACCGCGGCCGAGCTGGACCGGGCCGTGGCGATCGCGCGCGAGGCGCAGCCCGCCTGGGCCGCCACCAATCCGCAGCGCCGCGCCCGCGTCATGTTCCGCTTCAAGGAGCTGGTCGAACAGCACATGGAGGAACTGGCGCTGCTCCTCTCCTCCGAGCACGGCAAGGTGATCGCCGACGCCCGCGGTGACGTGCAGCGCGGCCTTGAGGTGATCGAATTTTCCTGCGGCATCCCGCACGCGCTGAAGGGCGAATATACGGTCGGCGCCGGCCCCGGCATCGACGTCTATTCGATGCGCCAGCCGCTCGGCGTCGTCGCCGGCATCACGCCGTTCAACTTCCCGGCGATGATCCCGATGTGGATGTTCGGCCCGGCCATCGCCTGCGGCAACGCCTTCATCCTGAAGCCCTCCGAGCGCGATCCGTCCGTCCCCGTCCGGCTCGCCGAGCTGATGAAGGAAGCGGGCCTGCCCGACGGCATCCTTCAGGTCGTCCACGGCGACAAGGAGATCGTGGACGCGATCATCGACCATCCCGAGATTCACGCGATCAGCTTCGTCGGCTCGTCCGACATCGCCCAGTACATCTATGCCGGCGGCACCGCGCGCGGGAAGCGCGTGCAGGGCTTCGGCGGCGCGAAGAACCACGGCATCGTCATGCCCGACGCCGATCTCGACCAGGTGGTGAAGGACATTGCCGGGGCCGCTTTTGGCAGCGCCGGCGAGCGCTGCATGGCGCTGCCCGTCGTGGTGCCGGTCGGCGAGAAGACCGCCAATGCGCTGCGCGAGAAGCTCATCCCGGCGATCCGGGCGCTGCGCGTCGGCGTCTCGACCGATCCCGACGCGCATTACGGCCCGGTCGTCACCGCCGCGCACAAGGCGCGGATCGAGCATTACATCCAGATGTGCGCCGACGAGGGCGGCGAGCTGGTGATCGACGGCCGCGGCTTCCAGCTGCAGGGCCACGAGAACGGCTTCTTCATCGGCCCGACCTTCTTCGATCACGTCAAGCCGAGCTTCCGCTCCTACAAGGACGAGATTTTCGGCCCGGTCCTCCAGATGGTCCGCGCCGAGACGTTCGAGGAGGCGCTGCACCTGCCGAGCGAGCACGAATATGGCAACGGCGTCGCGATCTTCACCCGCAACGGCCACGCCGCGCGCGAGTTCGCGGTGCGCGTCAATGTCGGCATGGTCGGCATCAACGTGCCGATCCCGGTGCCGGTCGCCTACCACACTTTCGGCGGCTGGAAGCGCAGCGGCTTTGGCGACATCGACCAGCACGGGCCGGAGGGCGTCCGCTTCTGGACCAAGAACAAGAAGATCACCCAGCGCTGGCCGGACGGCTCCGTCACCGGGGAAAACGCCTTCGTCATCCCGACCATGGGGTGAGCCGCGGCTTGTCGGCAGCCATGCAACGTTGCATATCCAGCTGGATATCCAACGTAGCAGCCCGATGACGCTGCAGATCGCACGCTGGGGCAACAGCCTCGCCGTGCGTCCGCCCAAGGCGCTTGTCGAGATTCGGCCTTCGCGAGGGCGGCGAGATCGACGGCACCCGATTGGAAGCCATGTTGACGGCGGAACGGGACGATGCCTTGCGCCAGCGACGGGAGCCGGCGTTGGAGCGAATCCGTCGGACGCGCTGGCCCCTCCCCGCCGATTACAGGTTCGATCGCGACGAGGCGCACTTGCGACCTGCGACAGACAGATGGTGATGGCCGACAGCAACTTCGCGATTTACGCGTTCAGCGATGCAGGAAAGAAATCCAAGGTCGCCGACATCTGCGCCGTGGCGGGACGCGTTCTTCCGATCGAGGAGTCGGACAACGATGAAGCCATCCGCATCGCGGAACGCCACCAGCTTTCCTTCGACGATGGGCTGATGCTTGCGGTCGCGCTCAAGGGAGGTGCGCAAACGATCTACAGCGAAGATCTCCGCCACGGCCTTCTTGTCGACGACACCCTTCGCATCGTCGATCCGTTCCGCTAACGCCGCGGCATGACCAGTCAGTTCGCCCTCACCGAGGAACAGCGCCAGATCCAGGAGATGGCGCGGCAGTTCACCGAGGCGGAGATCACGCCCCACGCCGCCGAGTGGGACGAGAAGCACATCTTCCCGCGCGAGACGATCCGCGCGGCAGCGGCGCTCGGATTCGGCGCGATCTATGTCTCCGAGGACTCGGGCGGCATAGGCCTCGGCCGGCTGGAGGCGGCGCTGATCATGGAGGCGATGGCCTATGGCTGCCCCTCGACCAGCGCCTTCATCTCGATCCACAACATGGCGAGCTGGATGATCGACCGCTTCGGCTCGCAGCGGGTGAAGGACAAGTATCTCCCCTCGCTGGTGACGATGGAGAAGATGGCGTCCTATTGCCTCACCGAGCCGGGCTCGGGCTCGGACGCCGCGGCGCTCAAGACCAAGGCGGTCAGGGACGGCGACCATTATGTCGTCACCGGCACCAAGCAGTTCATCTCCGGCGGCGGCGAGAACGAGATCTATCTCTGCATGGTCCGCACCGGCGTCGAGGGGCCGAAGGGCATTTCCTGCCTCGTCATCGAAAAGGACATGCCGGGGGTCAGCTTCGGCGCGCAGGAGCGCAAGCTCGGCTGGCACTCGCAGCCGACCGCTCAGGTGATCCTGGACGGCGTGCGCGTGCCGGCCGAGAACCTGGTCGGCGCGGAGGGCGAGGGCTTTCGCATCGCGATGATGGGGCTCGACGGCGGACGGCTGAACATCGGCGCGTGCAGCCTGGGCGGCGCCCAGCGCTGCCTCGACGAGGCGATCCTCTACACCAAGGAACGCAAGCAGTTCGGCCAGTCGATCGCCGACTTCCAGCACACCCAGTTCACCCTCGCCGACATGGAGACCGAGCTACAGGCGGCGCGGATGCTGCTTTACGCGGCGGCGGTGAAGGTGACCGAGAATGCGCCGGACAAGACCAGGTTCGCCGCCATGGCCAAGCGCTTCGCGACCGATGCCGGCTCGGCGATCGTCGATCGCGCGCTCCAGCTCCACGGTGGTTACGGCTATCTGATGGACTATCCGATCGAGCGCTTCTGGCGCGATCTGCGGGTCCATTCGATCCTGGAGGGCACGAACCAGGTGATGCGCCTGATCGTCGGCCGCGAACTGACGCGGCAGTGAGACGTTGGTGGTGCAGCCCATGACAGATCGGACGATGCGGCAATCCAGGCCTTTCCTTCCTTTCCCTGGCGTGGAGAGGAATGGATTGAGGAGGTCCACCCGGCCGAGAATGGCTTGCGACTCCCGACGCCCTCACCCTGCCCTCTCCCGCAGGGGAGCGGGATCCGGGGGCAGACGCGGATGAGCGAGGACGTTCTCACCTTCAGCGAAGGCAAGGTCGGCCGCATCCGGCTGAACCGGCCGAAGGCGATCCACGCGCTGACCACGGCGATGTGCCAGGCGATGACCGACGCACTCCTCGCCTGGCGCGAGAATCCCGCGGTCGAGGCGGTGCTGATCGACCATGCCGAAGGGCGCGGCTTCTGCGCCGGCGGCGACGTGCTGATGCTGCGCGAGAGCGGCATCGGCGACGGCAGCCAGGCGCGTGCCTTCTTCCTCACCGAATACCGGCTGAACCACCTGCTCTTCACCTATCCCAAGCCGATCGCGGCCTTCATGGACGGGATCACGATGGGCGGCGGTGTCGGCATTTCGCAGCCGGCGCGATTCCGCGTCGCCACCGAAAGCACCCGCTTCGCCATGCCGGAGACCACGATCGGCCTGTTCCCGGACGTCGGCGGCGGCTGGTATCTTTCGCGTCTGCCGGGCCGCACCGGCCAATATCTGGCGCTCACCGGCGCGCGGATGGACGGCGCCGAGTGCCGCTATCTCGGCCTTGCCACCCACTATGTCCCCGCCGAGCGGCTCGAAGAAGTGAAAGCGCGGATCGCGCAGGCGCCGGAGCGGATCGAGGGCATTCTCGGCGAGGCTTCGGGCGATCCCGGCGCCCCGAAAATCGAGGAGGCGCTGGGGCGGATCAACAAGGCTTTTGCCTCGGACCGGTTCGAGGATGTGCTCGCCGCGCTCGACGCCGACGAGAGCGAATGGGCGCAACGCGAACTCGCCGGGCTTCGCACCAAGAGCCCGCAGGCGTGCAAGGTTTCGCTGCGGTTGCTCGCGCAAGGCGCGCGGATGCCGGACTTCGCCGCCGAGATGCGGCAGGAATATGCGGTCGCGGTGCGCGTCGTCGCGCGGCCCGACTTTTCCGAGGGCGTGCGTGCGCTGCTGGTCGACAAGGACAACGCGCCGCGCTGGAACCCGGCGACGCCGGAGGAGGTCACCGACGCGCTGCTCGACGAGATTTTCGCGCCGCTGCCCAAGGGACAGGAGTGGACACCCCTATGAGCTACGAAACGATTCTGGTCGAAAAGCGGGGCGCCGTGACTTTGGTCACGCTGAACCGACCGCAGGCGCTGAACGCGCTCAACTCGACCGTGCTTGCCGAGCTGATCGACGCCTTCGCCGCCTATGACGCCGATCCGGAGCAGCGCTGCCTGGTGCTCACCGGCTCGGAAAAGGCCTTCGCCGCCGGCGCCGACATCAAAGAGATGTCGGGCCAGGGATTCGCGGAGATGTATGGCAGCAACTTCTTTGCCGGCTGGGAGAAGGTGACGGCGACGCGCAAGCCCTGGATCGCGGCGGTCGCCGGCTATGCGCTGGGCGGCGGCTGCGAGGTCGCGATGATGGCGGACTTCATCATCGCCGCCGACAATGCGAAGTTCGGCCAGCCGGAGATCAAGCTCGGCGTCACGCCGGGCATGGGCGGCTCGCAGCGGCTCACCCGCGCGATCGGCAAGGCCAAGGCGATGGAGATGTGCCTGACGGGCCGCATGATGGACGCGGCCGAGGCGGAGCGCGCCGGACTCGTCGCCCGCGTCGTGCCGGTCGCCGACCTGGTCGGCGAGGCGCTCAAGACCGCCGAGACGATCGCCGGCATGGCCCCGCTCGCTGCCATCGCCAACAAGGAGATGGTGAACGCCGCCTTCGAGACGACGCTCGCCCAGGGCATCCTGTTCGAGCGGAGGCTGTTCCACGGCCTGTTCGGCACCGAGGATCAGAAGGAAGGGATGAGCGCCTTCGTCGAGAAGCGCGCGGCGGCGTGGAAGGGGAGATAGGGCGGAGCGACGGACGCAAGCCAAGCCCACTCCGCAGGCTCCGAGCGTCGTCGAAGGGCGCTGGCACGGATCATCGCGTTCGCCCGTCGACTATGCTCGGGACGAACGGCAACGGACACGAAAAGCACGAGAGGATATCACCATGGCGCGCATCGCATTCATCGGGCTCGGCAATATGGGCGGCGGAATGGCGGCGAACCTGGCCAAGGCCGGCCATGAGGTGATCGCCTTCGACCTGTCCGAGGCCGCGCTCGCCAGGGCCGAGAGCCGGGGCTGCAAGCGCGCCGGATCGGCGGACGAGGCGGTGGCGAAGGCCGAGGCGGTCGTCACCATGCTTCCCGCCTGCAGCCATGTCCGCGAGGTCTATGGCGCGAGCATCATCGGCAAGGCGCCCAAGGGCGCGATCCTGATGGACTGCTCCACCATCGACGTCGCCACCGCGCGCGAGACGATCGAAAAGGCCGCCGCGGCAGGCCAAGAGATGGTCGATGCGCCGGTCTCCGGCGGCATCGCCGCGGCCGAGGGCGGCACGCTCACCTTCATGGTCGGCGGCACCAAGGCGGCCTTGGAGCGCGCGCGTCCGTTCCTGGAGGCGATGGGCAAGGCGGTGATCCATGCCGGCGACGCCGGCGCCGGGCAGGCGGCGAAGATCTGCAACAACATGCTGCTCGGCGCGACGATGATCGCGACCTGCGAGACCTTCGCGCTGGCGAAGAAGCTGGGCCTCGACCTTCAGACCTTCTACGACATCTCGTCCAAGGCCTCGGGCCAGTCCTGGTCGATGACCAGCTACTGCCCCGTCCCGGGCGTCGGCCCCGAGACGCCGGCCGACCGCGACTATGAGGGCGGTTTCGCCGCCGCGCTGATGCTGAAGGACCTGCGGCTCGCGATGGAGGCGGCGCGCGCCGCTGACGCCTACACGCCGATGGGGAGCGAGGCGGAGGAACTCTACACGCGCTTCGCCGAGGCGCTCGGCGGCGGCGGCAAGGATTTCTCCGCGATCATCAAGATGATCGATGACAGCTGGACCCCGCCCGAAGGGACGAGGCCGCCCGCGCCGCCGCCCGGCGTCAAGCTCTAGGCCGCCGGGGCCGCGCCCAGCACGCGCGCCACCGCCGCGCGCCATCCCTCGATGCGCGCCGCGCGCGCCGCCGCGTCTAGCGCCGGCGCGAAGCGCTCCACCCGGCCCCGCATCGCGGCGGCCGCCTCCAGCGAGGCGAACAGGCCCGCGCCGACGCCGGCGAGCATCGCCGCGCCGAGCGCGGTCGTCTCGATGAAGGCCGGCCGCTCGACCGCGATGTCCAGCAGGTCGGCGAGGTCCTGCGCGAGCCAGCCGTTCGCCGCCATGCCGCCGTCGATCCTGAGGCTCTCCCACGGCGCGCCGTCGGCGGCGAAGGCGGTCATCAGGTCGAGCGTCTGGTAGCTCTGCGCCTCCAGCGCGGCGCGGACGACATGGGCGCGCGTCGCGGCGAAGCTCAGCCCCGTGAGCGCGCCCCTCGCCTCCGGCCGCCACCAGGGCGCGCCAAGGCCGACCAGCGCCGGGACCAGATAGACGCCGCCGTTGTCCGGATCCGCGCGCGCCAGCGTCTCGGTCTCCGCCGCCGATTCGACAAGTCCAAGCGAGTCGCGCAGCCATTTGACGAGGCTGCCGGCGACGAACACCGAGCCTTCCAGCGCATAGGCGCGGCTCCCCCCGATTTGCCAGGCGATGGTGGTGAGCAGCCGATTGGTTGAGACGGGCGCCGCAGCGCCGGTATTGGTGAGCACGAACGCGCCGGTGCCGTAGGTCGCCTTGGTGTCGCCGGGCGACAGGCAAGCCTGGCCGATCGCCGCCGCCTGCTGGTCCCCGGCCATGCCGGCGATGGGGATCGCTTCCCCGAGCGCGCGCGTCTCGCCGATTGGCCCGGCGCAATCGACGATTTCGGGGAGCGCCGCGCGCGGCACGTCGAACAGCGCGCAAAGCCCGTCGTCCCAGCGACCGGTGTGAATGTCCATCAGCGCGGTGCGCGCGGCATTGGTCGCGTCCGACACGTGCAGCCCGCCGGTCAGCTTGAACACCAGCCAGCTTTCGACCGTGCCGACCGCGAGATCGTCCCCCGCCGCCGCGACGTCATGCCAGTTGGCGCGCGCCCAGGCGATCTTGGAGGCGCTGAAATAAGGATCGAGCAGCAGGCCCGTCTTCGCCTGCAGCGCCGGCTCCTGGCCCGCATCCTTCAGCCGTGCGCAATCCTCGGCGGTGCGCCGGTCCTGCCAGACGATCGCCGGCGCGAGCGCGCGGCCCGTCCGCTTCGACCAGAAGACGACGGTTTCGCGCTGATTGGAGATGCCGATGGCGGCGATGCCCCGCCGGCCCTCGGCGAGCCTGCCGGCGCAGGCGAGCGTCGCGCGCCAGATCTCCTCGGGATCGTGCTCGACCCAGCCGGGGCGGGGGTAGGACTGGGTGAGCTCGCGCGCCTCGACGCCGAGCAACGTCCCGTCCGCCGCGAACAGCATCGCGCGCGTGCTCGTCGTCCCCGCATCGATCACCAGAATCGTCTCGCCGGCCATCCGCTCCTCCCTTTCGGTCCTTGCCGCCACCCCGAAACTTCTTGCGGCCCGCGCTAAGGAAAGAGAAGCCGGATTCCCGCCTTCGCGCGAATGGTGCTAGAAAGCCGCAATGAACCTCGACGACCAGCTCCGCCGCTATTTCGGGACCAGCGATCTTGCCGCGGTGCCGCCGCAGGCGCTGGCGGCGGGGATCGAGAAGATGCAGGTCGATCTCGGCCTCGAGCGCGACCGCGGCCGCCGTTTCGCGCTCTGGGCTTTACTCGACATGCTCAACGCCGCGCCCGACCTCGACGTCGCCTTCGAGGACGAGGCGGACCGCGAGGCGGCGCGGAGCTTCATGGATCTGGCGGCGGGCGCCGGAGAGGCGTGACGGGGGGCGACGGCCCACTGGATTGCTTCGTTTCGCGCCCGATCGCGCTATGAGGGCGCATGGACTCCTTCGATCTCCTCGTCGTCGGCGGCGGCATCAACGGGTGCGCGATCGCGCGGGACGCGGCCGGGCGAAGCCTTTCGGTACTGCTGGTCGAAAAGGACGATCTCGCCAGCCACACCAGCTCGGCCTCCTCGAAGCTGATCCACGGCGGACTGCGCTACCTCGAGCAATATGATTTCCGGCTGGTGCGCGAGGCGTTGCGCGAGCGCGAGATCCTGCTGCGCACCGCGCCGCACCTCGTCCGGCCGCTCAAGTTCGTGCTGCCCGACCCGCCGGGCGGGCGGCCCTGGTGGATGATCCGCGCCGGGCTCGTCCTCTACGACCTGCTCGCCGGGCGCGGCAGCCTGCCCTGGTCGCGGGGCGTGGGGCGGAAGGACGAGGCGCTGCGCACGCCGCTCAAGCCCGGCCTCAAGCTCGCGACCTACTGGGACGCGGCGGTGGACGACGCGCGGCTCGTCGTGCTCAACGCCCTCGACGCGCGCGAGCGCGGCGCCGAGATCGCGACGCGCACCGAGCTGCTCTCGGCCCGCGAAGAGGATGGGCGCTGGATCGCCGAGCTGTCAGGCGGCCGCCGCGTCTCCGCGGGCATGATCGTGAACGCCGCCGGGCCGTGGGTCGCCGAGGTGCTGCGCCGGCGCATCGGCCGCGAGGGGACCAGCCGCGTCCGTCTCGTCAAGGGCAGCCATATCGTCGTGCCGCGTCTCTACGAGGGCGACCCCGCTTATATCCTCCAGCAGGACGACGGCCGCGTCGTCTTCGCCCTGCCCTATGGCGAGTTCAACCTGATCGGCACGACCGACATCCCGGTGGAGCGGCCCGAGGATGCGCGCGTCTCGCCGGAAGAGGTCGCCTATCTGTGCGAGGCGGCCAACGCCTATTTCATCCGCCGCACCCGGCCGGAGGAGGTGGTCTGGTCCTATGCCGGCGTGCGCTCGCTCTACGACGACGGCGCGCGCGCGGCGAAGGACATCAGCCGCGACTATCATCTGGAGATCGAGGCAGCCCAGGGCGCAAAGCTGCTCTCCGTCTTCGGCGGCAAGATCACCACGGCGCGGGCGCTCGCCGCCGAGGCGCTCGACCGGCTCGGCGTGCACGGCCTCAAGTTCACCGCGAGCGAGCCGCTGCCCGGCGGCGGCGTCACCAGCGGCTTCAACGCCTGGCTGGAGGAAATCGCGCAGTGGATGCCGGCGCCGATGCTGGCCCGTCTCAGTCGCGCCTACGGCACCCGGCTCGACCGTCTGCTCGACGGCGTCGAGAGCCTCAGGGACATGGGCCGCCATTTCGGCGACGACCTCTACGAGCGCGAGGTCCGCCACATGATCGAGCACGAATTCGCGCGCACCGCCGAGGACGTGCTCTGGCGGCGCAGCAAGCTCGGCCTGCGGCTCAGCAAGGCCGAGCAGGCCGCGCTCGCCCGCTGGATGGAAAAGGAGGTCGGCTAGCCGCGCCCCGCCTCGCCGAGCGGTTCGCCGAGTTCGAGCCGCATCGCCCCGAAATCGATCGTGTAGCTTTCGAACCGGCCGAGCACGTCGGAGCCGATCGTCCCGTACGCCTTCGGTGCCGGTCCTTCGCCGGGCAGCGCCACCGGCAACACGGGGAGCGCGACCTGTCGCCCGGCGAGCGTCAGCGACGCCTGTTCCCATGCCGCGACCTGCGATTCGCGGCGCCCGCCGGCGCTCGCGGTGCGCTGGCTTTCGCGCCGCAGCCCCGCGACCCTTTCCGGATGGGCGGCGACGAAAAGCGCGCTGAGCCGGGTCTGCGTCGCGCCGGTATCGACGTGCAGCGCGACCGGATCGCCATCGACCAGCGCATCGACATAAAGGTCGTTCACGCTGGCGTGGAGATTCGATTCCCCGCCCGGCCCGGCCGAGGGGGCGACGGTCAGCCGCCCGGCCGCCTCCACGTTGATCCGCCCGAGCGGGCGCATCACCGGCAGGCCGACGATCGCCTCGATCGAATAGCCGCCGGGGAAGGTGAGCTGCGCGTCGTCGATGATCAGGAAGGCGACGTTGTGCAGCACCGTGCCGGCGATCTCGACGCGGTCGGCGATGCTGACGCGGACCGGCACCGTGGTTGCAACGCCGTTTCCGACCTCCAGATTGCCTTCGACCGCCGCGACGCCAAGCCGCTCGGCGGCCGAGGCCGACAGGACCGAAAGGTTGGCGCCAGTATCGAACACGGCCTCCTGCGTCGCGCCGTTGACGCCGATGGTGATGCGGGGCAGCCCCGCCTCGTCCCGCCGCAGCGCGGTGGCGCCGGGGACGACCGTCCCCTCGAGCCGCTGCGCCGGCTGGCCGGCGAGCAGCGCCGCGAGCCGCCAGGCGCGCTCCGCACCCGCCGCGTCCTCGTCCCTGCCCGCCTCGCGCAGCGCCCGCGCATAGGCCTCGCCGACGCGCGCGGCGGTCGCATAGTCGCCGCTCGCGAAAGCGGCGCCGGTCATGATCCCCAGCGCCGCGCGGCGCTTTCCCGCATCGCCGGCCTCGGCGAGCCGCGCGAGCGCCGGATCGCGCGGGGCGGCAGGATCGAAGCGCGCCGCCGCGAGTCCCGCGCGCAGCAGCGCCGCAACATCAGGGTCGTTCGTCTCGGCCATCGCCCGCTCGATCGGGGCGAGATCGCCGCGGCCCGCCGCCTCGAACAGCGAATCGAGGTCCTGCGCGGCGAGCGGTGCGGCGAGCACCAGCGCCCAGCCGGCAATCAGGGTCAGTTTCCGCATCCAAATCCTCCGGATTTTCCTTGCCGCGGGCTGGGCTACGGCATAGCATCGACAATCGAACATAACTTATCGTAAAACGATAATTTCTGGATGTAAAGCGATGACGGATGCCTTGGCAAAAACGCGCCGCGCCGCGCGCTGGCTGCGATGGCTCGCGATTGGGTTGATCGTGCTGGTCGAGGCCGGCTTCCTGCTCGCGACGGCGATGGTCGCCGGCGCCGGCGGCACGGCGGGCGGCGCGGTCTCCACCGGCGCGGCGGAGCTGGCGCCCTGGGCCGGGGCGACGAGCCTGCTCGTCTTCGGCCTGCTGGTCGGCATCGCCCTCGTTCATCTCGTGCGGATGCTGGGCAGGATCGAGCGGGGCGCGCTGTTCGCGACCGCGCGCGAGCTGCGCGGCTTCTCGCTCTGGCTGTTCCTTGCCGTGCTCTTCTCGATCCTCGCCCCGCCGCTGCTTCAGCTCGCGGACGCCTGGTTCGGCGGATCGGGCGCGCACCGCGCGACGCTCACCGCCGACAGCGACGATGCCCTGATGCTGCTTATCACCGGCCTCCTCGCCCTGATCGCGCGGCTGCTGGAGGCGGCGCAGGAGGTCGCCGACGAGGCGGCGCAGATCGTCTGATGCCGATCGTCGTCCGTCTCGACGTGATGCTCGCGCTCCGGAAGGCGAAGTCGAAGGACCTCGCCCAATATGTCGGCATCACCGAGACCAACCTTTCGCTGCTGAAATCCGGCCGCGTGAAGGGCGTCCGCTTCGAGACGCTGGAGAAGATCTGCGAGTTTCTTGACTGCCAGCCGGGGGACCTGCTGGTCTACGAGCCGGCGGACGGCGGCTGATGCGAAAAGGGCCTCCGCAGCGGAGGCCCCTTGCGTCGCGGCTTTATGCCGACGGGTTCAGGCCGCGGCCTCCTCAAGCTCCTCGGCGGTCGGGCCGGAATCCTTGCCCTTCGCCTCGAGATCGCGATCGATCAATTCGATGATCGCCATCGGCGCGGCGTCCGAGGCGCGGATGCCGGCCTTGATCACGCGCGTATAGCCGCCGTTCCGGTCGGCGTAGCGCGGGGCGAGCACGTCGAAGAGCTTCACGAGCTGGGCATCGTCCATCAGCCCCGCATGGGCGAGGCGGCGGTTGGACAGACCGCCCTTCTTGGCGAGCGTGATCAGCTTTTCGACATAGGGCCGCAGCTCCTTGGCCTTCGGCAGGGTCGTCGTGATCTGCTCGTGCTTGATCAGCGCGGCGGCCATGTTGCGGAACAGGGCGATGCGGTGGCTGGTGGTGCGGCCGAGCTTGCGGCCGGCGACGCGATGGCGCATGGCTTCTTCCTTCGTTCGTCCCGGGACCGTGCAAGGTATCCCGGGCCAGGCGGCAAGACGGGGCGCCGCCCAAACCCCAAAAGCAAAAGACGGAGCGCGCGGCTCCGCCCGAAACAGGCGGCGCTTTGATCGAAGCGCGCCGAAAAGTCAACCGACGCCAAGGTTGCGCGGAGGGCGCGAAATGCCGATGGTAGGCCGCCCGGAAAAGGAGGCCTGGGATGACGAAAGTACGCACGATGGCGGGGGGAATGATGCTGGCAGCGCTACTCGCGAGCGTGCCGGCACCGGTGCTGGCGCAGGCGGCGCCGATCGCGCCGGCGACAGCGGATCCGGCGAGCCCGGAAAGCTGGGCGCCGATCGACCCCGCGCGGCTCTCCGAGGCGGCGCGCGTGCTCGCCTCCGACGCATTCCAGGGACGCGCCCCCGGCACCGAGGGCGAGACGCGCACGATCGAGTGGCTCACGCAGCAGTTCGCTGCGCTCGGGCTCGAGCCGGGGGGCGAGAATGGGGGCTGGACGCAGCGCGTGCCGATGATTCGCACCCAGGTCCAGCCGGGCGGGACCTACCGCATCGTCAGTCGCGGCGCGACGATCCCGCTTGAGGCGCCGCGCGACATCTATCTCGGCACGGTGCGCGACACGGCGCGCGCGCGCATCGGCGACGCGCCGATCGTGTTCGTGGGCTATGGCGTCACCGCGCCGGAACGACAGTGGGACGATTTCAAGGGCGTGGACCTGCGCGGCAAGGTCGCGCTGTTCCTGGTCAACGATCCCGATTTCGAGGCGGCGGAGGGCGAGCCGGCGGCGGGCCGCTTCGGCGGGCGCGCGATGACCTATTACGGCCGCTGGACCTACAAGTTCGAGGAGGCGGCGCGGCGCGGCGCGATCGCGGCGATCGTGATCCACGAGACGGAGGGCGCCGGCTACGGCTGGAACACCGTGCAGGCGCCGGCGGGCGAGAGCTATGCGCTCGCCGAGGCCGCCGGGCCGACGCCGCCGCTGCTCCAGGGCTGGATCCAGCGCGAGGTCGCCGCCGACCTGTTCCGCCGCGCCGGGCTGGATTTCGAGGCGGTGAAGCGCCAGGCGCGCACCGCCGCCTTCCACCCGATCGATCTCGGCGCGACCTTCAGCGCCGATGCCGCCGTGACCGTCGAGCATATCGAGAGCCGCAACGTCATTGCCCGGCTCCCGGGGGCGTCGCGCGCGAGTGAGACGGTAATGTTCGGCGCGCACTGGGACGCCTATGGCATTGGCCCGGCCGATGCCGACGGCCACAGGATCCGTCCCGGCGCCAGCGACGACGCGCTCGGCGTCGCCGGCATGATCGAGCTGGCGCGCGTCTTCAAGGCCCGGCCGCGCCCCGCGCGCAGCCTCGTCTTCGCGGCCTGGACCGGCGAGGAGCGGGGCCTGCTCGGCTCCACCTATTACGCGCAGCACCCGCTCCATCCGCTGGTCACGACCGCGGCGAACATCACGCTCGACACGCTGCAGACCGCGGGTCCGGCGCGCGACACGATCCTGATCGGAGAGGGGCAGAGCGATCTCGAGGGCCTGCTCGCGGGGATGGCCGCGACGCAGGGCCGGACGGTGACGCCCGATTCGCATCCGGAGCGGGGCCTGTTCTACCGGGCCGACCATTTCCCGCTGGCTCGCGCGGGCGTGCCGGTGCTGCTGCTGATGGCGCTCGGTGGCGGCGCCGACCTGGTCGACGGCGGTCGCGAGGCGGGCGAGCGCTGGGTGAGCGAGTTCACCGCCCGCTGCTACCACCAGACCTGCGACGCCTGGCGGCCCGACTGGGACCTGCGCGGCGCGGCGCAGGAGGTCTCGCTCGCCTACCGGATCGGCGCGGCGATTGCCGATTCGACGATCTGGCCAGCCTGGCGCCCCGATTCGGAATTCCGTGCCGCGAGAGAGGCGACTGACGGCGAGCGTCGCTGAACGTCACGCGGGCGCGACGAATGTCACGTCAAGAGTCCGTTTCGGAGGTATTACGAGCAAGCCTACCGAACTATTACGGTGTTGTTTCCATTACTGTTGCGTGCTCTGTGACATCTTTCTAGAGAGAGCCGCGCAGCGATGGCTTGCCAGAGAGGAGTATTGTAATGCTTTCAAAGACACTGACGGCTCTGCTGGCTGCTTCGATGGCGTTCGGCAGCAGCGCTGCCGTCGCGCAGTCGGCCCAGCCTCTCAGCCTGGCGCAGAGCGCGCCGGTTCGTGCGGCGGCGCCGACGGAGGATTCGAACCAGCTCTACGGGACCACCATCTGGATCATCGGCGCGGTCGTGCTCGGCCTCGCGATCTGGGGCATCGTCGAGCTGGTGGACGACAACGGCCGTCCGTCGAGCCCGTAGGCGACGGATCGATTTCCGAGCGGGCGCCCCGGCTTCGGCCGGGGCGCTCTTATTTTAGTTCCAATATTGCATAATTATGCAGCTATGTGCATAGGGCGCCAATGATTCGGACCGCCATTCTTGGGGCGTCGGGCTATGTCGGCGCGGAGCTGCTGCGGCTGTGCGCCGCGCACCCCGAATTCGTACCCGTGCGCCTGTTCGGCGACAGCCAGGCCGGCGCGCCGCTCACCGACGTCCACCCGTATCTCTCCCTCGCCTATCCGGGGGCGCGTGTCGAGCGCTTCGCGCCGGAGGCGCTGGCGGACATCGACCTCGTTTTCGCCGCCCTGCCCCACGGCCAGTCGCAGGACATCGCGGCCGACATACTCGCGCGCGGCATTCCCTTCGTCGATCTTGGTGCCGATTTCCGGCTGAGCGACGCCGACGCCTACGCGCGCTGGTACAAGGAGCCACACAAGGCGCCGGAGCTGCTCGGCCGCTTCGTCTACGGCATTCCCGAGCTGCATCGCGAGGCGATCCGCGCCGCCAGGGCGGTCGCCGCCGCCGGCTGCTACCCCACGACGACGATTCTCGCGCTGAAGCCGCTGCTCGCCCTGATCGATCCCGACACGATCAACGTCAGCGCCGCCTCCGGCGTCAGCGGCGCCGGCAAGGGGCTGAAGGCGGAGACGCATTTCAACACGGTGGACGAGAATTTCACCGCCTATGGCCTCCTCACCCACCGCCATACGGCGGAGATGGAGATGGAACTGGGCGGCAAGGTGCTGTTCACGCCGCACCTCGCGCCGATGAACCGCGGCATCCTCGCCACCTGCACGGCGATGACGAAGGGCCCGTGCGACCCGCTCGCCGCGCTCGCCGAGGCCTATGCCGGCGAGCCGTTCGTCCATGTCTCGGAGCGCTCGCCTTCGGTCAAATGGACCCTGGGCTCGAACGCCGTCCACATCACCGCGCGCTACGACGACCGCACCGGCCGGGTGCTCGCCATTGCCGCGCTCGACAACCTCGTGAAGGGCGCCGCGGGGCAGATGATCCAGTGCGCCAACCTGATGCTCGGCCTTCCGGAGACGGCCGGGCTCTCGAATGTGGGAGTATGGCCTTGAGTGTCACCGCAGCGCCCGGCTTCGTCGCCGCCGGCCTTCATGCCGGCGTCAAGCGGCGCAAGCCCGACATGGCCCTGATCGCGACCGACGACGGCAAGCCGGTCACCTGCGCGGCGGTGTTCACGCAGAACCGCTTCGTCGCGCCCCCGGTCACGCTCGATCGCCGGCGGCTGGCCGAAAATGGCGGCGTCGCGACGGCGATCGTCGTCAATTCGGGCAACGCCAATGCCGGCACCGGCGAGGCCGGCCTCGCCGACGCCGACGCGATGACCGCCGCGGCCGCCGAAGCGCTCGGCATCGACAAGGCGCACGTGCTGGTCTCCTCGACCGGCATCATCGGCACGCCGCTGCCGATGGACCGGATCCTTCCCGCCATCCCGAAGCTCGCCGAGCGCCTCTCGCGCAAGGGCGGCTCCGACGCGGCGCACGGCATCCTCACCACCGATCACGTACCGAAGGAATCGGTGGTGAAAGGCTCCACCTTCACCGTCGGCGGCATGGCCAAGGGCTGCGGCATGATCGCGCCGAACATGGCGACGATGCTGGCCTATCTCACCACTGACGCCGACGTGCCGCGCGCAGAGCTGCAGCGCATCCTGAAGGAGGCGGCCGACCGCACCTTCAACACGCTCAACGTCGACGGCGCGACCTCGACCAACGACAGCGCCTTCCTGCTCGCCAATGGCCGCGCCGGCGCGCCAGACCTCGCCGAGTTCGCCGACGCGGTCCACAAGGTCTGCGAGGATCTCGCCTGGCAGATGGCGCGCGACGCCGAGGGCATGACCAAGATGGTCCACCTCACCGTCGCCGGCGCCGCGAGCGACGCCGAGGCGCGAGCCGCGGCCAAGGCGATCGCCGAGAACAATCTCGTCAAATGCTCCTGGTATGGGTCCGACCCCTATTGGGGGCGGCTGCTCGCCGCCGCCGGTTCGGCCGGCGTCGCTTTCGAGACCGAGGGATCGGCGGTGACCTATGGCGGCATCACCGTCTCGCGCGGCGGCATCGAGATCGACCACGACCGCGCCGCGGTCGCCGCCCACATGAAGAACGAGCGGATCGACATTCTCGTCGATCTCGGCACCGGCGGGCCAGGCACCGCGCAGACGATCGGCATCGATCTCGGCCCCGGCTACATCAAGGAAAATTCGGTGACGTCATGAGCACTAATCCGGCCCTCACCGCGCGGGTCCTCGTCGAGGCCCTGCCCTACATCCAGCGCTTCGCCGGCAAGTCGATCGTCGTGAAGCTAGGCGGCGCGGCGATCGACCGCGAGCTCGATCGCGCGCTCGCGCAGGACGTGCTGCTGCTCCGCTCGGTCGGCGTGCGCTGCGTGCTCGTCCACGGCGGCGGGCCGCAGGTCGATGCGATGATGAAGAAGCTCGGCAAGCAGCCCGAGTTCCGCGACGGCCTTCGCGTTACGGACGCGGAGACGCTCGACATCGTCCGCACCGTGCTGGTCGGCAAGGTGAACCGCGACCTCGTCGCCACGATCAACCGCGAGGCGGGCGACGAGCCGGTCGCGGTCGGCGTCGCCGGCGAGGACGGCGGGCTGCTCATCACCAGGCCGCGCGACCCGGCGCTCGGCTATGTCGGCGATGTCGCCCATGTGCGCGCGGAGCGGCTCCACGGCCTGCTCGACCAGGGTCTCGCGCCGGTGGTCTCCACCGTCGGCGCCGACCCGTCCGGCCAGCCCTACAATATCAACGCCGACGAGGCGGCGATGGCGATCGCGGTGGCGATGAAGGCGGAGAAGATCGTCTATCTCACCGCCGCGCCCGGCCTGCTCGCCGACCCGAAGGACGAATCGACCCTGATCCAGCGCCTCACCGCGGCCGAGCTGCGCGAGCGGATCAATCACGACAGCGTGTCGGCGGGCATGGTGCCGAAGCTGCGCGCCTGCGCCGACGCGGTGGAGCGCGGGGTGGGGAGCGCGCACATCATCGACGGCCGCGTGCCGCACGCGCTGCTCATCGAGATCCTCACCGACCAGGGCATCGGCACCATGGTGAAGAAGGAGGCGGACTGGTGACCAAGGGCCTGCTGACCATCGCCGATCTGGCGGACGGCGCCTTCGCCCAAGTGCTATCGCTTGCCGAGCGGGCCGATCTCGGCAAGCCGCTCGCGGGCAAGGGCGCGGCGCTCGTCTTTCAGAAGCCGTCGGCGCGGACGCGCAACTCGACCGAGATGGCGGTTGTCCAGCTCGGCGGCCATCCGATCTATATTCAGAAGGACGAGGTCGGCATCGACACGCGCGAGACCGCCGAGGATGTCGCCCGCACCCTCGCCTGCTACCACGCCGTCATCGCGGCCCGGGTGATGGAGCACGATCACCTCGTGCGCATGTCCCAGGCGGTCTCAATCCCCGTCCTCAACCTGTTGTCGGACAAGGAGCATCCGCTCCAGGCCCTAGCCGACATTTTAACCATAAAGCAACTCGTCGGTCGCCTCGCGGGCGTCAAGGTCGCCTTCGTCGGCGACGCCGACAACAATGTCGCGCGCTCGCTCGCCTGGGCCTGCGGCGAGGTCGGCGCCGAGCTGGCCCTCGCCGCGCCGGAGGCCTATCAGCTCAAGGACGCGCCGGCGCACGTGCGCCAGACCAGCGATCCGCTGGAAGCCGTGAAGGGCGCGCGGGTCGTCTATACGGACGTGTGGGTCTCGATGGGCCAGGACGCCGAGGCGGCCGAGCGGCTGCGCGCCTTCGCGCCCTACCAGGTCGACGCCGCGCTGATGGCGGCGGCGGACGACGCCTATTTCATGCACTGCCTCCCCGCCCGGCGCGGCGAGGAGGTGACGCACGAGGTGATCGAAAGTCCGCGGAGCGCGGTATGGCGGCAGGCCGAGAACCGGATGCACACCGTCCGCGCCGCCCTCGCCTGGCTGATGGGAGTGCGCTGATGGCGCAAGTCCGCGCCGGGAAGATCCATCGCGCCGCGCCCTTCCGACCGGGAGGGCCGCGCCGATGAGCGATTCCCGCGCCCGACGGCTGCGCGCGCTTGCCGACCTGGTGCGCGCCGAGACGCTGACCAGCCAGGAGGAGGTCACCGCGCGCCTCGCGGCGCAGGGCTTCGCCGTCACCCAGGCGACCGTCTCGCGCGATCTCGAACAGCTGGGCGCGGTCAAGGTGAAGCGCGGCGGCGTCCTCTCCTATGCGCTGCCCGAGCAGATCGGCGCGAGCGACTGGAGCGCCGGGCGGCTTGCTCGCATCCTCGCCGAATGGGTGATCTCGGTCGAGGCAGCGGGCAATCTCGTCATTTTGAAGACGCCGCCCGCCTCCGCCCATCTCGTCGCCTCGGCGATCGACGGCAGCGATCTTGCCGAGGTCGCCGGCACGATCGCCGGCGACGACACCCTGTTCCTTGCCATCCGCGACGGCCATGCGCCGGGCGCGGTGGTGCGCCGCATCGAGCGGATGATGGGACAGGGGAAGATCCAATATGCCTGAAACCCCTCACGCGAACGGAAAGCAGATGAAGAACAAAGTGAAGAAGGTCGTCCTCGCCTATTCCGGCGGTCTCGATACCTCGATCATCCTCAAGTGGCTGCAGACCGAATATGGCGCGGAGGTGGTCACCTTCACCGCCGATCTCGGCCAGGGCGAGGAGGTGGAGCCGGCCCGGCGCAAGGCCGAGCTGCTCGGCATCAAGCCCGAAAACATTTTCATCGAGGACCTGCGCGAGGAGTTCGTCCGCGACTATGTCTTCCCGATGTTCCGCGCCAACGCCGTCTATGAAGGCCAGTATCTGCTCGGCACCTCGATCGCGCGGCCGCTGATCGCCAAGCGCCAGATCGAGATCGCGCACAAGGCCGGCGCCGACGCGGTCTGCCACGGCGCGACCGGCAAGGGCAACGACCAGGTCCGCTTCGAGCTGGGCTATTACGCGCTCGATCCCGACATCCGCGTCATCGCCCCCTGGCGCGAATGGGACTTCGCGAGCCGCGAGGCGCTGCTCGACTTCGCCGAGAAGCACCAAATCCCGATCACCAAGGACAAGCGCGGCGAGGCGCCCTTCTCGATCGACGCCAACCTGCTCCACTCGTCCTCCGAGGGAAAGGTGCTGGAGGACCCGGCGATCGAGGCGCCGGAATATGTCCATCAGCGCACCATCTCGCCCGAGGAGGCGCCGGACCGGCCGACCGTCATCACCATCGAGTTCGAGAAGGGCGATCCGGTCGCGATCGACGGCGAGCGGCTGTCGCCGGCAAGCCTGCTCGCGCGGCTCAATCAACTCGGCCACGACAACGGCATCGGCCGGCTCGATCTCGTCGAGAATCGCTTCGTCGGCATGAAGTCGCGCGGCGTCTACGAGACGCCGGGCGGCACGATCCTGCTCGCCGCGCATCGCGGCATCGAATCGATCACGCTCGATCGCGGCGCGATGCACCTCAAGGACGAGCTGATGCCGCGCTATGCGGAACTGATCTACAACGGCTTCTGGTTCAGCCCGGAGCGCGAGATGCTGCAGGCGGCGGTCGACCACAGCCAGCAGCATGTCAGCGGCACGGTGCGCGTGAAACTCTACAAGGGCAACGTCACCGTGATCGGCCGCGAAAGCCCGCTCTCGCTCTACGACCAGGACCTGGTGACCTTCGAGGAAGGCCAGAGCGGCTACGATCATCGCGACGCCGCCGGCTTCATCCGGCTCAACGCGCTGCGGTTGCGGATCAGCGCACGGCGCGCGCGCCGGGGCTGATGACGGCGGCCGCGCATGGCGATATTCCCGGGGCATGACGACGAAGACGATCCTCGCCGCCCTTGCCGTCCTGCTTGCGACGGCCGCCGCGCCGGCGCGCGCGGCCGAGCCGTTCGTCACCGTCTCGCGCGCGGGCGGCGGCAACGAGGCGTGGTGGCTGGCAAGGATAGAGAGCCGCCCGACCGGGCAGGGCGTCGAGGGCGTGCCGCTCGCGCAAATCAACGCGGCGCTGGGCGCGGGCCAGCCCGCCTGGTGCGCGGCCGACGCGCTCACAAACGCCTCCTTCGCGAGCGACGATCCGGCGATCCGGGCGGAGATGGACGAGGATTTCGCGCGGGAAGGCGAATTGTTCCGCGCGACGCTGCGCACCGGGCGGCGTGAGCTGCTCGCCGTCGTCGGCCATTACCGCGCCTGTAGCGGCGACGTGGCGCCGTTCGCGCTGCTGATCGACCGGGAGGGGGCAGCGCCGCGCGTCGCCTATGTGCGGACCTTCGACGACTGGGGGCCGTTCATCGTCGTGCGCCCCGCGGGACGCCGGCTCGTCTTCAGCTCCTGCCTCATGTGCGACCATGCCGAAACACTCGCCTGGGACGGCGCGCGGCGCTTCCGCTGGCGCGTCGAGGGATTGTGAGCGCGATGCGGCTGGCCATCCTCGAGACCGGCGTGCCGCCAGCGGGGCTGGCCGAGCGGTTCGGCACCTATCCCGAGATGTTCGCGCGGCTGCTCGGCCCCGGCTTCGAGATCGCGACCTATGACGTGCAGACGGGGAAGGTGCCGGTCGATCCCGCGACGCACGAGGGCTATATCCTCACCGGCTCGCGGGCCGGCGTCTACGAGGACCTGCCCTGGATCGGCGAGCTGGCCGATTTCGTGCGGCGTTCGCGCGGGCAGAAGCTGGTCGGCATCTGCTTCGGCCACCAGATCATGGCCGAGGCGCTGGGCGGCCATGTCGAGAAATCGAGCAAGGGGTGGGGGGTCGGCCTTCACACCTATCCTATCGTGACGCGCAAGCCCTGGATGGACGAGGCGGCCTCCGTCTCCGCCCCCGCCTCGCACCAGGACCAGGTCGTGCTGCAGCCGCCGCGCACCGAGGTGCTCGCCTCCTCGGTGTTCACGCCCTATGCCGGCCTGGCCTGGACCGACCGTCCCGCCATTTCCTTCCAGTTCCACCCCGAATTCGATCCCGCCTACGCCAAGGCGCTGATCGAAACGCGCCGCGACCGCCTCCCCGATCCCGACGCGGCCATCGCCTCGCTCGATGCGCCGAACGACAATGCGCGTGTCGGCGAATGGATCAGGCGCTTCCTGCTGGGATGAATGGGCCAAAGCGGGCGCGTCCACGCCCTTCCCACCGCGCGCATCCCGCTGGCGTCGGCGGCGGCGCGTTCCTAAACTGGGCGAAAGCCCCCAAGGAGATGCGCCGATGAAGACCCGCGCCGCCGTTGCGTTCGAACCGAAGAAGCCGCTCGAGATCGTCGAGGTCGATCTCGAAGGGCCGAAGGCGGGCGAGGTGCTGGTCGAGATCATGGCGACCGGCATCTGCCACACCGACGCCTACACGCTGGACGGCCTCGATTCGGAAGGGGTGTTCCCCTCGATCCTCGGGCACGAGGGCGCCGGGATCGTGCGCGAAGTCGGCGCCGGCGTCACCAGCGTGAAGCCGGGCGACCATGTCATCCCGCTCTACACGCCCGAATGCCGGCAGTGCAAAAGCTGCCTCTCGGGCAAGACCAACCTGTGCACCGCGATCCGCGCGACGCAGGGAAAGGGGCTGATGCCGGACGGCACAACCCGCTTCTCCTACGAGGGCCAGCCGATCTTCCACTATATGGGCTGCTCCACCTTCTCGAACTTCACCGTGCTGCCCGAGATCGCGGTCGCCAGGATTCGCGAGGACGCGCCGTTCGAGACGAGCTGCTACATCGGCTGCGGCGTGACGACCGGCGTCGGCGCGGTGGTCAACACCGCCAAAGTGCAGGCGGGTGACAATGTCGTCGTCTTTGGCCTCGGCGGCATCGGGCTCAACGTCATCCAGGGCGCGCGCATGGTTGGCGCGGGGCGGATCATCGGCGTCGATATCAACGCGGCGCGCGAGGAATGGGGCCGTCGCTTCGGCATGACCGACTTCATCGACGCCCGGAACAAGCCGCGCGAGGCGCTGATCGCCGAGATCGCGGCGCTCACCGACGGCGGCGCCGACTTCACCTTCGACTGCACCGGCAATGTCGAGGTGATGCGCACCGCGCTCGAGGCCTGCCATCGCGGCTGGGGCACCAGCGTGATCATCGGCGTCGCCGAGGCGGGCAAGGAGATCTCCACCCGCCCCTTCCAGCTCGTCACCGGCCGCGTCTGGAAGGGCACGGCCTTCGGCGGCGCCAAGGGCCGCACCGACGTGCCGAAGATCGTGGACTGGTACATGTCTGGCAGGATCCAGATCGACCCGATGATCACCCACGTCCTGACGCTGGAGGAGATCAACAAGGGCTTCGAGCTGATGCACGCGGGCGAGAGCATCCGCAGTGTCGTCGTCTACTGATCCTGCTCGACCCACTTCGCCGAAAGAAAGGAGAATCATGTTCAGCCACGTGATGGTGGGCTCCAACGACCTCGAGCGCTCGCGCAAATTCTACGACGCCCTGTTCGCCGCGACCGGCGGCAGGCCGGCCCGGGAGGATGAGAAGGGCCGGCTCATATATTTCCACCGGGGCGGGCTGTTCATGGTGACGCGGCCGATCAACGGCGAGCCGGCGACTTTTGCCAATGGCGGCACGATCGGCTTTGCGATGGAGAGCGAGGCGGAGGTGGACGCCTGGCACAAGGCCGGCGTCGAGAATGGCGGCACCGCGATCGAAAGTCCGCCCGGCTATCGCCAGGGCATGCTCGGCCCGATCTACCCCGCCTATCTGCGCGACCCGGACGGGAACAAGCTCTGCGCGGTCTACCGCAAGCCGGCCGCCTGAACGGGGAGATGACGATGGACACGGTGTCGGTCAGCAAGAGCCATGGCGGCACGCTCCATGTCGTGCGCCATCCTAGCCGCGCGACCGGCACGGACATGACCTTCTCGATCTTCCTGCCGCCGCAGGCCTCCGCCGGGGCGAAGCTCCCCGTCATCTGGTATCTTTCGGGCCTCACCTGCACCCACGCGAACGTGACCGAGAAGGGCGAGTATCGCGCCGCCTGCGCCGAGCTGGGCCTGATCTTCGTCGCGCCGGACACCAGCCCGCGCGGGCCGAATGTGGCCGACCATGAGGATTACGACCTCGGCCAGGGCGCGGGCTTCTATGTCGATGCGACCGAGGCGCCCTGGGCGCCCCATTATCGCATGTCGTCCTACATCCTCCACGAGCTGCCGGAGGTCGTCGCCGCGGCCTTCCCGGTCGATCTCGGCCGACAGGGGATCATGGGCCATTCGATGGGCGGCCACGGCGCGCTCACCCTGGCCCTGGCCAATCCCGGCCGTTTCCGCGCGTGCAGCGCCTTCGCGCCGATCTGCGCGCCGAGCCAGGTGCCGTGGGGCCAGAAGGTGCTGGGCCACTATCTCGGGCCCGACCCCGCGCGCTGGCGGCGGAACGACGCGGTCGCGCTGATCGAGGACGGCGCGCGCCTGCCCGAGCTGCTGGTCGACCAGGGCGAGGCCGACGAATTTCTCGACCGCCAGCTCCGCCCCGACCTGCTTCGTGCCGCCTGCGCGAAGGCTGGCATCGCGCTGACGCTCCGGATGCAGCCTGGCTACGACCACAGCTATTATTTCATCTCCACCTTCATGGCCGATCACCTGCGCTGGCACGCCGCGCGGCTCGGCTGAGCCATCGCGTCAGGCCAGCGCCAGCGCCGCTCGACGAGCCGCCGAACGACGGCCTCGACCGGCCGACGCGCTCGCGCCGGTTCGCGCCGATCGCCCTGCGCCGTCCCGCCCGCCGGCATTGATATTCACGCGCGAGTGAATGTATTGACCCAGCCCAAGACCGGCAACGGCGGCAGGGGGACGATGGAATGGCGGGGCTGATCCGGATGCTCGCGGCGCTGGCCGCGCTCGCCCTCGCCGTCGCCGCCCCTGCGCGCCAGCCGGGCTCCGGGCGCCCGGTCGTCCGGGTCGCGCACGGTCTGCTCGCCGGCACCGCCGACGGCGGCATCCGCGCGTTCAGGAATATCCCCTACGCGCTCCCGCCCACCGGGGAGCGCCGCTGGCAACCGCCGGCCCCGCCCGCGCCGTGGCGCGGCACGCGCGATGCCGCCGATTTCGGCCCCAGCTGTGTCCAGCCGCCAGTGCCGCCGAGCAGCATTTATTTCGATCCGCCCGCGGCGATGAGCGAGGATTGCCTCACGCTCAACGTCTGGACCCCCGCCGACGCGCGCGGCGCGCCGGTGATCGTGTGGATTCATGGCGGTTCGCTCCGCATCGGCGGCAGCGCAGAGCCGCTGTTCGACGGCGCCAATTTCGCGCGGCGGGGCATCGTCTTCGTCTCGGTCAACTATCGGCTCGGCGTGCTCGGCTGGCTCGCCCATCCGGAGCTCAGTGCCGAATCGCCGGAGCACGTTTCCGGCAATTACGGCCTGCTCGACCAGATTGCCGCGCTGCGCTGGGTGCGCGACAATATTGCGGCCTTCGGCGGCGACCCCGCCAACGTCACGGTGATGGGCGAGTCCGCCGGCGCGCTCAGCGTCACCTATCTGCTCGCCAGCCCGCTCGCCGACGGCCTGTTCGCCAGGGCGATCGTCCAGAGCACCAACATCCGCGCTTTCCCCGCGCTGAGCGAGCGCGCCTACGGCCTCCCCTCCGCCGAGGAGATCGGCCGGGACCTCGCCCGGCGGCTCGGCGCGCGCGACCTCGCGGCGCTGAGGGCGATGGACGCCGAGGCCCTCACCCGCGCCGCGACCGAGGCCGGCTTCCTGCCGCAGGGGACGATCGACGGCCGCGCGCTGCCGGAGCAGCTCGTCGATCTGCTCGATTCCGGCCGGCTGGCGCGCGTGCCCGTCATGGTCGGGTTCAACATGGGCGAGATTCGCACGCTCCGCTCGCTGATGCCGCGCGAGCTTCCCGACGCCGCGACCTATGAGGCGGCGATCCGCCGCCGCTACGGCGACCGGGCCGCCGCCTTTCTCGCCCGCTATCCCTCGTCGGACGTGGAGGAGAGCCTGCTCGCCGCCGTGCGGGACGCCGTCTTCGGCTGGTCGGGCGAGCGCATCGCGCGCGCACAGGCGGTGCGGGGCGTCCCCGCCTATCTTTACGTTTTCGATCATTGCTACGAGGCGGAGCGGGCGCGGAACCTCTGCGCCTTCCACGCCTCCGAGATCCCCTTCGTTTTCGGCCATGTTGGCGACGCCGCAAAGCTCCCGCCCAACTGGCTGCGGCCCGAGGGCGCGGGCGAGGCGGCGCTGTCGCGGCTGATGATGGATTACTGGGTGGCCTTCGCCCGTACCGGCGACCCGAACGGCCCCGGCCGCCCGGCCTGGCGGCCCTATGGCGCCGAGGAGGCCTTCATGCGCTTCGCCGACCGCCCGACGCCCGGCATCGACCCGCTCCCCGGCATGTTCGAGCTGCACGAAGCCCTCTATCACGCCCAACGCGCCGCCGGCCGTCAATGGTTCGCCAATTTCGGCCTCCCCGCCCCCAGCGAGGACGGGTCGGGAGCGAGAGATTAGGGGTTCGCGCCTATCCTTCCGCGACGGTAACAGGACGCGATACCGGGTCTTCAGGTCCGTTTCTTGGAATTGCCATGAATGGGAAAATGACGCCTGCGCCGCAACCTGGTCCAGGGATTGGCCGGGGTGGACAGGACAGGGCATCTCAACTGCGCCACGGCGGCACGGCTTGCGCTGCGCAAGATCGCGCCGGACGTTCAAAGATCACGTCGACCATTCACTACTTTGCCGGTAAGGAATGATTGCGCCAACCGCGCATCTTCCCTCTTTCGAGTCCGACCGTCATTTTCACGGATAATTCGCGTGCGCGAATAATCGGATTTGTGAAAGTATCTCCGCATTCACGTCTGGCCTTTTCCAAGTCGCTCGGGCAATGTTGGTCCGCGTGGGGGGGGTCGACCAAATACTGCCAGCGGCGATGGCCGCCTACCGGCGGCGCTTGCTGCGCCAGCACTTCTTTCCGGACATCTTCGGAGAGCCCGCCTGGGATATGCTGCTCCTGCTCGGCGGCGAAGGGCCGCAGCCGGTGAGCGCGCTTTCGGTCGCAGGCGGCACGCCCGCGACAACCGGGCTCAGATGGATCGCGCGGCTGCAGCGCGCGGGGCTGATCGAGCGCATCGACGATCCGGAAGACCGGCGGCGTCGGTGGATGCGCCTCTCCTCCGCCGGGCGGGCCGCGCTGACCGGCTATTTCGGCCGTGTCGAGAACGGCGTCGCCAGCGTGACCGGCCCGCGCGACGCGCTGGTGGAGATCATGCGCATCGCGACGTCGACGCTCGATCTCGCCCGCGCGACCCGCACTTAGGCCGCGCCCGATACGGTCGCACCTTGCTGGCGAGGCTGTGCCGTCGGCGGTCAGCGCGATGGATCGCCGGATCTTCGCGTCCAGCAGGACAGGGTTCCGCGCGCAGCTCGCTCAAGGTCCCTCGACCGGCCATGCCCTCAGCACTCGGGAAGCGGGACGTTCGGATCGGCGAGCCGGGTCGGGTCCGGCATTGCGCCCTCGACGACGAGCTTGCGGCCGTGGACATAGTCCCTGACCGCGTTGACGCAATCGAGCGCGATGACCCGTCCCTCGCGCAGATAGACGACCGAAAAGCTCCTTGTTTCCGGGTTCCCCCGCGCGACGATGTTGTCGTAGCCGAGCGAGAGGCCGACCGTCTGCAGCTTCAGGTCATATTGATCGGACCAGAACCACGGAACGGCGTCATAGGGTTTGGGCGTTCCGACGATCGCTAGCGCCGCGGTCGTCGCCTGATCGTTCGCGTTCTGCACCGATTCCAGCCGCACCCGGCGCCCGCCGGCGAAGCGGTTCTCGTGCGCGGCGCAATCGCCGACGGCGTAGATGTCGGGCAGGCTGGTGCGGCAGAAGCGATCGACGAGCACGCCATCGTCGGCTTGCGCGCCCGCGTCGATCAGCGGCTGGACCTCGGCACGGATGCCGATGCCCGCGACGACCAGGTCCGCGGCGATGATCTCGCCGTCGCCCAGCCGGACCCCGCGCACCCGGCCGGCGTCGTCGCCGATGAGGCCATCGACCCGCACGCCAGTGCGCAGGCGGACGCCGCGCGTGCGATGCTCGGCCTCGTAGAAGCGGGAGACCGGCGCTCCGGCGACGCGGGCCAGAACCCGATCCAGCGCCTCGAGCACGATCACCTCGCGCTCGAGCCGGGTCAGCACCGCGGCCACTTCCAGGCCGATATAGCCCCCGCCGATCACGGCAACGCGACGGGCGCCGGCAAGCTCCGATTTCAGGCGATCGACGTCGCGCCGGCTACGCACGTAACATAGGCCGGCAAGGTCGCTCCCGGCGCAGGTCAGCCTGCGCGGCGATCCCCCCGCGGCCCAGATCAGGGTGCCATATCCAAGCTCGGCGCCGTCTTGCAGGCGCACGCGATGCGCGTCCGCATCGATCGCGCACACGCGGCAACCCAGGATCAGCTCGACGTGCCGCTCGGCCCAGAAGCCCGGCGTCCGCAGCAGCAGACGCTCGAACGGCTTCCCGCCGGCCAGATAGTCCTTGGAGAGCGGCGGCCGCTCGTAAGGAAGCTCCGGCTCCGCGCCGACCATCGCCACCGTCCCGGTGAAGCCGTGCTGGCGCAGGGCGATCGCCGCCTGGGCGCCGGCATGGCCCGCGCCGACGATCAGGACATCGACCTTTCTGGGCTCGCTCATGCGGCCTTTTCGGGCGAGCGCCCGGAGCAGTTCAAGCCGCCAGGAGGACCGAATGCGATCCATCACCAGTGAGATGGAACGCGCCGTCCCGGCCGCTTTTCAGGCACGCAAAGCCATCAGCGCGCGCGCCGCGCCGTGCATGCCACGGCCTACTTTACAAGCTACATTCTAATGAGTAGGTTTTTTAAAAAATGCGAGTCGACAGGAGAGAGGTTTCATGGCGAGTGCGCCGTCCCCCCCTTATCGTCCCTCGGGCGGCACCCCGTCCGTCGTGAAGTCCGCCGGTCGCGCGCTGCAAATCCTCGAATATTTCGATTCCATTCAGCGCGAAGCCTGCGTCACCGAAATCTCCCGCGCGCTTCGCTGCCCCCAGTCCAGCACCTCGGTGCTGCTGCGCAGCCTGGTCCATCTCGGCTATCTGCAGAACGACCGTTACCGCCGGACCTATTATCCGACGCGCCGCGTGCCGCTGCTCGGCAACTGGGTGGACCCGGCAATCGTTCGCCAGGGCGAACTGCTGGTCCAGGCCGACGAACTGACGTCCAGGACCGGACAGACGGTCGTGATCGCCGCCATCAACGGCTTGCGCGCGCAATATATCCATGTGAGCCGCGCGCAGGACGAAAGTTCCGACAGCGCCGAGCGGCTCCAGATCGGCATGCAGTGCCCGCTCGCCCGCACCGCCGTCGGCAAGGCGCTGCTCGCCGGGCACGGCGACAAATATGTCTCGCAGCTCATCTGGCGCATCAACGGCGAGCGGGCTGAGCATGAACCGTTCATCCGCGCGCCGGAGCTGCTCGCCGAGCTCGAGCTGGGCCGCCGGCGCGGCTGGTTCGCGGGCGAGGGCGCCGACAGCCGGCAAACCGGGGTCGCCGTCCTGCTCGACCGCAAGCAGCAGCAGCTGTTGTCGATCGGAATCGAGCAGAAGGCGCCGATGTCGGAAGCGCAGGCGCTGACCTACGCCGAAGCGCTCAGGACTCGGCTGGAAAGGCCGCAGGGCTGAAATCCGGGCGGCGGTCGCCGGCGCGCGTCGCCGGCCCGCCCCTCCGGCACAGACAGGAGCGGCACCATGCCAAGGGTTACATTCATCGCTTGCGACGGGACCGAATATCCGGTCGAGGCGCACGCCGGCTTCACGCTGATGGAGACGGCGCGGGACAATGGCGTGCCCGGGATCGAGGCCGAATGCGGCGGCGCCGGCGCCTGCGCGACCTGCCACGTCTATGTGGACGACGCCTGGACCGGCGCCTGCGGCCCGGCGGCGCCGGTCGAAAGCGAGCTGCTGGCCCTGGTCGAGGACCGTCGCGCCGAGAGCCGGCTGAGCTGCCAGATCGAAATCTCGGACGAACTGGACGGGCTCGTCGTCCGGCTGCCCGCCAGCCAGGGCTTCTGAGCAGCGGCGGCGGGCATCGACCGACGCGGGGACGGGACGGACATGGACATCGTCGATACCCAGGTGCATCTCGGCCCCGGCGGCGCGGCCGAAAAGATTGCCGCGATGGATGCGCTGGGCATCGCCGCGGTGATGATCGACGAATGGTGGGGTGGCTGGTGGGGCACGAGGCCGGGCGAGCCGGCCTATCGGGTCGGGGACGGCGCGGTGCGGACGACCTCGCCGACGGCCGAGCTCGCCTCGTGGACCTATCCCGGCCGCTTCTCCTACCTCATCCGGGTCGATCCGAAGGACCCGGAAATCGACAGCGTCGTCCGGCTTGCCCGCGACGCCAGCCATGCGCGCGCGCTGCGGATCCCGACGCCCATGCCCCGCTCAGAACTGACGTCGTTCGCGGAAGGCGGCTATGACAATATCTTCGCCGCGGCCTCGGAATGCGGCCTGCCCATCTTCGTGTCGCTGCTTGGGCATTGCGATCTGCTGGAACGCTATCTGCGGAAATTCCCGGACGTCAGGGTGATCATCGATCATTGCGGCATGCCGCCCAATCCCGCGATGGTGCCCATGATCGTGAAGATCGAGAACCTGCCGGACAGCGAACGATATTGGTCCGCCCTCGCCGGCGCGCCGCTCGATCGCTCGTTCGACAAGGTTCTTCGCCTCGCCGCGTGGGATAATGTCGCCCTCAAATGGGCCCATGCGCCGTCCCGCCTCGCCGCGCCCGGCTATCCGAACGCGGCGGCCCGCCCGTTTCTGCGCAAGGCCATCGGCGCCTTCGGCGCCGAGCGGATCATGTGGGCGAGCGACGTCACCATGACCCCGACCGGCGAAACCTGGGCTGAGCTGCTCTTCGCGGTGAAGGACAATCCCGATCTGTCCGAGCGCTAGCGCGCGCAAATCCTGGGCGGCACCGCCCGGCGCTGGCTCGACTGGCCGGCCTGAACGAGGCCCGCCCGCTCCCGGCCCTACCAGTCCGTTCCGCTCCTCGCCCGATATTCCTCCACCTCGGCGAGGGTGCGGAACACCACCGCCCGCCGCTGCGTGAAATGATCGCGCAGCGGCAGCAGCGGGACGGATTTCTCCACCCGCCCTGACGCCACCGCCTCGACATCGGCGCGCAGCTGCTCGTCGAAGCGGGCCTGGTCCCCCGGATCGACGAAGGTCGGGATGATGCCGGAGCGATTCTGGAAGATCATGAAGATGACCGCGCCCTCCGAGCCGAAGAGGAGGTCGCCGTTCACGTCGCCGGGCGGGGCCACGTAGAAATCGCCCGTCTTCATCCATCGGCCGTCGTGCATGACCGTTCCGGACAGCACCACGGTCATGGTCGTCGTCGGGAAGGAGCGCTTGCCGGCGACATGGTCGCCGATTTCGCGATCGGCCTTGATCGCGACGCCCACCGGCGCCTCTGGCCTGTTCTTCTCCCCGATGAACACGAACCGCGTCCACAGCCCGCCGGTCTGCACCCAGGTGTCGTCGAGTTCGTTGAACCTGGCGACGTCGACGCCTCTTGCGAAAGCCATCCTCTCCCCCATCCCATCATGGGCGGCCGCGGCCGGCCGCCCGCCGGCGTCAGAAGCCGTACAGTTCGGCGGCGGTGCCGTAGACGATCTTGTCCCGCACCTTCTCGTCCACGCCCTCGAACATGGCGTCGCACAGGGCCCGCGAGTGCGGATAGGTGCTGATGCCATGCGGGAAGTCCGTCTGGAACATCAGCGTGTCCTCACCGAGAATGTCGTAGGTGCGGATCGCGACGGTATCGCGCAGGAAGGTCAGCTTGATGTTGCGCTTGAAATAGAAGCTCGGCTTCTCCGGGATGCGGCCTTCGAAGTCCTTGACCTTGACGTTCTGATAGCGAACCCACTCGAAGTCGGCGCGCTCGAGGATGTGGCTCGCCCATCCGGCCTCGTTTTCCGCCGAGATGAATTTCAGCTTCGGATGGCGCTCGAACACGCCCCCGAAAATCATGTTCAGCATCGGTCGCACGAACACTTCATACTTGAGCGGCGACTTGGTCGGATTGCGTCCCCCCGAGGCCTGGATGAGGTTGGCCTTCTTGTTGCGGTCACGCGCCGTGCCGGCATGGATGTTGATCGACATGTCGTTGGCGACGGCGGCCTCCCACAACGGATCCATGCCACGTTCGTGATATTGCGGCACGCCTTCACCGGCGACGGTCGGGATCATCACGCCGACGAAGCCCATCTTCTTGGCGCGCTCCAGCTCCTTCACCGCCTCGGCCGGATCGTCGTTGGCGAGCATAGCGACGCCCTTGAAGCGGTTCGGATGCGCGCTGCAGAACTCGGCCAGCCAATCGTTGTAGGCGCGCAGCAGCGCCCATTTGAACTCGGGATCGTCGATCCCGTAGAACCCCAGCCCGAAGGTCGGGTACAGGACTTCGCCCCAGATCGTGTCGCGATCGATCTCCTTGATGCGCTCGTCCGGGTCGTAGGCGGACGGCGGGATATCCTCCTCCCAGCGGCCGGTCTGGCGCACTTCGGAATTGCCGCGGAACACGCCGGCGGCTGACCCGATCGGCGGCATCTCGACATCCTCGCAGACGAGACGGTCGGTGCCGTCGTCAAGCCGGACGAGGCGCGGCGCCCGATCACGAAACCGGGCCGGCAGGCGCTCCTTCCACAGGAACCACGGCTCGATCACGTGGGAATCGGACGAAATGATCTTGTAATCGCTAGCCATTGTCTCACCTCTATTCTTTAGTGACCAATGCCGATTGGACGTTCTTCTGGAGCTGGTTGAGAATTCCCGGCGCTATTTCTTCAGCAAACTGCCATGAACCTCGTTCCAGTAGTTCATTTCCTCCGGGTCCTCGTAATCGGGCTTCGCGCCGTGATGGTCGCCGAACAGTTCGATGAAGATGCAGCCGCCGGTCATCACCGTCGCGTCCCCGTACTTGGTGTTGGCCGGGACGATCTTGGCCTGGCCCGGGCGAAGCCAGACGCCGTCCATGTAGAGCGCGCCCTGGACGACCAGGTTGATCGCGTCGCAGGAATGGGAATGACGCCCCCTCAGCGGGTCGCCCGGCCCCTCGTTGAGCCAGACGAGGGCGGCGGCGGGGGCGTCCTTGTCGCCCTCCTCGCCAAGCGAGATCACGCAGGTGCGCGCATTCAGACCCCGCATTGACCAGCCGAGATTCGGATCGTTGACGTTCGAATACCAGCCCCGGCCGGTCTGCTTGGCTTGCTCGATTTCGTTCACCGATTCCTCTCCCGACACGCCATTGCGTTGTCCGCTGTCCTGGCCTTGCGGGGCATCCGCCCGCCTCGCCCCGGCTATAGGGCCTATCGGGCTCAATCGGCAGCGGCGCAGCGGTGAAATTAGATATGTGATCAAGTCCGTGCCGCCGGCCGGCAAGGAAACGCGCGCGCCCGTTCAAAAAAGGCGAAATCTCCCCGAGCGCGTGACAAAGAAAGCGCGAACATTTTCGAATCTCGACCGAAAACAGGCCCAGGCGCGACTGCCGGCATCACATTCATGATCTTGTCCGTCGCGGCGCGCGCGGTCGAATTTACATGATACATGGTCGCCGCAACGGACGATTCATACCAGGGCGGGAGTGCATGGGCGACAGCGCCACCAATCCGAACGACTTTCCATTGCGGCGACGGGGACATGCGTTCGAGGACTTCGAGCCGGGTGCGACCTTCCACCACCATTGGGGACGCACCATCGAGCAATCGGACAACGCGCTGTTCTCGCTGACCACGCTCCAGTTCAATCCGCTCTATTTCAATCGCGAATATGCAAAGGCGAACGGGCACCGGGACATCGTCGTCGCGCCGATGCTCGTCTTCGCCACGGTCTTCGGCCTGTCGGTCGAGGATCTGAGCGAGCGCGGCGGCGCCTTTCTTGGCGTCGACGACCTCTCCTTCGACAGGCCGGTTCACGTCGGCGACACGCTGACGGCGAGATCGACGGTCACGGCCCTGCGCCCGTCCCGGAGCGATCCCGCCTACGGCATCGCAACCTGGCGGACCGAGGGCTTCAACCAGCAGGGTGATCGGGTGATTTCCTTCATCAGGACCAACCTCGTGCCGCGTGACGAGGCGCGGCCATGACCTTCGCGCTCAACGACGAACAGCTGATGATTCAGGCCGCGGCGCGCGACTTCGCGATGAGCGAAGTGCTTCCGATTGCGAACGAATATGACCCGGAGCGCCGCGACATCCCGCCATCGCTGATCGCGAAGCTGGCGGAGATGGGCTTCTTCGGGATCACGATCCCCAGGGAATATGGCGGGCTCGGGCTCGGGTGCCTCGAATATTGCCTCGTCACCGAGGAATTGTCGCGCGCCTGGATGAGCGTCGGCAGCATCATCCGGCCGATGCTCGGCTATCAGGCGATGACGGAGGCGCAAAAGCGCAAATATCTCCCGAAAATGGCGACGGGCGAGATGATCTTCGCCTTCTCCATGTCCGAACCGGGCACGGGCTCGGACATTTCGGGGCTGACGAGCCGGGCGGAGCGCGACGGCGACGACTGGGTGATCACCGGCAACAAATATTGGTGCACCAATGCCGACGGCTCCGACGCGATCCTCGTGCTGGCGCGCACCGAGCCGGTGGACCGGGCGCGGCCGCACCGGGGCATCTCCGCCTTCCTCGTCGAAAAGCCGCGCGGCTCGCTGCCGCAGGGCTGCTCGGGCGCGCCGATCCCGAAGATCGGCTATTTCGGCTGGAAGACCTGGGAACTGGCGCTTGACGGCTGTCGGGTGCCGCACGCCAACATGGTGGGCGAGCCGGGGCGCGCCTTCTACCTTGCGACAAGTGGTCTCGAAGTCGCCCGTGCGCACACCGCGGCGCGCGCGATCGGCCTCGCCCGCGGCGGGCTTGAGGACGCCATCAAATATGCCGGCGAGCGCATCCAGTTCGGCCGGCCGATCGCGGAGTTCCAGGCGATCCGGTTCAAGCTCGCGCAGATGGCGACGGAGATCGAGGCGGCGCGGCAGCTGCTCTATTCGGTGTGCCGCAAGATCGACACGGGCGTGCGCTGCGACGTCGAGGCGGCTATGGTCAAGCTGTTCGCGACGGAGATGGCGGAGCGCGCCACCTCCGAGGCGCTGCAGATCCACGGCGGCGCCGGCTACACGACCCACTTCGCGGTCGAGCGTTACTGGCGCGACGCGCGCCTCACCAAGATTTTCGAAGGCACGTCCGAAATCCAGCTGCGCCTGATTTCCGACCGCCTCCTGGGGAAAGCGGCCGCATGAACGACGCAAGGCTCACCAGCCCGGACAGCTATTTCGAGGATTTCACGCCCGGGCAGCGCATGCGCCACGCCCGCGGCAAGACGATCGGCGAGAACGAAACCGTCATCCTTGCCCATCTGACGATGAACACCGCCCAGGGCCATTTCAACGCCCACGACATGGCGGTTTCCAAGTTCGGGCGGCGCATCACCTATGGCGGCGTCACCGCGTCGATCGTGGTCGGCCTCGCGAGCGAGGACACGTCGGAGAATGCGCTCGCCGAGGTCGCGCTCGACAAGCTTCGGCTCAAGGTGCCGGTGGTGGAAGGCGACACGCTCTACAGTGCCACCGAGGTCCTAGCCTGCGCCGCTTCGGATCGACCGGACGCCGGCCTCGTCACCTTCCGGCATCTCGGCTTCAACCAGAACGGCCAGCTCGTGTGCGAAGTGGAGCGCACGGTGCTCATCCGCCGGCGGCCGTCCGCAAAGTGATGGATCCCGAACCGCTAGGCGCCCTCGACGGGATCCGGGTGATCGATCTCACCCAGGTCCTCGCCGGCCCGTTCTGCACGCAGATCCTGGCGGACCATGGCGCCACCGTCATCAAGGTCGAGTCGCTGAAAGGGGACGAGACGCGCAGGCTCGGCCCCTATCGCGCCGACGACGAGCGGCGGGAGATCAGCGGCTATTACCAGAGCATCAACCGGAACAAGCAAAGCATCGCGATCGACCTGAAGTCGCCGGAGGGCCGGCAGGTCCTGCTCGGGCTGATCGACGGTGCCGACGCGATCGTCGAAAATTCCCGCTGCGGCGTCATGGAGCGGCTCGGCCTTTCCTGCGAGCTGCTCGCCGAGCGCAATCCGAAGCTGGTCTACGCGGCGATCCGGGGCTTCGGCGATCCGCGCTCTGGCGAGAGCCCCTATGCCACCTGGCCCGCCTTCGACATCGTCGGCCAGGCGATGGGCGGGATGATGGGCGTGACCGGGCCGGATGCGGACACGCCGGTCAAGGTCGGGCCCGGCGTCGGCGACCTGATTCCCGGCCTCTACGCGGCCATCGGCATCCTGATGGCGCTGATGAAGGCGAGGGAGACGGGATCGGCCAGTTCGTCGATGTCGGCATGGTCGATTGCGTCCTGGCGGCGAGCGAGCGCATCATCAACCAGTACAGCTATAGCGGCCGGGTGCCGCGACCGGAGGGCAACCGGCATCCCCTGCTGTGCCCCTATGGCGTCGTCCGCGCCGCCGACGGCTGGCTGACGCTGGGCGCGCCGACCGACGACTTCTGGCGCCGGCTGCTCGCGCTGATCGGCCGCGACGACCTGATCGACGACCCGCGCTATGCCGCGAACGACGCGCGGCTCGAACGCCAGGACGAGGTCTATGCGATCGTCGAGGCCTTCACCGCGACCCGCACCAAGGCGGAGCTGAGCCAATTGTTCGGCGGGGTGATCCCCTTCGCGCCCATCTACGACGCGGCCGACATCTTCGCCGATCCCCATTTCCGGATTCGCGAGATGCTGGTCGAGGTCGAGCAGCCCGGGTCGGCGAGGCCGGTCACGATCGCCGGGGTGCCGATCAAGCTGAGCAGGACGCCAGGCCGGGTGCGCCGACGCGCGCCGCTCCTCGGCGAGCATACGCGCGAGATCCTCCTTGCCGCCGGCTACGGCGAGGCGGAGGCGGACCGTCTCTTCAGGCACAACATCGTCAAGTAGGAGCGCCATGACCCATCAGCGACCGATCCGCCGCCGCCGCGTCCAGCTGGCCGTCCCCGCGTCGAGCGAGAAGATGATGGCGAAGGCCGCCGCGTCGAACGCGGACCATGTTTTCCTCGATCTCGAGGACGCGGTGACACCGCGCGAAAAGGTCTCGGCCCGCGCAAAGGTGATCGAGGCGCTGAACACGCTCGACTGGGGCGACAAGACGCGCTGCGTGCGCATCAACGATCTCGGCACGGAATGGTGCTACGAGGACATCATCCAGGTCGTCGAGCAGGCGCACGGGCATCTCGACACCCTGATGCTCCCCAAGGCGCGCCGCGCCTCCGACCTGCTGTTCGTCGATACGTTGCTCTCGCAGATCGAGAAAAGACTGAAGCTGGACCGCAAGATCGGCCTCGAAGTGCTGATCGAGGAGGTCGATGGCATGCGCAACGTCAACGAGATCGCGCTGGCAACGCCGCGGCTCGAAGCCTTGATCTTCGGCTTCGGCGACTATTCCGCCTCGCAGGGCATGGATCCCGGCATCCTCTACGGCAAGAGCGCCTATCCCGGCGACCCCTGGCATTACGGGCGCTGGCAACTGGCCATCGCCGCCCGCTCGGCCGGCGTCGATGCGATCGACGGCCCCTTCCCTGGCCTGAAGGACACCGAGACCTATCGGGAGGAGTGCGTCCGCGCCCAGCTGCTGGGCTTCGTCGGCAAATGGGCGCTCCATCCGATCCAGATCGACGTCGCACTGGACGTGTTCACCCCGGACGCCGAGGCGGTTCGCCGGGCGCGCGCGATCATGGCCGAATATGCGAAGGCGGAGGCCGAAGGCACCGGCACGATTTCTCTCGACGGCCAGATGATCGACGCCGGCACGGTCCGGATGCAGCAGGTCATCCTCGAACGCGCCGAGCGCGCCGGGCTTTGAGCGGGCGGTGCGGTCCCCGGCGGTGTCGCGGGCGGGAGGAATTCCCATGGACCTGACCAGGCAGGCCGGGCGCTTCGTCGCACAGCTGGATTTCGCCAGTCTGCCGCCGGCGGCGATCAGGACGGCCAAGACCGGCATCGCCGACTGCGCGTCGGTCATCCTGCTCGGCCTCGACGAGCCGGTGACCACGATCGTCGCGGCCGCGGCGCCGAAGGCCGACGAGGCCAGCGCCCTCTGGGGCCGGTTCCGCACGACGGCGGACCATGCCGCGCTGGTCAACGCCGTCGCCGCCCATTCGCTCGACTATGACGACACGAGCGGCGAAAGCCACCCGAGCGCGGTGCTGTTCCCCGCCATTTTGGCGGCGGGCGAGCCGTTCGCGAGCGGCCGGGACTTCCTCACGGCCTATGTCGCCGGCTACGAGATCTGGTGCGAGCTTGTCGCGCGGGATCGCGACAAGCATCACGCCAAGGGCTTTCATCCCTCGGGCATTTTCGGCGCGATCGGCGCCGCCGCCGCCTGCGCGAACCTGCTGCGCCTCGAGGCCGGGCAGGCCGCGACGGCGCTCGCCATCGCCGCCTCGACGAGCGCCGGACTGGTCGCCAATTTCGGCACGATGACCAAGCCGTTCCAGCTTGCCCGCGCCGCGCAGAGCGGCCTCATCGCCGCCAGGCTGGCCAGGAGCGGCCTGACCGCCGGGCTGGACGCGCTCGAACATCCGGGGGGATTCCTGCACGCCTTTTCGCCGGCCGGTCGCGTCGATCTCGACCGCGCGCCGGCGCTGGGCGAACGCTGGCGCATCCTCGACGAGGGCCTGAACATCAAGCTCCACCCGGTTTGCTATGCCGCGCACCGGCTGATCGATTCGGCGCTGGCGATCCGCGGCGCGATCGGCGATCCCGGCGTGATCCGCGCGATCCGCGCTCACCTTGGGCGAACCCAGTCCCACATCCTGCGCTACCGGGCGCCGACGAACGCGCTCGAGGCCAAGTTCAGCGCGGAATTCGCCGTCGCCGCCGCCATTCTCTCCGGCAATGTCGGTCTGCGCGAACTGGCCGACGGCTATGTCGCTCGCGACGACGTTCAGGCGCTGATGCGCCGCGTCGAGCGGATCGAGAGCGACGAGGTCGATCCGGCCCAGGCCCTCTTCTCGCCGGCGGACTGGATCGAGGTCGAGCTGGCCGGCGGCGAGACCGTGACCGGCCCAGCGGTCCGGTTCCCCGCCGGGCATGCGCGCAATCCCGTGCCCAACGATCGGCTGCGGGAGAAATTCGACGAATGCGCGGCCCGCGCGCTCGCCGAGGCGCAACGCGCCGCCCTGTTCACCCGACTCGACCGGCTGGACGACCTGCCCGAAGTCACCCGCCTCTACGATCCGGCGGGGTGAGCCGTGGCGCGCCGGCCAGCCATGCGCGCATCGACACGGAGGTTCGCATGAGCCAGACCGTCAAGTCCGCCCGCCGCGTGCTCGAGGTGCTCGAATACTTCGCCGAGCGCCAGCGCCCCGCGACGGTGGAGGAGATCAGGACCGCGCTCGACTATCCCCAATCGAGCACGTCCGTGCTGCTCCATTCGCTCGCGACACTGGGGTATCTGGCCCAGGACGTCCGCACCCGCCAATTCCTGCCGACTATCCGCACGGCGTTGCTTGGTTCCTGGCTGATCGAGGAAGCGGGCCGCGCCCGCAGTCCATCGGCGATGATGCGACGGCTCAGCGCCGCAACCGGCGATCTGATCCTCCTCGGATCCCGACAGGGAATGAAGGCGGTCTACGTCAAGGTCGTCCAGGCGACCAACCCGATCCGCTTCTACATGAAGCAGGGCGCCGCCCGCCCCCTGTGCGCCACCGCGATCGGCCGTGCCTTGTTGTCCGACAAGTCGGACAAGGAAATCGGCGCCATCGTCCGACGCGCCAATGCGGAAAGGGCTCCGGACGAACCCCATTTGCTCGCCAGCGAGGTCGTCGAAGCGATCCGCCTGGACCGCAAGCGCGGTTATTCCATCACCAAGGGCGTGGTGACGCCCGGCGCGGCCGTGATCGCGATGCGCCTCGAAGTGCCGCCCGACGAACCGCCGCTGGCGATCGGCATCGGCGCGCCGATCGACAGGATCGAAAGCGAGGAAGCCAATTTCGTCGCGCTGCTGAGAAAGGAGGTCAGCCGTGCGGCCGCCCGCGCGGCCGATCGGCCAGATCAGGATTGCCTGAGCCGGCTCCGGTAGAAACCGTCGTTGCGGCGCGCCTCCGCCATCTGGGGCACATGGTCGAGCAGCCCGCCGTCCACCTGAAGGAGCTGGGCGGTGATGTAGAAGGCGTCGTCGGAGGCCAGGAACGCGACCAGCTTCGCGACATCCTCCGGCACGCCGAGCCGCGGCAACATGCAATGTTCGGCCAGTTGGTCGAGCGACTTCGGATCGGTGCGCGCGATCGCCTCCTCGCTGAGATGGATGCCGGGAAGGACGGCGTTGCAGCGCACGTTCTGCTTTCCGTACTGGGTCGCGATATATTTGGTGAGGACGTTGATGGCGCCTTTCGAGGCCCCATAGGCGCTGGACATCAGATAGCCGGACATCGACGCCGCCGACGAGATGTTGATGATCGCCCCGCCGCCGCGCGCGACCAGGTGCGGGATCGCCGCCTTGCTCGCCAGAAACACGCTGCGCAGGTTGACCTCCATGGTGCGGTCCCACAGCGCCGCCTCCAGATCGGCGAGAGCGACCAGGTGCTCCTGGCCGAGCAGCCCGGCATTGTTGACGAGCACGTCGATGCCGCCAAAGCCGGCGACAGCGAACGACATCAGGTCCCGGACCTGCTCCTCGACGGTGACGTCGGTAACATGGACGAGCGCCTCCCCGCCTTGCGCGCGGATCTCGTCTCGCCGCCGCTCCGCTCCGGCCTGATCGATGTCGGAAAGCACGAGCCGGGCGCCGCGGGCGGCGAACAGCCGCGCCATGGCGCCACCGAGATTCCCCGCCGCTCCCGTCAGGACAATGATCTTTCCGGATAAAGCGGCCATTGGCTTCCTCTCATGTGGATGTTCGACTGGACGTTTCCGCGGGGCCGCCATCGCCTCGCCGGCACGCGGCCCGGCGACGCCGGCCGCGCGAAGGCGCCTTCGCTCGCCGCCACGGCGCTTCGGCTAGGCGGACAGAACCGAGCGCTCGAGCTCCTTCATCGTCGTGCGCGGATATTTCAGCACCGCGCGCATGAACCGCGCCATCGCCCGGTCCGAGGGAACCAGCATCAGTTCGTCGAGCCGCATGTTGTTCAGCACCGGCAGGTCTTCGTTGATGATCTGCGTGTGCATCGCCGCCTGCCGTTCGAGGAATTCCTCGGCGCCAGGCTCGTTGGTGGTGACAATGGTCAGGAAGAAGCGCGTGCCCACGCGCTCCGACGGCACGATCGCCGCGATATACCATTTCAGCCGGCCGCCCTGCTCGCCCTTCGTCCGGAGCGAGTTCATTCCGTACACGTCGATGTCCATGCGCAGGCCGCCGGCCCCCTTCGCGCCCAGGTCCGCGTCCCACGACATCCGGCGCCGATAGGGGTCGATCTCCTCGATCTCCGAGTGGACGATGTTCACGCCGTGGAGGAAGCGCAGGTGCACGATGTCGAACACGTTGGTCGTGAACAGCCACGGCTCGCAATTGAGCCGGCCGTTGAGCGGCACCTCGAAGGAGCGGGCGACGTGCTTGGTCTCGTCGAAATCCTCGAACGTCTGGAGCTCATAGAGAGGGGTCTTGCCGAAAAAGACCCAGATCAGGCCGAACTGCTCGCGCGTCGCGAACTGGAACAGGCGCGCCCGCTTCGGCACCTCGTCGCCGGCGGGAATGTGCACGCAATAGCCGCCGTCGCCATAAGCCCAATGGTGAAACGGACAGCGCACAGTGTTGCCGGTGACTTCGCCGCCGACGCTGAGGTCCGCCCCCATATGCTTGCAATAGGCGGACATGGCGCGGACGACCCCGTCCTCGCCGCGATAGATGACGATGCGCGCATCACCGATCTCGCAGCCGATGACGGCGCCGGCCGGTACGCGCGACGACAGCGCGACCGGATACCAGCATTCGTGCGCCCCCGGGCCCAGGTCGAAAACGGGACTGCGTCCGGCGGCGCCGTTGTTCAGCTCGGACTTTGCCAGCGAAGCCATTCGATCCTCCCCTGGACGGGAGCCGCGGCATCCCGCCTCTTGTCTCGTCGTTCTTCCCGGAGGCGCGCCCCGCCTCGCCCCGAAAAGCCGATCTATTTCCGTGGTATCCTCGGCGGCCCGGCCGGACAGGACAAGCGATTTCCCGCCGCCGGGCCCGATCCGGCGCAATCCATCATATTCTTGATCGAACCCGGTCAGCGCGCGCCCGTAAGATCGCCGCGCTGTCGCGCGAGCAGCGCTGAAATCGCCTCGCGATGGTGGGGCTGGCGATGGAGCATCGCCTGCATCCGCGCCGCCTCGGCGAGGGCGCGATCGAAATCGCCCTCCGCGATACCGCGCAGCAATTGCTTCGTCGCGCGGAGCGCGCCCGGCGGCAGGGCGGCAATGCCTTCCGCCATCTCCCGCGCGGTCTCCAGCAGCCTTCCTTCATCCGCGAGGGCGTTGACGAGCCCCCAGTCGAACGCCTGCCTCGCCCCTACCGGCCGGGCGGTGAGCATCATTTCCCTGGCGCGCGCGAGGCCGATCAGGCGCGGCAGGAACCAGGCGCCGCCGTCGCCGGAAATAAGCCCAAGCCGGACGAAGGTCTCGGCGAAGGTCGCGCCGGGCGCGGCGACGCGAAGGTCGCACATCGCCGCGAGATCGCAGCCCGCCCCGATCGCGGCCCCCTGGACCGCGGCGATCGTGACCACGTCGAGGCCGTGGAAGGTCGCCGGAATGCGCTGGATGCCGTTTCGGTACCAGGCCGCGATTTCCTCCTGCGAGAGCCGCCCTTCCTCGGTAAGCCCGCGCAGCTCGTGCAGATTGCCGCCCGAACAGAATGCGTCGCCCGCGCCGGTGAGGATGATGCAGCTCACCGACGGGTCCGCATTCGCCCTGCCGAGCCCCTCCACCAACGCATCGACGACGTCCGCCGAGAGCGCATTGCGCGTGTCGGGCCGGTTGAGGGTCAGCGTCACCACCCGGCCCGATTGCTCATAGGAAATCGACACCACCAGCACCCCCTTCCGGACATTCGAGGCTCGACGCGCCCGACGCTTGCGCGCCGTCCGGCGGCGCGTCGAGCCCCGGCGGGGGGCGCCGACGGCATCGATCCCGAATGTGATATCGCGCGCGAGCGGCCGTCGCCTTCTTTCGCCGCCGGAATCCCGATGCCATTCCTCCCGCTCGTCGCGCTAGGCGCGGCCGCCTTCTTTCGGGAGCACAGATGCGCGAGGCCTATATCGTCGCTGCGGTCCGAACCGCGGGAGGCCGCAAGGGCGGCCGGCTGAGGGACTGGCACCCGGCCGATCTCGCCGGCGAGGTGCTCGCTGAGCTCGTCCGTCGCGCGGGCATCGATCCAGCGATCGTCGACGACGTCATCCTTGGCTGCGTGGGCCAACTGGGCGGGCAGGCGGCGAACGTCGCCCGCAACGCGATCCTTGCCGCCGGCTTTCCCGAGACGGTTCCGGGCACGACGGTGGACCGGCAATGCGGTTCGTCCCAGCAGGCGCTGCACTTCGCCGCGCAGGCGGTGATGAGCGGCACGATGGACATCGTACTGGCCGGCGGGGTCGAAAGCATGACCCGCGTTCCCATCGGCTCGCCGACCAGTCTCGCCATGGCGAATGGCCTCGACCATCCGCACAGCCCGCGCATCTGGGCGCGCTATGCGGGTGCCGAGCTGAACCAGTTCGCCGCGGCGGAGCTGATCGCCGAGCAACATGGCCTTTCCCGCGAGGCGCTCGACCGGTTTGCGTGCAGGAGCCATCGCCTTGCCGCGGCGGCGACGGCGGCCGGCGCCTTTCGGGAAGAGATCCTGCCCCTGACCGGTTCGGACGCGGCCGGCGCGCCGATCGTGCATGAGCGCGACGAGGGCATCCGCGACGACGTCAGTCTGCCGCGCCTCGCCGAACTGGCGCCTCTGCGGGAGGGCGGCCGGTTGACCGCGGGGACATCGAGCCAGGTCAGCGACGGCGCGTCGGGCGTTGCGGTCGTCTCGGAAGCGGGCCTCAGGCGGATCGGCGCGCCGCCGCTTGCCCGCATCCACCACATGACGGTCGTCGGCGCGAGCCCGGTGACGCGGCTCGACGCGCCGATTCCCGCCACCTTCCGCGCGCTCGAACGGACCGGAATGCGGATCGGGGATTTCGGCCTGTACGAGGTCAACGAGGCCTTCGCCTCGATTCCGCTCGCCTGGCTGAACGCGACCGGCGCCGACCCCGAGCGGCTTAACGTCAACGGCGGCGCGATCGCGCTCGGACATCCGCTCGGCGCCTCCGGCACGAAGCTGATGACGACGCTCGTGCACGCGCTGCGGGCGCGCGGTGGCCGTTACGGGCTCCAGGTGATGTGCGAGGGCGGCGGGCTCGCCAATCTCACCATCGTCGAGCGGCTCTGATGGCGATCGACCCCGAAGCCCTGCTCGCGCTTGAACTGCCGGAGGTCGAGCAGACCTATACCGAACGGGACACCATCCTCTACGCGCTCGGCTGCGGCCTCGGCCTGGACCCGACCGACCCGGGCCAGCTGCGCTACCTGTACGAGCGGAGCCTCGAAGCCCTGCCGACGATGGTCACCATTCTCGCCCATCCGGGCTTCTGGATGCGCGACCTCGATACCGGGATCGACTGGCTGAAGGTCGTGCAGGGCGAACAGGGCGTCCGACTGCATCGCCCCCTGCCGCCGCGCCGGACGGTGGTCGCGCAGCACCGGATCACCGGCGTCATCGACAAGGGCGAAGGGCGAGGCGCGGTGCTGCTCTGGTCGCGCGAGCTCTACGACAAGGCGAGCGGGGATCATCTCGCCACCGCCGAGCAGGTCACCTTCTGTCGGGGCGACGGTGGCTTCGGCGGCCCCTCGGCGCCACAACCGCGGCCGCATGCGATTCCGGAGCGCCCGCCGGATGAATCGCGGATTCTGGAGACCTCGCCGCAGGCGGCCCTGATCTACCGGCTCTGCGGGGATCTCAATCCCATCCACGCCGATCCCGAGGCTGCCCGCGCCGCCGGGTTCGACCGGCCGATCCTGCATGGGCTCGCCACCTTTGGGCGCGCGGCCCACGCGCTCATCGTCAGCGACGCGGCCGGAGGCGGAGGCCGCCTCGAAGGGATTCGGGCGCGCTTCACCGCGCCGGTCTTCCCCGGCGAGACCCTGCGGGCGGACATCTGGCGCGAGGACGGAGGGCTCGGCTTCCGGCTGAGCGTGGTGGGGCGCGGCGCGGTCGCCATCGACAATGGCTTCGCCGCCTTCGCGGCGGCGCGGACCGGGACGGGCGGCCGCCTTTACAGTTCACATTCTAACGAGTAGGTTCCTGCGGTGAGGGATCGCGCGGCGGCGGAAGGACATCGGGCCATGGGTTTCGAGGACATCATCGTCACCAACCGGGGGGCGGTCCGGACGATTTCGATCAACCGGCCGGACCGACTCAACGCCTTGCGCGGCCAGACGATCGACGAACTCGAACAGGCCTTTCGCGACGCCGGGGCCGATCGCTCGGTCGGCGTGATCGTCCTCACCGGGGAGGGGGATCGGGCCTTTAGCGCCGGCGGCGACGTCGAGTGGGAAAAGCAGGGCGGGCTGAAATCGCTCGACTGGCAGCTCGGGAACATCGTCCTCGACTGTCCCAAGCCGGTCATTGCCCGGGTGAACGGCTACGCCATCGCCGGCGGCAACCACCTCGCCTATTGCTGCGACATCACCATCGCGGCGGAGCATTCCATTTTCGGCCAGAACGGCCCGCGGGTCGCCTCGCCGGCCGGCGGTTACGCGGTGGCGCATCTTGCCGGCATCGTCGGCCACAAGCGCGCCCGCGAGATGTGGATGCTCTGCCGCCGGTACAGCGCGGCGCAAATGCTCGAATGGGGCCTCGTCAACGCGGTCGTTCCCAAGGAGGAGCTCAACGCGGAGGTCGAGCGCTGGTGCAACGAACTGCTCGAAATGAGTCCGACGACGCTGAAGACGATCAAGCATTCCTTCGGCCGCATCGTCGATCGAACCGGCATCATGGACGTGCTGGAGGCCGTGGCGCCGGACTTCTTCGAAACGGGGGAGCAGCTCGAGGGCGCGACCGCGTTCCTGGAAAAGCGGCAGCCCGACTTCTCGCGATGGCGCTGACGGTCGCGGGCTCGTTCGCCGCGCGTGCCAGGCTCGACGGAGGATTGCGATGCAACCCACGCCCGAACTTCAAACAAGAACGCGCTTCCCGAGGCAGGAGGGGCGTGCCGAAACCCTGCTCGACGATTTTCTGAACCTCACCCACGCCCGCCCCGACCGGGTGGCGCTCGTCAGCTATCTGTCGGGGCGGCCCGAACCGGTCCGCCTGACCTATGGCCGGATGGCGGAAATTGTTGATCGCCTCGCGCTTCGCCTGCTGGACTGGGGCGTTCGGCCCGGCGACTTCGTCTCCTTCCAGCTCCCCAATCGCTGGGAATTCACCGTGGCGCACCTTGCGACGATCCGCGTCGGCGCGATCTCCAATCCGATCATGCCGATCTACGGCAAGCGCGAGGTTCGCTTCATGCTGGAGCGGACGCGCAGCCGGGTCTGCCTCGGCGTCGCAACCTACAGGAAGGCCCGGCCCGGTAAGCTGCTCGAGGAGATCAGGGACGAGCTGGACGCGCTCGACCACCTGCTCTTGATCGACGACGGGCAGGAGGACATGTCGCTCGAACGGCAGCTTGGCGCGCGCGAGATCGACGAGGCGAGCCGCCACAAGCTGGACGCCCTGAAGCCCGGCTCCGACGATCTGGAGATGATCCTGTTCAGCTCGGGCACGACCGGTGAGCCGAAGGGGGTGCTGCACAGCTTCAATTCGGCCTGGCGGGCGACCTCGAATTCCTTCTCGACGATGGGGATGAGCGAGGCCGATGTCGTGCTGATGTTTTCCCCGCTCGCCCATGCCACGGGCTTCCTCTACGGGGTGAACATGCCGCTTTATTGCGGTTGCCGCGCGGTCCTGCAGGAGACGTGGGACCCGGCGGAAATGCTCCGCATCGTCGAGGGGGAGCGCGTGACCTGGACGATGGGGAGCGCCGCCTTCGCCCGCGACGCCTGTGACGCCGCGGAGCGCGCAATGCTCCGCATCGTCGAGGGGGAGCGCGTGACCTGGACGATGGGGAGCGCCGCCTTCGCCCGCGACGCCTGTGACGCCGCGGAGCGCGCGAAGCACGACCTTTCCTCGCTGCGCTGCTTCGTCAGCGGCGGCGCCCCGATCCCGCCCAACCTGGTCGGCCGAACCGCCCGGACGCTGGGGGCCGAGCTGGTTCCCTGCTGGGGCATGACCGAGGCGGGCATCACCACCATCGGCCGATTGACCGACAGCGAGGACAAGCGCGCGAGCAGCGACGGGGCGCCGGTGCCGGGGGTCGAGGTCCGCGTCGTCAACGAC
>Ga0180222_1000430_pt1 | contig 61388 bp, 55 predicted proteins | sample eDN5th37CKraftOP_FD_151336 | JGI IMG/M metagenome (GOLD analysis project Ga0180222, IMG submission 151336) | Enriched Organic Plus compost microbial communities from Emeryville, California, USA - eDNA 5th pass 37_C Kraft OP (version 2) (version 2) ... | reverse complement strand
CTCGCCGATACCCTGACCAGCTGGCTCGAGCCCGTCGCCCGCATGTGGCGCTTTTCCAGGAACAATGGAATCACCGAGGGCTTTCACACAAAGATGGAGATGATCTCGCGCCGCGCGTTCGGCTTCCGCAACTTTCACAACTACCGCTTGCGCGTGCTCGCTCTTTGCGGTTGGAATGGCGTCATCAATCGGGTCTGATCCACCCTCATCCCCCGTTCACGGGGAAGAGCCTGAAGATTAGTCGCCTATAATCATATGGATAGATAGAAAAATGGCTCCCCGGGCAGGATTCGAACCTGCGACCAATCGATTAACAGTCGATTGCTCTACCGCTGAGCTACCGAGGAGCAGCCCGCCTAGGCGGGCAAGGCGGCCCCTTTGCCTTCAACTGCGGCAATTATCAAGGGGGATTTCGGAATATTTCATCCAAAGCGCAATCGGCGCTCAAACAATGAACTGTTCCATCGCGATGCGCTCGTCGAGGCCCTGGTCGGGGTCGAACAGCAGGGTCAGCGGCCGGCTTCGGTCGGTGGTGACGAGGACCGTCTTTACGTCCCGGATTTCGCGCTGATCGGCGACGGCGCTGACCGGGCGCTTCGCAGCTTCCCGGACGTTGAAGCGAATACTCGTCGATTCGGGCACCAGGGCGCCGCGCCAGCGCCGCGGACGGAAAGGACTGATCGGGGTCAGCGCCAGCATCTCCGATTCGAGCGGCAGAATGGGGCCGTTGGCGGAAAGATTATAGGCGGTCGACCCCGCGGGAGTCGCGACAAGGACGCCGTCGCACGCGAGTTCCTCGAGCATCGTCTTCTCGTTGATCATCACTTCGAGCTTTGCTGCCTGGCGCGTCTCGCGCAGCAGGGAAATCTCGTTGATCGCGGGCAGGATGTGGCGCTCGCCGCTGATCGTCGTGATATCACCCGAAAGAGGGTGAATGAGGAAGGGGCGGGCTCCCGCAATGCGTTCGAGCAGCCCCTCGACACGAAACTCGTTCATCAAGAAGCCGATCGTGCCGCGGTTCATCCCGAAGACCGGCAGGCTTCGGCGCTGGTCGAGCAATTGGTGCAGCATGTGGAGCAGGAATCCGTCGCCGCCGAGCGCGATCAGAAGGTCGGCCTCGGCGAGATCGACAAAATCATAGAGCGGCCGCAGTTCGGCCTCGGCCTCTTCACCCGCGGGCGTGTTGGATGCGACGAGCGCGATCTTGCGATGCATGTTGGTCCGGTCCCCCTTGGACGGTGTGTCAACCGCCTGTTGCACTCATATGACGCGCGACCGCCGGTTTGGACTTTCGTTCAATATGAAAGTCATGCGCGCGGGGTTTGCCAGCCAAGGCCAGATCAATCAAGCCGTCGACTGCGCCGACGTCGCCCTCGCGGAGCGCTGCGCGCAGATCGATATGATCCTCCTGGCCAAGACACATGTAGATCCGTCCCTCGACCGTGAGCCGGATGCGGTTGCAGGTGGTGCAGAAATTGTCGCTAAGCGGCGTGATGAGGCCAAGCGTCACCGGGCTGCCCTCGACGCTGAAATAGCGCGCGGGCCCGCCCGTTCGCTTGTCGAGCGGGTAAAGAGCGCGCTCCGCGCGCAGCGGCGCGATGAAGCGGTGGAGCGGTATATAATGATCGCTTCGGTCGCCCTCGACCTCGCCGAGCGGCATGGTTTCAATGAGCGTCAGATCACAGCCCGCCCGCGCGCAATAATCGAGCATGGGGAAGAGCTGGTCTTCATTGAGTCCGGCAAGCGCCACCATGTTAATCTTGACCGAAAGACCCGCCGCGCGCGCCGCATCGATCCCGCGCAGCGCGACCCCGACATCGCCGACGCGCGTGATGTGCCGGAAGGCCTCGGGATCGAGCGTGTCGAGGCTGACGTTCACGCGCCGTACCCCGGCATCGGCCAGCATCGGCGCATAGTCGGCAAGCCGCATGCCGTTCGTGGTGAGCGTGAGTTCGTCGAGCCCGCGGCCGATCAGCGCGCCGAGCCGGCCTGCGAGCATGTCGATGCCGCGGCGCACCAGGGGTTCGCCGCCCGTGAGCCGGATGCGCCGAATGCCGCGCGCCACGAACCGCTCGGCCAGCGCCCCCATCTCCTCGATGCTCAGAACGGCAGAGCGCGGCAGGAAGCTCATATGCTCGGCCATGCAATAGCGGCAGCGCAGGTCGCAGCGGTCGGTCACCGACAGGCGCAAATAGCTGATCCGGCGGCCGTGGCCGTCGGTCAGCGGAGCATCTGCAGGCGATTGAACGGTCATCGCGCCGATTGTGATGCAAAAGGGAAGGGCTTGGCAAGCAAAGCCTGATATGGGAGCGCGATGAATCGCTCGATCGACCCCAATAGCGCCAGCGTTCGCCATCTTGCGGCGCTGCACGCCCGCTACGATGCCGATGCCGGCGTGATCCTGGTCCAGGTCGATCAGCTCGCGCGAATCAACCACAGCGCAGGGACGGAGACGGGCAACGCCCTGCTCGAGGAGGTTGCCCGGCGCCTCGAAAATTTTGCAGGCGACGAATTTGGGCCCGGGGCGGTGGTTGGGCGTTTGACCGGGCCGCGCTTCGTGATCGTCCCCGCGCTTCCGCTGTCGCTCGCGGCGCTTCACGCGCAGGAGCGGGCGCTCCATGTCGCGCTTGCTGAACCGATGGTCGGGGACCCCAATGGGCGGGTGGCCATCCGCATCGCTGCCGCGCTGATAACGCGCGACGAGCCAATCGCCGATCAGCTTCGCATGGCGAGCGACCAGCTTGCGCGCCCGGCTTCGGCGCGCGACGGCGCGATGGTCAAGGCGGCGCTCGCGCACGGAGAGGTCGCGATCTTCTATCAGCCGCAATATGACGTCGCGAGCGGCGCGATGGTTGGCGTGGAGGCCTTGCTGCGCTGGCGGCATCCCGAACTCGGGCTGCTTGGCGCGGGACCGCTTGTTACCGCGGCGCGCGCCGCGCGAATGGAGCGCGAGCTCACCGAACATGCCCACCGACTTGCTCTCGCCGAGATCGCAAACTGGCCCAAAGCGCTCGGACGCCTGCGCATATCGCTGAACATCACCGCCGCCGACCTTGGCGATCCGGACTTTGCCGACCGTTTTGCCGCGATGGCGAGCCGGGCAAAGGTCGATCCCGACCGGTTGACGCTCGAGCTGACCGAACAGGCGATGCTGAGCGATCCCGCCAGCGCAGCTTCGCAGCTATCGCAGATCCGCGCGCTCGGCTCGGCGATCGCGATCGACGATTTCGGGACGGGTTATTCGAGCCTGTCGCTGCTCGCGCGGCTTCCGATCGACTATCTGAAGATCGACAGCGGCTTCACCCGCTCGATCGATGGCAGCGACCGCGATCGGATCGTCGTGCGCGCGATTGTCGACCTTGCGCGCGCGCTGGGGTTGCTCGTGGTGGCCGAAGGCGTCGAAAATGAGGGGCAGCTCGCGCGGCTCGGCGAGATCGGGGTCGCGATGTGGCAAGGTTTCCTGAAGTCGGGGCCCGTGCCAGGTGAAGAACTTGTCGATCTCCTGGGCGCTTGAGCGCCCTTCAATACGGGGCTCCGAAGGACATTCCAACCTGGTCCAGACCGCCGAAGGGGCTCTGATCGGCGCGCTCCTGCGCGAGCGGAAAGACGCCCAAGGCGTCTATGGCGCCTGCCGCGCAAGCTTCGCGAGTCCCTTCGACAACTGGAGCGCACCGTTGAGGCGCGCGCCCGCGCTTGCCCATTCGCCGCTCACCGACAATTTATTGTCGGGCCGAAGGCGCGCGCGGCCCTTCAGCCGTTCGACATAGGCGATGAGTCCGGGGACATTCGCAAATTCATCGCCATGGAAGCTCACGAGCGCCCCCTTGGTGCCGACATCGAGCTTGGCGATGCCAGCGGCTTTCGCGTTCGCCTTGATTTCCATGAGCTGAATGAGGTTTGCAGTCTCGGGCGGGAGCGGGCCGAAGCGGTCGATCATCTCGGCGGCAAATCCATCGAGGCCCGCACGATCCTCGGCCTCATTGAGGCGGCGATAGAGCGCCATGCGCAGCGGAAGGTCAGGGACATAATCTTCCGGAATGAGGATTGGCGCGTCGACGGTGATGACCGGCGAGAGGGCCTCGCGCGGCGGCGCGGCGCCCATGCCTTCGGCCTTGGCAACGAGGATCGCCTCTTCGAGCATCGACTGATAGAGTTCGAAACCGACCTCGCGGATATGACCCGATTGCTCGTCGCCCACGAGATTGCCGGCCCCGCGAATATCGAGATCGTGGCTTGCAAGCTGGAAGCCCGCTCCCAGCGTGTCGAGGTCGCCGAGGAGTTTCAGACGCTTTTCTGCGGTATCGGTGATCGCGCCGCCTTCGGGCGTGGTCAGATAGGCATATGCGCGCGTCTTCGAGCGCCCGACGCGGCCGCGCAGCTGGTATAGCTGCGCAAGGCCGAACCGGTCGGCACGGTGGACGATCAGCGTGTTCGCGCTTGGAATGTCGAGCCCGCTCTCTACGATCGTCGTCGAGACGAGCACATCATATTTGCGGTCATAAAACGCGCTCATCCGCTCCTCGACCTCGCCCGGTGCCATCTGCCCGTGCGCGACCACATATTTGATCTCGGGCACGCGGGTGCGCAGGAATTCCTCGATGTCTGGCAAGTCCTTGATGCGCGGGGTCACGAAGAAGCTTTGCCCGCCGCGGTCATGTTCGCGCAGCAATGCCTCGCGGATGACCACAGGGTCCCAGGGCGCGACGTAGGTGCGCACGGCGAGGCGGTCGACCGGCGGCGTCTGGATGACGCTGAGTTCGCGCAGGCCCGACATCGCCATCTGCAGGGTACGCGGAATGGGGGTTGCGGTAAGCGTGAGAACATGGACGTCGGCCTTGAGCTGCTTCAGCCTTTCCTTGTGGACGACGCCGAACCGCTGCTCCTCGTCAACGATGACGAGCCCGAGATTCCTGAACGCGACCGACTTCGCGATCACCGCATGGGTGCCGACGACGATGTCGATCTGGCCGCTGGCGAGGCCGTCGCGCGTCCTTTGCGCCTCGCTCGCCGGGACGAGCCGCGACAGGCGCCCGATATTGACCGGGAAGCCTTTGAAGCGCTCGACGAAATTGGTGTAATGCTGGCGCGCGAGCAGCGTCGTGGGAACAACGACCGCGACCTGCACCCCCGCCATCGCCGCGACGAAAGCGGCGCGTAGCGCAACCTCGGTCTTGCCGAAGCCGACATCGCCGCAAACGAGGCGGTCCATCGGGCGGCCCGAGGCGAGGTCGGCGAGCACGTCGCCGATCGCGCGGTCCTGGTCGTCGGTTTCCTGGTAGGGGAAGCGGTCCGCGAAAGCAGGATAGGCGCTGTCCTGCGCGAGAACGTCACCGGGACGCAGCGCGCGCTGGGCAGCAGTCGCGAGCAGTTCACCCGCGATTTCGCGGATGCGTTCCTTCATCCGCGCCTTGCGGCGCTGCCAGGCTTCCCCGCCGAGCTTGTCGAGCGCGACGCCCTCGCTCTCGCCCCCATAGCGCGAAAGAACGTCAAGATTCTCGACGGGAACGTAGAGCTTGTCGCCGCCAGCGTAGCTCAGCGCGACGCAGTCGTGCGGACTGTTGCCGACGGGGATCGAGGTCAGCCCCTCGTACCGGCCGATGCCGTGATCGAGGTGAACGACGAGGTCGCCGACGCTTAATGTTGCAAGCTCAGCAAGGAAGGCGTCGGCGCTCTTGCGGCGTTTCTGGCGGCGGACGAGGCGCTCGCCGAGGATATCCTGCTCGGTAAGCAGGCTGACCCCGGCCGCCGCGAAGCCATGATCAAGCGGCAGGACGACCATCGCGGTTGCGCCGCCGCTCTCCGACGAGGCGATGCCGAGCGCCTCCTGCCAGCTGTCAGCTGCCGCAAGCGAGGTGACCCCATGGTCGCGCAGCAGGCCCGAGAGCCGTTCGCGCGCGCCGCCTGAGTAGCTCGCAATGATGGTCTTGCGCCCCTTGCGGCGCTCGTCCGACAGGTGGTCGGCGACCTTGTCATAGACATTGAGGTCAGCGGTGCGCTCGGGCGTGAAATCGCGCGCCGCAAAGCTTTCAAGGTCGATCACCGTTGCCGAGGGAGGAACGTCGAAAGGCGAGACGATGTGGACGGGGCGCGCGCTTTCGGCCGCGGCCCATTCGTCGCTGGTCAGATAGAGGGCCTCGGGCGCGAGCGGGCGATAGCTGCCCGCCTGCTCGCGTTCGGCAGCGACGCGGTTCGCATGATAGTCGGTGATCGCATCGAATCGCGTCTCGGCGGTCGCATCGGTGCGATGCCCGCGCAGCACGGGGGTGGCAGGATCGAGATGGTCGAACAATGTCGCGAGCCGCTCCTCGAAGAGCGGCAACCAATGGTCCATGCCAGCCTGGCGCCGTCCTTCGCTGACCGCTTGGTAGAGCGGATCGCCGGTTGCCTGCGCCCCGAAGATTTCGCGGTACCGCGAGCGGAAGCGCTTGATCGTTGTCTCATCGAGCAGCGTTTCGGCGGCGGGAAGCAATTGCAGCGCCTCGGCGGGGCCGAGGCTGCGCTGGTCGGCGGGGTCGAAGCGCCGGATGCTTTCGATCTCGTCGCCGAAGAAATCGACGCGAAGGCCATTTTCCTCCCCCGCCGGAAAGAGGTCGAGGAGGCTTCCGCGCACCGCGAACTCGCCCTGATCGGCGACCGTGTCGACGCGGTTGAAGCCATTCGCAACGAGCAGTTCGGCAAGCGCGTCGCGGTCGATCCGCTGTCCGGGCGCCAGGCGCGTCGTGAGCTGGCGAATCCTGAAAGGTGTGAGCGTGCGCTGGGTGATCGCGGCAACGGTGGTAAGAACAAGTTCGCCGCGCTTCGGCGGCGCTTGCAGCGCCGAAAGCGTCGCGAGCCGGTCAGCGCTGACGCGCATCGATGGTCCGGCACGGTCGTAGGGCAAGCAGTCCCATGCCGGAAATCGGTGAACGACAAGGTCAGGGGCAAAGAAAGGCGCGGCGTCTGCCACCGCCTGCATCGCGGCGTCGTCCGTCGCGACGTAAAGCAGCCGCTTGTCGCTGGCGCGCGCGAGGTCGGCGAGCAGGAGCGGCAGGAAGCCCTCTGCCGCGCGGGCGAGCGTGAGCGGCGCCGATGCCGACGCGATGGCGGCGAATATATCGGCGGCGGGGTGCGTCATGGCAGCGGGATATAGTCCAGTCGGCGCATCGCTGCGATCAGCGGCGGATTGTCGAGGTGCGCCGGGGGGTGCCCGGTGCCGAGCGCCCAGGCCATGATATCGACGTCATCTTCTTCGCACACGGCCTCGAACCAGGCGAGTTCGTCCTCGCCCCATTCGGACGCATAGCGGTCGAAGAAGCCGCCGATCATATAGTCAGCCTCGCGCGTGCCGCGGTGCCAGGCACGAAATTTCAGGCGTTTCAGGCGATCTTGCATGGCGGTTCTTCTTGAGTGGTCGTGAACATCGTCCCGTCTCGTTCGGCGCGAGCGAGGCGGTGGCACCTATCGGCCCTGCGCTGCACCGGCGGGCGCCTCGACTGCACGGAAATGCTGACGCAGAGGAGGGGCTGGGCAAGACCAAGGGTTAAAGGTTAGACACGCCCTAGCCATGCGTCCCGAAATCCTCAACCCGCTCTTTGCCGCGCTGACCGACCTCAAGGGCGTCGGGCCGCAGCTCGCCAAGCCGCTGACCCGGCTCGGGCTCGAGCGCGTCGTCGACGTGCTGTTCCATCTGCCCACGGGCCTGATCTCGCGCGTGCCCGTCGAAAGGCTCAGCGATGCGCAGGCGGGACAGACGATCATCGTCGAGTTGACCGCAAAGGATTATCGTCCCGGTCGCTCGCCGCGCGCGCCCTTTGGCGTCGAGGCGTTCGACAGCGCGGGCGATCATGTCCGGATCGTTTATTTCGGACGCACCTCGGGTCTTGCGCGCAAGCTCTTTCCCCTGGGCGAGAAGCGGCGAGTGTCCGGGCGGCTCGATCTTTACGGCCACATGCGGCAGATCGTGCATCCGGATCAGGTCGCCGAACCCGGCGACGAAACCGCCATCGCGGTTCACGAGCCTGTCTATCCGCTGACCGAAGGGCTGAGCAACGCGCGGCTGTCACAGCTCGCCGCCGTCGCGATCGAGAGGCGGCCCGACCTTGCCGAATGGATCGACGCGCCGCTGCTCGCCGCGCGGGGCTGGCCCGGTTGGCACGAGGCTGTGGCGCGGGCGCATGCAAGCCCGCGCGACGAGGCCGCGCGCGACCGGCTCGCCTATGACGAGATCTTTGCAAGCCAGGTTGCGCTGATGCTGATCCGGGAGGGGCTTCGCAATCGCAGGGGCCGCGCGATCGTCGGCGACGGGCGCCTGGCAAGCAGACTGCAGCTGCCCTTTGGGCTGACGGGCGCGCAGAAGCGCGTCGGGCGCGAAATCGCGGGCGACATGGCGCAGGATCGCCCGATGCTGCGGATGCTGCAGGGCGACGTCGGCTCGGGAAAGACGCTTGTCGCGCTCCGCGCGATGCTGGCGGCGGTCGAGGCAAAGACGCAGGCGGCGCTCCTTGCACCCACCGAAATCCTGGCGCGCCAGCATTATGCCACCTTGCAGCGCATGCTTTCCGGCCTGCCCGTCAACCTCGCCATCCTGACGGGCCGCGACAAGGGGAGGGCGCGCGAATCGACCCTGATGGGGCTCGCCGACGGCAGCATCGACATTCTTGTCGGCACCCACGCGATCTTCCAGGAGGCGGTCACCTACAAGGATCTGGCGCTTGTCGTCGTCGACGAGCAGCACCGCTTCGGGGTCGCGCAGCGGCTGATGCTGACCTCCAAGGGGCAGCGGCCGCCCCATTTGCTTGTCATGACGGCGACCCCGATTCCGCGCACCTTGCTCCTTGCCAACCATGGCGAGATGGACGTGTCGCGGATTGACGAGATGCCGCCAGGTCGCACCCCTGTTGATACGCGCGTCGTCTCGGTCGACCGGCTCGAGGAGGTGGTGAGCGGGCTCGAACGCCATCTTGTGGGCGGGGCGCAGGCCTATTGGGTGTGTCCGCTCGTTGCCGAAAGCGAGGCGAGCGAGCTCGCGGCCGCCGAGGCGCGCGCAGCACTGCTGCGCGAGCGCCTTGGTGAGACCCGGGTCGGGCTCGTCCACGGCCGGATGAAAGGCCCTGACAAGGATGCGGTGATGGCGCGCTTTCAAGCGGGCGAGATCGGCGTTCTCGTCGCGACAACGGTGATCGAGGTGGGGGTCGATGTGCCATCGGCGAGCCTGATGATCGTCGAACATGCCGAGAATTTCGGCCTCGCCCAGCTTCATCAGCTTCGCGGGCGCGTCGGGCGCGGCGCGGCGAAGTCGGTCTGCCTGCTGCTGCGCTCGCAGAACCTCTCCGAAACCGCGCGCGAACGCCTCGCGCTGATGCGGGACACGAGCGACGGCTTCGTGATCGCGGAGAAGGATCTTGAACTGAGAGGCGGGGGCGAACTGCTCGGTCTCAAGCAATCGGGCGAGGCCGATTACCGGCTCGCGGCGGCGGAGCAACTCGTGCGCCTGCTTCCGCTTGCCCATGATGACGCGCGCCTCTTCGTCGAGCGCGACGGCGGCATGGAGGGGCCACGCAGCGAGGCGGTGCGCCTCTGCCTCTATCTCTTTGAGCGCGATGCGGCCGTGCCGCTCCTGCGAAGCGGCTAGTTGAGATCCCCGCGCGCGCCCATCGCGCGCAGCATCGGCAGATAATCCTCGACAGCGATCATCTTGTCGAACTGGACCCCGGTCTTGCCGCCGAGCGACCAGATCACCTTGGCTGCGGTGCGCCCGATGATCGGCATACGGAAGACCACCATATCGCCGGGCTCGAGGCTGCGCTCGAAGCGCATCAGGAGGCCGTCGGCGCTGATGTTCACGCAGGTGCACATTTCCTGCCGGCCGTCAGGCATGACGAAGGGCAGGCGGCAATAGACGTCGCTGCGCGGCGAGAGCCGCTGGTCGAGCCCGACATAATGGGCCTTGTTGGTGTCGATCTTGCGCATAGCATACCCTTGCTGGTCTGAGCGCCAAGATCGACTCCAATCCGCTAAGAATCGGTAAATATCCGCTCTTGGGTTTATCGCGTCACAAGGCCGTGCTTCTTGGCGCCAAGGCTGACCGGGATGGGCTCGCCCTCGGGCCGGACGAGGTGGTGCGGATCGCGGATCACGACGCCGCCGGCCTTCACCGCGCCCTCCTCAAGCTTGCGCCGCGCCTCCTTGTTCGAGGCGGCAAAGCCGAGTTCGCGCAGCGCATCGAGGATGCGCAGTCCCTCGGCAGGCGCGGTAACCTGCGGCAAGTCGCCGCCGATGTGCCCCTTTTCAAAGGTTTGCGCCGCCGTCTCGGCGGCCGCCTGCGCTGCCTCGGCGCCGCGGCACATTGCGGTCGCGGCATTGGCGAGAATCTTTTTCGCCTCGTTGATCTCTGCGCCCTCAAGTGCCTCGAGCCTCGCAATCTCGTCGAGGGGGAGGTCGGTGAAGAGCTTCAGGAAGCGCCCGACGTCGCGGTCGTCGCAGTTTCGCCAATATTGCCAATAGTCAAAATGGGACAATTGATCGGCATTTAACCAGACGGCGCCGGCCGCCGTCTTGCCCATTTTGGCGCCCGCAGCCGTGGTAAGAAGCGGGGTTGTGAGGCCATAGAGCTCAGCGCCATCCATTCGGCGGCCAAGCTCGACGCCGTTGACGATATTGCCCCACTGGTCCGATCCGCCCATCTGCAGACGCACGCCCATTTCCTTCGCCAGGTGGCGGAAATCATAACCCTGAAGGATCATGTAGTTGAATTCGAGAAAGGTCATCGGCTGCTCGCGATCGAGCCGCAGCCTGACCGAGTCGAAGGTGAGCATGCGGTTGATCGTGAAATGCGTTCCAACCTCCTGCAGCAGCTCGATGTAGCCGAGCCTGCCGAGCCAGTCGTGATTGTTGACCATCACCGCATCGGTGGGCCCCTCGCCGAAGGTCAAGAAGGGCTCAAAGATCGTGCGGATCGAGGCAATATTGTCCTCGATCGTCTGATCCGACAGCATCTTGCGGCTTTCGTCGCGTCCCGTCGGATCGCCAATGCGCGTTGTCCCGCCGCCCATCAGCACGACCGGCTTGTGTCCCGTCTGCTGCAGGCGGCGCAGCATCATGATCTGAACGAGACTGCCGACGTGGAGGCTGGGCGCGGTTGCGTCAAAGCCGATATAGGCCGGGATGATCTGCTTTTGGGCAAGCGCATCGAGCCCTTCCGCATCGGTCATCTGATGGATATAGCCTCGCTCATCGAGCAGGCGCAGCAGGTCGGATTTGTAAGTCGTCATAGCGCGCGGGCGCTTAGCATGGGGTTTGCGATTTGGATAGCATGCGCGCGGAACTGCAATGCCACCCGGCAACCCCTGCAAGCGCGGTCGCCTCGGTGCGCGCCGAGGTCGGCCTTTCCTTCGACGAGGGCTTCGTGCTTTGCTTCATCGTCGAGGGCCTGATCGATCGCATCGTGCTGCCTCAAGGCGAGGGGCAGCTCGTGATGGCCGATGGCCCGACCGATGGCCTGTGGCAAAGCACCTGTTTCGAGGCTTTCCTCACGGAGGACGACACGCCTGACTATACCGAGTTCAACTATGCGCCCGATGGCCGCTGGGCCTGCTACCAGTTCGACGATTATCGCTCGCTTCTCGGTTCGGATGATCTCGCGCCCTGGGACATGGCGGCCGAGCGCGCGCCCGACTGCTATCGGCTGCGCATTGAACCCGGCATCTTTCCCGATCGCGGCAGCAAGCTTGCGCTTTCTGCCGTGATCGAGGAGATCGACGGCACCAAGAGCTATTGGGCGCTCGCGCACCCGCCGGGCAAACCCGATTTCCATCATCCCGATTGCTTTACGCTGACGCTTGGGGCACCGGACCAGGCATGACGATCCTGTTCGGCATCGACCGCCTGCTCACCGATCCCGCGCTTCGCAAACCGCTGGAGGGACAGCGCGTTGCGCTGCTCGCGCATCCCGCCTCGCTCACCGCAGACTTGACGCACAGCCTCGATGCCCTCGTGGCCGCGGGTGTCAAGGTGACGGCCGTATTCGGTCCGCAGCACGGCGTGCGGGGAGACCTTCAGGACAATATGATGGAGTCGCCCGACTTTACCGATCCGGTGTACGGGATTCCATGTTTTAGCCTATATGGAAAGGCGAGGCGACCCTCGAGTGAGGCGATGCAGAGCTTCGATGTGATGCTCGTCGATCTCCAGGATCTCGGCTGCCGTATCTACACCTTCATCACCACCCTACTCTATGTGCTCGAGGCTGCAGCCGAGCATGGCAAGGCGGTGTGGGTGCTCGACCGGCCCAATCCCGCCGGACGCCCGGTCGAAGGCACGCTGCTGCGCCAAGGCTGGGAAAGCTTCGTGGGCGCGGGGCCGATGGCGATGCGTCACGGGCTCACGATGGGCGAGATGGGTCACTGGTTCATCCGCCATTTCGGGCTCGAGGTCGATTACCGCGTGATCGAAATGCAAGGCTGGGCCCCCGATGCCGCGCCCGGTTTCGGTTGGCCGCAGGAGCGCGCGTGGATCAATCCGAGCCCCAATGCGCCCAACGTGAACATGGCGCGCGCCTATGCGGGAACGGTGATGGTCGAGGGCGCGACGCTGAGCGAAGGGCGGGGGACGACGCGGCCGCTTGAGCTGTTCGGGGCCCCCGACATCGACGCGCGCGCGGTGATCGCGGAGATGCAGCGGCTTGCGCCCGCCTGGCTCGCCGGCTGCAAGCTGCGCGATATCTGGTTCCAGCCGACCTTCCACAAGCATGTCGGCGCGCTCAACAGCGGCGTCCACATCCATGCCGAGGGGCCCTGGTATGACCATGCCGCGTTTCGGCCGTGGCGCGTGCAGGCGCTCGCCTTCAAGGCGATCCGCAGGCTCTACCCCGATTACCGGATCTGGCGCGGCACCGATTTCAAATATGAATATACCGAGGGCGTGCTCGCGATCGACGTGATCAACGGCTCGCCGCTGCTGCGCGAATGGGTCGACGACGCCGGCGCCGAGGCGGGCGACCTCGACGCCCTGGCCGTGCGTGACGAGGCATCCTGGCGCGAGACGATCGAAGATCTGCTGCTTTATCGCGGCGAGTAAGGACAAAGAATATGACGATGCATCGGCGGCAATTCATGGGCGTGGCAGCCATAGGAGGACTTGCAGCAAGCCTGCCCGCTGCCAGCCGGGCAGCGGATGATTTTGCAGGTCTTCCCAACATGGCGAAGGATGCGCAGCCGATCGGCGCCGACGAGCTTAAGGCCCGGCTCGCCAAGGCGGCAGGGCTGCTGCGCGCGCACGATATGGACGCGCTGCTCATCGAGCCGGGCGCAAGCCTCATCTATTTCACCGGCGTTCACTGGTGGCGCAGCGAGCGGCTCACCGCGGCCGTGCTGACGCGCGAGGGTGAAGTTGCGATCATAACGCCCTTCTTCGAGGAACCTTCGGTTCGCGAGAGCCTCAGCGTCGAAGCCGAGGTGCTGACCTGGGACGAGGATGAAAATCCGCTTGGAGTCGTCGCGGCATGGCTTGCGAGGCGCGGGCTCGCCAAGGGCCGGATCGGCGTTGAAGAAACGGTGCGCTATTTCGCGGTCGACGGTCTCGAAAAGGCGATGCCCGGTGTCGCAGTGGTCAATGGCGCTCCGGTCGTGCGGGGATGCCGGATGATCAAGTCGGCGACCGAGATCGCGCTGATGCAGCTTGCAACCGATATCACCATCGCGGCCTATCGCTACACCGCGCCGCGCGTCGAGGCGGGGATGACCCCCGCCGACATCGGCGCGATCATGAACGGCGCGACCAGGGCGCTTGGCGGCTCACCCGAATTCGCGCTCGTTCTTCTCGGCGAGGCGAGCGCCTATCCTCACGGAAGCGGCAAGCCGCAGCGGGTGCGGAAGGGCGAAGTCGTGCTGATGGACTGCGGCTGCAACGTCCACGGTTATCAGTCCGACGTTTCGCGAAGCTGGGTGCACGGGGCCGCGACGGCGCGCCAGCGTCAGGTCTGGGAGGAAATGCGCAAGGGCCAGCTCGTCGCTTTCAAGGCTGCGAAGATCGGCGTTCCAGCCGGGGCGGTCGATGACGCGGTTCGCACCTATTATGAAAGCCTCGGATACGGCCCCGGCTATAAGCTTCCCGGCACCTCGCACCGCACCGGGCACGGCATCGGGCTCGATGGCCACGAACCCGTCAACCTGGTGCGCGGCGAGACGACGAAGCTCGCCCCGGGCATGTGCTTCTCGAACGAGCCTGGCATCTACATTCCCGGCGAGTTCGGCATTCGCCTCGAGGATTGCTTTTACATGACCGAAAGCGGGCCGAAATGGTTCAGCGAGCCGCCGCTTTCATTCGACCGGCCGCTCGGCTGACGCGCTTTCTTGCTGCCAAATGACGAATCTAGCCTTTTCGGTCGAACGCATCGCGGCCGTCATCTTGGCATGATCGAAGCCGGGCAGGGCCGTGACCCAGTCCATGACCCTGTCTTCCCCGGCCGCACCCTGGGGAGAGGTCAATCTCACCTGATTATCGGCGCCGAGGAAATGCCACCAAAGGTCGATCCCCCAGGGGCCGCTATCGTTCGTCTCGATGGCGATGCTGCAAATGTCGGATGGCGGACAGGCCCCTGTTTCCCCTTCAGGACCGGTTACGGTGAGGGCATGATTGTCGATCGTCACGATCCAGCCGGCTTCAGGATCAAGAAACGGCGCCGCCTTCCTCCCTGGTGCGCCGGGCACCCTCGGCCGCTGGACAAGGCTGACCAATACGAATGAGATGATCATCAACAAATACCAGCTGCCGAGCTTGGCGATCCCGACCATCTGCCAGCCACTCTCCTGGTTGGGATAGGTCCAGGCCCGGGCGAACGTGCCGATATTCTCGGCGAACCAGATAAAGAGTGCGACGAGCGCCCAGCCGAGGAGAAGCGGCATCCGGCGGTGGATATGGAGCGGGCGGAACCAGACCTGGCAGCGCCAGAAAAGCAGCGCGGTCGCAGCGAACAGGAGCCAGCGGATGTCAGGCAGCCAGTGGTGCGCAAAGAAATTAACATAGATCGCCGCGGCCAGGGCGTAGCTTGTCCAGGCGGGCGGATAGTGCGTGTAGCGAAAATCGAAGATCCGCCACACACGCGCGATATAACTGCCGACCGCGGCGTACATGAAGCCCGAGAAGAGCGGCACGGCGCCGATGTGAAGGAGGCTCGCCTCGGGATATTGCCACGACCCCGCGGCGGTCTTGAAAAGCTCCATCACCGTGCCGACGATGTGGAAAAGGAGGATGACGATGGCCTCCTTCGGCGTCTCGAGGCGGAAGGCGAGCATCGAGAGCTGGATCAGGATCGCGCCGATCGTAATCGCATCGTAGCGGTGAAGCGGCGCATCATCAGGCCAGAAAAGATGGGTCGCGAGCAGAAGCGCCAGCATCAGCGCGCCGAAGAGACAGGCCCAGCCCTGCTTGAAGCCGAAGACGAGAAATTCGAGAAACCAGCCGCGCGGTCCGGGCTCGACGGCCATCGCCTCGAGCCGGGCGCGGACGCGGTAGAAGCGCGAATGGGCGCGGCGCGGCTCAGACATGGACGGCGACCAGCGCGATCAATGAGGCGGCGGGGAGGAGCAGGGCTTGCGCGAGAATCGTGCCGGCGAGCCGGCTCAGCGAAATGAAGGTGATCGCGCGGCGAAAATCGGCCTCGTCGACTTTCCCTTCGACCGCGTCGTCGGTCATCACCGACAGCTGCGGGTCGATAAAGGCGAAGAGCAGGATCGTCGCAAAGCCGTTGATGAGGGCCGATAGCTGCGAGGCGGTGACGCGGAACTCGGGCGCAAGATAGCCTGCGTAAAGCGACGCGACCACGCCGACCGCGAGGAGTGATTGCGCAAGGCAATTGGCGATGAGAACGCCCCAGCCGATGCCGCGCGGCATATGCCAGCCTTTTAGGTGGGCAAGGCTCGGGAGGCGCAGCGACTGGCGCAGGGCGCGCAGCCCCGCAGGGCTTGCCGCCTTGAGCGCGAGCTTCGTTGTCGAGCGATTGTTTTGATACCAGCCGATCGCAGCGGCAAACATCCGCTGTCCGGTCGGGACGAGCAAGATGCCGATGAGCGTGGCGAGGCTTGCCGCCGCGAGGACGAGCTGCATGTCAAGAAACAGCGAGGCGCCGGTGCCCTCATGGATTCGCGTCTCGATCCGTTTTGCAAGGAAGGGACCCAGAAAGCTGTTCGAGGTGCGCGAGAAGAGCACGAGGATGTTGAACAGCGCGAACGACATCGCGATCCGCCGCGTCCGCACGCCCGCGATCCGCGCGGCATAGGCCAGCGCGCCGATCAGGTTGATGAAGCCGGTGAGCGCGAGGATGATGACGAGGGGGAGGTCGATCATCGACCGGGTCCTTCGAGCGTAACATTCTCCTTGCCCGCCCACCTCGAACGTGCCCCGGAGACGGTCTCCTCCGGGCGTGAGAGGAGAGCGGTCGCCCCGGAACGCTCAGCGCGAGCGGATGCGAGACATATGGTAGAAGGGGGTAGCGCGCAGGCCAGCGCCGTCAATGCTTTCGCGTCAGCTCGCGCATCGCATCGTCGAGCCCCGCAAGAGTGAGGGGATACATGCGCTCGTTCATCAGCTGCTTGATCATCTTGACCGACTGGGTGTAGCCCCAATGCGCCTCGGGCACGGGGTTCAGCCAGACGGCGGCGGGATAGACATTGGTCATGCGCTGCAGCCACACCGCGCCCGCCTCTTCGTTGAAATGCTCGACGCTGCCGCCCGGATGGCTGATCTCATAGGCGCTCATCGACGCGTCGCCGACGAATACCAGTTTGTAATCATGGCCATATTTGTGGAGGATGTCCCACATGGGCGTCCGCTCGGACCAGCGGCGCTTATTGTCCTTCCACACGCCCTCATAGGGGCAATTGTGGAAATAGAAGAATTCGAGATTCTTGAATTCGCTGGTCGCGGCGCTGAACAATTCCTCGCACAGCTTGATAAAGGGGTCCATCGAGCCCCCGACGTCGAGGAAGAGGAGGAGCTTCACCGCGTTGCGCCGTTCGGGGCGCATGCGGATATCGAGCCAGCCCTGCCGCGCCGTGCCGTCGATGGTGCCCGGGATGTCGAGCTCGTCGGCGGCGCCTTCGCGCGCGAACTTGCGAAGACGGCGCAGCGCGATCTTGATGTTGCGGGTACCGAGCTCCTTGGTGTTGTCGAGGTTCTGGAACTCGCGTTTTTCCCAGACCTTGAGCGCCCTTTTGTGCTTGCTCTCGCCGCCGATCCGCACGCCTTCGGGGTTGTAGCCCGAGTTTCCGAAGGGGGAGGTGCCTCCCGTGCCGATCCACTTGTTGCCGCCCTGGTGGCGCTTTTGCTGTTCCTCGAGCCGCTTCTTCAGCGTCTCCATGATCTCGTCCCACGAGCCGAGCGACTTGATCGCGTCCATTTCTTCCTGGGTGAGATATTTCTCGGCGACGGCTTTCAGCCACTCCTCGGGCACATCGACCGGGTTCTGGCCATAATCGGTGATGAGCCCCTTGAAGACCTTGTTGAACACCTGGTCGAAGCGGTCGAGCAGCCCCTCGTCCTTCACGTAGATGGCGCGCGAGAGATAGTAGAATTGCTCGGGGCTGCGGTCGATCACCTCGCGGTCGAGCGCCTCCAGCAGCATCAGATGCTCTTTTAGGCTGGCAGGAATGCCTGCGGCCCGCAGCTCGTCGAGAAAGCCGAAAAACATGGATAGCGGCGTAACCCGTCCCGCGGGCCGACGCAACTGCTTTACGTAAACGGAAACTCAGCTTGAGAAGAGCGCCCCTATAGTATAGGGGGGTATGGTATGAGCCATCTTGCCACCCGTCCCGAACTCCTCGCCCGCGTGCGCCGCATTGCAGGCCAGGTCGCTGCCGTCGAAAAGGCGCTCGCGGCGAATGAAAGCTGCGCGACCGTCCTTCACCGCGTCGCCGCGGTGCGGGGCGCCGTCAATGGATTGCTTGACGAAGTGATCGCCGAACATCTGACCGAGCATGTTGCGCTTCCGGGCCTTAGCGATGCCGAGCGCGCCGCGGGCGCCGACGAACTGCTGGCGGTCATCCGCCGCTACGCGAAATAGGGAGCGGGTGATGTCCGAGAGCGAATCCGCCGCGGCCCAGCCGCTTCACGATTTTCTTGGCGCGTCGCACGACGACAATGCCAGGCGCACGCTTTGGGTCGTCGCGCTCACCGCGGTGATGATGGTGGCAGAAATTGCCGCGGGTTATTGGACGGGGTCAATGGCGCTTCTCGCCGACGGCTTCCACATGGCGACCCACGCCGGGGCGCTCGGGCTTGCGGCACTTGCCTATCGTTATGCGAAGAACCACCGCCACGACCCGCGGTTCAGCTTCGGAACCGGCAAGGTCGGCGACCTCACGGGCTTCGCCTCCGCGCTGATCCTCGGCATCTTCTCGATCGGGATCGCGGTCGAATCGGTCCTGCGCCTCTTCGATCCGGTGCGCGTCGATTTCATGAGCGCCGCGCTGGTCGCGGCGCTCGGACTTGCGGTCAATATCGCGAGCGCGCTCATGCTGATGGGCGGGCATGATCACGATCACGATCACGATCATGGAGCCGGGGGGCATCGCCATGGACATGACAACAATCTGCGCTCGGCCTATTTCCACGTCCTCGCCGACGCACTGACGTCGCTCCTTGCGATCGCAGCCTTGCTCGCGGGGCGCTACCTCGGGCTTTGGTGGATGGACCCTGCGATGGGCATTATCGGCGCACTCGTCATCGCGCGCTGGTCATGGAGCCTGATGCGCGACACCGCCGCCATCCTTCTCGATGAAACCGACGCCGAACTGGCCGAGGCGCTGCGCGAGAGGATCGGCTCGATCAGCGGCCTGCGCCTCATCGACCTTCACGTCTGGCGTGTGGGTCCGCAGGCGCGCGCTGCGATTGTCGAGGTCGAGGGAGACAGCGCCCCTTCGCAGCTGCGAAGCTGCCTTGCGGACCTTCATCTTGCGCATCTCACGATCGCAGTTCGCTGAGTGCGCACGCTTTTTCCGGTCCGCGTTGCTGGCGATCCGGTACAATACGCCTTGCCTTGACCCGCTATAAGCCTGCATCTTTCATAACGGGCAACAGGGGTGAGGCGATGACGGCACCGTTCAATTTCGGGCAGCTCAAATTCTTGAAGGCGCTGACCGAGGCGCTGTTCCATGAAGCCGAAATGGTGATTTCACCCGATCAGGTGGTTGCCAATGTCTGCGACCTGTTCGCGAAGGTCGGCGGGACGAAGCTCGACGAAATCCGGCTGTCGCTCACCGCGACCGAGATCGTGCTAGGGCCGCTTTTTGCCGCCTCGCGCGTCGAAACGCGCGCAAAGCGCATTCGGGACCGGCTCCAGAACAGCCAGATTGATCTTTTTCAGGACATGGCGCGGCTGAGGGGTATCATCTACGCCTGCTATTATGGTCATTGGCAGCCGGGCGTGGAGCCCGGGGACCAGGATGCCAATGCCGCGAACCCGGTCCACGCCCAGATCGGCTTTACCCTCCCGAAGTTCCGCCAGCGGGGCGCAGGCGAGATGCCGATCACGCGCATCGACGGGCGCGAGATCGATCCCGCGCATGTCCTCGGCGCCGCCGATATCGCGCCCGAATATGACGTGATCGTCGTGGGATCGGGGGCGGGGGGCGCCGTCGCGGCCTATAATGTCGCAGCGCAGGGCTACAAGGTGCTGATCGTCGAGGCCGGGCCCTTCTATCCCTCGCACCATATCACCCACCATGAACTCGACATGGTTGCAGAGCTCTTCAAACATGGCGCGCTCCAAACATCGACCAACCGCGACTTCGTCGTGTTCCAGGGGCGCTGCGTCGGCGGATCCTCGACGATCAACAACGGCATCTGTCTGCGTGTGAACGAGGCAGGGCGCACGCATCCCGATGCGCCCGATGTCCTCGCGCGCTGGTCGAGCATGGGGGCGCCGATCGATGCTGCGGCCTTTCACGCAAGCTATGACGCGGTCCAGGAAAAGCTCGGCATTGCAAGGATCGAGCCGCGCAGCGGGCGCCACAATGGCCCCCATCTGCTGAATGGCTGGGCGGCCTATGCGGCGGCCTCGCAGGACCCCAGGCAGCAGCGCGCGGTCGCCGACTGGTTTGCGAAGAATTTCGGTCCGCCCGGCACCGCGACCGCATGCGCCTATTGCGGCTATTGCAATTCTGGATGCGCCTATGGCCGGCGGATGGGGATGGCGCAGACCTATCTTCCCGAGGCATGCCGCGATTTCGGCGCGCGCATCCTTCCAGGAACCAAGGCCGACCGGATCATCTGGCAGACGGCCATCGATGGGCGGCGCGAGGCGGAAGCCGTCCGGCTGGTCCTTCCCGACGGGTCGAAGGCGCTCGTGCGCGCCCGGGTCGGCGTGATCGTTGCCGCCGGCACCATCGCCTCATCGAAGCTTCTCGATCGCAGCGATATCGCGGGCACGGGCCGCAACATATCGCTCAATGTCGCCTCGCCGGTCGTCGCCCTGATGGGCGAAGGCGCCGGCGGCGATGCCTGGGACGAGGACCAGATGTCGAGCTATGTCGACTGCGGCGATTATCTGCTCGAGAGCCATTTCCAGCCGCCGATGTCGATGGCCTCGCTCATGCCCGGATGGTTTGCCGACCATAGCGCGCGAATGAAGAATTATGGCCGCGTCCACTCGGCAGGTATATTGTTCCCTGCCGACCGCCGGGGGCGGGTGAAGGACGGCAAGCTCAAATTCCAGCTCGACCGCGATGCCGATCTTCCCGTGCTGCGGCGCGCGATGGCGACGCTCACCAAGGTGCATTTTGCAGCTGGCGCGCTCGAATGCTACCCGGCGCTCACGGTCGGGCAGACGGTCACGCCCGACATGGACATCGATGGCTTCTTCGAAAGCGCCATTCGCGAATCCGACGACGTCACCCTCTCGAGCAGCCACCCGCACGGCGGCAACGCGATCCACGAGGATCCCCGACATGGCATCGTCGATCCTGCGTGCCGCGTTCACGGAACGACGAACGTGCTCGTGACCGATGCGAGCGTCTTTCCCAGCTGCATTCGCGTCAACGCGCAGTGGACGACGATGGCGATGGCGCATTACGCCACGGGAAGGGGCGATCCTTTCCGCTGACGGCGGCTTTTGTTCAGCCGTGCGCGCCGCTATGGGCGGCGCCATGACCTTTACCGTTGCCGCCCTTTACCGTTTCGCCCCGTTTGACGATCCTGCCGGGCTGCGCCAGCCCCTCATCGAACTTTGCGCCGAACAGGCGATCAAGGGGACGCTGCTCCTTGCCCGCGAGGGGATCAACGGGACCATCGCCGGGAGCGCGGAGGGGATCGAAGCCGTGATTGCCCATATCCGCGCGCTTCCGGGCTGCGCTGAACTCGATGTCAAATATTCCGCGGCCGCCGCCATGCCGTTCCAGCGGATGAAGGTGCGCCTCAAGAAGGAAATCGTGACCATGAAGGTCGCCGGGATCGATCCGGCGCGCGATGCCGCGCCCTATGTCGCGCCTGCCGACTGGAACGCCATTGTCGATGATCCGGACACGGTGCTCATCGACACGCGAAACGATTTCGAGGTGGGCTATGGCAGCTTTGAAGGCGCGCTTAACCCTCATACCAGGAGCTTTGGCGAATTTCCGGACTGGTGGCGGGCCAACGCCGAGCGCTTCGCGGGAAAGCGCATTGCCATGTTCTGCACCGGCGGCATCCGCTGCGAGAAATCGACGGCCTTCTTGAGGAGCGAGGGCGTCGAGGATGTCGTTCACCTCAAGGGCGGCATCCTCGCCTATCTTGAGCAGGTTCCCGCGATCGAGAGCCGCTGGCACGGGAGCTGCTTCGTCTTCGACGAGCGCGTCAGCGTTGGCCACGGGCTCGTCGAAATAGGAGAAAAGGACGGGCAGGACCCTCCTCGATGAAAGATCAGCGAATATGGGCAGTCCCATATTCGACCCACCCAAAGGGTCGGGGGGTCCTCGGCGTATAGCGTGCGCCGCGGCGTTCGACCGCGAAGCCCGCGCCGGCATAGGCCTTAGATATGGGGCGGGTGAGGTGGCAATTGCCGCCAATCCGCTTCCATAGGGGCTCGATCCGCCGCTGCCATTTTGCGACGCCGCAATCGGGCGCGGCGCCATGTTCGAGAAAAAGCGCGGTCCCGCCTGGCTTCAGCACGCGGCGGATTTCGGCGAGCACCGCAGCCTGGTCGGCGACCGAGCAGAGGGTGAAGGTCGTGACGACAGTGTCGAATCGATCGCTCTCAAACGGCATCGCCTCGCCGATGCCGCCCCTGATATCGGCCTCGATGCCGCGCGCCTTGGCGGCCGCCCGGCTCATCGCGAGCAGTTCGGGCGAGGGATCAAGGCCGCTGAAACCCGTAATCCGCGCGGGCTCATAAAATTCCATGTTGATGCCGCCGCCGCAGCCAAGCTCGAGCACGTCGCCCGCCGCTTGCGGCACGACCTCGCTGCGCAGTTTCATGATCTGCCCCTGCGAGCAGGCGCATTTGATGAGGCGCGGGACCCCGTGACGCTCCCACCAGCTGCTCATCGCTTTTCTCCTGCCGTGCTCTTCGCGAGCCGCCCCGCGACGATCGCTCCGCCCGCGCCCGCCTCAGCCAGGATGTAGACCGCAAGCGCTGCGGCGAGCGCGGTGATGATCGCAGCGACGAACTTCCAGTTGCAAAGGCGTGCTCTTTTTTCGGGTGCATCCCTCGCTGTCACCGGCTCTCCCCCTTGGCGCGCAAGGTGTCCCTTGCTAGCGCGATTGGCAACACCCATCTCTTCGCTCCGGCACAGGGCCGCAAAGGATCGTCATGCCCAACACGCACCACACCAAGATGCTCATTCTCGGGTCCGGCCCCGCCGGTCTCTCGGCCGCCATCTACGCCGCGCGCGCGGGGATGCAGCCGATCGTTGTCCAGGGGCTTCAGCCGGGCGGGCAGCTTACCATCACGACCGATGTCGAAAATTACCCAGGCTTCGCCGAGGTCATCCAGGGCCCGTGGCTGATGGAACAGATGACCGCGCAGGCGGTGCATGTCGGCACGAGCATGATCTGGGACACGATCGTCGACGTCGACCTTGGCCAGCGCCCTTTCCGGCTCACCGGTGACGGCGGTGATGTCTATCTCGCTGAAACGCTGGTGATCGCGACCGGCGCGCAGGCAAAATGGCTCGGCGTCCCCGGCGAGCAGGAACTCGGCGGCAAGGGCGTGTCGGCCTGCGCGACGTGCGACGGCTTCTTTTATCGCGGCAAGAAGGTGGTGGTGATCGGCGGCGGGAATACCGCGGTCGAAGAAGCGCTCTACCTCACCAATCACAGCGATGATGTGACGCTGATTCACCGCCGCGATTCGCTGCGCGCCGAAAAGATCCTCCAGGACCGTCTCTTCGCCAATCCGAAGATCAAGATCCTATGGAACAAGAAGGTCGAGCGTTTCGTCGCAGGCGAGGGCACCGCAGGGCTGGTTGGGGTCGACCTTGTCGACACGGTCACCGGCGAGGCGAGCCACGAGCCCACCGACGGCGGCTTCGTCGCGATCGGCCACAGCCCTTCGACCGAACTCTTCAAGGGCAAGCTGCCGCTCGATGCCGACGGCTATCTCGAGGTCACGCCGGGTACCTCGCTGACGGCGATCCCCGGGGTTTTCGCCGCCGGCGACGTCACCGACAAAGTCTACCGCCAGGCGGTCACCGCGGCGGGCATGGGCTGCATGGCGGCGCTCGATGCCGAGCGATTCCTCGCCGAGGCCGAATATCACGCAATGGTCGACGCTTGAGGGCGTGCGCCCCGGGGACTGAGCGCGCGCGCCGCCCTCAGCTGAGCTGCGCCAATATTTGCGCCGCCAGCCAGTCGGCGTCAGCGCCTGCGAAGCTGTGCGACGCGCTCTCGAGCCGCTCGACGGCTGCCGCGCCGGGGCGGCAATTCTCGAGGAAGGCCTGCGCTGTCCGGTCGCCTGTCGCGAGGAGGATAGTGGCAGGGCAGGGCAGCGCCGCGAGCGCAGCGTCGAGGCGGGCTGCGAGGCTGTCCGGCGCTGCGGGCGGTTTGCGCCGCCCGAGCGACGAGAGGCCGCGCCACAGCTTTGCAAGATCGATCTCGCCCTTGAGCAGGCGCAGGAGGCTCCTCGGATCCTTAAGCCGCGAAACATAGCGCGCGCGGATCGCCGCGGCAGGCGGAAGCGCGGGCGCGTCCCCCGCCTGCTCGTCGCCGCCGGTCTCATAGGTCCAGGGATTGGCGAGGAGCAGCGCGTCGATCCCCGCGGGCCGATGGAGGAGCAGCGCGCTCGCCGCGTCGCAATTGCCGAAGGCGGCGATGCGGGTGACGTGCGGAGCGGCGCCGCGGAAGGCCGCGATCGCAGCCGCGATGTCGGGCCCGCTCGCCTCGAACCCGCGATTTTCGCCTTCGCTGTCGCCAACCCCGCGGCGGTCGAAGCGGAAAACCGGATGACCCGCCGCGGCAATCCGCTGGGCCAGCATCGCCATGCCGCGGTGCGCGCCGCTTCGAATTTCATTGCCGCCCGAGACGATCAGAAGCCCGGTGGTTCCAGGCGCTTCATCGAGCGTTGCGGCAAGTGCTGCGCCCTCGCAGTCAAAGCTCAGATGACGCCGCATGACCGGCTCCATGCGATGATGTCGGCTGCGATCGCCTGCGCCATGTCCCGATCTTCGCCGGGCTCGGCGCGCAGCCACAGCGGGGTGCCGGCGATGCCGTCTGCGCCGAGCGCGACACTGCGCAGCGGCTCGACGGCTTGCGCCTCGGCCGCGCCAAGGTCGGCAATCATCGCGGGCGAAAGCAAGTTGCCGGCGAGGAGGAGCGGGGCTGCCGCCGCTTCGGCTTCGAGGCTCGCAAGGCTCGAGGCGATCCCCGCCTCGCGATCGGCCGACACCCGGGCGCGAAGCAGGGTGCGAAGAAGCGAGGCGCCGCTTGCAGGCGCGAGGCGCCACCACGCCGCGGCCGGGGCCGCATGGTCGATCAGCGCTCCGCCGCGCAGCGAGGCGATGATCAGCGGGCCGGCGACCTCGCTTGCGGCCTCTGCGAGCGCGGCGCGCCAGCGCGCGAGGTCAACCTCGACGAGGGGAACAAGGCTTTCATTCTGCCCCGGAAGATCGGGCAGGAGCGTAGCGAGGCCTTCGGCCGCAAGTGCGCGCATCGCAAGGACCAGCGTGCGCCGGGTGCGGTTCGCTTCTTCAAAGAGCGGCGGGACGAAAAGGACGCTCGCGCGGGGGGTGCCGGCGGGGTCTATGCGCAAGTGATGCTCGCTCATGCGCCCGACGCGATTCGCCTCAGCCGGCGACCTTGCGCACCGAAAAGGCGAGCAGGTTGCCGTAGGTTTCGAAAATCTCCCCGTCGACCTCATCGTCGTCGATCAGGATGCCGAGCCGGTCCTCCATCTCGGTGAGCACGGTCGCAACAGCCATCGAATCGAATTCGGGAAGCTCGCCGAAAAGGCCGCTGTCATCGGTGAGCGCGGCGGCGCGGGCTTCGCCGAGCCCGAGAACATCGGCAAGCAGCGCGCGCAGGGTGGCATCGACGGCGGTGGCGGGGGTATCGGTCACGAGCATATCCTTCACGCGCGCCCGAGCGCCGAGCGCGCAAAAGCCTTGAGTGCGGGCCCCCATGCCGCGATGCGCGACGGATTGAAAGCCTCGATATGCCACAAGGGCTCGTGCCGGTTCATCCAGTCGCGCTTGTAGGCGTCATTGCCGGTGCCGAAATCGACGCGCACGACGCGGTCGACCTCGATGACATGACGAAACAGCGCCGCCGAAAGGAGGGTGCCGGGCGAGGCCTTGAGGCTGTCCTCGACATGCGCGAGCTTGTGGATGAAGGCGGTGCCGTCCTCGACCGTCCAGAACTGCGCTGCAACCGGTGCGCCAGCGATCCGCGCGAGCCCCATGCGAAAGGTGCCGCGCGCGCTCTCGGCCTCGGCAAAGGCCCGGAGGAGCGCGGGGTCGCCTTCTTCGGGCTTCCAGCTGGCGGCGTAAATCGCTTCATAGGCAGCCCAGGCTGCGCCATCAAAGGCGGTGAAGAGCGCGATATCGACCACGCCCTTCCTTGCCTTGCGCTTGACCGTGCTGCGAAGCGCGCCGGGGCGGCTCTCCCACCAGCCCTCATGGTCAAGCCCAGCAAGGTCGAGCCAGTGGCGGTCGCCCCTGGGGGCGTCATAGACCCACCAGCCGGCATCGCGCATGGCCGCGGCAATGCCATGCTTTTCAACGTCGGGAACGGGATAAAGGGTAAGGCGGTCCGCGCCTTTGCGAAGCCGGGCGAAGAGGTCGGCCAGCGCATCGGCGCGCTTGTCCTCACCGGTGTAGAGAGGACGGACCGAAAAACTGTACCAGTTGCCAAGACCTGCGAGCGCGCCGGGCCTTTCGATCCGAAGAGGCAGCCATGCTCTCGTCTCGCCGGCGCTCCCCCAGGCGTTGACGCGCCCGCCGGGGGCATAGCCATGCGCCGTCAGCAGATCGAACCAGGCTGCCTGGTCGAAAGGCGAAGCAAAGCCAGCGCCGCGCGCGGCAGGAGGCAATGCCTTGTCATTAGGCTGATGTTCACCGTTCCCTTGCATGACGCAGGGCTCTATCACCACTCTCCTAACAGCCGATGACCAAAGCCCTCAGCCCGCCGTCGCACCCGATCGACCATCTCGCCCGCCGCGGTGCGCCCGACGCGGCTGCGCTGCTGATCGGCGATCGGATCACCAGTTTTGCGGACCTCGACGCCGGCGTGGGGCGGCTTGCATCCTGGCTTCTGGAACAGGTGGGCGGGCCGGGCGAGCGCATTGCGAGCTGGAGCGCCAAGACGCGGAGCGCGTGCCTGATGCCGCTCGCCGCAGCGCGCGCAGGGCTCATCCATGTGCCGGTCAACCCCCTGCTCAAGCCGCCGCAGGTTCAGCATATCCTCGCTGACAGCGGCGCCAAATTGCTCGTCACCAACGGATCGCGCGGCGAAGCGCTCGGCGCGGGACGACCCGAAGCCTGCGCGCTTGAGGATCTGACGATTGCCGAGGAGGTCATCGATTCGCCCGGTGAAGGTCTCCCGCCCTCGCTCGCCGAGCCCCACGATCTGGCGGCCATTCTCTATACCAGCGGCTCGACCGGACGCCCCAAGGGCGTGATGCTCAGCCACGCCAATCTTTGGCTCGGCGCCGAAAGCGTCGCCTCCTATCTGAAGATCACGCCTTCCGACCGCATCCTCGCCGTTCTCCCCCTGAGCTTCGACTATGGGCAAAATCAGCTTCTTTCGAGCTGGTATGCCGGCGCGGCGGTCGCGCCGCTCGACTATCTGACGCCGCGCGACGTCGTCAAAGCCGTTGCCCGGCATGGGATCACGACGCTTGCGGGCGTCCCGCCGCTCTGGGTGCAACTGGTGGAGAGCGACTGGCCTCGCGATACCGCAGCGCTGCTTCAGCGCCTCACCAACAGCGGCGGGGCGCTCACGCCCTCGCTGATCGACGCGATGCGCGCGACCTTTCCCAAGGCCGACATCTACCCGATGTACGGCCTCACCGAGGCCTTTCGTTCAACCTTTCTCGACCCTTCGCTCGTCGCCAGCCATCCCACCTCGATGGGCCGCGCTATACCCCACGCTGAAATCCTGGTCTGCCGCCCCGACGGGAGCATCACCGCCGATGATGAACCCGGCGAACTCGTGCATTGCGGACCCTTGGTGGCGAAAGGCTATTGGCACGATGAGGAACGGAGCGCCGAGCGCTTTCGCGCCGCGCCCCCATCATCGATCTACGGCGGCACGGCGGTCTGGTCGGGCGACACGGTAAAGCGCGATGCCGAGGGGCTTCTCACCTTCGTCGGGCGCGACGATGCGATGATCAAGACCGCGGGCAACCGCGTCAGTCCGACCGAGGTCGAGGACGCCGCGGTCGCCTCGGGTCTCGTCTACGAGGCGGTGGCATTTGGAATTCCGGACGCGCGGCTCGGCGCGGCCATCATATTGATCGTGCGGGGGAAGAGCGGCAAGGAGGACGGGCGCGCGCTCGCGGCTTATCTGCGACAGAATCTGCCGAACTTCATGCAGCCGCAGACGATCGAATGGCGCGCGACCTTGCCGCGCAATCCCAATGGCAAGCTCGACCGCGTCGCGATTGCGGCCGAGTGGATCGAGAAGGTGACGGCATGAAGCCGCATGGCCCCATTCCTCCTGGCTATTCGGCGGACGCCGACGGCATGCTCATCGTCGGCGGCGAGCGCGCCGACGCGCTCGCGGCGCGCGCCGGGGATACGCCGCTCTTCGTCTACGACAGCGCGCTCCTGAAGGCCCGCGTCGCCGAGTGGCGCGCGGCCATGCCGAGCGAGGTGCAGCTTCATTATGCGATGAAGGCGAACCCCTTTGCGCCGCTCCTCACTTTCATGGCCGGCATCGTCGACGGGTTCGATGTCGCATCGGGGGGCGAGCTTGCCGCAGCTCTCGCGAGCGGCATGGAGGCCGAGCACATCAGCTTCGCAGGCCCCGGCAAGCGCGACCGCGAACTCGAAGCGGCGATCAAGGCAGGGGCGACCATCAACCTTGAATCGGCAGGCGAGGCCGAGCGCGCGCTCCATATCGCGGCGCGCCTCGGCGCGCGGCCGCGGCTTGCGGTGCGGGTCAATCCCGATTTCGACCTCAAGGGCTCGGGGATGAAAATGGGGGGCGGCGCCAAGCCCTTCGGGGTCGATGCCGAGGACGTGCCCGCGCTCGTCCGGCGCCTCGTCGACGCGGGCGCCGACTGGCAAGGCTTTCATATCTTTGCCGGATCGCAGGCGCTCAGCGCCGCCGCGATTGCCGAGACGCAGGCGCAGACCGTTGCGCTTGCAGCGCGCCTCGCAAACGGCATTGGCGCCGCGCCCCCGCTCGTGAACCTTGGCGGCGGGATGGGCGTCCCTTATTTCCCCGGCGACAGCGCGGTCGATACTGCGGCTGTTGGAGCCGCGCTCGCCGAGACACTCGCGGCGCGCGATCCGGTGCTTGGCGCGAGCCGTTTTGCGATGGAGCTCGGGCGCTGGCTCGTTGCCGAAGCGGGCGTCTACATCACGCGCATCGTCGACCGGAAGGTCAGCCACGGCGAGATATTTCTCGTCACCGATGGCGGGCTCCATCACCAGCTTGCTGCGAGCGGCAATTTCGGGACGGTCATTCGCCGCAACTACCCGATCGCGATCGCGAGCCATTTCGGCGCGGAGGCGGTCGAGACGGTTTCGGTTGTCGGCTGTCTTTGTACCCCGCTCGACCGTCTTGGCGACCAGGTTGCGCTGCCGCGCGCCGAAGCGGGCGATCTGGTCGCGATTTTCCAGGCGGGCGCCTATGGCGCCTCGGCAAGCCCCGCCGCGTTTCTGGGGCAGGGACCCGCGCGCGAAATCCTCGTCTAAGCGCTGCCCTTATCTGTCCCGAAACGGAACGAAAGCCGACGAGCGCGGCGCGAAATTATCCCAATACTAACGGTATCTTCACCCTTTTCGGTGATGGCTGAGGCTGACGAAATGGCTGTCGCCGCGCCCCTTTGGTGCGCGGCCGCCTCCCGGCCGGTCGAAAGGTGATTTGAAGATGACATCCTCCCCCTGGCTTCACGCTGCGCGCGCCGCGCTGATCTTCGGCATTGTCGCCACCGCCCTTGCAGGCTGCGCAGGCGGCGTCGGTGATGCGCCGCAGCTTCCCAGCGCCAATTTCGTCGCCAATCAGGAAGGGCCGGGCGAGGAATATATCATCGGCCCGCTCGACGAACTCCAGATCTTCGTGTGGCGCAATCCCGAACTCGGTGGGAAGGTGCAGGTGAGGCCCGACGGGCGTATCACCACCCCGCTGATCACCGACATGCCCGCGGTCGGCAAGACAGCGACGATGCTCCAGCAGGACATCAAGCTCCAGCTCAGCCAATATATCACCGACCCCATCGTCAGCGTCATCGTCACCAGCTTCAACAGCACTTTCTCGCAGCAGGTTCGCATCGTCGGCGCGACCGAAAAGCCGGCATCGATCCCTTTCCGCGCCAACATGACCGTGCTCGACGCGATGATCGCGGTCGGCGGACTTGGCGAATATGCAGCGGGCAACAAGGCGCGCCTCGTCCGCTTCGACAAGGGCAGCGGCAAGCAGCAGGAATATGCGCTGCGCCTCAATGACCTCATCAAGCGCGGCGACATCAAGGCGAACGTCCGCCTGCAGCCGGGCGACGTGATCATCATCCCTGAAAGCATGTTCTGACGCGAGGCCGTCACTGCCAGCGCCTTATTTCTCCGAGGATTAACCCCGACCGATGAACAGCCTCTACGATGAATTCAGGGTTGCGCTGCATAGCGTATGGACGCGTCGCTGGCTGGTGCTGGCGGTCGCGTGGGGCATCTGCATCCTCGGCTGGCTCGCGGTCGCGTCGATCCCCAACCGCTATGATTCGCGCGCGCGGCTGCTCGTCGACGTCAACCAGATCCTTCCCGATGAGGCGCAGGGCGGACCCCTGGGCGGGCGCCGGCAACTCGACGAGATCCGCGGGACCCTCACCAGCGCGCGCAATCTGGAAAAGGTCGCGGTGACCACCGGCCTGCTTCCCGCAGGCGCGAGCGAACGCGAAAAGGCCGGCGCGGTCGCGATGCTGCAAAAGAATATCAAGGTCATTCCGCAGCAGGACAATATCTTCGAGATCACCTCGAGCATTGCGATCGGCAGCCTGTCGGACGCCGACAATGCGAAACTCGCCTCGGGCGTTCTCGACAGCCTCATCACCGTCTTTCGTGACGACCAGCTGCGCGGCGGCCGCGTGAACGCGCGCGAGGGACTGAAATTCCTCGATGCGCAGATTGCCGATCGCGAGAAGGCCCTGCGTGAGGTCGAAGCGCGCCGCGCGGCGTTCGAGGCCCAGAATATCGGCCTGATCCCAGGCGGATCGGGTTCGCCCGCGCAGCGGGTAGAGGCAGCGCGGGCGGAGCTCGGTCAGATTGAATCGCAGCTGGTCGCAGCGCAGGCGGCGCTCGCGGCAGCGAACAGTCAGCTCGCCTCGACGCCGGCGACGATCAATGTTCCGGGCATGTCGGCAACCGGGGCGGGTGTCGCAAGGCAGCAGCTCGCGGGCGCGCAGAACGAACTTTCCGCAATGCGCGCGCGCGGGCTGACCGACGCCCACCCCGACATCATCGCGATCAAGAGCCAGATCGCCTCCTTGAAGGCGCAGGCCGATCGCGAAGGCAGCGGCGGAGCGGGCGGCAACGCCCAGAACCCTGCCTATGCCTCGCTCGCCGCGATGCGCGCCGAGCGCCAGGCGACAGTGAGCGCGCTCAGCGCGCGCAAGGCGCAGCTCACGAGCGACATCGCCAGGATCACCTCGCAGCAGATCCAGAACCCCGGCATCGCGGCCGAATATGACCGGATCAACGGCGAATATACGGCGCTCAAGGCGCAATATGACAAGCTTCTCGGGCAGCGCGAACAGGTGCGCCTGCGCGGCGAGGTGCAGACCGAGGCCAATGCGATCAAGGTCGAGCTCCTCGACCCGCCCTCGAAGCCAACCAGCCCTGCCGCGCCCAATCGGCCCCTGTTCCTCACCATTGTGCTCCTCGCCGGGATCGGCGGGGGCGTCGGGGCAGCCTTTGGCCTGGCCCAGGTGCGTGCAAGCTATCCGACCGCCGCGCGCCTCGAGCGCGCGAGCGGGCTCCCGGTCATCGGGTCGATCACCGAGGTGGTCACACCCGAGCGCCAGGTCGAGCGCAAGAAGAAGCTCGTCTGGCTCGCGAGCGGCGGCGGCGCACTTGTCGGGCTTTATGCGCTGCTGCTCATCGCCGAATTCGTCCAGCGCGGCATGGTGGCCTGAGGGGACCGGACATGAACGAACATCGCCCCGTCAAGCGCCAGCCCTCGCTGCTCGAACGCGCCGCCGACATCTTCGGCATCGACCCCGCCGCGGGCGCGCCGACGATCGACGTGAGCGGCCTGCCGGCAGAACCTCCCAAAAAGGCGAAGGCGCCAAAAGGGACCGGAGCGTCTCCCGCCGAGGCGCCCCCCAGGGTTGAACCCGCAGTGGCCGCCGAGGCCGAGCCCGTCATCGAGGCGGCACCCACGATCAAGGCCTCGCCCCGCAAGGAGGTTGCGCGCGCTGCGCCTGCCGTTGTGCCGGCGCGGCAAGGAAAAATCGACCGCGACCGCCTCGCGGCGCGCGGAATGATTGTGCCCGACGCACCGGTGACGGGCATTTCGGAAGAATATCGCATCGTGAAGCGCGAGATCATTCGCAACTTCACCGGCGCGCCGGGCCGCCCGGTGCTGCCGCGCGGCCACCGCGTTCTCATCGCTTCGGCCAATCCGGGGGAAGGCAAGACCTTCTCGGCGGTCAATCTTGCGCTCAGCCTCGCGGTCGAGGCCGATCATGACGTGCTGCTGATCGACGCCGATATCGCGAAGCCGAGCGTGCTCGAGACGCTGGGGCTGGACGAAGGGCCAGGGCTGATGGACGCGCTCGCCGATCCGCTCCTGCCGCTTGGTGACTGCCTGATCCAGACCGACATTGCCGGGCTGAAGGTGATGCCTGCTGGCACCCAGCACATGCATGACACCGAGTTGCTCGCCTCGGCGCGCACCGAGGCGCTTCTTGCCAGACTTGAGGCCGGGGCACCCGGCCGCATCCTCATTCTCGATTCGCCGCCCGTGCTCGCGGCCTCCCCGGCCGCCGTGCTCGCGGGTCATGTTGGTCAGCTGATCATGGTCGTGCGCGCCGACGAAACCCTGGAATCCTCGCTGCGCGATGCAATCGGGCTGATGGGGGCCTGCCCGCACATCCAGCTTCTCCTCAACGGGGTCAAATTTTCCCCGGGCGGCCGCCGTTTCGGCACCTATTACGGACAAGGAGGCGCGTCCTGATGCGCACCGACCCTCACCTCGTGCGCCGCGCCGCGGCGCTTGCAGCCTTGCTGCTCGCAGGATGTGCGGGCACGGCGCATGCCCAATTCTCATCCGAAGCGGGAGGCAGCGATAGCGTGCCAGGCGCGTCGGCAGCTCCCTCGGCCGAGGGGCGCGAGGCGGGGCGCAGCGAGCGGCGCAAGCGGCGCACGGTCGATGTCAGCCCCTATCTGGAAGTGGGGCAGGTGCTCTCGGCCGAGCTCAAGGGCGGCGATGTTCTCACCTATACCACGATTGCGGCGGGCGTGGATGCTGCTGTCGAGACGCGCCGCGCGGAAGTCGCGGCGACGCTGCGCTACGAGCATCGCTTCGGCGAATCGGGCGGGCTTGGTGACGCGGATATTCTGAGCGGTCTTGCGCGGGGGCGTCTCGAGGTGGCGCGCGGGCTCAACCTTGAAGGCGGGGCGCTCGCGACGCGCACGCGCGCCGACGGCGGCGGCATCGGCGGCCTTGTCACCGGCGGCGACAATATCGCCGATGTCTATTCGCTCTATGCCGGTCCGACGCTCGCGAAGCGCGCCGGCAGCCTCGATGTGGGCGCGGGCTACCGCTTTGGCTATACCAAGGTCGACCTCGACGGCGCGGGCAGTCTTCCCGGGGGCAATTTCGACAGTTCGACCAACCATGCAGCCTGGGCGAGCGTCGGGCAGCGGCCCGGCGAGCTGCCCTTCGGCTGGCAGGTGTCGGGCGGCTATGAGCGCGAGGATGCAAGCCAGCTCGACCAGCGTTTCGAGGGCAAATATGCGCGCGCCGACGTGACGGTGCCGATCGGGCCGACCCTCGCGCTGCTCGGCGGCGCCGGATATGAGGATATCGAGATCGGCCAGCGCGATCCGGTGCTTGACGAAAATGGCGTGCCGGTGCGTGATGCAAGCGGCCGCTTCGTGACCGACAAGTCGCAGCCGCGCCAGCTGTCGTTCGACACCGATGGGCTCATCTGGGACGCGGGCGTGATGTGGCGGCCGAGCCGCCGCACCTCGCTCACCGCGCGAGTGGGACGCCGCTACGGCGACACGATCTACACCGGCAGCTTCTCCTATCGTCCCGACCACGCAACGACGATTCACGTCGGTGTCTATGACGGGCTTTCGAGCTTTGGCCGCGGCCTCTCGGGCGGGCTCGCTTCGCTTCCCACCCAGTTTGATCCGACGCGCAATCCCGTCGATGGCAGCATAAACCCCTGCGTGTTCGGCGAGGAAGGCGCGGGCTGTCTCAACCCGCAGTTCGGCAGCACGACCAGCCTTCAGTTCCGCAATCGCGGCATCCAGGCGCTCTACTCCTCGCGCTTCGGCCGCTGGAGCTATGGTGTTGGCATCGGCTATGACCAGCGCCGCCTGCTTGTCCCTGCAAATTCGGTGCTCGCCCCGCTCAACGGCGTCAAGGACGAGAATTATTATCTCTTCCTCTCCGCTGCCCGCGAGCTCGATACCCAGTCCGATCTCAGCCTCTCGGGCTATTTGAGCTATTTCGACTACGGCGCGGCGGGGGCTGGCGACATGCAGTCGGCGGGTATTTCTGCCGCCTATTCGCGCCGCGTGTGGCGCGAACTCACCGGGACCGCTGCCGCTTCGCTCCAGGCCTTCGAGCAGGATGGTTTCGCCAGCGAGCTGATCGCCTCGGCGCTCATTGGCCTTCGCTACAATTTCTGATCCGGACCCCAAAGGGAAACTGCGATGTACGATCAATATTACGGCTTTACCGGACGCCCCTTCCAGCTGACGCCTGACCCCTATTTCTATTTTGAAAGCGGCACGCACAGAAAGGCGATGTCCTATTTGGGCTATGGCCTTGCCCAGGGCGAAGGCTTCATCGTCATCACCGGCGACGTCGGAGCGGGCAAGACGACGCTTGTCGGGCATCTGATGAACACCATCGATCCCAATCGGCTGACGGCGGTGAAGCTCGTCTCGACCCAGGTCGAAGGCGATGACCTCCTCCGCCTCGTCGCCGAGCAGTTCGGGCTCGAATGGGAAGGCGAGAGCAAAGCCGAGCTCCTGCGCTCGATGGAACAATATCTTCGCGAGCAGGCCCGCGCAGGCCGGCGCACGCTGCTCATCGTCGACGAGGGACAGAATCTTGCCATATCCGCGCTCGAGGAGCTGAGGATGCTCTCGAACTTCCAGCTCGGCGGCCATTCGCTCTTGCAGATCTTCCTCCTCGGTCAGCCCGAATTCCGCCACACCCTGTTTCACTCGCCGACGCTTGAACAGCTGCGCCAGCGCGTGATCGCGACGCATCACCTCGACCCGATGGAGCCCGAGGAGGTCGAGCCCTATATCCTTCACCGTCTCGGCAAGGTCGGCTGGACCGGCAACCCGAGCTTCAGCCCGGACGCGTTCGAGGCGATTTTCGACTTTAGCGAGGGCGTTCCGCGCAAGCTCAACGTGCTGGTGAGCCGCCTCCTGCTTTTGGGCGCGGTCGAGCAATTGAGCCGCATCACCTCGGCCCATGTCCGCGACGTGGTGAGCGAGATCGAGGCCGACCGCGGGATCGACCAGGCAGAGCTGGTGGGCGTCCCCGTGGAAGCTCCCGCCGCCCAGCCCGATACGGTCCTTGAATGGCCCGCGCCGTCTGCTGCCCCGGCAGCGGCAAGTCCGGCAGCGGCGCCGTTCGCGCCGCCCGAGGATGCGCCGATCGCTCTTGGCGTGCCGGAAAAGGCCGAAGCGCTCGCCGCGCCGCTCGCGGCCGATACCGGGTTCGCCGAGGCGCGCTCGCTTGTCGCCGAACAGCTCGGACTTGCGCCGAGCAGTGCAGCAGACGCCTCGCGCGCTGCCGAAGGCGCGGCGCCGGTTGCTGCGAGCGCTCCGCCCGAGACCGCCCCTGCGGCCGGCTCCGACGCGCAGCTCGTTGCGCTCGAACGCCAGATCGCGGGGCTTGAAGCCCGGATCGCCGAACAGGACGCTGCGCTCCGCCGCGTGCTCGATCTCCTGATCGACTGGGTCGAGCGCGATCCGGAAAACGCACCCGATCCGATGGCTGGCCCGATGCCGCAGACCTGGGCGGCGGCCTGAGCGCGCCGGGCGGCCGCACAGGAGATGGGCAGGGGTGACCTATGATGCAGAACGGCTTGTCGGTCGATGTCGAGGACTGGTTCCACGTCGGCGCCTTTGAGCGCACGATCGACCGCGCCGACTGGCCGCATCTTGAATGCAGGGTCGAGGCCAATTGCGACGCGGTACTCGAGATTTTCGCCGAGGCCGGCGTCACCGGCACCTTTTTCACGCTCGGCTGGGTTGCTGAACGCTATCCCGCGCTGATCCGGCGCATCGTCGCAGCGGGACACGAACTTGCAAGCCACGGCTACGACCACAAGCGCGTCTTTGCGATGAGTCCCGACGAATTTTCCGCCGACCTTAAAAAGACGCGTGCGATCCTCGAAGATGCCGGCGGGAGCGCGGTTTCGGGCTACCGCGCCCCGAGCTTTTCGATCGATGCGCGTACGCCGTGGGCGCATCCGATCCTTGCCGACGAGGGCTATGCCTATTCGTCGAGCGTCGCCCCGGTCGTCCACGATCATTACGGCTGGCCGCAGAGCCCGCGCCACGCATGGCGGCCGGTCGCGGGCAGCGATCTTGTCGAATGGCCCGTGACGACCGCGCGCGCGCTCGGCCGGACGCTGGCGGCGGGCGGCGGGGGCTTCATGCGGATCCTTCCTTACGGTTTCACCCGCTGGGCGATCGCGCGGATGAATGCCGAGGGGCATCCGGCGATCCTCTATTTCCACCCGTGGGAGATCGATCCCGGCCAGCCGCGCGTTGCGAACGCGCCGATCAAGTCGAGGACCCGTCACTATAGCGGCCTCTCGGTGATGGCGGACAAGCTTCGAAAGCTCTGCGCCGACTTTGAATGGACGCGCGCCGATGCGCTTGTTCCTGCGCAGCGGGACCGCGCTTCGCCCTGGCGCGCTGCGGCGTGAACGCGCCCGCGCATATGGCGGCCGGCTCCGTATCGGCCGCGCCGCTTGGCGATGCGCCCGCGTGGGACGCCTATGTCGCGCAGCATAGCGGTGCGAGCCCCTTTCACAGCCGCTTGTGGTGCGAGGCGATCACGCACGCGACGGGACATCGCTGCCATCTCGTCACGACGCGAGATGCAGGAGGAGCGCTCACGGGCCTGCTGCCGCTCCACCATATCCGCTCGCGAATTTTCGGAGAGGCGCTCGTCGCGAGCGGCTTTGCCGTCGGCGGCGGGATTCTCGCCGACAGCCCGGCGGTGGGCGCGGCGCTCGCCGAAGGCGCCGTGGACATTGCCCGATCGCTGGGCGTCTCCTCGGTTGAGCTCCGCGGCGGGCCGCTGCCCGAAGACGCGGGGTGGCACCGCGAAGAGGGGGTCTATGCGGGCTTTGCCCGCGAGCTTGCGCGAGATGACGAGGCTGAACTGCTGGCGATCCCGCGCAAGCAGCGCGCCGAGGTGCGCAAGGCCCTCGCCGGCAATCTTCGCGTCACGACCGGGCGCGATGACGCCGAGCGGCGCGATCATTACCGCGTTTACGCCGAAAGCGTGCGCAATCTGGGGACGCCGGTCTTCCCGCGCGGCTTGTTCGATGCCGTCCTCGATGCCTTCGGCGATGATGCGGAAATCCTGACCGTGCGCGAGAGGGACCGCCCGGTCGCCAGCGTTCTCAGCCTCTACTGGCGCGGCGCGGTGATGCCCTATTGGGGGGGCGGTACTTTCGAGGCGCGGCGCCTGCGCGCAAATGAGCTCATGTATTACGCGCTGATGGGCCGCGCGCGCGAACGGGGATGCACGCGCTTCGATTTCGGGCGCTCGAAGTTCGGGACCGGACCCTTTTCCTACAAGAAGAACTGGGGCTTCGAGCCCGAACCGCTCGTCTATGCGCGCTGGCTCGCGCCCGGCGAGCAGCCCCGCGATACCAATCCCAACAGCGCCAGATACCGGATGCAGGTCGAGGCGTGGAAGAAACTGCCGCTTTGGGCGGCGAACCGCCTCGGGCCGCTGATCGCGCGCGGGCTCGGCTGATGGCCGAAATATTGTTCCTCGTGCACCGCGCGCCGTGGCCGCCCGACCGCGGCGACAGGATCCGCAGCTGGCACATGTTCGAGGCGCTCACCCGGCTCGCCCCGGTCCATGTTGCCGCACTTGCCGACAATGCCGCCGAAGCCGCGCTGGCGCGCGCCAGGATGGCGCCGCGCTGCAAGAGCCTTGCGATCGAGGTGCGCAAGGCGTCGCGTCCGCTCGCGCTTGCCGGGGCGGTCCTGCGGGGCGAGCCCGTGTCGAACAGGCTCTTTCGAAGCCGCGCGATTGCAGCCTATGTCGATGCGCTGCTTCCCGCGCGCGCGATCACCCACATCGTCGCCTTTTCCGGGCAGATGGCGCAATATCTGCCCGCGCGTTTCGATGGCAGATTGATCATGGATTTTGTCGACGTCGATTCGGCGAAATTCGCAACCTATGCCGAGAACGACCGGCCAGGGCCGATGCGCTGGGTCCATGCGCGCGAGGCGAAGCGGCTCGGCCGCTTCGAGGCCGAGATCGCGCGCGCTGTCGATGCAAGCCTATTCGTCAGCGAAGCAGAGGCTGCGCTGTTTCGCGAGCGCACCGGGCTTGGCGCCGACCGCGTCCGCGCGGTCGGAAACGGGATCGATACCAGGCGCTTTGACCCCGCACAGCCGCTGGCAAGAGTGGGGGAGGGCGAGGGGCCGCTTGCGGTTTTCACCGGCCAGATGGATTATCGCCCGAATATCGACGCAGTGCGCTGGTTTGCGAAGGATATCCTGCCGAGGGTCCGCGAGCGGCACCCCGAGGCGCGCTTTGCGATTGTCGGCCGTGCACCAACCGCCGAGGTGCGCGCGCTCGAGGAATGCCCCGGCGTTCGCGTCACCGGCCAGATCCCTGACGTTCGGCCGTGGCTCGCCGCCGCCGATGCGGTGGTCGCGCCGCTGCTCCTCGCACGCGGCGTCCAGAACAAGCTGCTCGAGGCGATGGCGATGGCGCGCCCCGTGGTTGCGAGCAGCGCCGCCGCGACCGGGATCGATGCCGAAGCCGGCACGCATCTCGTCGTGGCGGACGGCGCCGAAGCGATGGCCGCTGCGGTCTGCTCGCTTTTCGAAGATCCGGTGCGAGCCGCCGGCATGGGCGCGGCCGCGCGCGAGCGGATGATCGCCCGCTATGGCTGGGAGGCGCGGCTCGAGCCGCTCGGGCGGCTGCTGGGGCTCGCGGCATGATTGCGCGCGCTCTCTCGCGTCCCGGCAGCTGGTCGCTCTGGCAGCGGCATCTTGCAGCGCTTGCGGCGCTTTCGTCGGCGCTCCTCATCCTCTTTCGTGAGGATGCCGCCGACATGGCGGCCATTTGGTGGACAAGTTCGACCTTCAGCCACTGCCTGCTCCTGCTCCCGATCATTGGCTGGCTCGTCGCGCAGCGCGCGGCGCTCCTGAGGGCGCTGACCCCCGCCTATTGGTGGCCTGCGCTGGCATGGATCGGGGGTTCCAGCGCCTTGTGGCTGGTCGGCGAGGCGGCCGCGCTTGCTCTTTTCCGGCAGCTCGCCCTCGTCATGATGCTCCAGGGGGCGGTCGCGGTGACGCTCGGGCCGCGGCTGGTGCGCGCGCTCCTGTTTCCGCTCGCCTATGCGCTGCTCCTCGTGCCCTTCGGCGAGGAACTCGTGCCGCTGCTCCAGACGCTGACCGCGCATATCTCTCTTGCGCTTCTTCATCTTGTGGGACGCACCGCAGAGATGGAAGGGGTGTTCATCACGACGCGCGCGGGCTTCTTCGAGGTCGCTGAAGCCTGCTCGGGCGTCAATTTCCTGATCGCGATGCTCGCCTATTCGCTGCTTGCTGCGCATCTTTGCTTTCTGAGCTGGACGCGGCGGATCGTCTTTGTCGCGTCAGCGCTCGCCGCGACGATCCTCGCCAATGCGCTGCGCGCCTTTGGCACGATGATCGCCGCCGAGATCTGGGGCATCGAGGCCGCGGGCGGGATCGACCATGTCCTTTACGGCTGGATCTTCTTCGGCCTCGTCATCTTCGCGGTGATGTTCGCCGCGCGGCGCTGGTTCGACCGGCCCGCGAATGACGCAGCGGTCGATATCGCGGGGCTCGAGGGACGGCCGGGCCTTGTCGCTCCCGCGAAAGCCGTGCTGCCTGCTGCGCTTGCGATCCCCTTGCTTTTCGCCGCATGGGGTGCCCTTTCTGCCGCACGCGCGGCGCCGCTTCCCGCCGAGATGACGATCGAGGCGCCACCCGGCTGGAGCGTTTCCACATCACAGCGCATTGTCTGGGCTCCGCGCTTCGACGGGGCAGACCGCGAGCATTTGCGCCATTTCGCTGATGCTGATGGTCGCCGCGTCACCGCCGCGATCGGGGGCTATGAGCGGCAGGCCGAAGGGCGCGAGGTCGCGGCTTACGGCCAGGGGGCGATCGATCCTGCGGGCCCGTGGGCGTGGAGCGCATCGCTGCCACCGATTGAAGGGGCGAAGACCGAGCGGCTTTTGCACCGCGGACCGGTGCTGCGCGATGCAGCGACCTGGTATGTCGTCGGCGGCCGCGCGACGGGGAGCGCGCGCCTTGCGAAACTCGCCGCGCTCAAAGCGCGCCTGTTCGGCGGCGATCCGCGCGCGCTCTCGATCATCGTCTCGAGCGAGGAAGGCGAGGGCGGCGCGCGCGCGATCGCCGATTTCGTCGCAGCGTCAGGCGGGGCGCAACTGATGGCTGACCGCGCGCTGAAAAGCCGTTAGAGCATCGCGCGCATGTGCGGGATTGCGGGCCTCTATCATCTGGAAACGGCAAAGCCGGTCGATCCTGCGCGGCTGCGCGCGATGCTCGAGCCGATGGGTCACCGCGGACCCGACGGATCGGGCGTGTGGACGGCGCCGGGCGTGGGGCTTGCGCATCTTCGCCTCTCGATCATTGACATCGCGGGCAGCCCGCAGCCGATGGCGAGCGACGATGAGAAAGTGACGCTCACCTACAACGGCGAAATCTATAATTTCCGCGAGTTGCGCGCTGAACTTGAGGATCATGGGCACCGCTTCCGCACCAGCGGCGACACCGAGGTGATCATCGCGGCGTGGCGGCAGTGGGGCGCGGACTGCCTGTCGCGCCTCAACGGCATGTTTGCCTTCGCGCTCCACGATCGCGCTCGCGGCGCCTTGTTTCTCGCGCGCGACCGGCTCGGGGTGAAACCGCTTCACTACGCCCGGCTTTCGGACGGCTCGATTGCCTTTGCATCCGAGCTCAAGGGATTGCTGCGCCACCCCCTCCTGCGGCAGGAGGCCAATCTGTCAGCGGTCGAGGATTTCCTGGCTCTCGGCTACGTCCCCGACGACAATTGCATTGTCACCGGGGTGCACAAGCTTCCCGCCGGTCATTTTCTCCTCCTTGAACGGGGCAAGCCGCTGCCCGCACCCTCCTCCTGGTGGGCGCCCGACTTTTCGCGGCGCATTCGCGCGAGCGAGGACGAAGCGGCGGAACATCTTCTCTATCTGATGCGCGCTGCGGTGCGCGATCGCATGGTCGCCGACGTGCCGCTCGGCGCCTTTCTCTCGGGCGGGGTCGATTCAAGCGCGGTTGTCGCGCTGATGGCGGAGGCGAGCGCCAAGGCGGTCAAGACGTGCACGATCGGCTTCGACGAGGCCGCGCTCGACGAAACGGACTATGCGCGCAAGATTGCCGCGCGCTTCGCGACCGACCACAGGACGCGCGAGGTTGCCGCCGCCGACTTCGCGCTCGTCGATCGCATCGCCGACATGTTTGACGAGCCCTTCGCCGATGCCAGCGCGCTGCCCACATATCGGGTCTGCGAGCTCGCGCGCGAGGAGGTGACGGTCGCACTCTCGGGCGACGGCGCCGACGAGGCTTTCGCCGGCTATCGGCGGCTCGTCTTCCAGCACCAGGAAGAACGGCTGCGCGGAATGATTCCGTCCTTCCTGCGCCAGGGCGTGCTCGGCCCGCTCGCGCGCGTCTGGCCGCAGATGGACTGGGCGCCGCGTCCGCTGCGCGCCCGCGCGACGCTCGCGAGCCTCTCAAAAAGCGGAGCCGAAGGCTATGCCGAGGCGGTCGGCGTGACGGGCCCTGCGCAGCGCGCGCGGCTCTTCAACGATGCGGCCCGCCGGGCGCTCGGCGATCATGTTGCCGAGGCGCGCTATTGGCAGGCGATGAGCAAGGCACCGGCGCGCGAGCCCCTCGACCGGGCGCAATATGCCGATCTCAAGATCTGGCTTCCCGGCGACATATTGACCAAGACCGACCGGATGAGCATGGCGGTGAGCCTCGAAGCGCGCGAGCCCTTGCTCGACTACCGCCTTGTCGAATTTGCCGCGAGCCTCCCCGCCGCAATGCGCGTCAAGGGGACAACCGGAAAGGCAGTGCTCAAGCGCGCGATGGAGCCCTATCTGCCCCGCGACATTCTCTATCGCCCCAAAATGGGGTTCGTGACGCCCGTTTCGCAATGGTTCCGCGGGGCGCTCGCGGGCGAGGCCCGCGCGCTCGCCACCTCCTCGACGCTTGCGCGCTCGGGCTGGTTCGACATGGCCGAAATCGAGCGCGTCGTCGCGGCGCACCAGTCGGGCAGGCGCGATCACGGGCGGCTGATCTGGCAATATTTCATGCTCGAAAAGTCGCTGGCCAGGCTGTTCGGGCTCTGACCGCTGCCGCCCCGCCTGCGCGCGGGGATCGCTCCCGATAGCCACCGCATCTTAACCCTTGGCCGCTAGGCTCGCCACCGATGACGGTCCATCCCGCCTTTCCTGTCGATGGCACGCTGGTGCCTGCCGGCGCTTCGCCGGTTACGGTGCGCGTTGCCGACCCGCTCGCGCTTTCGAGCGACTTGGCCGCTGCGTGGGACTCGCTCGCAGCAGAGGCGAGCGAGCCCAATCCCTTTGCCGAGCGCTGGTGCCTCCAATCGGCGCTTCATTTGCTCGACCCCGACCGGCAAGCGCGGCTGGTGATCGTCCGCGATGGACATTCAGGGCCGGTGATCGGCGTCATGCCTCTTGCCGCCGCGACCCGCTACGGGCGCCTTCCGCTGCGCCATGTCGCGGGGTGGGCGCATCCCAATCATTTTCACGGCGCCCCGCTAGTGCGAGCGGGATGCGAGACATTGTTCTGGTCGATCCTGCTCGGATGGTGCGACGCGGCCCCTTGGGCGCGCACGCTCCTCCATCTGCCGCGGCTCACCGAGGAGGGGCCGCTCCACCGCGCGCTCGTCGAGGCGGCGCGTGCGCGCGGCGGCGAGGCCGTGACGGTCCACCGCGAAGAGCGCGCGCTTCTCGAGAGCGATCTGTCGCCCGAGGCCTATTGGGATGCAGCGGTCCGCGCGAAAAAGCGCAAGGAGTTGCGGAGGCAGGCAAGCCGGCTCGCGGAATTGGGCGCGCCTGCCTTTCGCCGCTGGCAGGAGGGCGAGGCGCTCGACCCGTGGCTCGATGCCTTCCTTGAGCTCGAGGCGCGCGGCTGGAAAGGACGCGCGGGCTCCGCGCTCGCCAGCCACGCCGATACGCAAGCCTGGTTTCGCGCGATGCTGACGGGCGCGGCGGCTGCCGGCAGGCTTGATCTGCGCGCTCTTGATCTTGACGGCCGTCCGATCGCCATGCTGGTGAGCTTCCTCTCGCCGCCCGGCGGCTTTTCCTTCAAGACCGCGTTCGACGAGGATTATTCCCGCTTTTCGCCGGGCGTGCTGCTTCAGCAGGCCAATCTTGACCTCTTGAACGATCCCCGAATTGCCTGGGCCGACAGCTGCGCTGCGCCGGGTCATCCCATGATCGACAGCGTCTGGCGCGAGCGGCGCCGTCTCGTCTGGGTCAATGTGCCGCTTGGGGGGCGTGCCGACCGCATGCGCTTCGCCGCGCTGCGCCAAGTGGAAACCTTATGGCGGCGCTGGAAGCGTTCCGCCGAAATCCAGGACCAGCCATGACTGTGCATCAAGCCATCTCTCGCCCCGTTTTTCCTGCCGAAGCGCTGAACGCGATGGAGCGCCTCTATCCCCTGGAGGCGGGCCTCCTCCGTCACCGATTGCCTGACCACCCCTTGCTGTCGCTTGTGGCGCTCGCCGATCTCGGCGAGCGGCTGCCCGCGGCGCAGGTCGAATATAATCCCGGAGACCTGCCGGTCGGCATCCGACCCGAAGAGGTGCCCTCGAACGGCCTTTCGATCGGCGAGACGATCCGCACGATCGACACGAACCGGAGCTGGGCCGTGCTCAAGAACATCGAAAGCGAGCCCGCCTATCGCGATCTGCTGCTTGGTCTGCTTGCAGAGCTGAAACCTGTCGTCGAGCCGCGCACCGGGGCGATGCTGACCCCCCAGGGCTTTATCTTCATCTCGTCGCCAGGCTCGATCACCCCTTATCATTTCGACCCTGAGCATAATATCCTGCTCCAGCTCAAGGGGCGCAAGGTGATGAATGTCTGGCCTGCAGGCGACGAGCGCTTTGCGCACCGCATCGAGCATGAGCGCTATCACACGGGCGGTCACCGAAACCTGCCCTGGGAGGATAGCTTCGAAGGCGGACAGCAGCGCGTGCCGCTTGGCCCGGGTGATGCGGTGCTGATGCCGGTGATGGCGCCGCATTTCGTCGCCAATGGCGACGCGCCCTCGATCTCGCTCTCGATCACCTGGCGCAGCGAATGGAGCTACCGCGAATCCGAGGCGCATGCGGCCAACGCGGCGCTGCGGCGCATGGGATTTGACCCCGCCATGCCGCCGCGCTGGCCGGCCCATGCCCGCGCTAAAACGATCGGCTGGCGGATCGCGCGCAAGCTCCGCCTCGTTCATTGATCCTTGAGTTCTCGGGTGCGGCGGCTTCGGGTCGTACCCGGGCGCGGCTTGAGCCTTTTGGCGCAACGGATGATTGGGTCCGGTGCATAAAAGAGAGAATGAGGGCGCACTCGACAGATTGCTTTCCATTGCGCCGATTTGGCGTTATGGGCGCGCATCCTGAAATTTCGAGCCCATAGAGGATAGATGGCGAAAGAAGAACTTCTGGAAATGCGCGGCCAGGTGGTCGAATTGCTTCCCAACGCGATGTTCCGCGTCAGACTGGAAAACGACCACGAGATTCTCGGCCATACGGCCGGCAAGATGCGCAAGAACCGCATCCGCGTGCTGGTGGGCGACGAAGTGCTCGTCGAACTCACCCCCTATGACCTGACCAAGGGTCGGATCACCTATCGCTTCAAGTGAGCGGCGCGGCCTTACCTTCCGCCCCCATGCGAAATCTGGTTTTGGCCTCGACTTCCCCGCGCCGGCGCGAATTGCTGGCGCGGATCGGCGTGACGCCCACCCGCATCGTCGCCCCCGACATCGATGAAACCCCGCAGAAGGGTGAGCTTCCGCGCGCCTATGTCGCCCGCCTCGCCGAGTGCAAGGCGCTTGCAGTAAAGCGCGCTGCCTGCGAGGTCGTACTCGCGGGCGATACGACCGTCGCCGCCGGACGCCGCATTCTCGAAAAGCCCGCCGACGAGGCCGACTTACGGCGCATGCTCGGCTTGCTTTCGGGCCGCCGGCACCGTGTCTGGTCGGGTGTCTGCGTCGTCGATGCGGACGGGAAGCCGCGTGTGCGCGTTGTCGATACGGTCGTTGCCTTCAAGGTGCTGAGCCCCGAGGAGATCGACTGGTATGTCGCAAGCGGCGAGGGAATGGGAAAGGCGGGTGGCTATGCCATCCAGGGACGCGCCGAGACGTTCGTACGTTTCCTCTCGGGGAGCCATTCGAACGTGGTGGGCCTGCCGCTTTTCGAGACGCGCGCGCTCTTGAGCGCCGCTGGCGTGCCGCTTGGCTGAGTGGGTCTACGAGGCCGGAATCGGCGAAGCGCGCGCCGCGCTCATCGAGGACGGCCGGATCATCGAGGCGCGGCTCGAGCGCGAGAGCGAAGGCCCCCGCGTCGGTGCCGTGCTCGGCGCGCGGCTCGTTGAAGCGGGCCGGCTCCTTCTCGATGCGCCTGGCGAACCGGCGGCGACTATCGGTGGCGTGCCTCCGGGCGCCTCGATCGGCGCGCGTCTTACCGTTGAGATTACGCGCATGGCCTTGCGCGAGCGCGGGCGCGACAAGCCCGCCCGGGCCCGCCTTGCCGAGGCGGGAACCCCTCTTTCAGATGGTCCCGACCTGCGGGCGCGCATCGAGGCGGCGGGCCTTCCTGTCACCGATGCGCAGGCAAGGGGGGGCGACCTTTTCGAGGAGGCCGGCTGGTCAGAGCTTATCGACCATGTGCGCACGGGGCATTGGCCGTTTGCAAGCGGCGCGCTGTGGGTCGACGCAACGCCCGCTATGCTGCTCATTGACATCGACGGCGAGGGCGATGGCTTCGCGCTTGCCAAGGCGGGAGCGGCGGCGGCGGCGCACCTTATCCGGTGCTGCGATATTGGCGGCTCGATCGGTATCGACTTTCCCTCGCTTCCCGGACGCGCCGAGCGGCAGGCGATCGATGCGCTGATCGACGCGCTGCTGCCTCAGCCCTTCGAGCGCACCGCGACCAATGGCTTCGGCTTCCTGCAGATCGTCCGCCGGCGCGAGCGGCCATCGCTCGTCGAGCAGGTGCGTTTCGGCGCGGCCGCGACCGACGCGGCGGCGCTGCTCCGCCAGGCCGAGCGCGCCGTTGGCCACGGACCTTTGCAACTCACCGCGCGTCCGGCCGTTGCCGATCATATCAGGACGCATCCTGGCTGGATCGCCGAACTTGAGCGGCGCACGGGGCGACCGGTCGCGATCGCGGTTGACGCCGCCATGAGAGGAGCAGGTCATGCCCAATGAGGCCTTCGCAAGGCCGCGCCGGTGCCCGCTCTGCGGCAAACCGCGCGTCGAGGAATATAAGCCATTTTGCAGTCGCGGTTGCCGCGACCGCGACCTCAACCGCTGGTTCGATGAGGGCTACCGCGTGCCGGTTGACCAGCCGCCCGATGGGACCGCTGACGATGATCGTTTCGACGAAGGCTGATACGCAAAAATAGGGCGATAAAGCCACTGGACAGGACGAAATGGCCTGCCTATAGCCGCCGCTCGCCAGCAGGCCGACCGGCCTTGCGGAGCCCGTGCCCGGGTAGCTCAGTTGGTAGAGCATGCGACTGAAAATCGCAGTGTCGGTGGTTCGATCCCGCCCCCGGGCACCATTACCTTTTTTCAGGACGTTCGAGAAAATCTCAGAACGTCCGGTAAGTCATTCCGAATGAATGAATTTATTCGCTCGCCTCGTCGCGGGGCGTCGCTTTGCATCCCAGCCTCTTTGCGCCCAGATTTGCGGTAACTATCGCAGGTGAGCAAAAGGAGTTACCGACATGCTCAGCGCCGCAGCTGTCGCGCACGCCCGGCCGCAGGCCTTTCAGTACAAGCTCTGGGACGAGCGCGGCCTCTTTCTTCTCGTGATGCCGAACGGCGCCCGCTACTGGCGCTTCAGCTACAGCTTCGCCGGCAAGCGAAAGACGATTTCGCTGGGCGTCTATCCCGACACCGGCCTCGCGATGGCGCGCGACAAGCGCGAGGAAGCGCGGCGCCTCGTTGCGGCGGGCGAAGACCCTTCGGCTGCGAAACGTCAGCACACGGCCGCGCTCCAGCTTCGGCAGACGGGAAGCTTCGACGTCGTCGCCGACGAATATATCGAGCGGCTTCGGCTCAAGGGCAGGAGCGAGTCCACCGTCGGCAAGAATATCTGGCTCTTCAGTCATGTGCGTCCCGCGCTCGGGCGGCGGCTGATGTCCGAAATCACCGCGCCCGATCTGCTCACCACGCTGCGGAAAGTCGAAGCGCGCGGGCGCTATGAAACCGCGAACCGGCTTCGCGGCACGCTGAGCTCGCTCTGGCGCTACGCGATCGCAACCGGCCGCGCCGACCGCGATCCCGCAGCCGATCTGCGCGGCGCGCTCATCACCGCGCCGGTGAAGCACCGCGCCGCGATCACCGACCCCAAGGCGGTCGGCGGGCTTCTGCGCGCGATCGACGGGTATGAAGGCAGCGTCATCGTCCGGATCGCGCTCCAGCTCTCGGCGCATCTCTTCACCAGACCGGGCGAGCTTCGGCTCGCGGAATGGAACGAGTTCGACTTCGAGGTCGGCGTGTGGACGATTCCCGCCGAACGCACGAAGATGCGCCGGGCCCACAAGGTGCCGCTGACCGATCAGGTCGTCACGCTCTTCGAGCAACTCGACGCGATTACGGGCGAGGGGAGGCTGCTCTTCCCGAGCGTCCGCTCGGCGGATCGGGCCATGTCGGACAATACGCTCAACGCCGCGCTCCGCCGTCTCGGATACGGGCAGGATGAAATGACCGCGCACGGGTTCCGCGCCATGGCCGCGACGCTCCTCAACGAATGCGGCGAGTGGCACCCCGACGCCATCGAGCGGCAGCTCGGGCATGTCGAAGACAATGACGTGCGCCGCGCCTATGTCCGGGGCGAGCATTGGGCCGAGAGGGTCCGGATGATGGCCTATTGGTCGAACCGTCTCGACAGTCTCAAGACGGAAGGAAAGGTCGTCGGGCGGCGCTTTGCGCGGTTCAGCAATCGCCGCGTAGCGAGAGTCAGCGCCGGGTAATCTTGAAGGCGCCGCCCGATGGGGCGGCGTCGGCAACTGGGCGCTGATGTGAGCAGCGGGAACTGACTGCGTTCGGCGCATATCCCTCTCAGGCGTGCCTGAGCCTTCGCTCCTGGGACTTCGGGTCTTGATCGCGCCGAATTTTGCCACTGCGGGATCTGGCCGATCGCGGACGAGGCGATTTCAACAGGCATTTTTTGCTCCGTGATGTCACAGCGGCGGGCTCTCGCTCGTCAGGCATGGTGACGCCGATGTCGGCATGGTAAGAAAGGTAGATCAGATGAACCGGTTGAATTGGTCCGAAGTCGCCCCCGCCGGAGCCAAGGCGCTGTACGGCGTACACCATTATGTCACCAACAACACGGCCCTCCCGGCAGAGCTGATCCATCTTGTCTTCCTCAGGGTCTCACAGATCAACGGATGCGCGCATTGCATCGATCTGCACACCCGGGACCTTCTCAAGACCATGCCGATCGACAAGATCGCCCTGCTTCCGGTGTGGAACGAAGTCCCGCACCTGTTCCCCGACCAATATCGCGCAGCGCTTGCCTGGGCGGAGGAAGTCACACTCGTCAGCAAGACACATGCTTCCGACGAGGCCTATGCAGCAGCAGCCGAAGCATTTGAGCCGAAGGACCTCGTGGACCTGACGATCGCGATTGCAGCGATGAACGCGTTCAACAGGCTGGGCGCGCCATTCCGTCTGCCGGTCGCGTCCAAGCCCTGAGGCGTGAGCGCAGCTTCTTTTGGCGTGGCGGTACAATATCAGTTCCGCCAGTCAGGCTAACCGCGCCAGGCGACCCAGGAGGGCTCTTCCTTTCAGGAAACATGGCTCTTCAACTCACGCCCGTCCGATCTCGATCGGGCGGGCGTTCTTTTAGGTGAATCAGCGTTCGATGGCCGATTGTGGACTGTCGGCTTCAAGGCGCGATCGTTCAAAAACTGGACGCCTGCCAGTGGGACCCGGCCCGGGCCGAAACCACGACTGAATAGGTTCTTCCCGCGCAGTATCATGCTCGCTCCGCTTCCGCTTGAGCGGCCCGACCCCGCTTTCGCTCCCAGGCGATTTGCCGGGGCGACACCTGAAATCCGTTCACGCCGACAGATTCAATTAGCCGAATCGCAGATTCCTTTCATCCTTGCGGCGATATCAACTCCATCAGCTCTTGATGAATTCAGTTTTTTCCGATAATCAAGGCAAAATCGAGATTCAGATAGCGAGATTCGGCATATGGAACATTTTGCGGTGATTCAGAGCATCATTCGCGCCGCCCGGAGCGGGGATCGCGACAGCCTGGACCGCCAGATTTCGCGCTTGCGCGAGCGCCTCGAGAAAGATGGCGCGGTGAAGGAAGCGGCCGCGCTGCGCCGACTGGAAGCGGCTGACGATATCGCGCAAGATCTCGCGCCGAGTCGGGTCGAGGTGTCGAGAGCCATGATCACTGGCGAGGCGCTGACGCCCGACGTTCATCCGCCACTCGACCGCGAAACCGGAGCCCAGCTCTGCACCATCGATTTTGCCGGCGCCGCCCTCAATATCCCCATCTACGATCCGACAGTGGGGCAAACGATCGACGGCCTCGTCCAGGAATGGGGTCATGCCGCTGCGCTACGCGAGGTCGGCGTCGAGCCTACACGCACGCTGCTGATCTACGGCCCGCCGGGCTCGGGTAAGACCGTCACCGCGCATTATATCGCGGCGCGCCTCGGCCTGCCGCTGGTGACGGCGCGCATCGACGGCCTGATTTCATCCTTCCTCGGCACGACCGCCCGCAATATCGCCAACCTGTTCGATTTCGCGAACCGCTATGCGTGCATCTTGCTGCTCGACGAATTCGATGCCCTCGCGAAGCTGCGCGATGATGCCCAGGAGATCGGCGAGATCAAGCGGGTGGTGAACTCGCTGCTGCAAAATCTGGATCTGCGCCGCGAGCATGGCATCACCATCGCGATCACCAATCATGACCGTCTGCTCGATCCGGCGGTCTGGCGGCGCTTCGAGGCGCAAATCCAGATCGGCGAGCCGGAAGACGACGCGCGCGAGCAAATGGTCGCGCGCTTCCTGATGCCCATCGAGGCCGAGCCCTCGACGGTGCGGATATTCTCCTATTGCCTCGCCGGCCGCTCGGGAGCCGATATCGAACGCCTCTGTTCAGCCGTGAAGCGCCACCTCGCACTCAATGCAGAATCTCGCGATGGTCCGGGCCTTTTTCATGCGTTGAGCGCCGTTCTCGCCCGTTCGCCCAACCAGACCGAAACGCCGGCCCGCGTGCTCGCTCGTGACCCGGAAGCCTTCGTCAGCCTGATCGCGAACGACAGCACGATAGGGTTGAAACAGATCGAGATCGGCGAGGCGACGGGCTATGGCCAGTCGCGTATCAGCGATCTCAAAAAGGCCAGGCGGCACACGGTGCTGACGGAAGCAAGCCATGCCTAACAATCCCGTCCAGATCATCCTGAACGACCAGGATTTCCACCAGGCCCCCGATCCCGGCCAGCCGCCCCGCAACAAGGATTTCTTCGAAGGGGCCGACAAGGCGTTCGAGGCGCACCGGGCGGCGCTGCTCGCGGCGATCGATGCGGTCATCGCCGAGCTTAAATCCAGCCCTTTCGGCCCGCTCGCCTATCTCAAGGTGCAGATGCGCAGCGAGGCGCTCGCGAAGTCCTATCGCCCGGTCTGGTGGCTGTTCCGGCGTGACCAGTTTCCCTGCGTCGGCGCCGACGCGGTCGGCACGCTCTTTTTCGAAGCCCCTCTTCTTCATCTACCCGCCTTGCGCAGCAGGGTTGAAGCGGCCGAACTGACCGTAGAAACAAAATACCGCCAGGCGGACAACAAGCCCTACAAGGCGCCCTCGGCCGCGCGCGCCGAAGTGGGCGCGATCGAGACGATCGAGATTGCGCCGCCTGCCCAGAAACGGAGCTTCTCGGTAGCCGCGGCCCTTGCCGCCCTCGACGATCCGCGTGCGGTGTCGGGCTATCAGGTCGAACTATTCCATTCACCGGCAGATCCCGTGATCGCCGACGATCCGGTAGGCCGGACCCGCCTGCTGCGGACTTTTGAGCATCTGCTGGCAAATCTCGGCGAAGGCGCGCGCAGCTATATTCAGCGGCCCATCGGCCGCACGCCGGTGCTCGAACTCCAGCTCACGTTGGGAAGCCAGCCCGCGCTGATCGACAATCGATCGAGCCCGGTCGGCGGCGAGATCGTCCCCGCGCTCCCCGTCGCGGTGACGGATCGCAATCCCGACCGTCATGAGGCGGCACTGAACGCGCTGCAGGCGCATCCGCTGGTCCGGGCCATCCTGCCGCCGATCCTCCTCCAGATTGAGGACGAGCATGCTCTTCCTCCCGCCGGATTGCAGCTCGAGCTCGAGCCCGGAGCGCTGGTCATTCCCAAGCCTGTCGCTGGCGCCGCCTATCCCATCGTCGGCGTCATCGACTCCGGCGCGGCCGCGCCGCTCGATGACTGGATCGCCGGCCGCTTCGACTATCTCGCGCCCGGCGAATTCGACATGGTCCATGGCACCGGGGTCGCAGGGCTGATCAGCGTTCCCCAGCTTGCGAACGATCCGGCGGTGACCCCCGAGACCGGCGGCTGCCGTATCTACGACATCCCCCTGTTTCCGTCGGGCGCCTTCTCGGCGCATTACCGGGGATTTTCCGATTTCCTCGAAGAGGTGGAACAGGCGGTTGCCGAGGGACAGCGTAATCACGGCGTGCGCATCTTCAACCTTTCGATCAACGCGGTCTCCGACGTCGAAAGCTACCGCTACAGCATCTACGCCTCGCGGCTCGACCAGATCGCAGACTCCTACGGCGTCATCTTCGTCAATACCGTCGGCAACCTCCCCAGAGCGCAGGCGCGAGCGCCATGGCCGAAGAAGCCGAGCGAGGCGGTGCGCTATTTCGCGGCCCGCACCAGCTCAGATACGATCTTCAAACCGTCCGAGAGCGTGCGGGCCGTCTCGGTCGGCGCGATCAATCCGCCGCAGACGGACCATGTCGCCGGTGCTCCGACGGTCTACACGACGCGCGGTCCGGGCCTCCAGGTCGGGGTAAAACCCGACGTTGTCGCGTTCGGCGGCGCGGGCGTGACGCGCCCTGGCGCATCGACCGGCCTTGCATCGATCGATGTCGACGGACGCAAGGCTGATGTGGTGGGCACTAGCTTCGCAGCGCCGCTGGTCGCCCGCACGCTGGCGGGCATCGACGCCGCGACCGGCGGGGGCCTCAATCTCGAGGCGCTCCGCGCGATGCTGCTCCACCATTCGGCAACGCCCGAGCCGCTCACCCGGCGCGGGCTGAAAGATCTCGCGCGCCAGTTCACCGGTTTCGGGCAACCGGCGCCGGTCGCAGATATGCTCGAGACAGACGACCACCAGATCACCCTGCTCTTCCAGAGCCGGCTCAGCATTGGCGAACGCAAGCCGGTCATTCTTCGTTTTCCATTCGCCTGGCCGCAGAGCTTGACCGATCGGGACGGCAAATGCTCGGGGCGCGCGAGAATCACGCTCGTCTATGCGCCGCCTCTCGATCCGGCGTTCGGGGCCGAGTTCGTCCGGGTCAATCTCGAGGCATCGCTAAGGCAGCGCGAGGCCGAACCTGACAAAAACGGCAAACCGCGCTTCCTTAACCAGATCGATCCTCTCTATCTTCCCAAGTCCTCGCGGCTCGCTATTCCGGAAAAGGCGCTGATCGATCATGGGCTGAAATGGTGGCCGGCCAAGCAATATCTCTCGAACTTCAACGAGATCGGAGCGTCCTCGCAATGGAGGCTCGAGGTCACGAGCCTCATCCGCGCCGAGGCGAGCTTTCCGGCCGAAGGCGTCCCCTTCGCGGTCTTGCTGACGATCGAAGATCCGGACGGGAACAAGCCCGTGTTTCGCGAGCTGCGCCAGCAATTGCGCGCGAGCAAGGCCAATGCACAGGACGTGCGGACCGCGGTCCGTCTGCGCACCTAACAACGCTCGCTTCCATATGAAAATGACCGCTTTCAGGCGTCGGGCAAGTGAGGCTGGAACGGCCGACTTCGGGCGCAATTCTGTCGTAAACTGGACGCGCTAGGCTGCCGAACTATGAAAATTTGGGGCAGTGCGAATTTCCCCTCCTACCGCCCCGAGGTATTGCATCGGTCCTGGCCATCGGCCGTCAGGGCGAGGGTCGAAAACGACCTGAGACCGATGGCAGGTGTCTCCGTCTTACCTTTCGATGCCAGATTGCCCAGCCGCAATTTCTTGGGGCCGCCTGGATGCGCCATTCTGCGACACGGTCACGCCCAAGTCTTAAAACCTCATCCCTCGTTCGTCTCGTCTCGGACCGACACTACCGGGCAGACAAGCGTGGTAATGGCGAACGGATATGGTTCGTAGGGCAGGGGGAGCGCATTCCGCTGCACCACTACGCCTCGCAGTTCCCTTGAAGGCCACCGGGCTGCACCGTCTCGAAGTCAACGCGATACCATTGCCGGCGACGGGCGATTGGACCTGAACCGGCGCGGCGCCCCGCGAAAGTGCGGACTGCGCGATTATGTCCCCGCGTGCTGCGCACGCTCCTCGCGGCCGCTGCGCTTCAAATAATCGCGCCGCCGCACTCCTCCGCTTCGCTGCGGCCCGGCGGGTTCGCGCGGCACCTCATGCGCCGGCTCCTGGTCCGCCCATGCCGCAGGGATGGTCCCGCGGTACATTCAAGGAGACGATCAATGTCAGCCATCGGCTTTGTGAACGGCACCATCGAAAAAGGCTTCGTGGGCCAGCTCAAGACCCTCTCGGTCCGCGCAGCAATCGAAATCCGGACTAACCGCTCGAAGGCGGGCGACGTCCAGCCCGATTACCGGGTTTATTCCGAAGGCGTCGAGATCGGTGCCGGCTGGATCCGCGTCGGCCAGGCATCGGGCGAGCCCTATGTGTCGCTGAGCCTCGCCGCTCCCGAGTTCGGACCGCGCCGCCTCTATGCCAATCTCGGCCGCGCCGCCGGGCACGACAGCGAGGACGGCTACGCGCTCATCTGGAATCCCGCCGACTGAGGCGGGCTTCTACCCCGCGCCGGTATGCGGCGCGGGGTTGTTTGCTACTTAGTGTTGGTGGAGCGGCGTGGGGATGTCTTCGATCGTGAAAGTGATCGGATTGCGCATCCAAAGCTCGACTTCCGATTCTCGCCAGCCGCAGCAGCGCTCGGCAATCTTATATTGTGGCGGGAAGGTGCCAGCGCCGATCTTGCGGTAGAGCGTCGCACGGCTGAGGCCAGTGCGATCGAGGACTCTGTCGAGCCGGAGAAAGCGATCGGGGGGAAGGGTTGCCATGGGATTTTCCTCCATATTCTGGCGTGGATTGTCCTCTCACTGGCGCGAAGATCGATAGCCGCGGTCCTGCGGTCAATTGCATGAGACGGCCGATTGCGCCGAGAAACCCCGAGCCGCGCTGGAGATACACTCCGCCGCTCTCGACGGGACCCCGGCGGACGACCCGATCGGGACCGGAAAATTGTCTCCAATCTGGTTCTATCGTGGGCGACGGGTGAGGTGAGACCGTCTGCGACGGTCGCGCCCGCAAAGGACCGCGCCGACTCGGCGCGGGCGTCGTTCGGTTTTTGTTGGTGATGTTCATTCGGTCGCCGCTCGCGCGGCGGCGTTGTCGGTCCCGGCGCGGGCGGGGACGGAGGGGGGCGTCACTCGCCTTAGCCCCGCCCGGCCGGGCCGCAACCCTGCGGGTCCTTCATTGCATTGCGGTCCTGCGGATGCAGCCCGGCCGATCATGCGGGTCTGCCGGCTCCTTCCTGCCGCCCCCCTCCGCCCCCGTCCGGGCCGGGGTGCGGTGGCTGGAAGGAGAAGGATTATGCGCAAGGAAAGGAAAGAACGGGCGAGCCTCTATTCGGAGGTCACGAGCCGGATCATCGCCGAGCTCGAGGAAGGGCGGCTGCCCTGGGTGCAGCCGTGGGATAGCGCGGCGTGCGGCTGCACCATGCCGCAGAACGCCGGAACGGCGCGCCAATATAGCGGCATCAATGGTGCGCCGTATCGGCGCGAGAAGAAGGAGGTATCGAATGAACGATCAGGTTCGCTGGTAATGACCTGTATCCACCGGACTAACCTCGGCCAGAAATGGTTGCGACCTCGAAAGAGGCGGGGGACAACAGCATGTCCGGAAAAGGCCCAAAGCGTCGAAGCCATTTGTGGCGCGGCGGGTCAGGATAAGACGTGCATGGCGAAAGCTATACTGCCTGAACCCCAGTTTGCAGCGACTTACACCCGCAGTGGTGCCGTAGAATGGCTGACACGGCACATCGGACGGTCGGAAAGTGCGACGCTTATACTTTCCGCGAGCCGGTCCTCCGACGTTGAGAGGCCCGGTCTACCAGCTCGTCCGACGCATCCTCTGTATGGAGGGGCAAGTGAACAAACGGGGCGCCTAAACACGTCGAAACCTCCCACTCGCGTAAATGCGGGATCGCCTAAACAGGACGGCTTAGCCGGACCTGCATGGCGACGGAGCCGCCATAGTACTCGAATGCCCGGCGTAACGGCCGGGACAGTCGCCGGGCGACCGGCGGACGATCGATGCGATAAGCACGGGGCGACCCGCGTGAAACGCCCACCGATCGGGGGAAGGGCGGCAGCTTCCACGATCCGAACGACTCTGGCGGGGGCGTGCTAATGCTGCCGGAAACCGTCGAAAAGGCAATCGGATCACTCCCGACCGTGGTGCGGTCGGGCCGGCGGGCCAATGGCCTGTTCCGCCTGATGAAAAGCCCGTCCCTCTGGGATCAGGCCTATCTGAAGGTCGCCGCCAACAAGGGGGCGATGACCCCGGGCATCGATGGACGAACGTTCGACGGCTACTCGCCCGAGAAGGTCCGCTCCATCATCGCTCGGCTATCGGGGGGATCATATAAGCCCGCTGCTGTACGTCGTGTCTTGATACCCAAGTCCGACGGTCGCATGCGACCGCTCGGCATACCGACCACGGAGGACAGACTTGTCCAAGAGGTGGTTAGGATCGTGCTCAACCAGATCTACGAGCCCATCTTCGATGATGCGAGCCACGGGTTCCGGGAAGGTCGGTCCTGCCACACTGCGCTGAAAACCATCGGTGCAGTCTGGACGGGCGTCAAATGGTTGGTGGACGTCGATGTTGTCAGCTTTTTCGACAATATCGATCACGCCGTCCTCCTGCGCCTACTCGAAAAGCGGATCGGGGATCGACGCTTCATCGCGTTGATCCGAGGGATGCTCAAGGCGGGTTATTTGGAGGACTGGCGCTTCCACCGCACCCTGAGCGGCACCCCGCAAGGCGGCGTCGTCTCTCCGTTGCTGGCCAACATCTACCTGCACGAACTCGATGAGTGGATGCGCGGTAAGATCGCGGCCTTCGACAAAGGGGTGAAGCGAGCCATGCACCCGGATTACCGCCGGGTGAAGGATCGCATCTGCAAACTCCGTCGCCGGGTCGAGAAGCTTCGCGCAAGCGAGAACCCCGACCCGGCCGTGATCCAGTCCCTGTTGGACAGGATCGGTCGTGAAAGCGCGAAAAGCCGGACGATCCCGGCCACCGATGCCCTCGATCCGAACTACCGCAGGCTCCGCTACTGCCGTTATGCCGATGACTTCCTCATCGGTGTGACCGGCAGCAAAGCTGAGGCCCGCCAGATGATGGACGAGGTCAGGGACTTCCTGGCCGAGCACCTGAAACTGGAGGTGTCCGAGGCGAAAAGCGGCATCCGGCATGCTTCGGACGGGGCGCGCTTCCTCGGTTACGACATCTGCACACGGACCAATCCCAACTCCTATCGCGCGAACTTCGGCACTCGCCGGGTCACGCGGCGGGGGTGTCGGGACCGGGTGCAACTGCACGTGCCACGGGAGCGGGTGCTGCGGTTCGTTCAAGATAAGAAGTGGGGGCGCTTCGACGCCTGCAAACCGACCCACCGACCCGCGCTGCTCTACGCCAGTGATGTAGAGATCGCTGCCGCCTACAATGCCGAACTGCGTGGCTTCGCCAACTATTATGCCTTGGCGCATGATGTGAAGCGCAAGCTGAAAAAGGCCGAATATCTGGCCTTCGGAAGCTTCCTTCGCACGCTCGCCAACAAGCATAAGAGCACAACGACGCGTATCGCACGACGGCTGCGAAAGGGGCAGGAATTTTACGTCACCTACAAGGTGAAGGGCGAAACCCGGTCGATTAAACTCTGGAAGCTGAAAGACTTGGTGCCAGCGGTGAGACGATATGGCGTCGTTGATGCCATCCCGCACACGCCGTTCGTATACCGTCAAACGGAGCTGGTCGAACGCCTCAATGCCCGAATCTGCGAGCGTTGCGGTCGGGATGATCGACCGTGCGAGGTCCATCACGTCCGGAGGTTGAACGACCACCGTCGAGACGACGACTACCTGAGCTACATGCGTGCCGCGCGCTCGCGCAAGCGCATCGTGCTCTGTGTGGACTGCCACGAAAAGGTCCACAGCTATCGGCCCTACACCCGCCCACCGAGGGCTATAGGAAGTGGAGAGCCGGATGCGGTGAAAGCCGCACGTCCGGTTCGGAGGGAGGCTGAGCCATGTTCTCTCTGAGACGGGGCCAGCCCACCCTACTGCTCATCCTGTGGGCCGAAGGGATCGCCAAAGGCTATGGCGCGCAGCGCTGGCTCACCTACCGCCAGGCGGAAGCCGCGGGCGGCAATGTCCGGCGCGGCGAGAAGGGCACGGTCATCTGCTACGCCGACCGCTTCACGCCGAAGGCCGAGGCCGAAGCGGCGAGGGGAGAGGATTGCGCGGCGCGGCAGGTGGCGTTCCTCAAGCGCTTTGTCGTGTTCAATGTCGACCAGTGCGAGGGGCTTCCAGAGGACTATGTTGCGCCGATGGTGAGTCCCGATCCGGTGCTGGCGATTGCCGAGGCCGACGCGTTGATTGCTGCGAGCGGGGCGCGGGTTCAGATCGGCGGCGCCGAGGCCTTTTATAGCCCGAGCCATGACTTTGTGGCGGTGCCGCCGCAGGCGGCGTTCCATGAACCGATCAACTGGTATCGCACCGCGCTGCACGAGCTTGGCCATAATGCCGTAACCCGGATTATGCCGCATGACCTCTGCTGGAGGTCGTTTTTCCGGGCATTAGCCATGCGGTGGTTCGGCATAATCAGAGCCTTTCCAGGAACGCGAGGAGCTGATCATCGGGCCGGAACCGGCCCGATGGTGTTGCTGGGGCGGCGACACGGGCGAGCGCCTTTTCCTTCATCCGCATGTCGGCGTGGATGTAGATCTGGGTGGTCTCGACGGACTCGTGCCCGAGCCATAGGGCGATCACCGCTTGATCGACGCCGTGGTGAAGCAGGTCCATCGCAGTGCTGTGGCGCAGGGTATGTGGCGTGACTCGCTTCATGCCGATGCTCGGACAGGTGCGCGCTGCCGTCAGGCTATGCTTGCGGACCAGATGTTCGAGCGCATCGCGGCTCAGATGCTCGCCCCGGATCGAAGGGAACAGCGGCCCGCGGTCGTCGCGGTCTCCGATCCATGTTGCGAGCAGCTTCGCGGTGTCGCGCCGAAGCGGGGTTGCGCGCTCTTTGCGGCCTTTGCCCATGCAACGGATGTGCGCGCCGGTCCCCAGCACAGCATCGCCCCGCGTGAGGCCGACCAGTTCGGATGCCCGCAGTCCGGTCTGGACCGCGAGCAGGAGCAGCGCATGATCGCGCCGCCCCGCCCATGTCGTGCGGTCCGGCGCTGCCAGCAGCGCTGCCATCTCGTCGCCGGTCAGGAACGTGACCGTGCGCTTCACATAGCGCTTGTTCGGCATGGCGAGGATGCGCTGGCAGTGCAGCAGCCAGGTCGGATCGGTCATCGCGACGTAGCGGAAGAACGAGCGGATCGCGGCAAGCCGGGTGTTGCGGCTGCGCGCGCTGTTGCCCCGCGCCGTCTCGGTATGAACGAGGAAGTCAGCGACCAGATCGGCATCGATGTCCTCGATCATGAGCTTGACCGGCGGCTTGCCGTGGCGGGCGCTTGCATAGCCGAGCAGGAGCCGGAACGTGTCGCGGTAGCCCGCGACCGTATGGCGGCTCGCCTCCATTTGGACGCACAGCCGGTCGGTGAAGAAGCGCTGGATCAGCGCGGGCAAGACGGCGGCGGTCATTGTGACGCCTCCCAGCCGTTCGCCTTGGCGCGTTCTATCGCGAGCCCCAGAAGCTCGGGCACCGCTTCCAGATACCAGAAGGTTGCGGAGGGATCGCTATGACCAAGGTAGGTCGTCAGCCGGATCATCTCACGGGCGGGGTCTTTGCCCGCCCGGTACCAGCCGATCATCGTCTTGACCGCGAAGGTGTGGCGCAGGTCGTGGATCCGCGGACCCCGGCCATGCTTGCAATAGGGCTGATGGGGCCGCAACCCGATCTGCTGACAGACCCGCGCGAAGTTGTAGCGGGCGCTGCAATCGGGCAGTCGCGTGCCTTTGTCGCTGACGAACACCGGCAGCGCGGCATAGCCGACCAGCCGGTCGCGCTCGGCAAGATAGCTGACGAGCTTTTCCGCGACGCCGGGATCGAGCGGCAGCAGCCGTTCCTTGCCAAGCTTGCCGCGCCGTACACGGATTACGCCGTCATCAACGTCAAGGTCGCCGCGATCCAGTGCCAGCGCCTCGTTGATCCTGAGGCCGGTGACCGCGAGCAGCGCGAACAGTGTCGCGTAGGTCAGTCCGCGAAGGCCATAGATCGAGGGCAATGCGTCCGCCGCCGCGATAATCGATGCGATCTCGGCGTCGGTGTATATATGAGGCCGCGCCCGGATCAGGCGACCGGGCAGCAACCCGCGCGGCGGAACCTCGTGGACCGGATCGATACCGGCGAGCCACCCGGCGAACAGGCGCACGTTGCCAAGCCGCGCCGCCCGCGTGCCACCGCTCACCTCGGGCAAGCTCGCGTCCCAGCGCAGGAACAGCGCCGTATCGACATGCGCTGCGCCCTCCTGATCCGCGAACCGGGTGAAGCGGCGCAGGATGCGCTCGCTGGTGGCAAGATCATAGCCGAGGCTACGGCGGACGCTCAGATAGCGATCGAGCTGGGGCGCGAGGCTCATTGCACGCCTCCCGCCACCGGCCACGGCATGGCGATCGACCGCAGGCCGTCGATGTCGAGCCGGGCATATATCATCGTCGATGACCGCGAACGGTGCCGCAGCACATCGCCGATTTCGTCGAGCGAAGCCCCCGCGTTCACTAGCTGGGTGGCAAGGCTATGACGCAGCAAGTGCGATCCCACGTAGGGCGTCACAGGCTTCTGCCCCGTTACCCGCAACGCCTCCTTCAGGATGGCATTGACGATCTGCCCGTCCTTGAACGGCCGATAGGGCGCGCGATGCGTGACGAACAGGGTCCGGCAAGCCGCTGGACCGCGCCCCTCGCGAAGATAGCGGCTCAGCGCCTCGCCAACCTCGGGCGTGATCGGAACGCGATCATGGAGTTTGCCCTTGCCGCGCACCGTCAGTTCGCCCGCACGCCAGTCGATGTCACCCAGCTGGGCCGCGATCACCTCGACCGCGCGCAACCCGAGCCGTGCCATGAGCAGCAGCATTGCATAGTCGCGCGCGCCGGATTTGGCGTTGCCGCGCACCGACGCCAGCACCGCCTCGACCCCGTCCGGCAACAGGTGCCGGGGAAGCCGCGCATCCCATCGCTGGGCAACCTTCGGAAGGCTCAGCGCCAGATTGGTGGCGGTTATCCCGCGCGCGAACAGATATTGAAGGAAGGTACGAACATGCGTTGCGACCGTCTTGTCGCGGCATCCCGCCGCCAGCACATGCTCGATGAAGCCGATTACGTCGGCAGCCCGAAGACAACGAAGCTCGAGCGCGCCGCCGCCAAAGCGATGGTCGAGGAAGCGGTTGGCGAAGCGCAGCGAGTGATCGATTGTTCGCGGACTCAGACCCCGCTGTTTGACGAGATAATCCTCATAGTCAGCCAGCAGCGCCGTTCGCGCCGTCGGCGCTTCATTCAAAATGTCGGTCATGATTCTGATGCTCCAGATTGGTGGAGCACCGAAGATTATGCCGAATGGGTTTCCCAAGATCATGCGCACAGCCGCGCCTTCTCAGCGCCATGCGGCATAATCCGGGTTACGGCATTATG
>Ga0180222_1000429_pt1 | contig 61420 bp, 59 predicted proteins | sample eDN5th37CKraftOP_FD_151336 | JGI IMG/M metagenome (GOLD analysis project Ga0180222, IMG submission 151336) | Enriched Organic Plus compost microbial communities from Emeryville, California, USA - eDNA 5th pass 37_C Kraft OP (version 2) (version 2) ... | reverse complement strand
TGCCTGGGCGCAAGGCCAGTCTTCGTCTCGGCGGCGCATTACGAGCCGTTCGGCCTCGCCGTGCTCGAAGCCGCGGCGGCGGGATGCGCGCTCGTCCTTTCGGACATCCCCAGCTTCCGCGAGCTGTGGGAGGACGCGGCGATCTTCGTCGCCCCCGACGACGCCGCAGCCTACGCCGCGGAGATCGAGCGGATCGTCACCGACGTGCCGCTGCGCCTCTCGCTCGGCCGCCAGGCCGCGGCCCGCGCCCGGCGCTACACCCCGGCGGCCATGGCAGCCGGCATGGCGGCGGTCTACGACCAGCTCCTGCCGGCGCGGCGCCAGCGCGAGCGGAGAAGCGCGGCATGAAGATCGTCTATTTCACCCATTCGCTCGAATCCTGCTGGAACCACGGCAACGCCCATTTCCTGCGCGGCGTGCTGCGCGAGCTGGCGCTCGGCGGGCACGAGGTCGCCTCCTACGAGGCGGAGGGCAATTGGAGCCTCGCCAATCTGATCGCCGACCATGGCGAGGAAGGGCTGGCGAGCTTCTGGCAATCCTATCCCGAGCTGCAGCCGCGCAGCTATGCGCGCGGCAGCGATCCGGCACCGCTCGTCGACGGAGCCGATCTGGTGATCGTGCACGAATGGAACGAACCGGCGCTGGTCGCCGCGATCGGCGCCATCCGGCGGCGCGGTAGCCGCTTCCTCCTGCTTTTCCACGATACGCACCATCGCGCCGTCAGCGATCCGGATGCGATCCGCACCTTCGATCTTTCCGCCTATGACGGCGTGCTGGCCTTCGGCGAGACCCTTTCCGAAGTCTATCGCCGCTGGGGATGGGGCGGACGGGTGTGGACCTGGCACGAGGCGGCGGACACCCGCCTGTTCCAGCCGCCGGCGCTCGAGCCGGAACGGCGAGGCCTCGTCTGGATCGGCAATTGGGGAGATGGCGAGCGGACCACCGAGATCGGCGAGTTCCTGCTGCGGCCCGCCGAGGCGGCCGGCCTGCCTCTCGACGTCTACGGCGTGCGCTATCCGCCGGATGCGATCCGCACCCTGTTCCGCCACCATGCGCGCTATCATGGCTGGGCGCCGAATGCGCGCGTGCCCGAGCTGTTCGCCCGGCACATGGCCACCATCCACGTGCCTCGACGCTATTACACCACCATCTTGCCCGGCATTCCGACGATCCGGGTGTTCGAAGCGCTGGCCTGCGGCATCCCCCTGGTCTGCGCGCCCTGGTCCGACAGCGAATCCCTGTTCCGCCCCGGCGAGGATTTCCTCGTGGCGCACAGCGGCGAAGAGATGACGCGCCACCTGCGCAGCCTGCAGGCCGATCCGGCGAAGCGCGCGGCGCTCGCCAGGAGCGGGCTGGACACGATCCGCAAGCGCCACAGCTGCGCGCACCGGGCCGACGAGCTGCTCGCCATCGTCGCCGGGCTACGCGCTACCCCGCAACCGCTGCCCCAGAGGAACGTCGCATGAAGATCGCCTTCTACGGCTCCAGCCTGCTCTCCTCCTATTGGAACGGCGCGGCGACCTATTATCGCGGCATCCTCCGGGCATTGGCCGATCGCGGCCATGCGATCACCTTCTACGAGCCGGACGCCTTCGATCGCCAGCAGCACCGCGACATCGACCCGCCTGACTGGGCGAAGGTGGTGGTCTATGACGCGACGGAGGAGGCGATGCGGCGCGTGGTAGCCGAAGCCGCCAATGCCGACGTCGTCGTCAAGGCGAACGGCGTCGGAGTCTTCGACCGCGAGCTGCTCGAAGGCGTGATCGCGCATGCCCGGCCGCAAGCGCTGCGCATCTTCTGGGATGTCGACGCTGCCGCCACGCTGGACGAGATGCGCCGCAACGAGGACCATCCGGTCCGCCGCGCGCTGCCCGACCTCGATCTGGTGCTCACCTATGGCGGCGGGCCGCCGGTGGTCGACGCCTATCGGGGCTTCGGCGCAGCCGAATGCGTTCCCGTCTACAATGGGCTCGATCCCGCCACCCATTTCCCCGAGCCGCCGGATCCACGCTTCGCCGCCGATCTCGCGTTCCTCGGCAATCGGCTGCCGGACCGCGAGGCGCGCGTGGAGGAATATTTTCTGCGCCCGGCGGAGCGGCTTCCGGAGCGCCGCTTCCTCATCGGCGGCAATGGCTGGGAAAGCCGGGCGATGCCCGCCAACGTCCGGCGGCTCGGCCATGTCTACACGCACGAGCACAACCGCTTCAATTGCACCCCGCTCGCCGTGCTCAACATCGCCCGCGACAGCATGGCGGATGTCGGCTTCTCGCCCGCGACGCGCGTGTTCGAGGCCGCGGGCGCAGCGGCCTGCCTGATCACCGACGCCTGGGAGGGGATCGAACTGTTCCTCGAGCCGGGCAGCGAGGTGCTGGTCGCCCGCGACGGGCAGGACGTGGCCGAGCATCTGGCGGCGCTGACTCCCGAGCGGGCGCGGGCGATCGGCGAGGCGGCGCGCGTGCGCGTGATCGCCGAGCACAGCTATGCGCTGCGCGGCGCGCAGGTCGATGCGATCCTCGCCGCGCATCGCGCCGGAACGAGGGCCGCGGCATGAGGATCGTCGTGCTCGGGCTCAGCCTGTCCTCCTCCTGGGGGAACGGCCACGCCACCACCTTCCGCGCGCTCCTCTCGGCGTTCGCGGCGCGCAGCCACGAGATCCTCTTCCTCGAGCGCGATGTGCCCTGGTATGCCGCGAACCGGGATCTCGACGCGCCCGGCTATTGCCGGCTGGCCTTCTACGATTCGATCGAGGCGCTGGAGCGTTGGCGCGGCGAGATCGCGGCGGCCGATGCGGTGATCGTCGGCTCCTACGTGCCGGAGGGGATCGCCGTCGGCGGCCTCGTGCAGCAATGGGCCTCCGGGGTGACGGCCTTCTACGATATCGACACGCCGGTCACGCTCGCCCGCCTCGCCGCCGGCGACTGCGACTATGTCTCGCCGGACGTCATCGCCGGCTATGACCTCTATCTGTCCTTCACCGGCGGCCCGACGCTCGGCTGGATCGAGCGCACCTACGGGGTGCCGGCCGCGCGCGCGCTCTATTGCTCGGTCGATCCCGACGCCTATCGCCGGATCGACGCCGAGCCGCGGTGGGACTTGTCCTATCTCGGCACCTACAGCGCCGATCGCCAGCCCACGCTCGATGCGCTGCTGATCGAGGTGGCGCGGCGCATGCCGGAACGGCGGTTCGCCGTCGCCGGGCCCCAATATCCGGCGGACATCGCCTGGCCCGCCAATGTCGAGCGGATCGAGCATCTGCCCCCTGCGGAGCATCCGGCCTTCTATTCGGCCTCGCGCTACACGCTCAACGTGACCCGCGCGGACATGATCCGCGCCGGCTGGTCGCCCTCCGTCCGGCTGTTCGAGGCGGCCGCCTGCGCCACGCCGATCATCTCCGACATATGGCCCGGGATCGAGAGCGTGCTGCGGCCGGGCCGCGACATCCTGCTCGCGCGGACGAGCGAGGAGGTGATCGCCGCGCTGGACCGGGACGGCCACGAGATCGGCGAGAACGCGCGGGCACAGGTGCTCGCAGGCCACAGCGCGGCCCGGCGCGCGGAAGAACTGGAAACATGGCTCGCCGAAGCGGGCGGGCGCCTCCCGCTCGCACGCGCGAGCTGATCGATAACAGAGCGAAGAGGACGGTCGATGACGAACGCCAAACAGCCCATAGCTCTCGTCGCCGGCGGAGCCGGCTTCATCGGGTCGCACCTGTGCGGGACGCTGCTGGATCGCGGCTTCCGCGTGCTCTGCGTCGACAATCTGCAAACCTCCCGGCCGGTCAATGTACGGCTGCTGGAAGGGCGCAAGGGCTTCCGCTTCATCGAGGCGGACATCACCGAGCCGCTGCCGCGCACGGTGCTCGACCGCGCGGACGCGATCACGCGCATCTACAATCTCGCCTGCGCCGCCTCGCCGCCGCACTACCAGGCCGATCCCGAGCATACCATGCTCACCAACGTCGTCGGTACGGATCGGCTGCTGCGCCTGGCCGAGCAGAGCGGCGCGCGCTTCCTGCTCACCTCGACGAGCGAGGTCTATGGCGATCCCGAGACCCATCCGCAGAAGGAGGATTATCGCGGCTGGGTGAACTGCACGGGCCCCCGCGCCTGCTACGACGAGGGCAAGCGCGCCGCCGAGGCGATGACCTTCGATTTCGCGCGGCTCGGCCGGGCGGACGTGCGCGTCGCGCGGATCTTCAACACCTATGGGCCGCACATGCATCCCGACGATGGGCGTGTCGTCTCGAACCTCATCTGCCAGGCGCTGTCGGGACGCGACATCACCATCTATGGCGACGGCACCCAGACGCGCAGCTTCTGCTACGTCTCCGACATGGTCGAGGGGCTCATCCGGCTGATGGAGACCGACGCGCTGCCGCTCGCCCCGATCAATCTCGGCAACCCCGAGGAATATACCATCAACGAGCTGCTCGAGCGGGTGCTGGCGCTGATCGATACCGACGGCGAGGTGGTCTATCGTCCCCTGCCGGTCGACGATCCGCGCCGCCGCCGGCCGGATATCGGCAGCGCCCGCCGGCTCCTCGGCTGGTCCCCCACCGTGCCGCTGGCGAAGGGCCTCGCGCTCACCTGCGACTGGTTCGCCGCCGAGCTCGGCTGCGCCTCCGACGCACATACGGGCCGTACCGCACGGCAGGAGGTGCCGCTGGCGGTCGCGCGCTGAGCCGGGCCCGGCACGCGTGGCGAACGAGGCGGTCGGCGCCACAGGGTCGGCCGCCCTTGCCCGCTCAGCGCAAGCGCGTGAAACGATAGCGGTCGCGGATGCGGCGGTTGAAGAAGCCGCCCTTCGAGCCGGCGCGGCGCATCGCCTCCACCTCCCGTTCGGGCACGTCATGATAGGCGTAGCGCCGCCCGCTCACGAACTCGATGTCGAGCCGCGCATCGGCCGGATCATAGCGGAAGCTGCGGATCACCGAGGATGGCATGGCGGAGAAACGATCGAAGGCGCGATCCGATGCCCCGCCAGCAGGGGCACCGGACGCTCGAGGCGCGCCTCCGATGTTTCCGCGGCCTCCCGCCGCCATGTCCTCCACAATCGCGGCCTGTTCCGTTCCGGCGAAAACCATTCTAGGGCGGTGGCGAACCAGAATGGGTGGAGGGATCATTGGACCGGTACGACGTGCTGATCGTGGGAGCTGGACATGCCGGCGCGCAGGCCGCCGTCATGCTGCGCCAGCAGAAGTTCGAAGGATCGGTGGCGCTGCTCGGCGACGAACCCGAGCCGCCCTATGAGCGTCCGCCCCTCTCCAAGGACTATTTCTCGGGCGAGAAGCCGTTCGAGCGCATCCTGATCCGTCCCGTCGCCTTCTGGAGCGAGCGCAATATCGATCTGCTGCTCGGCAAGCGCGTCGCCGCGGTCGATCCTCAGGCGCACAGCGTGACCTTGGACGACGGCACGACCATCGGCTATGGCAAGCTGATCTGGGCGACGGGCGGAAGCCCGCGCCGGCTGTCCTGCTCCGGCAGCGATCTCGCCGGCGTGCATTCCGTGCGCACCCGCGCCGATGTGGACAAGATGATGGGCGAGCTGCCCTCGACCACCAGCGTCGTCGTCATCGGCGGCGGCTATATCGGGCTTGAGGCGGCGGCCGTGCTCGCCAAGTTCGGCAAGAAGGTGACCGTGCTGGAAGCGCTTGACCGCGTGCTCGCGCGCGTTGCGGGCGAGCCGCTGTCGCGCTTCTATGAGGCCGAGCACCGGGCCCATGGCGTCGACGTGCGGCTCGGCATCGGCGTCGACTGCATCGAGGGCAAGGACGGCCGCGTCGCCGGCGTCCGCCTCGTCGACGGCGAGCATCTGCCGGCCGACATGGTGATCGTCGGCATCGGCATCATTCCCGCGGTCGAGCCGCTGATCGCGGCGGGCGCCAAGGGCGGCAACGGCGTCGACGTCGACGCCTATTGCCGCACCAGCCTGCCCGACATTTACGCGGTGGGCGACTGCGCGGCGCATGACAATGCCTTCGCCGGCGGCGCGCGAATCCGGCTCGAATCGGTGCAGAACGCCAACGACCAGGCCAATGTCGCCGTGAAGCACATCCTCGGCGGGGAGGAACCCTATCAGGCGGTGCCCTGGTTCTGGTCGAACCAATATGATCTGCGCCTGCAGACGGTGGGCCTCTCCAGCGGCCATGACGAAACGGTGGTGCGCGGCGATATCGCCAGCCGCAGCTTCTCGATCGTCTATCTGAAGCAGGGCAAGGTGATCGCGCTCGACTGCGTCAACGCGACGAAGGACTATGTCCAGGGACGCGCGCTGGTGACCGGCGGCGTCGCCGTCTCCGCCGCCCGGCTCGCCGACACCGAGGTTCCGCTGAAAAGCCTCGCCTCGGCTTGATTTTTCGGGCGGAACCGGAACCCCCTCCTGTCGTTCCCCGGCTGGACAGGCAGAGGATTGAGGAGGCAGGCGATGGAGCTTTCGGTTTCGCTCGATACTGTGTGCCGCATCATCGTTCGGGCGCGCGAGCTGGAAGCGCAGGTGCCGTCCACCGATCCGGACGAGACGGAGGAGGAAGCCGCCGACGCCGACGATGAATTTTCGGTGCTGGTGGACGAGGACAATCAGGCGATCGAGACGGAGATCCTCGCGCTGCTCGAAGACCTCGCCGACGATCAGATCGCCGAGGTGCTGGCGCTCGCATGGATCGGGCGGGGCACCTATGACGCCAGCGAATGGGACGAGGCGCTGGAGGCGGCCGGCGATCCGGATGCCGAGGACCCGGTCGATCAGCTGCTCGAGATGCCGATGCTGGCCGCCTGCCTCGACGCGGGCCTTGCCGCCTTCGATCTCTCCTGCGAAGGCGTCGGTCAGATCGACTGAACGGCCGGCACAGCGCGGCGCGTGAGGTCGCGCAAGGGAAGGACGGCGATGCTGATCGTGCTCGTGCCGGGTCTGATGAACGACGGCTGGGTGTGGCGCCACCAGCTCGGACCGCTCAGCCGCATCGCGCCGGTCGCGATCGCGCGCACCGACGGATGCGACACGCTCCAGGAGATGGCGGATCGCGCGCTGGCCATCGGATCCGGCCCGCTCTGCGTCATCGGCCATTCCATGGGCGCGCGGGTGGCGATGGAAGCCGCGCTGCGTGCGCCCGAGCGGGTTGCGCGGCTCGGCCTCGTCAGTTCCGGCATGGGCCCGTCCGCGGAGGGCGAGGCGGAAGGCCGCATGCGTCTCGCCGCCCTCGCGCGCGAGGCGGGCATGGCGGCCGTCGCGGCGGAATGGCTGCCGCCCATGGTCGGCCCGGCCGGCCGCGCCTCACCCGGGTTGATGGAAGGCATCACCGCGATGCTCCGCCGCTGCCCGCCCGACGTGTTCGCCGCGCAGCAGAATGCGCTCGTCCACCGCCCGGATCGTCGGGCGGAGCTCGCCCGCCTCCCCTGCCCGACGCTGATCGCAACCGGCGAGGAGGATCGCTGGTCGACCGCCGAGGTGCACCGCGAAATGGCAGAGCAGGTACCGCTGTCGACGCTGCGCATCGTTCCCGGCGCCGGCCACTTCCTCCCGGTCGAGGAGCCGGAGGCGCTGACCGACGTGCTGCTCGATTGGCTGCGCGACTGACCGCGCCGGGTCAGCCGCGATCGCGCAGCAGCCGCTGCTGCTCCCGTTTCCAGTCCCGCGCGCGCTCGGTGTCGCGCTTGTCGTGCAGCTTCTTGCCGCGCGCGACGGCAAGCTCCACTTTCGCCCGTCCCCGCGCGTTGAAATAGATCGAGAGCGGCACCAGCGTCATGCCCTCGCGCGCGACGGCGTTGCGCATCTTCTCGATCTCGCGCTGGTGGAGCAGCAGCTTGCGCGGCCGCCGCGGCTCGTGGTTGAAGCGGTTGCCGTGGCTGAACTCGGGGATGTTGGCGTTGACCAGCCACACCTCGTCGCCCTTCACCTCGGCGTAGCTCTCGGCGATCGATCCCTCCCCGAAGCGCAGCGACTTCACCTCGGTGCCGGTCAGCGCGATGCCCGCCTCGTAGACGTCGTCGAGGAAATAGTCGAAGCGCGCACGCCGGTTCTCGGCGACGGTCTTCGCCTTGTCGAACGACGCGGGGCGCGGGCGTGCCATGGTCTCAGATCAGCCCGGCATGGGCGAGCGCGGCGTCTACCGCCTTGCGACTGGCCTCGCTCGGCCAGGTCATCGGCAGGCGCAGCTCCGCAGGGAAGCCGGCGCGCACGCGGGTCAGCGCATATTTGACCGGACCGGGCGAAGCGTCGCTGAACAGCGCGGCATGGAGCGGGAAGAGCCGGTCCTGCAGCGCGAGCGCCTCGTTCCAGCGCCCCTCGAGGCAGGCCGCCTGGAAATCGGCGCAGAGCTTCGGCGCGACATTGGCGGTCACCGAGATGCAGCCCTTGCCGCCCATCGCCATGAAGCCGAGCGCCATGTCGTCATTGCCCGACAGCTGGCAAAAGTCCGGACCGCAGACGAGCCGCTGGGCGGACACCCGCTCCACCTTGCCGCTGGCGTCCTTCACGCCGACGATTCCCGGCAGCTTGGCGAGCTGCCCCATCGTCTCGACCGTGATGTCGGTCACCGTACGTGCAGGTACATTGTATATGAGGATCGGCAGGTCGCTGTTGGTAGCGAGGGTGGTGTAATGCGCGATCAGCCCGTCCTGGTTGGGGCGGTTATAATAAGGCAGCACGACGAGCGCGGCATCGGCGCCCGCCGCCCGGGCGTGGTGCATGTGCTCGAGCGCGACCTTGGTGTCGTTCGAGCCGCAGCCCGCGATCACCGGCACCCGCCCCGCCGCCTGCTCGACGCAGACCGCGACCACATGGTTGTGCTCCTCGATCGACATGGTCGCGCTCTCGCCGGTCGTGCCGCAGGGCACGAGCGCCGAGGAGCCTTCCTCGATCTGCCAGTCGACGAAGGCGCGAAAGGCCGCCTCGTCGAACGCGCCGTCGCGGAACGGCGTCACAAGAGCGGGTATCGAACCGCTGAACATCCTACACTCCCTTCACGCCGCGCATTTGACGATGCATAATAAGCCCATGGAACCCCTGGGGGATTGCCGAGCGCCTGATAGGGACACGTCCCGCCGTCTGTCCAGCATCCTGCGTGGCGGGCTGGCCGGAAGCGCGGCCGCACTGGCGCTCGCCGCGCTGTTGCTCACGCCCGCCCGCGAATCGCTGGTGCAGTTCGCCGGCATGGGCGGCGCTCCGGCGCAGGCGGCGGACAGCTGGCAGAATGACAGCGTGCGCCAGGGCATCGCGCGCTGGAATTCGCTGCGGCAGAGCGATTCCTATGCCTTCTCCGATTATGCCTCCTTCCTGCTCGCCTATCCGGGCTGGCCGGGCGAGAGCGCGATGCGCAAGGCGGCGGAGCGGCGAATCGATCCCAATAGCTACTCGCCGGGCGAGGTCGTCTCCTTCTTCTCGCGCTTCCCGCCGCTGACGCAGGCGGGCGCGGTGCGCTATGCCGAGGCGCTCTCGGCGGTGGGGCGCACCGCCGAGGCGCAGGCGGCGGCGCGCAAGGCCTGGCTCGGCGGCGCGCTTTCGCCCGAGGACGAGAGCCGCCTGCTGGCCCGCTTCGGCCGCGGCTTCACGCTCGACGATCAGGATCGGCGGATGGAGCGGCTGCTGTGGGATCGCGCCACCTCCGCGGCGCAGCGCCAGCTCGCCCTCACCTCGCCCATACGCCAGCCGCTGTTCAGCGCGCGCATCGCACTGCAGAGCGGCCAACCTGGCGCCGCCACGATGCTGAGCGCGCTCGGCCCGGCGGCATTGCGCGATCCGGGCGTGATCGCGGATCGGGCCCGCTGGCTGCGCGACAACGGCCAGGGCGTCACCGCGCGCAGCTGGCTTTCCCAGCCGCTCGCGCTCGATCAGATCCCGTTCGATGGCGAAAAATGGCTGGAGGCGCTGCTGCTCATCGCGCGCGGTGCGGCGGCGGACAATCAGTGGACCTATGTGTGGGGCATCGCCTCCCAGGCCGACACCGCCTTTCCCGTCGGCACCGATGTGCGCGAGCGGACGCTCGGTGAGCGCGACGATTATACCAGCTTGGTCTGGCTCGCCGGCATTGCCGCGCTGCAGCATCTCGGCAGGCCTGCCGACGCGGTGGCGATGTTCGATCGCTACGCGCGCGCCGCCAAGTCGCCGCAGACCCAGGCCCGCGGCTGGTACTGGGCCGGCCGCGCCGCGCAGGCGGCCGGCCGCACCGTCGATGCCAACGGCTATTATGCCAAGGCGGCCGCGCATGGCGAGCAATTCTATGGGCAGCTCGCCGCCGAACGGCTCGGCCAGCCGGTCAAGCCGCCGGCCGAACCCGCGCAGGTGACGATCGCCGAGGCGGAGCGGGTCGCCTTCGAGACGAGCAGCCTCGTGCGCGCCGCCCGGCTGCTCGGCCAGATGGGCGACTGGGAGGATCAGACCGCCTTCATCCGCGCGATCGCGGCCAATGCGGAAAGCGATGCCGATCATCGCCTCGCCGCCGAGTTCGCGCGCTCGATCGGCCGGCCCGACCTCGGGGTGATGATCGCCCGCAACGCGATGCGGGACGGATCGAGCGACTATGTCCGCTCCGGCTTCCCCGAGATCCCGGTGCCCCCCGCCATGCAGCGGCAATGGACGATGATCCACGCCATCTCGCGCCAGGAAAGCCAGTTCGATCGGGCGGCGGTCAGCCATGCCGGCGCGCGCGGGCTGATGCAGCTCATGCCGCGCACCGCGCAGGAGATCGCCGGCAAGCTCGGCATGCCCTATGATTATGGCCGGCTGACGCAGGATCCCACCTACAATGTCATGCTCGGCTCCGCCTTCTTCGCCAACATCCTCGATCAGTTCGGCGGAAACCATGTGCTCGCCGTCGCCGCCTACAATGCCGGGCCGGGCAATGTCCGCAAGTGGCTCGCCGCCAACGGCGATCCGCGCATGCCCGGCGTCGATGTGGTGAACTGGATCGAAGCCATCCCCATCGCCGAGACGCGCAACTATGTGCAGCGTGTGCTGGAGAATGCCGTCGTCTACGACGCCCTGAATCCGGAGCGCGCGCGCATGCCGGAGCGCAACCGGCTGTCCGCCTATCTCGGCAAGTCCACGCCCGGCTGATCCATGTCGGACAGGCCCAACTACATCACGCCGCAAGGCTATCAGCGGCTGCGCGCCCGCTATGACGAGCTGTTCTCCGTCGAGCGGCCGAAGCTCGTCGAGACGATCGCCTGGGCCGCCGGCAATGGCGATCGTTCGGAGAACGGCGATTACATCTATGGCCGCAAGCGGCTGCGCGAGATCGATCGCGAGCTCAACCACCTCTCCAGGCGCATGAAGGCGGCACAGGTGGTCGATCCGGCGCGCCAGCAGGATCGCAGCCGCGTCTTCTTCGGCGCGACCGTGACCCTGGTCGACGAGGAGGATCGCGAGCGGACGGTGACGCTGGTCGGCGAGGATGAGGCCGATGCCGGCGCCGGGCTGATCAGCTGGCGCTCGCCGCTCGCTCATGCGCTGAAAGGCGCGGCGGTAGGCGACGTCCGGCGCGTGATGCTGCCGTCTGGTCCGCGCGAGCATGAGGTGCTCGCGATCCGCTATCCCGGCTGATCGCCGGCGGCAGCCGGTCAATCGAGCTTGAGCTCCTCCCCGAACTGGGACCGGGCGAGCCGCGCCAGCTCTTCCGAGATCGGCGGCGGCTCCATCGGCACCGCCTTTTCGAGGCGATCGGCGATATAGGTCAGCGCCTTGATCCGCGCCGCCTTCTTGTCGTTGCCGTCGATCACCGTCCAGGGTGCCCAGCGCGTGTCCGTCCGCTGGAACATGTCGTGCATCGCCTTCAGATAATCCTCCCGGCGCGCGCGGTTGCGGAAATCGTCGGGTCCGGTCTTCCAGCGCTTCCAGGGATGTTCGAGCCGCGCCTTGAGGCGCTTGTCCTGCGTCTCCTGGGTGATGTGGACGAACAGCTTGATGATCGCGGTGCCGCTGTCCTTCTGCTGCGCCTCGAATTCGTTGATCTCGTCATAGGCACGCTTCCATTCCTTCTCGGTGCAGAAGCCCTCCACGCGCTCGACGAGCACCCGGCCGTACCAGCTTCGATCGAAGACGGCGATCTCGCGGTTGCCTGGCAGCCGGTTCCAGAAGCGCCAGAGGAAATGACGCGCCTTCTCTTCGTCGGTGGGCGCCGAGATCGGCCAAACCTCGAAATGGCGCGGATCCCATTCCGCCGTGAGGCGCTGGATGATGCCCCCCTTGCCGGCGGCATCCCAGCCCTCGAAGGCGATCACGCTGCGCCGCGCGTGAACGATATGCGCGGCCTGCACATGGGCGAGCCGCTTCTGCACCTTCTCCAGCGCCTCGTCATAATCGCCGTCGAACTCCGCGCCCTTCTCGTAATCGGACAGATCGATCGCCATGGCCTCACCGTTCCTCCGGAGCCGCCGCGCCCCACCCGGGGTCGTGCTCCGCCGCCTGCCTAGATCCGCAGAGATTGCGGAAAGGTGCATGGGGCACAAGGGCCGTCTCGCCGGCGGAGCCTATCCGGCGTGGACCAGATCGAGCGTCGGCAGATGCCAGTGATGGACATAGGCGAGCATTCGGAGCGCGAAGCATGCCAGCACGGCCAGGATCGCAGCGAGCCGCGGCGACGATCCAGCCATCCGGCCGAGCACGATGATCACGGCCGCACAGAGCGCCGCCGTGGCATAGACGTCGGTGCGGAAGACCCGTGGAACCTCGTTGATCGCGATATCGCGCAGCGTGCCGCCGCCGGCGCCGCTGACCGTGCCGAGGAAGACCGCCACCAGCGGATGCACGCGATGGACCAGCGCCTTTTCCGTGCCCGCCACCGCCGCCATGGCGAGGCCGGCGGCGTCGAGCGCCACCATCAGCGCGTCCGGCACCCGCTCGATCGAGGCGTGGAAGATCCAGGTGACCAGCGCGGCCGCGATGACGATCATCGCATAGTGCCGGTCCGCGACCGCAGCCGGCGGCGTCGCCCCGATCAGCAGATCGCGGATCAATCCGCCGCCGAGCGCGGTGAGGAAGGCGAGCGCGAGGACGCCGACCGGATCGAAGCCGACAGCAAGGCCGGTGAGCGCCCCTTCGACCGCGAAGAGGAAGGTGCCGGCGAGGTCCGCCGTGCGCACGACGCGGGCGGCGTTGACACCGGCGATCGCCGTCATCGGTCCTCCCGCCGCGCCCGGCCGGGGTCCTCAAAGGAGCGCGTCATATCCCGCCGCGCCGAACTGGATCAGGCAGAAGCCGTGGCCGAAGGGGTCGGCGAGCATCGCGATGCGGCCATAGGGCGCCTCCTGGGGCGGCTGTTCGACGATCGCGCCGGCCGCCGCCGCACGGGCCACGGCGGCGTCGAGATCGTCCACCGCGACATCGAGATGCACCGGCGTCCAGTGCCGGTCATAGCGGCGCGGATCCCCGCCCGCCCCGATCGTGCCCGCATCCTTGCGGAGCAGGTAGAGCGGCGCCGGCCAGCCGAGCAGCTCGACGAAATCCGCGCCGAAACGGCGGCCGACGCCGAGCCCGAACGCCGCGATGAAGAATCGTTCGGCGACGGCGACGTCGGGAACGTCGATATTGATCAGCAGGCCGGCCATGGCGGAAGAAGGTGGCCGAGCTGGGCCGGCCGCGTCAATCCGCCATCGTCCTCAATGCTTGGCGGGCTCGACGATCCGGATGTTGAGCTCGCGCAGTTGCTTGGGCGTGACCGCGGAGGGCGCGCCCATCATCAGGTCCTCCGCCTTCTGGTTCATCGGGAACAGCACCACTTCGCGGATGTTCGGCTCGTCCGCCAGCAGCATGACGATGCGGTCGATCCCCGGCGCCGATCCGCCGTGCGGCGGCGCGCCATATTTGAACGCGTTGATCATGCCCGAGAAATTCGCGTCCACCTCCTCGCGCGTATAGCCGGCGATCTCGAACGCCTTGTACATCACGTCGAGCTTGTGGTTACGGATCGCGCCCGAAGAAAGCTCCACGCCGTTGCAGACGATGTCGTACTGATAGGCGAGGATATCGAGCGGATCCTTCGTCTCCAGCGCCTCCAGCTCGCCCTGCGGCATCGAGAAGGGGTTGTGGCTGAAGTCGATCTTCTTGTTCTCCTCGTCATATTCGAACATCGGAAAATCGACGATCCAGCAGAATTCGAAGCGCTTCGGATCGATCAGGCCCAGCTGCTCGCCCACCCGCGTGCGCGCGAGGCCGGCGAGCCGCGCGGCCTGCGCCTCCTTGCCGGCCGCGAAGAACACGCCGTCGTCCGGCCCGAGCCCCAGCGCCTCGGCGATCTTCGCCATGCCCTCCTCGCCATGATTCTTGGCGATCGGCCCGCCGAACTCGCCGCCCTTGCGGGTGGCGTAGCCGAGCCCGGCAAAGCCCTCGGACTGCGCCCAGGCGTTCATGTCATCGAAGAATTTCCGGCTCTTCTCGGCGGTGTTCGGCGCGGGGATGGCGCGCACCACGTCACCGCTCTCGACGATCGCGGCGAAGCGGCCGAAACCCGATCCGACGAAATGCTCGGAAACGTCGCTGATCAGGATCGGATTGCGCAGGTCCGGCTTGTCGTTGCCGTAGCGCAGCATCGATTCGCGATAGGGGATGCGACGGAAGGGCAGCGGCGACACCTGGCGATCGCCGGCGAACTCCTCGAACACGCCATGCAGTACCGGCTCCAGCGTCGCGAACACATCCTCCTGCGTCACGAAGCTCATCTCGAAATCGAGCTGGTAGAATTCGCCCGGCGAGCGGTCGGCGCGGCCGTCCTCGTCGCGGAAGCAGGGCGCGATCTGGAAATAGCGATCGAAGCCTGCGACCATCAGCAGCTGCTTGAACATCTGCGGCGCCTGGGGAAGCGCGTAGAATTTGCCCGGATGCACCCGGCTCGGCACCAGATAGTCGCGCGCGCCCTCGGGGCTCGATGCGGTGAGGATCGGCGTCTGGAACTCGGTGAAGCCGCTTGCGATCATCCGCCGGCGGATCGAGGCGATCACCGCCGAGCGCAGCATGATGTTGGCATGGATACGCTCGCGCCGCAGATCGAGGAAGCGGTAGCGCAGGCGGATGTCCTCGGGATAGTCGGCCTCGCCGGCGACCGGCAGCGGCAGCTCCTGCGCCGCCGACTGGACGGTGGCGGCGCGCGCGAACACCTCGATCTCACCGGTGGCGAGGCCGGGATTGACGGTGCCCTCGGCCCGCGCCTTCACCACGCCGTCGATGGTGACGACCGATTCTACGCGAACCGATTCCAGGATCGGCAGCGCCGGCGAGTCGGCGTCGGCGACGATCTGGGTGATGCCGTAATGGTCGCGCAAGTCCACGAACAGCACGCCGCCATGGTCCCGCTTGCGATGAACCCAGCCCGACAGGCGGACGGTGGCGCCGACGTCCGCGGCGCGCAGTTGAGCGCAGGTATGGGTGCGATAGGCATGCATGTCGATTCAACTTTTTGGTGAATTTTCGCGAGCGCCGCGCTTCGCGGAGCAGCCGCGCCTTGTCAAGCCGCGCGGCGCGTCTATGGAATTCGCGGATGCATATCCACCCGCTGATCACCGACAGCAAAACGCTCGCCGATCTCTGTGCCCGCCTCGCCCAGTCGCCCTGGGTGGTCGTCGATACCGAGTTCATGCGCGAGAACAGCTATTGGCCGGACCTGTGCCTGGTGCAGATCGCCGACGCGCACGAGGCCGCGGCGATCGATCCCAAGGCGCCCGATATCGATCTCGCCCCGCTGCTCGATCTGCTGGTCGATAATGAGAATGTGCTCAAGGTCTTCCATGCCGGCGGCCAGGATCTCGAGATCGTCCACAACCTCACGGGCAAGACCCCCCACCCGCTGTTCGACACCCAGGTGGCGGCGATGGCGCTCGGCATGGGCGAGCAGGTCGGTTATTCCAACCTCGTCGAGGGCTGGCTTGGCGTGAAGCTGGACAAGGGCGCGCGCTTCACCGACTGGAGCCGCCGCCCGCTCGACAAGCGCCAGATCGATTATGCGATCGCTGACGTGACGCACCTTGCCGCCATCTTCCCGCGCATGCTCGCCCGGCTGCGGGACACCGGGCGCGGCGAATGGCTCGATCAGGAGATGGACCGGCTGGGTGATCCCTCCAGCTACATCAACCTGCCCGAGCTCGCCTGGATGCGGATCCGCATGCCGACGCGCAACGCCCAGGCGCTCGGCCGGCTGAAGGCATTGGCGGCCTGGCGCGAGCGCGAGGCGCAGGGCAAGAACCTGCCGCGCGGCCGGATCGTCAAGGACGAGACGCTGGCCGATATCGCCTCCCATCCGCCCCGCACCCAGGCCGATCTCGCCAAGGTGCGCGGCCTTTCGGCGAGCTGGGCAGGCAACGATATCGGCGCACGGCTGATGGCCGCGCTCGAAGCCAGCCAGCCGCTGTCCGAGGACGAGTTGCCGCCGCGCGAGGATCGCAAGCCCGGTCTCGGGAAGGAGGGCGCGCTGATCGCCGATCTTTTGAAGCTGCTGCTCAAGATCCGCGCGCGCGAGGCGGATGTCGCGCCGCGGCTGATCGCGCGTGCCGACGATCTCGAGCTGCTCGCCGCCGGCCGGCGCGAAGGGCTGCCGATCCTGGAAGGCTGGCGCTTCGATCAGTTCGGCCGCGATGCGCTGGCCCTCGTCGAGGGCCGGCTCGCCTTCGCGGTGAAGAACGGCAAGCTGGTGATGACGCGCACCGGCGAGGATTGAGAGCCGGGCACAGCTAGGGCAAGACCATCTCAGCCCGGGCCGTCATCCCGACTCTCGTCGGGATGACGGCAAGATTCAATCCGTCATCATCACCGCGCGCAGGCCGAACGATGCCGCCAGCGCCTTGTGCCGCCGCTCCACCGCCTCGCCGTAGAGCGGCAGGTCCCCGCGATCGAGATGCAGCACCAGCCCGCCGTCGCGCAGCGTGAGCCGGCTGCCCTGCAGCGGTTCGGCGACGCCGCCGGAGAGGCGTTGGCCAAGCCGCATGGCGAGGCCCCAGCGCTCGGCGCGCGCGATTTCCTCGGGCGTGCAGAGCTGCGCGACCACGCCCGGAATCGATCCGGAGCCGCCGAAGCTGACATAAAGCGCATGCCCCATCATCGCGCGCCCGCGCGCGTCGACGCCCACCCAGTTACCGTGCAGCCCGGCATCGAGGCCGCGCTCGGCCCGGAATTCCGGATGGGCGTGCCAGCCCACGTCGGCGAGCTGGCAGGTCGCCTGGCGCAGCCGCGCATCCTCGCTGCTCTCGCCGGCGAACAGCGGCGCGATCCAGCGGTCGAGGAGGTCGCCATGCTCGGGGAACCGCCCCTGCAGCCGCCCTTCCTCGCGCGTGGCGACGATCAGCGGATCCTGATCGCGGACCTGATCGGGCAGATCGCTGTGGATCAGCCCCTCTCTCAGGCCATAGGCGGAAACGATCATCTCGCTCGACTGGAGCTGCTTGGTGACCAGCGCCAGCAGCAGCGACGCATTGGAAAGGTCCGGGATGCGCGGCAGCGAAAGGCCCGGCACCTCGCGCAGCCGCTTGCGGTCGATATGCGCGAGCACCCGAACGAGCCGCCGCGCGCCCTCGGGCGCCATGCGGTAATGATGCACGATCGGCAGCGGATAGTCGGTGAGGTGCATGTCCAGCCGGGCCACCGCACGCCATGAACCGCCCACCATGTAGAAGGGAAGCCCCTTGCCCAGCCCCTTGAAGCCGGCCTGGTCGAGCGCCTTGGCGATGGTGCGCTCCAGCGCCCGCCTTCCCTTGCGGCGGATGGCGTCGATCCGCAGCACGCCCAGCGGGAAGGACGCCCGCTGGTGAACCTCGCCACCGGCGACGCGCACCAGCTCCAGGCTGCCGCCGCCCAGATCCCCGACCACGCCGTTGGCGCCGGGGATTGCCGAGAGCACGCCGTGGCCGGCCATCCGCGCCTCGTCGCCGCCCGAAAGCAGCTCGACCTCGAAACCGTCGGCACGCAGCCGATCCAGGAAGTCGGGGCCGTTGGAAGCCTCGCGGACGGCGGCGGTGGCCACCGTGCGCAGCCGCCCGACGCGCATCTGCTCGGCGAGGCAGCGGAAGCGGGTCAGCGCGGCAAGCGCGCGCTCGACCGCCTGGGAATCGAGCGCGCCGGTCTGCGCCAGCCCGCGACCCAGCCCGGCCAGCACCTTCTCGTTGAACAGGATCGAGGGGATGCGCGCCGGGCCGTCGTAGACGACGAGACGGATCGAGTTGGAACCGATGTCGATGATGCCGAGCCGGCTCGCGCGCAGCTCGGCCTCATCGCGCCGGCGAAGAAGCGTCACGGTCGACATGCACCACGCGGATTAGCCGGAATCGGAACGGGCCGAAAGCGGCTATGCACCGCGCCGCAGGCTCAGCTTGGGCACGGAGGCGCTGTCCTGCAGGGCATGGCCACGGCCCGAGAGGGACGGGTTCGTCATGAAATAACGGTGCAGGTTGAAGGGCTTGCCGTCTGCCTTGATGCGCTCGTAGGAACCGTCCGGCCGCAACGTCCAGCTCTGCTCATTGTCGATGAGGTTCGCGACCATCACCTGGTCGAGGATCTGCGCATGGACGGTCGGATTCTCGATCTCCAGCATATATTCGACGCGGCGATCGAAGTTGCGCGGCATCCAGTCGGCCGAGGAGATGAACAGCTTGGCCTTCTTGTTGGGCAGCTTCGCCCCGTTGCCGAAGCAGATGATGCGGCTGTGCTCCAGGAAACGGCCGACGACGGATTTGACGCGGATATTCTCGGAGAGGCCGGGCACGCCGGGGCGCAGGCAGCAGATGCCGCGCACGATGAGGTCGATCTCCACCCCCGCCGCGCTCGCGCGGTAGAGTTTCTCGATGATGATCGGATCGACGAGCGAGTTCATCTTCGCCCAGATCGTCGCCGGCCGTCCGGCCCGGGCATGGTCGATCTCGACGTCGATCAGCGCCGCCAGCCGATCGCGCAGGCCGTGCGGCGAGATCGTGACCATCTCCAGCCCGGTCGGCTCGACATAGCCGGTGATGTAGTTGAACAGCTGCGCGGCATCGCGCCCGATCCGCGGATCGGCCGTGAAGAAGCTGAGATCCGTGTAGATGCGCGCCGTGATCGGGTGGTAGTTGCCGGTGCCGAAATGGCAGTAGGTGCGATAGCCGTCGCCCTCGCGCCGCACGACCATCGAGACCTTGGCATGGGTCTTCCAGTCGATGAAGCCATAGACCACCTGCACGCCCGCGCGCTCGAGCTGGGAGGCCCACATGAGGTTCTGCTCCTCGTCGAAGCGGGCCTTGAGCTCGACGACGGCGGTCACCGACTTGCCGGCCTCGGCCGCGTCGACGAGCGCGCGGATCACCGCGGATTGCTTGCCGGCGCGATAGAGCGTCTGCTTGATCGCCACCACGTCGGGATCGGCGGCCGCCTGCCGCAGGAAGGCGAGCACGACGTCGAACGTCTCATAGGGATGGTGGACGACGATGTCCTTGGATCGGATGGCGGCGAAGCAATCGCCGTCATGCTCGCGGATTCGCTCGGGAAAGCGCGGGCTGAACGGCGGGAATTTGAGGTCCGGGCGGTCTTCGTCGACCAGTTCCCCGAGATCGGCGATGCAGAGGAAATCGCATGTGTCCATGAAGATCGCGTCGTTGCCGCTGATCTCCGCGCGCACCTCCTCCAGCGCCTCGGGCAGGCCGGCCTCGGTCTCGAGCCGGATCACCCTCCCCTTGCGCCGCCGCTTGATCGCGCTGCGGAAATAGCGGACGAGGTCTTCCGCCTCTTCCTCCACCTCGATGTCGCTGTCGCGGATCAGGCGGAAGGCGCCGCGGCCGACGACCTCATAGCCGGGGAAGAGGACGTTGGTGAACCGCCGGATCACCGTATCCACCGCGACATAGAGCGCCTCGGGGCCCGGCAGGCGGATGAACCGCTTGAGCGTGGACGGTACCATCACCAGCTCGCGGATCGGCTCGCCGTCGGAAAGCCGCTTCAGGTCGAAGATGAGCGTGAAGCCCTTGTTGGGGATGAACGGGAAGGGATGCGCGGGATCGAGCGCCTGCGGTGTCAGCACCGGAAAGATCTGCTCGCGGAAATGCTGCTCCAGCCAGGTGGCGACGTCGCCCTGGATCTCGACGCCGCGCAGCACCTTGATGCCGGAGTCGAGCAGCTCGGCACGCAGGTCCGCCCATACCCGCTGCTGCTGCTCCATCAGGGCGTCCGCGCGCTCGGCGATCGCGGCGAGCTGCTGGCCGACGGTGAGCCCGTCCGCCGAGCGGGTATCCACGTCCTGCAGCTGCTGGCCCTTGAGGCCCGCGACGCGGACCATGAAGAATTCGTCGAGATTGTTGCCCGAGATGGAGAGGAAGCGCAGCCGCTCGAGCAGCGGATGCGCCGGGTTGCACGCCTCCTCCAGCACGCGCTGGTTGAAGCTCAACCAGGAGATCTCCCGGTTGAAATAGCGATCCGCGAGCGCGATCGGTGCCGGCATGTCCTCGTTCGCCGCCTCGGCGACGGTGGCCCGGCGGGCGGTCATCTCGTCCATCGCGACAGATTACATGCGAAACTATGAAAGGTCGATGACGCCGATGCGGACCAGGGCCTTGCGTGCCAATCGGACGCCGATCCGTGTCCGGTCGCTCAGCGATTCCTCGTCGATCGCCTCGATGGCACGCTGGATGCCGACATAGCTGCGCTCCAGCCGCGCGAGCAGATAGGCGGAAAGCTCGGGCGGCGCCGGCAGCCCGCGCGCGCCCAGCATCCGCTCGATCAGCGCGACGACCAGGGCATCGTCCGGCTCGTCGATCGCGACATGCGGGCTCGCCATCATCCGCGATCGCAGGTCGGGCAGCGCGATCTGCCAGCCGGGCGGCGGCTGGTCGGCGATGACGAGCAGCGGCCGCCGCTCCTCCTGCGCGCGGTTCCAGGCGTGGAACAGCTCCTCCTCCCGCCGCCGCTCGGCGTCGTCGATCAGCGCGCCGCCGGTCTTCGCCGCGAAGATCCGCCCGAGCAGGCTGCGGCCCGATTTGCGCGGGCCGGTGAGGAGCGTCACCGGCACCGGCCAGAGCGACCAATGCTCGAGATGGCGGACGGCCGCCGCATTGGCCGCGGACTGGATGAACGCGCTTTCGTCGTCTCCCGCCGGCCACTCGAACGGCAGGGCCAGCTGGTTCATTGCGGCGGCGCCGCCCCGGCTTCGGCGGCGGGGGCGCCGCCGCGGCGGATGCGCAGCGTGCCGCCCACGTCCTCGACGCGCCAGCCGCGCGCGGCGAGCGCGGCGCGCAAGGCGGCGATGTCGCCCGCGAAGGTGACGCGCACGACCGAGATGCCGCCAAGCGCGAGGCTGGTCGTGCTGGCGCTCCGCACGCCGGGAACGGTGCGCAGCAAGGCCTCGGCCTGCCCGACCGACGCGGCATCGGGCGTATCGACCTGCAGGCTGTAGCCGGATCCGATCTCGGTCGTCGCCGCCGCGATCGCCGCGTCGGCCTGCGCCTCCATCGCATTGGCGGTCAGATCGGTTTCGACCGGCTGCTCGATCACCAGCGACTTGTCGGGCTGGAGCAGGCCGGACGCGAAGGCCTGCGAATAGATCGCGTCGATCCGCTGCACGCCCTCGTCGAGCATCTTCGGGATGCCGTCGCTATTGTCGGCGCGCAGCGTGAAGCGTTCCAGCACCGCTCCATCGGGGCCGTGCCGCGCGGTGAACGTGGCGGTCGCGGGGCCACCCGGCCAGGCGCGGTCGATCCGTACCTCCGGGACGAGCACGTCGGCGGCGCCATATTGGTCGAGGATCATGCGCCACCAGCTGCGGCCGCGCCGATTCGCCTGCGCCGCGTTAAGCAGCAGCGGATCGGCGCCGGTGCCGGCGACGCGGACATAATCGACGACGCTGCCCCCGGAGCGGAAGCGTGCCCAGGCCTTCTGCCACTCGTTGCGCGTCTCGAACGTCGTCGGCGTCGAGCCGTCCCATTCGATGGGAATCACCAGCATCGCCGCCGAACGGGCCGCCTGGCCGCCGATGCCGAGCAGCTGGCCGGTGCGCGCGCGGTCGAACAGCACGCCGAGCCGCGCGATATAACGGGTCGGGGAGACCTGCTCGTCCTCCACGACGATTCCCGCCACGATCGAATCGAGCGTCGAATCGGGCAGGCCCGGCGCGGCGGCCGGCGTTCCGCCGTGCGTCTTGGCCCAGAGCATCTTCCAGCCGCGGCGCTGCGCCTCGCGCCAGCCGGCGGTGCGCGCGGTCTCCGCGTCCTTCGCCCACACATCCACCGAGACGCCCGAGACTTCGAGGCTTTGCGAGCTGTCGATCGGCGGCACGCCGCGGTCCCCCTCGATCTGGGCCACCACCGCCGCCGCCCCGGAAAGCAGCAGCGCCAGCACGAACGTCATGGGGTGGAGGAGGCGCTTCGAGAGAGTCACGCTGCGCCTTTTGGCGACTTGGCCGTGGAAATCCAAGCGCGATGTGTTTAGGCGCTCCTCCCATGGCTTCAGACGAACCTTATACCTACGCCAAGGCAGGCGTCTCGATCGCGGCAGGCAACGCGCTGGTGAAGGCGATCGCCCCGCTCGCACGCTCGACCGCGCGGCCCGGCGCCAACGCCGATCTCGGCGGCTTCGGCGGCTTTTTCGATCTCCGGGCGGCGGGCTATGCCGATCCGCTGCTCGTCGCCGCCAATGATGGCGTCGGCACCAAGCTCAAGCTCGCGATCGATGCCGGCCGGCACGATGGCGTCGGCATCGATCTGGTCGCGATGTGCGTCAACGATCTCATCGTCCAGGGCGCCGAGCCGCTGTTCTTCCTCGATTATTTCGCGACCGGCAAGCTCGAGGGCGGCGTCGCCGAGGCGGTGATCGCCGGCATCGCCGAGGGCTGCCGCATTGCCGGCTGCGCGCTGATCGGCGGAGAGACGGCGGAGATGCCCGGCATGTATGCGCCCGGCGACTATGATCTCGCCGGCTTCTGCGTGGGCGCCGTCGAACGCGACAAGGCGCTGACCGGCAACCGCGTCGAGGCAGGCGACCTCATCCTCGGCCTCGCCTCCTCGGGCGTCCATTCCAACGGTTATTCGCTCGTCCGTCGCCTCGCCGCCGACAAGGGCTGGAAGCTGGACCGCCCCGCGCTGTTCGATCAGGAGGTGCTGCTGATCGATGCGCTGCTCGCGCCGACGCGGATCTACGTGAAGCCGCTGCTGCCGCTGGTGCGGGCCGGGCGGATCCACGCGCTCGCCCATATCACCGGCGGCGGCCTCCTCGAGAATATCCCGCGCGTCCTGCCCGCCGGGCTGCACGCCCATGTCGATGCCGATGCCTGGCCCCAGCCGCGGCTGATGGCCTTCCTCCAGGCGCAGGGCACTATCGAGCCGGAGGAGATGGCGCGCACCTTCAACTGCGGCATCGGCATGGCGCTGGTCGTCTCGCCGGAGGAGGCCGCCGGCGTCGCGCAGGCACTGGAGCAGGCCGGCGAGACGGTGCTCCGCATCGGCCGCATCGGCCCCGGCGAGAAGGGGTGCACCGTCGCTGGATCGGCGGACGCATGGAGCGCGCGCCATGCGTGGTCCGCGACGCACCATGGCTGATGGATTTCGTCCTCCCCTTCGCGGGGATGGTTGCGGCAACTGGATGATGGGGGAGTCTCGCTCCGCCCCCCGTTCCGGTGCGGCTTTGCCGTCGCCCGGCCCCTGCGGGAAGGCCGCGGAAAGCGCGGCGGCGTGATCGCTTCCCCCAGGGCGCGCGTCGCGGTGCTGATCTCCGGACGGGGATCGAACATGCTGGCGCTGGCCGATGCCGCGCGCGATCCCGCCTGCCCCTACGAGATCGTGCTGGTCGCCTCGAACGATCCGGATGCGCCGGGTCTCGCCGCCGCGTCCGCCCGCGGCATCCCGGTCTGGGCGCAGTCGCACAAGGGGATGAAGCGCGCGGAGTTCGATGCGCTCGTCGACGCGCGCCTGCGCGAGGCGAACGCCGAATGGATCGCGCTCGCCGGCTATATGCGCATCCTGAGCCCGGAGTTCATCGCCGGCTGGGAAGGCCGGATGATCAACATCCATCCCTCGCTGCTCCCCAAATATAAGGGGCTCGACACCCACGCCCGCGCGATCGCGGCCGGCGACCGCGTGGCCGGCGTCTCGGTCCATCTCGTCACGGCCGAGCTCGACGGAGGGCCGGTGCTCGCCCAGGTCGAGGTGCCGATCCTCGCCGGCGACACCCCCGAAACGCTCGCCGCGCGCGTTCTCGTCGAGGAACATCGCCTCTATCCGCGGGTATTGGCGGAGATGGTGACGCGATGAGCCCCGATCCCGATGCCGACCTCGCCCGGCTGCGCGCCGTCGCGCTCGCCCTGCCCCGCGCGGTCGAGAAGCGGTCGCATGGCATGCCCGTCTTCTTCATCGAGAAGGGCAGGAGCTTCGCCTGGTTCATCCACGATCATCATGGCGCGGGCATCACCGCGGTGGCGGTCAAGACCAGCGGCGCGGAGGAGCAGACGATGCTGGTCGAAATGCGGCCGGAGCTCTATTATCGGCCGGCCTATCTCGCGCCGTCCGGCTGGATCGGCCTGCGTCTGGACGTGGACGGGACCGATTGGGATCATGTCGCCGACCGGGTGGCGATGAGCTGGCGCCTGGTGGCCCCGCGAAGGATAGCCCATCTTGTCTGACAGTACGCCGCCCTGGGAGAAGCGCTCGGAAAAGCAGGCGAAGCAGGAGCAGGCGGCCGAGGCCGCCGCGATCCGCCGCCGCTGGATCAACCTCGGCGAGGTGCTGGCGGTGATCGCCGTGCTCATCTCCGCGCTCACCTTGTGGAACAGCTACAAGGAACGCGCCAACAGCGAGACCGAGCGGGCGAAGAGCGAGCAGAAGGCGGAGATCCAGTCGAGCACCCTGGTCCTGCGGGCGACGCCGGAGAAGGAGGGCCGCCGCCTGTCGCTCTCGGCCATGGCCGGCGACCAGGCGATCCAGAGCCAGACCATCGCCTTCCCGAGCGCGCTCGGCCTCGCCCCGATCGAGACGGCGGGGGATCCGCGAATCGAATCGGGCTGGTTCGAGAGCGCGCTGCACAAGGCGCGCAAGGAGGCCGGGCTCGACGAGAAATCGACCGGCGACGCGCGCCTGCCGGTGCTCGTGCGGACGCAGTTCCTGTCCGGCGGCGAGCTCAAGACCGACAATGCGGTCTATGATCTTGGCTATCGCATCAGCAACGGCTTCCTGAGCGGCGCCGACGTGCGCATGCGCGGCCTCTCGCTGATCCGCCGCGGCGTGACCGGCGATGGCCAGAAGCAGGTTGACGCGCTCTGGGCGAAGCGCGGGAAGGCGAAATAGCAGCGCCACCCCGTCGCAAAGAGATGCCTATCTCTGAAACTCGTCATCCCGACGAAAGTCGGGATGACGGTGGTTTTGCAACCCTCCCAGCTTTCGCCGGGGTGAGACGCAATGATCAGCCGACGATCTCTTCCGGCTTGAAGAAGAAGGCGATCTCGATCGCCGCATTCTCCAGGCTGTCGGAGCCGTGCACCGAATTGGCCTCGATCGATTCGGCGAATTCGCGGCGGATGGTGCCGGGCTCGGCATTGGCCGGGTTGGTCGCGCCCATCACCTCGCGGTTGCGCGCGACGGCATTCTCGCCCTCGAGCACCTGCACGACCACCGGCCCGGAGGTCATGAAGCTGACCAGGTCGTTGAAGAAGGGGCGCTCCTTGTGGACGCCGTAGAAGCCCTCCGCCTGCTCCTTGGTCATGCGGATGCGCTTGGATGCAACGACGCGCAGGCCGGCCTCCTCCAGCTTCGCGGTGACCGCACCCGTCAGGTTGCGACGGGTGGCATCGGGCTTGATGATCGAGAAGGTGCGTTCGGTCGCCATCGCCGAGCGTGCTCCATATATGTGTCTGTGGGAAAGTGGCGGCTCTCTAGCAGGATCGCCGCGCCGTTCAAGGGCGCGATCAGCGGCCGACGCCGAACAGAGCCTTCAGCGAACGGTCGAGCATCATCAGCTGCCACAGCAGCCGGCCGTGATCCGCGCGCCCCGCCTTGTGCTCCTCGGCGACGCGGGCGAGCGTGGCCGGTTCGAACCAGCCGGTCTCCGCCAGCGCCGATCCTCGCGCGATCGCGTCCGCCTCGGCGGCGAGCGGCCCGCGGAACCAGGCGCTGATCGGCGTCACGAAGCCCATCTTGCGGCGATAGAGGATCTCGTCGGGCAGGAAGCGCCGCAGCGCCTTCTTCATCAGCCATTTGCCGGTGCCGCCGCGTATCCGCATGTTCGGCGGCAGCGTCGCCGCGAACTCGATCAGGCGGTGGTCGAGCAGCGGCTCGCGCGCCTCGAGGCTCACCGCCATGCTGGCGCGATCCACCTTGGTCAGGATATCGCCCGGCAGCCAGATCTTCATGTCGGCATATTGCGCGCGGCCGAGCGCGTCGCGCGCCGGCGCCGCCCGCATCGCGGCGACATAGCGATCCTCGGCGCGGTGCCCCTGCAGCGCCTGCCGTGCCGGCGCCGTGAACAGGCGCCGCCGCATCGCTTCCCCGGTGACGCCGACCGCCGCGGCATAGGCCTCCTCGGCCGAGCGGCCGAGCGCCTGCAGCGTCGTCTTGGCGCGCAGCGGCCGCGGCGCCCAGTCGAGCTTGGGAAAGACGTCGCCGAGCGCGCCGAGGCCGCGGCGCAGGCGAGCCGGCAGCAGCCCGCGCACCCGCTCCTCGCCCATGTGGAAGACATAGCGGCGATAGCCGGCCAGCGCCTCGTCGGCGCCGTCGCCGGACAGCGCCACCGTCACCTTCTCCCGCGCCAGCGCGCAGACGCGATAGGTGGGCAGCGCCGAGGCATCCGCGAACGGCTCGTCGAAGGCGTGCACCAGCGTCGGGATCAGCCCGAAGTCGGCGGCGGCGACGCGGCGCATGCGGTGGCGCGTGGCGAATCGCTCCGCCACCGCCGCCGCGTAGCGCGTCTCGTCATGGTCGGCCTCGTCGAAGCCGATCGAGCAGGTTTCCACCGCCTCCTTGCTGGCCTCCGCCATCAGCGCGACCACCGCCGAGCTGTCGACGCCGCCGGACAGGAACGCGCCGAGCGGCACGTCCGCGATCATCCGCGATCGCACCGCCTGGCGCATGCGCTCGATCAGCTCCTCCTCCAGCGCCGCGGGCGATCCCGCCGCACGGTTCGCGAAGCTCAGCTCCCACCATTGGAGGGGCCGCGGCAGCGGCCTGCCGCGCTCCAGGAGCAGGCCGTGTCCGGCCGGCAGCTTGCGGACCCCGGCGACGATGCAGGCGTCGTCCGGCACGTAGCCGAGCCCGAGAAAATCCTCGACCGCGCTGAGATCGGGCGCCCGGCGGAACAGCGGATGAGCGAGCAGCCCCTTGAGCTCGGACGCGAAGAGCACGCAGCCGTCCGACAGCTCGGCATAGAAGAGCGGCTTCACGCCCAGCCGGTCGCGCGCCAGGAACAAGCTCCTGTGATCCGCATCGTAGAGCGCATAGGCGAACATGCCGTGGAATCGCTCCACCGAGGCCGGCCCCCACTGCCGCCAGCCGTGAAGGATCACCTCCGTATCGCTCGCGGTGCGGAAGACATGCCCCAGCGCCTCCAATTCGGCGCGGACTTCCCGGAAGTTGTAGATCTCGCCGTTGAAGACGGTGACGAGGCGGCCGTCAGGCGTCGCCATCGGCTGATCGCCGGTGGCAAGATCGATGATCGAAAGCCGGCGATGGCCCAGGCCGACGCCCGGCGCGGTCCACACGCCGGATCCGTCGGGCCCGCGATGCACGAGCGCGTCGGTCATCGCCGTCACCCGCGCCGGATCGACGGGCTTGGCGGCCGGAAGATGGAAGATGCCGGCGATGCCGCACATGGGGGCGGCCTCAGCGCGGGGGGACGAGGCGATCGGCGAAGGCGTCGATCGGGCCGAGCGCGGCGAGGAAGGCGTCGATCGCCGGCCGCGCGCTGCGCTCGGGGCCCGCCTGCTCGGCCGAGACGAGGATCGCCAGCGCACGCTGGCGGCCGCCCAGCAGGTGCAGCTTCAGCGTCTCCAGCTTCACGCGCGTCTCGCTCCCCGTCGTGATCCCGCCGACCCGATAGAAGGTCGCCACTTCGCGGACAACGGGTCCCGGCGCCGAAATCCGGAAGGCGCGGCCGCCCGGCGGCGCGGCGCTGTTGTCGGTCCACGCCCATGGCCCGTCGGGATCGATCGCGCCATGGCCGTAGCCGACCAGCTCATGCCCCTCGCCCTGGCTGCCGTAGACGGCGACCGCGAGGTCGACGGTCCGGCCGCCATCGTCCCGGTAGCGCTGGACGAGCAGCCGGTCCGCGCCGTCGTACCGCGGCCGCCAGGAGGTGCCGCCGCCCTCCACCCGCCGCCAGCCCGGCACGTCGGGCAGCGTGGAAAGCGCCGGAATCGCCGCCCGGCCGTTCGCCGCGACGGCTGCGGTCCAGCCGATCGGAAGCAGCGCGAGCAGGACGACGGCGAGCGCGACGGGCAGGACGGGCGCATGGCCGGGCAGCCGATCCGCCCAGGCCTGGATCGCCGGCGGGTCGATCCAGGGATCGGCGGCGCTGCGGTCGAAGAAGGGCCAGCCCGCGCCCATCATGATCACGATGACGATGGCGAAGAAGATCCAGCCATAGACGACATGGTCGAAGCCCACGGCGAAGTCGGCGCTGGTGAGGTGCGCCACATAGATGGTGCCCCATGCCCTGAGGCCGTTGGCGAGGACGGGGACGACCAGCGCCGCGGCCATGAACAGCAGCCGGCGCGTCCAGCTCCGGAAGCAGACATTGCAGACGAGCACCCCATAGGCGATCATCGCGATCAGGAACTTGGCGCCCGAGCAGGCCTCCGCCACCTCGAAATAGCCGTTCGGGATGGTGATGAAGACCCCCTCGATATGGGCGGGCACGCCGAACAGGTGCAGCAACGCCATGCACATCTGCGCCGTGAGCGTCTGCAGCGGCGGCACCAGCCCCTCTCCCGCCGGCACGAGAAACAGCAGGTAGCAGAGCGGAAACAAGAGCCCGCGCGCCACCGCCGGGCCGAGGCAGGCGACGACGCTGCCCTGCAGCATCAGCACCAGCCCGAAATGGCGCGCGACCGAGACGCCGGCCGCGTGGCCGATCGTCCAGCCCGCCGCCCCCGCGGCGACGAGGGCGAGGCCAGGCCACCAGCCGGCGGGCGCCAGGCGCCGAACCTCGGGCACGCGCTGCCAGACCAGCCAGGCGATGAGCGGCGGGATCAGCAGGCAATGCTCGAAGGTCGAGCTCGTCCACCACAGGGAGACGATCTTCGTCGCATCGCGGATGAAGAGGATGAGGATCGCCGCCCAGGCCAGCGCGAGCAGGGTCAGCGGCCGCCGCCAGTCGGCCGCCGCGGACGCGGCGCACGGCGCCTCCCGCCCGGCCGAGACGGGCCCGAGCGGCCGGGCGACGCTCATGCCGCCGCGCCTGCGGAGGCGCCGCGCGGCCGCGCGGTCTCGCGGCCGATCATCCCGGCGAGCGGCGCCAGCCGCGCCTCCCAGCCATAGCGGGCCTCCACCAGCGCCCGGGCGGCGGCGCCCATCGCCGCGGCGCGCGCGGGCGCCGCGATCAGCGTGCTCACCGCATCGGCCTCCTGCGCGGAATCGGCGACGAGGAGGTCGCGGCCGTCGACCGCCTCGATCCCTTCGAACGCGGCCGGCGAGGCGACGACCGGCTTGGCCATCGCCATCGCCTCCAGCACCTTGTTCTGGACGCCGCGGGCGAGACGGAGCGGCGCCACCACCACATCGGCGGCCTTGAGCCAGGAACGGATGTCCACCACCGCGCCGGTGACGATCACCCCCGGCATGTCGGCGAGGCGCAGCACCGCGCGCGCCGGGTCGCGCCCGACGATCGCGAAACGCGCGTCCGGATGGCAGGCGCGGATGCGGGGGAAGGATTCGGTCGCGAAGTCGACCACCGCCTGAACGTTCGGCCGATAGTCCATCTGCCCGGTGAAGACGATCAGCGGCCCCGTGGCCCCCTCCCCCTGCTCGGGCGGCGCGACATCGGCATCGGGCCGGAAGAAGACGAGGTCGATGCCGTTCTCCAGCGCCCGCACGTCGCGCGCGCCGAGCCCGCCGAAGGCGCGGAACAGGCGCGCTTCGGCTTCGCTCACGAACAGGCTCAGATCGGCCCGCATCGCGGTCTGCCGTTCGAATGCGTAGAGGCTGCGCGCCTCGCGCCGGTAGAGCCACCGCATCGGCCGGCGCGAGGCGTCCGCATAGGCCGCGAACTTGGCCGAATCGACGTCGACGAAATCCATCACGAAGCGCAGGCCCAGCCGGCCCCGGGGCACGAACTGCGCCATCTGCCCGGAATAGGCGAAGATCGTGTCGATCGGTTCATCCTCCAGCGCGCGCGTGACGAAGGCGTGCATCGCCGCGCTGTCGAACGCGGCGACCGATGCCGGGCGATGCTGGAGGAAGGAGCGTGCGAGCGCACGCGCGCGCGAGACGCGCCGTTCCTCGACGTGCAGCCTGCCGACGAGCGGGCGCAGTGCCTCGGCATGGGCCGCGTCGATGCCGTTGTCAGCGAAGGCGCCGAGATGCACGCGGCCGAGACGGGTCAGCGCACGCAGGATGTTCCAGGAGCGGATCTTGTCGCCGCGGTCCGGCGGATAGGGCACGCGGTGCGCTAGGAAGAGGATTTCCGCCATCAGCCGAGCCCCCGCGCGATCGCCGGGCCCAGCCGGTTCGCGAGCCAGAGCGGCAGCTTCTGCCACAGGGCGACCTGCAGCCGGTATTTCGGGCTCATCGGGTTGATCTCGCGCGGCCGTTCGCCGTCCGCCGCGCGCACCGCATAGCGCAGCGGCACGGGCTCGAAGCCCCAGTTGCGCTTGAAGGCGAAGGCGCCGGTGCCGGCCTTGGAGCGGCCGAAGTCGAAATGGGTGCAGCCGCGCCGGCGCGCATGGTTCATGAGCGCATAATACATCATGTCGTTGGCACGGAAGGTGCGCGCCGCCCGCGTCCCGCCGCCCCAATAGGGCATCACCGTGCCGCGATGATAGAGGCTGAGCACGCTGGCGAGCGGTTCGCCGTCCCGGCGCACGGTCAGGATGTCGGCATCGCCGCCGAATGCATCGAGCACCGCGTCGAACAGGCGGCGCGGGAAGACCGGCGTGCCGAGATTCCGGACGCTCTCGGCATAGACCGCATAATGGGCCGCCCGATCGGCCGCGGACGTGCCGGTCTCGACGCTGAGGCCGAGCCCGAGCGCCTTGCGCACCTCCGCGCGCTGCTTGCGCGGGATGGCCGCGAGCTCGGCCTCATCGTCGGCGGCGAGCGGACGGGCGAAGCCGGCATAGGTCGTCTCGCTCGCCGCCCATGCCGCGGGCAGCATGCCGCCGCGCAGCTCGACCGAGGGGCAGCTCAGCCGGCGCGCCATCGCCCAGGCGCCGTCCGCGAGCAGCGCGAGCGCGTCCCCGTCGTCCGCGACGATGCCGCCGCCCACCGCGAAGGGCGCAGAGACCAGCGCCCGCCCGAACAGCGGCGAATGCACCTCGCCGAGCGGCAGCACGCCGGCCAGCCGCTCCCCGCGCTCGGCGAGAAGATAATGGCTCTTCTGGCGACACCCCCGCGCCACCGCCTCGTTCCACGCGGTCAGGTGAAAAGGCGTGCCCGCGGGATGGGCGCGGACATAGCCATCGATCCGGCCATGATCGGCCGGGTCCGCGGCGCGGACGCGCAGCGTTCCGATCGGCTGCTGCATCGTCATGCCCGCGCCCGCTGGCCGGCGGCCACGCTGTCCACCCGCCCCCACCGGAAATCGCCGAGCAGCCGCCGGAGCTTGCCTTCCATCGCCGAAAGGCGGCTGTAATGGCGCAGGCGCGAGCGCAGCGGCGCGCCGGCGACACGGGGCTGGTCGGGATCGATCTCCCAGGGATGGAAATAGAAGATGGCGGGGCGCCCTTCCCTGCCGTTCACCTGGGCGATTGCCCAGCGCGAGAAGCCGTAGGGCAGCAGCCGGAAGAAGCCGCCGCCGCCCGCCGCCAGCGTTCGCCCGCGAAGCCGGGCGGTCGTCACCGGCAGCTCGAGCAGCTCGGCGTCGGCGATCGGGCGCCAGGCGAACCGCGGCGCCTCCGGCCAGCCATAGTGGTCGTGCGCCACCGGCGCGGTGCTCGATGAATAGGCGTAGCCCGCCTCGGCGAGGACGGCATGGGCCCAGGGGGTGCGCGCGTCGATAGAGAAGCTCGGCGCGCGATAGCCGGTGACGGCGACGCCCGCGGCATCCTCGATCGCCTTGCGCGCGCGGGCGAGGTCCTCGCGGAACTGGTCCGGCGTCATCGTGAACACCCGGGCGTGGTCCCAACCGTGGCTGGCGATCTCATGGCCTTCGCCCACGATGCGGCGGATGAGCGCGGGATAGCGCGCGGCCACCCAGCCGAGGGTGAAGAAGGTGCCCTTCACGCCGGCCGCGGCGAACAGCGCGAGCACCTTGTCGGTATTGGCCTCGACGCGGGGCACCAGCCGGTCCCAGTCCGCGCGGTCGATCGTCGTCTCGAACGCACCGACCTGGAAGGCGTCCTCGACGTCCACCGAAAGCGCGTTCAGCATGCCCCCTGGTCCCTGCCGCGCTCAGGCGGCGCCGGAGCGGACGGTGTTCCAGTCCGGACGGGCTTCGTCGCTCTCCACCCAGGTGACGAGCACGGCGAGCAGGCGCCGCAGCGCGGCCTCCTGCGTCGCCAGCCGGGCCTCGAGCTCGTCGATGCGGGCGAGGAGCGCCGGATCCGGCGCGGCCGCGGCGGTCCGCTCGGGCATCGCATGGACGCGCGGGGCCGCCGGCTGCGGGGCCGGATCGGGCACGGGGCGAAGACGCGGCTGCGGCGCCGGTTGGGTATCGAAGGCGAGCTGCTGGTCCTCGGCCAGGCTGTCGTCGGCCATGTCGGCGATCACCGCCTCGACGGCGTGGCCATCGATCTCGCCCAGCTCCTCGAGCGCGCCGTAGAGCAGGATGCGTGCGGCGAGCAGGTTCACCTTGCGCGGCACGCCGCCCGACCAGCGGTAGATGGCGGCATAGGCGTCCTGGGTGAACCTCGGGTTGCCCGTCCAGCCGACGAGGCCGAGGCGATGGACGATATAGGGCTCGATCTCGCCGGCGCCCATCGGCTCCAGATGATGGGTCGCGATCACGCGCTGGCGCAGCTGCTCGAGCCTGTCCGATTTCTGCACGCGCTCGCGGAACTCGGGCTGGCCGAGCAGGAAGATCTGGACGAGCGCATGGCCGCCGGTCTGGAAGTTGGAGAGCATGCGCAGCTCCTCCAGCGCCGAGACCGGCAGGTTCTGCGCCTCGTCGACGATCAGCAGCGTGCGCTTGCCGCCCCGCGCCTGATCGATCAGGTGCCGCTCCACGCGATCGAGCAGCTGCGCCTTCTCGACGCCCTCCGTCGCGATGCCGAGGCCCTGGGCGGCGAGCCGGAGGATGTCGTCGCCCTCGACCTGGGTGGAGACGAGGTGCACCGCGTTGAGCCGGGACTTGTCGACCGTGGCCATGAGGTGGCCGACGAGCGTGGTCTTGCCCGCCCCGATATCCCCGGTGATGACGATGAACCCCTCGCCCTGGGCGAGGCCGTAGCCGAGATAGGCCATCGCCTTGCGGTGCGTCTGGCTGCCGAAATAGAAGCGCGGATCGGGCGTGAGCTGGAAGGGGCGCCCGGTCAGGCCGTAATGCTCGCTGTACATCTCGCTTCCCCTTAGAACACGTAGCGCATGCCGAGCTGGGCCGCGCCGGAGACGACGTCGTCCGCCTGCTGCTGGTCGTAGGCGTAGATGCCGACCGAGGCCTGCCCGATCAGCCGTTCGCCGAAGCTGCGATAATAGCTCGCCGTGCCGCCATAGGCGAACACGTTGGCGGAATGGGGGATGCCCGGATTGTACCAGGCCGCATAGAGCGCGCCGGTGATCCCGGACGAACGGGTGAGCTCGCGGGAAAGCGTGAACTCGCCGGTCACGCTCCGGTCGGTCACGCCGTTGAGCGTGAAGAGATGGCCGCGGACCGGCGCGATGTAGCGCCGCTCGGCATAGCCGACGCCGATGCCCATGCTCCATGGGCCGCGGCGCGCCGAGAACAGCGCGTTGACTCCCCGTGCCCGGAAATTGTCGGTGCTCACCGATTGCAGCGCGTCCTCCAGGCACCCGCCCGAACCCGGCGTCGCTCCGAACAGACAGTTGTTGACGTCGCCGCCGAACGGGTTGCGCACCACCTGGAAATTGGTCGGCAGCGCGGCGAGGTCGCCGACCAGCTGGCGGCCGAAGCTCTCGATCCCGTTATAGACCCCGACCTGCAGGCCGGCATGCTCGCTGATCCGGTAATCGAGCGAACCGGTATAGGCGGTCGCCCCGTAGCGCCGGCCGACGCGCGCCTGCAGCGTGGTGCGCGGGCTCGGCCGCCAGATCACGCCGACATCCCAGATCAGCCCGTCCGTGTCGTAATAGGTGAGCCGCGGCGCGCTCTTGTCGGTGACATAACGTCCATTGGGCCCCGTCACCGGATTGCCCGCGCTGTCGCGCACCACGTCGCGCTCGGCGATCTTGATATGCTCGTAGCCGACGCCTCCGGTCAGCGCGACGTGCGCCGTCACCGGCACGGTCACGTCCGCGCGCACATATTTGCCGTCGTAGCGTTGGTCGAGCTGGGAGGCGTCCTCATGCTGCCATCCGCCCGAAAGCGTCCAGCCGAACGGCAGGCGGCCGGAGGGCATGCCGATGCTCGCCTGCACGTTGTGCACGGTCGAATCGTCGAAGATGTCGAGCCGCTGCGCCCCGGACGGGAGCAGGACGCGGTTCTTGTCCTCCACCTTCACATAGCCGAACTGGTAGCTCGCGCCGATCTCCAGCGGCCCGGCACGGGTGGAAAGCGTCGGCCCGCCGTAGAAGCCGTAGACCTGGTTGATATTGTCCTTGTCGCCGGTGAGGATGATGGGCGCGGCCCCGCGGATATCGGTGCGCGTGCGTGTGGCGATGGCCCCGCCTTCCAGGTTCAGCGTGTTGCGGATGATCTGGTACTGGCCGCGCGCGATGCCGCTGTGGACGTCGCCGCTGTCCATCTTATCCCTGTCCCAGGGGATGCGATATTCGTAGCGGTAGCTCGCCGTTCCCTCCAGCCGGCGGCCTGACGCGCTGGCGTCGATCCCGGCGGCGACGGTGGTGTAGGTCAGCACATCGCTGGGGCTCGAAAATTGCGCGTCGAGGACCTGCTGGACCTCGAGATAGGGAGTCACCTGGCTGCGCGCCTGCGCGCCTCCCACGGGCATCGACAGGCCCGAGACGATCGAGGCGAACCCGACGGCGCGCGGAAGCAGGTCCCTGCCCATGCTCAGCCTCCGGCGCCGTAATAGTCGCCGAAGCGGCGGCCGTTGGGCGCGAACTGAACGCCGTTGATCACGAGCTGCAGATGCGGGCAGCCGCTCAGCAGCCCGATGGCGTCGCGCAGCTCCGTCTCCGTCGTCTGGTCGGCCTTCACCACCATCAGGATCTGGCCGACATGAAGCGCCAGCACCGAAGCCGGCGAGGCGGCGAGCGCGGGCGGCGAATCAAAGATCACGATCCGGCCGGGATGACCCGAGACGAGGCGATCCAGTACCGCACCGGTGCGGTTCGATGCCACGAGCTCCGTCGCCTCGTTGGTTTGCCGGCCCGCCGGCAGCACGGAAAGATGGGGAATGTCGGTGCGGATCACACAGCTTTCGATGTCGATCGCAGGATCCGCGATGGCGTCGATGAGCCCCGGCCCGCCTTCGAGCCCCAGCGTCGAGAGCACTTCCGGCTTGGCGAAGTCGGCGTCGACCAGCAGCACGTCGACATCCTTCTCCGCCGCCATCGACAGGGCGAGGTTGACCGCGCAGAAGGTCTTGCCCTCATTCGGCTGCGGCGAGCAGACGAGGATCATCCGGCCATGGTCCAGCGCCTCGCTGCCGCGCCGCCCGGTGGCGGCGAGCAGCAGCTGCCGCTTGATGATGCGGAATTCCTCGTTGAGCGCGTTCACCGGCGAGTCGGGCAGGATGAAGCCCGCCTCGCGCAGCTCGTCGATCGCCACCGCGCCGCGGCGGCCGGTGAAGGGCCGCGCCTTCGGCTCGAAGCCGGGGCGCGGCGTCGGCGCCGCGGGCGTATCCGCCGCCGGCGCCTCCTCGACGAGCGGCGGGTTGCCGCGCACCGCGGCCGCGAGATCGTATGTCGCCGCCGCCCTTTCGAGCAGCGATCCCTTCGCCTTGACGGAGCGCATCTCGTTCATCCCCTGCTCCTCAGGCCACCATGCTGCGCTGGATGAATTCGACGACCATGAGCAGCGCATAGACGCCGACCAGCGCGCCCGCTCCGCTTGCGAACCACATCAGCTTGCGCCGGCGCTCCTCGCGCCGCATCGGCGTCAGTATCTCGGAGATGGATCCGATCACCGGCAGGCCCGTCGCCCGCTCCAGCCGGGGCGCGGTCGCATAGGTGACGGCAAGCTGCGCCATCGCATAGGCGGCGACGATGCCGGCGCCGAGCCCGATGACGAGGATGCCGGTGAGCATGAGCGGCCGGTTCGGCGCCACCGGCAGCCGTGGCGTGCTCGGCGGGTCGATCACCCGGAACTTGACCGCATCGGTCTGGTTCTGGACGTCGCTGCGCAGCTTCACGTCCTCGCGGTCAGCCAGCAGCTTGTCATATTGCGCCTTCAGCACGTCATAGTTGCGGTCGAGCTGCTGCTGCTCGGCGGCGATGCCGGGCTCCTGCGCCTGCTTGGCGATGAACTGGTTGAGGTCGGACTGGAGCTGCGCCTTGCGCGCCGTCAGCGCCGCCACGGTCGCCTGCTTCTCCGCCTGCATCGAGCGCAGCGTGACATACATCGGGTTGGGCGAGCCGCCTCCGCCGCCGGCCGGCTCGCGCGCCGCGAGCGGGCGCAGCCGCGCGATCTGCTGCTTGAGCGCGATCACGTCGGGATGCTGGTCGGTCCAGCCGCGCGCCTGCGCGTCGGAAAGCTGCGCCTCGAGCGCGGCGAGCCGGCCGGCATTGCCGCCGACGCCGGTGCCGCCGGGCCCGGCGACGGTCTGGGGCATGCCCGCGAGCTGACCGTTCAGCGCCGCCAGCGAGCTCTGTGCCGCGGCGAGGTTGGATTCGACGTCGGAAAGCTCGGCGCGGGAGGCTTCCATCCGCTGGCTCACCGAGCCGACGCCCGGCAGCAGCCCGGCATATTTCTGCTCGAAGTCCGCCTTCTTCTGCTCGGCTTCCTGGAGCTGCTTCTCGCGCTGGGCGAGCTGCTCGTCGAGGAAGCGCAGCCCCTGGCTGGTCTCGTCGCGGTTCCCCGCCAGATTCTCCTCGACGAAGATGTCGATCAGCTTCTGGACGATCGCCTTGGCGAGCTTCGCATTCTGCTGGTCCGAAAGGCCGCCCGCGCTCGATCGCGCGCTGATCTGGTAGAGATTCTCCTGCGGCGACTTGATCGAGATCGTGTTGCGCAGCCGCTCGACCATCGCCGCGACGTCCTTGTCGCTGGTCGCCTGCAGGCTGAGGTCGGTGCCGCGCACCACTTTCTGGAGATTGACGGTGGAGGCGAGCGTCTGTTGGACGCGATCGATGTCGCGCGCCTGCTCGACGGAGGTGATGCCCATCTTGTCGGGCAGCACCGACTGCATCTGCACGAAGATGCGCGCCTGCGATTCGTAGCTGTTGGGAATCAGCGCCACGACGAGCCAGCCGGTCAGGCAGATCGCCGCCGCCACCGCCAGCGCCAGCCAGCGGCGGCGCCAGACGAGATGCAGCGCGATCATCACTTCTTCGTAGATGCCGTTCATCGCGTCCCCGTCGCCCCGTCGTCGCTCAGCTCGCTGCCGGTCAGAACATGCTTTCCGGGATGATGATCACGTCGCCCGGCTGCAGCCGGACGTTCGCGCTGGCATCGCCGCGCTTCAGCAGGTTCGCGATCTTCAGCTGATATTCGAGCTGCTTGCCCGTCGCCGGATCGTAGCGGATCAGCCGCGCGCGGTTGCCCGCGGCATATTCGGAGAGCCCGCCGACCGCGATCATCGCGTCGAGCAGCGTCATGTTCGCCCGATAGGGCAGCGAAGCCGGCTTCTCGGTCGCGCCGACGACGCGCACCTGCTGGGAATAGGTGCCGGTGAAATTGTCGACGATCACCGAGACGAGCGGATCGGAGATATATTTGGCCAGCGCGTCCTTGATGTCCTCGGCGAGCTGCGCCGGGGTCTTGCCGACGGCGGGCAGGTCGGCGATCAAGGGCGTGGTGATCCGCCCGTCGGGGCGGACCTGCACCTTGGCGCCGAGTTCCGGGTTGCGCCAGACGAAGATGGTGAGCTGGTCCATCGGGCCGATCACATATTGCTCGCCGGGCCCCTCGCGCGGCTGCACGAACGCCGCCGGCGGCAGGGCCTGGCCGGGCCGGTCCGCGGCGCAGCCGCCCAGCGTCAGCGCGCCGGCGCTCAAGGCCAGCAACAGCTTGGTCTTGCCGTGATCCACCATCCGTACCTCACCCCTTGCAGCCCGCGCGGGCCCGATCCCGAGGGCCTCCCGTCCGCGACACGCAGACCATAGGCTCAATTACGCCTTTCGGGTGAAAAGGTGAATATTGCGTTAGGACTGCGGACGATTCGGCGCGTCGGCGAGGATTTCGCGCGCCGGCGGATGGCCGAGGAAGGCCTGCGGGCTCGCCGTGGCGCCATAGGCTCCGGCCATGAAGATCGCGATCACGTCCCCGGCCTCGGCGCGTGGCAGCTCCACCTTATTCGCCAGCAGGTCGAGCGGCGTGCACAGGCAGCCGACGACGCTCGCCACCTCCTCCGGCGGCGCGCCGAAGCGATCGGCCACCGCCACGGGATAGTTGCGGCGAACCACCGTTCCGAAATTGCCGCTCGCGGCGAGCTGGTGATGGAGCCCGCCGTCGGTCACCAGGAAGGTCTCGCCATGGCTCTCCTTCCGATCGACGATCCGCGTCAGGTAGACGCCCGCCTCGCCGACCAGCCAGCGGCCGAGCTCGATCGCGAAGCCGGTATCGGCGAGCATCGCCGGGCGCGCCGCCAGCGTCTCGCCGAGCGCGGCGCCCACCGCCTCGACGTCGAGCGGCCGCTCGCCCGGGAAATAGGGGATGCCGAAGCCGCCGCCGAGATTGACGAGCGGCGGCACGAGCCCCGCCGCCTCGGCGAGCGCCCCGGCCAGCGCCACCGTCGCGGCCTGCGTCTCGGCGATCGCCGCGGCATCGAGCGCCTGCGATCCGGCGAAGATGTGCAGGCCCCGCCATTCGGCCCCCGCCGCGGCGATCTCGGCGATCAGCGGCGCGGCGCGCGCCGCGTCGACGCCGAACGGCCGCGCGCCGCCGCCCATGCGCATGCCCGATCCGCGGATCTCGAAATCGGGATTGACGCGCACCGCCAGCCGCGGGCGGATGCCGAGTCGTTCACCGATGGCGAGCGCGCGCCGTGCCTCGGCTTCCGATTCGAGGTTGATCGTCGCGCCGGCGGCGATCGCCGCCTCGATTTCCCGGTCGCGCTTGCCCGGCCCGGCGAAGGAGATGTCCGCCGCCGCCATGCCGGCCTCGATCACGCGGGCCAGCTCGCCCGCCGACGCCACGTCCATGCCGTCGACGAGCGGCCGGATCGCCGCGATCAGCGGCGGGAAGGGATTGGCCTTCACTGCATAATGGACGCCGATCCCGGCCGGCAGCGCCGCGCGCAGCCGCGCGATGCGGGCGCGCACCACGGCCATGTCGTAGACGAACAGCGGCGTGTCGCCGGCCTCGGCGATCCATTGCCCGGCGCTGCGGCCGGCAATGAGCAGCATGCCGTCCCGTGCGGCATAATCCGCCGGCACCGATCCCATCGGCTTCATCGCGTCATCTCCTCCCGGATCGCCGCCCGGTCCAGCTTGCCGTTCGGGTTGCGCGGCAGCGTCTCGCGCCACAGCACCGCGCGCGGCTGCATGAATCCCGGCAGCTCGCGCTTGAGATAGGCCATGAGGCGCGCTTCGGCGTCGTCCACGCCCGGCACCTGCCGCGCGACCAGGAGCACCGCCTGGCCGAGCCGTTCGTCGGGCACGCCGATCGCCACCGCCTCGGCCGCCGCGCCGCTGGCCACCGCCGCCTCCTCGATCTCGGTCGGGCTGACGCGGTTGCCGGCGGTCTTGATCATCTCGTCGTCACGGCCGACGAAGCGCAGCAGCCCGTCCGCGCCGCGGACCATCGTGTCGCCGGACCAGACCGCCGTGCCGCCATAGGCCGAGTGGGCGGGCGCCGGGCGGAAGCGCTGGGCGGTGCGCGCGGGATCGTTCCAATAGCCTTGGGCAACCAGCGGACCGGCATGGACGAGCTCGCCCGGTTCGCCGTCGGCGGCGGGACTGCCGTCGGGCCGCACGATCATCAGCTCGGCGAACGGAATGGCGCCGCCGACCGCGTCGGGATGGGCATCGATCAGCGCGGGATCGAGATAGCTCGAGCGGAACGCCTCGGTGAGGCCGTACATCGAATAGAGGTCGGCGGCGGGAAACAGCGTGCGCAGCTGGCGCACGAGCGGCACCGGCAGCCGCCCGCCGGAATTGGTCAGCCGCCGGAGCGGGTGCACCGCCGCCTCCGGCCAGTCGGCCTCGGCGAGCTGGATCCAGAGCGGCGGCACGCCGGCCAGCGTCGTGATCCCATGCCGCTCCACCGCCCGGATCACGTCGCGCGGGGTGAGATAGTCGAGCGGGACGGCGCACCCCCCGGCCGCCCAGGTGGAGAGCAGCTGGTTCTGGCCATAGTCGAAGCTGAGCGGCAGCACGCACAGCGTGCGGTCCTCGGGCCCGAGCTTCAGGTAGCGGGCGACGCTGATCGCGCCGAGCCAGAGATTGGCGTGGCTCAGCATCACCCCCTTGGGCCGGCCGGTCGATCCCGAGGTGTAGAGGATGGCGGCCAGCGCGTCGGGCGCCGCCGTCCCCGGCGGCAGCGCCTCGCCCCGGTCCAGCCAGGCCGCCGCCGCGCGCTCGTCGATCGTTGCGCAGCCCGCCGGCACGTCGCCCGGCTCCAGCGTCGCCGCCCGGCCTGCGCCGGTGATCAGCAGCCGCGCGCCGCTGTCGGCGAGGATATGCGCCACCTGCGCGCGCTTCAGCAGCGGATTGATCGGAACGTGGATCAGCCCGGCGCGCGCCGCGGCGAGCGGCAGCAGGCAGGCGAGCCGCGTCTTGGCGAGCCAGCTCGCGATCCGCTCCCCCGGCCGCGCGCCCTCGGCCGCCAGCGCCGCCGCGAGCCGGCCGACCGCCCGGTCGAGGTCCGCGTAGCTGAGCGGGCCGTCCCGGTCGGCGATCGCCGCGGCCTCGGGCCGGCCGCGCCGTGCGAGATGGTCGAGCGGCGCCGGCGCCGCGTCCAGATCGTGCATTCGGGCTCCCTCGCGCCGAGCGGGGACTCGGACGGGGGGCGTGGATAATGCACTGAGGGAGCCGTGAAAACCGCCCTGGCCGCCCGTTCTCTCGACGCTTGTCCGCCACGCCGCGCCGGGCTACGCGCAGCATCGGGCACAGCAAGGGGAGAGAGGCCGTGGAGAGAAGCGACGCTGCCGATGTCGAGCGCACGGTGCGTGCCGTGCTGCGTGACGTGCTCGGCTTGAGCGCGGAGCGCGTCGAGGCCTTCACCGAAGCGACGCCGCTGTTCGGCGCGCTGCCCGAGCTCGACTCGATGGCCGTCGCCGGCCTGCTCACCGAGCTCGAGGACCGGCTCGGCATCACCATCGAGGATGACGAGGTCGACGGCGACCTGCTCGCCACCTTCGGCTCGCTGCTCGAGTTCGCCTGGAGCAAGACGCTCCTATGAACGGGGCGGAGCCCCGCTTCGCCTCCTATTCCTGGCGCGAGACGCCGCAGCCGATGCTGGCCTACGGCCCCCTGGAAGGGCCGCAGCTGCTCATCCTCCAGCCGCTCTTCGCCGAGATGAACCGCCTGCGCCGGCTGCTCGGCCGGACGATGCGGCTGCTGGCGCTGGCCGGCGTCGGCTCGTGGATGCCCGACCTGCCGGGGCTGGGCGAAAGCCCGGTGCCGCTCGCCGAGGTCGATCTGGAGGGCTGGAGGGAGGCCGCCGGCCAAGCCGCCGCCGCCGCGCAACGGATGAGCGGCCGCCCCGTGCTGGTCGCGGCGCTGCGCGGCGGCGCGCTGCTCGACGGGATCGAGGCCCCGGCGCATTGGCGGCTTTCGCCGCTCGCCGGGGCCGCGGTGCTGCGCGATCTCGTCCGCGCGCGCATCGCCTCCGATCGGGAGGAGGGGATCACGGTCACCGGCGCCGAGTTGGAGAGGCGCGCCGCGGAGGCCGGCATCCTGCTCGCCGGCTATCGCCTGTCGCCCGGCCTCGGCGGCGCCCTTGCCGCCGCCGCGCCGCCGGCGGTCCGCCCGCTGCGCACGGTCCGGCTCGAAGGCGATGGCGCGCCCGCCGAGGCTTATCTTGCCGGCCCGCCGCTCTGGCGCCGCGCCGAGCCGGGGGACGCGCCGGAATTGGCCGAGGCGCTCGCCGCCGATCTTGCCGATTGGGCCCGCGCATGGGCACGCTGATCCGCTTCGCCTGCGAAGGCACCACGCTGGTCGGATCGCTCGACGACGCTTCGGGCACCACCGGCCTGCTGATCGTTTCGGGCGGCAGCGAGATACGATCCGGCGCGCATGGCGGCATGGCATCGCTCGCCCGCCGGATCGCGGCGCGCGGGCTGCCGGTCTTCCGCTATGACCGGCGCGGCGTGGGGGACAGCGACGGCGAGGATCCCGGCTTCACTGGCAGCCTGCCGGACATGGCGGCGGCGCTCGCCGCCTTCCGCGGCCATTGCCCGCGGCTCGATCGCGTCGTCGCCTTCGGCAATTGCGACGCGGCGACGGCGGTCGCGCTGCATCATCGCGCACTCGGGATCGACGCGCTGATCCTCGCCAATCCCTGGGTCGTGGAAGCCGGAGAGGAGATGCCTCCGCCCGCGGCGATCCGGCGCCGCTATCGGGAAAGGCTATTCAGCCTTGCCGGATGGCGGCGGCTCCTCACCCTCAAGGTCGATTTCAGGAAGATATTCATCGGCTTGCGACACGCTTCTAGAGCAGGCGTGAGCGAGCTTGCGGTGCGCGTGGCGCGGGCGCTGGGGGCGAGCGAGGCCCCGCTCACGATCGTGCTGGCCGAAGGCGATGCCACCGCCATCGCCTTCGAGGAGGCCTGGAAGACGTCGCTCTTCGATCGGCCCCGCACCCATGCCCATGTCTTCCGGATCCCGAGCCGTTCGCACAGCTTCGCCCGCGCGGAAGACGAGGAACGGCTCTACGGGGCGGTGCTCGAAGCCCTGACCCGGCGGTGACGACTTCATCCCCCCGCAGGGGGAGGATGAGAGATTACGCCGCCACCTTCTCCTCGAAGTCCGCCTCGGCCAGGAAGCGCTCGGCGTCGAGCGCGGCCATGCAGCCGGTGCCTGCGGCGGTCACCGCCTGGCGATAGATCTTGTCCATCACGTCGCCGCACGCGAACACGCCCGGAACGCTTGTGCGCGTGCTGCCCGTCTCCACCTCGATATAGCCGTCCTCGTCGAGCGCGAGATGGCCCTTGAAGATCTCGGTCGCCGGGTGGTGGCCGATCGCGACGAAGCCGCCTTCGGTGTCGAACCGGCTATGCTCGCCGGTCACCGTGTCGACGAGGTCGAGCCCGACCAGCCCTTCCGGGTCCCCGCCGGCCACGAAGCGCTCGACGCGCTTGTTCCACAGCACCTTGATGCGCGGATTGGCGAACAGCCGGTCCTGCAGGATCTTCTCGGCACGCAGCGAATCGCGCCGGTGGATCAGCGTCACGTCATGGCTGTGGTTGGTCATGTACAGCGCTTCCTCGACGGCGGTGTTGCCGCCGCCGATCACGGCCACCTTCTTGCCGCGGTAGAAGAAGCCGTCGCAGGTGGCGCAGGCCGAGACGCCCTTGCCGCCCAGTTCCTGCTCGCCGGGCACGCCCAGCCATTTGGCCTGCGCGCCGGTCGCGATCACCAGCACGTCGCCGACATAGATGGTGCCGCCGTCGCCGGTCAGCCGGAAGGGGCGCTGGGAAAGATCGACGTCGACGATCGTGTCCCACATCATCTGCGCGCCGACATGCTCGGCCTGCGCCTGCATCTGCTCCATCAGCCACGGGCCCTGGATCACCTCCTTGAAGCCGGGATAGTTCTCGACGTCGGTGGTGATGGTGAGCTGCCCGCCCGGCTGGAGGCCCTGCACGACGATCGGCGCCATGCCCGCCCGCGCGCCATAGATGGCGGCGGAAAGACCGGCGGGGCCGGAGCCGAGGATCAGCATGCGGGCGGAATGGGTGGCGGTCATGATCGGAAGCGTCTCTCTTTTCGGATGAAGCCGTGTCGGCGCGAGAGATAGGGATTCGGGCCTAGGCGGGCAACAGAAAGAGATTTTTGGGAGCCTGAAACGCGCGTCAGCCCGACTTTCGCCGGGATGACGGTGATGATCAGATCCGGAAACTCGCCCCCACCCGGATGTCGCGCCCGGCGAGCGGCGCATAATCCTTGAGCAGCGAGGCGTGCCGGCGCGCATCGACGTCGAGCAGGTTGTTGCCCATCAGCCGCAGCGTGACGGCGCCGTCCTTGCCCATCGGCCGCCAGGCGATCGAAGCGTTGACCATCGTATAGCCGGGCGTGCTGGTCTCCAAGGGCGCGGTGCGGTGCTGGTCCCAGACATGCTCCACCTCGATCCGGCCGTCGATCGGGTCGGACTGATATTCGAGGCCGCCGAGTACCCTGAGCGGCGGGATCAGCGGTGCTGGGCCGTAATCGCGCACGGTGGCGCGGGTATAGTCGGCGAGCGCGTCCGCCACGAGCTTGCCGCCGCCGGCCAGCTCGGCCAGGGTCAGCGTGCCCTGCGCCTCGAAGCCGTAGAGCGTCGCCTTGTTCTGCGCCATCGCATAGACGGGCAGGTCGTCCTCGATCGCGCCGGTCGGCCGCTGGTAGAGGAAGTTGCTGAACCGATTGTAATAGACCGAGATATCAAGGCTGTAGCGCGGGCCTTGCCCACGCAGCGTGAGCTCGGCGCCATTGCTCTTCTCCAGCCGCGCGCTCGGCAGGCCGATCTCGAACGCCTCGGTGCCGCCATGCGGCCCGTTGGCGTAGAGCTCCTCCACCGTCGGCGCCCGCTCGGTGTGGGTGAGGTTGAGGCCGACGCGCCAGGCGCTGCCCAGGCCGACGCTCGCCCCCGCGGAGGCGGAGAAGGCGTTGAAGGCGCGGCTGAGGTTGGGATTGCCGATCACCGGATCGGCGGTCGCCTCGGTCGACGTCCGCTCGTAGCGCGCGCCCGCCTCCGCCTTCACCCTCCCGAAATCGAACTGCTGGACGGTGAACAGCCCTTCCTGCTCGGTATGGGTCGGCGGCAGGAACTTCTCGTCGCCCTGGACGTGGAAGTCCCGCGTCAGCCCCTGGATGCCGAACGCGCCGCTCCATGCGCCCTTGCGGGACTGGACGAACTCGAGCCGCCCCTCCATCCCCTTGTTGAAGAAGCTGGTGCCGATCGATCCGTCCTCCTCCAGCTCGTCGTGGCGATAGTCGCCATAGCCTGCCCGCAGCGTGATCCGATCGAGGAAGCCGCCGCCGGTATTGATCTGCGCGCGCATGTCGACCCGGGTCTGGCGCAGCGAGATGCGCGGCGCTTCAGCCTCGACATCGGGATCCAGCGAATAGCGGATCGGCACGCCGTAGAAATTGTCGAGGTGCGAGACGGAAAAGCCGATATTCCCGCCCGAGCCGATATAGGCGAGGCCGCCGGCCACGTCCCATGTCTTCGAGGCGGTGTTGGGCAGCTTGCCCTTGAGATCGGCAAGCGCCCGGATGCCGGCGTCGGGCGAGGCGGCCGCCTCCTGGCGCAGCGCCTTGGAAAGGATGTAGCCGCCGGTCTCGAGATCGTCGGTCTTGAGCCAGCTTCCGTCCGCATGGGCGACGAAACCGCCGCCGAGCGGCACGTCGATCGTGCCCGCGACGTTCCGCTCATTGGCCGCGCTGCCGTAATTGGCGTCGAGCTGGGCGTGGACCGGCTCGTCGGGCACATGCGTCGGGATGCGCGAATCGATCACGTTGACGACGCCGCCGATCGCCCCCGATCCGTAGAGCAGCGCGGAAGGGCCGCGCACCACCTCGATCCGCTCCGCCGTCAGCGTGTTGATCGCAACGGCATGGTCCACGCTGGTGCCCGACGCGTCGAACGCGCCGATCCCGTCGGTCAGCACGCGTACCCGGTCGCCCTGCAGGCCGCGCAGCACCGGGCGCGCCGCCGAAGGGCCGAAGGAGGACGAGCTCGCGCCGGGCGTGTGGGTCAGCGTATCGCCGATCGTCGCCCGCTTCGCCTCGGCCAGCGTCTCCGCGCTCAGCACCGAGACGCCGGAAAGCACGTCGGCGCGGCCGCGCGACAGCGCCGTCACCACGATGTCCTGCGGGGTCTCGCTATGGCGCGGCGCGGGGCTGCCTTGATCCGGCGCATCCTCCGCCAGGGCGGATTGCGGCGACAAGGCAGCACCGGCGAGGAGAAGCAAGGACAGGCGACGCACGACAGCCATTCGGAAACTCCCTGAACATCGAGTTCCGCGCCTCGTGATCGTTACAATATATCATGTCAACAGAAGATTTCGCAGATGCGGCATGGTGAACCCGAATTCACGCTCAGCCGATGCGGAGATATTTGTCCCGGCGGGAGGCGCGCAGCTGCGCCGCGGTCTGGCCGGCGAGCGAATCGAGCTCCTCGCCGATCGCCCGCGCGAGGGTGCCGATCGCCGTGGAGGGGGCGCGATGCGCGCCGCCCAGCGGCTCCTCGACGATCCGGTCGACGACGCCGAGCTTCTGGAGGTCGGCGGCGGTGATCTTCATTGCCTCGGCGGCATCGGCGGCCTTCTCCGCGGTGCGCCACAGGATCGAGGCGCAGCCTTCCGGCGAGATCACCGAATAGACGGCATGTTCGAACATCAGCACCCGGTTCGCCGCGGCCAGCGCCACCGCGCCCCCGGAGCCGCCCTCGCCCACCACCGCGGCGACCAGCGGCACGCCGAGCTCGAGGCAGGTCTCGGTCGAGCGGGCGATCGCTTCCGCCTGGCCGCGTTCCTCGGCCTGGATGCCGGGAAAGGCGCCGCTGGTGTCAACCAGCGTCACCACCGGGAGGCCGAAGCGGTCGGCGAGCTTCATCAGGCGGATCGCCTTGCGGTAGCCCTCCGGCTTGGCCATGCCGAAATTGTGCTTGAGCCGGCTCGCCGTGTCGTCGCCCTTCTCGTGGCCGATCACCATCACGCGCCGTCCGCCCAGCCGGCCGAGGCCGCCGATGATCGCGAGATCGTCCGCGAAGGCGCGGTCGCCTGCCAGCGGCATGAAATCGTCGATCATCTCGGCGAGATAATGCTTGAAGTGCGGCCGCTCGGGATGACGGGCGACCTGCGTCTTCTGCCATGGCGTCAGCTTGGCATAGGTGTCGCGCAGCAGCTTGTCGGATTTCGCCTGCAGCTTGGCGACCTCCGCGGCGATGTCGATCGAGCCGTTGTCGGCCGTCTCGCGCAGTTCGGCGATGCGCGACTGGAGCTCGGCGAGCGGCTTTTCGAAATCGAGGAGACTGACCATCGTCGGGCGGGACTAAGGCCGGCTCCGCCCGGCGTCAACGAGCGGATGGCGCGCATTGACCAGTTCGACCAGCCGGCGTGCATCGACATGGGTGTAGATCTGCGTCGTGGCGATGTCGGCATGGCCGAGCAGCATCTGCAGCGCGCGCAGGTCGGCCCCGCCCTCGAGCAGGTGGGTGGCGAAGGCGTGGCGCAGCACGTGCGGGCTGAGCCGGCCGGGCGGGATCCCGGCATCGGCGGCGAGCGCGGTGAGCAGCTGGTAGAGCCGCACGCGCGAGATGTGGCCCTTGCCGGAGGGGAATAGATAGGTGCCGCCCGGCGGCAGCGTGCGCGCCCAGACGGCGACCGCCGCGCGCGCGCGATCCGATATCGGAACAAGGCGTTCGCGGCCGCCCTTGCCGCGCAATATGAGGAACGGCGCGTCGCCGCGGATGGCGCCCCGCGGCAGCGAGACCAGCTCGGTCGCGCGCAGCCCCGATCCGTAGAGCAGTTCCAGGAAGGCGGCGAGGCGCAGCGTCTCCGGCCGTTCGGGATCGAGCGCGCGGCGGCGCTCGATCTCGGCGAAGAGCCGGTCGACCTCGCCATGATCGAGCGTCCTGGGCAGGCTGCGCGCCGTCGCCGGCTTGGGCAGCACATGGCCGGGATCATCCGGCCGGTGCCCTTCCTCCTTGAGAAAGGCGAAGAACCGCCGCAGCGCCGCCGCCTTGCGGGCGACGGTGGCGCGGGCGAAGCTGGCCCAGGCTTCGCCCAGCGTCGCGAGGGTCTCCGGCGTCGCGGCGGCGAGCCGGCCGCCGAGCTGCTCCGATGCGCCGTTGAGGTCGGAGCGATAGGCGGCGAGCGTGTTGCGCGCCGCTCCCGCCTCGGCGGCGAGCATTTCCAGGAAACGGTCGATCAGCCGGGCGTCCTCGCCGGCGGCGGTCACAGCCGTGTCACCGCCTCGGCCGCGATCATCCGCGCCACCGCGCCCTGCCCGCTCTCGCGCAGCGCCGAGACGATGTGGAACAGGAAGGCCGGCGGCACGCCGCGCCAGTCGCCCGTCTGCATGCCGATCGCCGCGAGCAGCACGACCGCACCCGGCTGGCGCTGCGCCACGGCGCGATCGAGCAGGCGCGTCCAGCTGTTCTGCTGGCCGACAGGCACGCCGAGTTCCTGCGCCAGCCGCTCGGCGTCCGGCCGCGAGAGCCGGCCGAGCCCCGCCAGCGCGGCGAACAGCATGCGCGCGCGCGGCGCGCCCTCCTCGCCGGCGCGCTTCGCATAGGCCGCGACGCGGGCGTAGCTCGTGTCGACCACCTGCCCGGGCACGCCGACGGCGAGCAGCGACCATGCGGGATCCGCCTTCGCCGCGTCGAGCCGCGCGATCACGGGTGCCCAGCGCGCCGCCGGCAGGTCGAGCCCCGCCGACAGCATCGAGGCGATCAGCGCCGCAGCGTCGCCCGCCCGCTCGTCGGCGGGCGCGATGCGCGCGGCGGCACGCGCGGTCAGGATCATGCCGCCATAAAGGTCGCGCTGGCTCTTCGGATCCTTCCACAGGCTGCGCATCGCTTCCACCCGCGCGCCGGGGCCGTCGGCGACATAGGCCGCGCGCAGATAGCCGGGCGGCGATTGATCGAGCGCATAGGGATCGGTGCGGTCCGCCGCCTGGCTGTAGAGATCGACCAGCGAGGCGTTGGAGAAGACGCCGAGCGCCGCCGCGACGCGCGCCGCATCCAGGCGCTGCTCGGCCGGCACCATCGCGGTGCGCGCCAGCCACGCCTGATATTCCGGGCCCACCGTCGCATAGAGCCGGTCCGGCACCTGCACCGCTACGGCATTGGCGAGGCCGAACCGCCACGGCGTCAGCTTGTCGACCGCATCCCATTCGATGTTGATCGCCCGCCGCCCGTTCGATCCGGCGCCGGCCACCTTCTGGGCGAGCAGCATGTCGATGTCGCGGCCGTTGAGCCGCGATCGGTCGATGATCGCCGAGGAGGTCGCCGCCTCGCCCGAGAGGCCGGCGCAGATCGCCCGAGCGAGCGGCCAGGCCGGCTGCCCGTCGATCGATTCGACCATGTCGGCCACGGGGCAGAAGCCCGCCGGATCCGCCGTGGCGAGCGCGGTCTGCACCGCGACCGCATACATTTTCGGCGAATAGCGGTCGATGTCGACGCCCTGGACGAGCAGCCGCGCGGCATCGGCCTCGCCCATGCGCAGCAGCAGCCACGCGCGCTCGGCGACCCAGTCCGCCGGGGCGACGCCGCGCGGCGCGGGAATGTTGGAAAGCAGCGCGCGGCGCAGCTGGATCGAAAGCCAGCGCGAGGCGATCGGCGCATCGAGCCGGCGCATCAGCCCCGTGACCAGCGCGCCGCTCAGATTGCCGAAGGCGTCCGCCCCGAAGCCGCCGTTGGAAAGATCCATGGCGCCGACCCGATCGATCGGCCGGCGCGCATAGTCGGGCAGCTCATAGGCCTGCTGCGCCGCCTCGTTGGCGAAGGCATCGTTGCCGAGCGCGTCGGCGAGGTTGCCGCCGATCTCCGGCGGCGGCGGCTGCAGCGCGATGACGGGCGCGCCGCTCTCGCTCTGGTTGCCGGCCGGCTCCGCCGGCGCGGCGGGCGCGGGCACGGCGGTGGGCGCGTCGCCGAAGCCCGGCGGCAGCAGCGATTCGGGATGGTCCTGCCCTTGGGCGGGTATTCCGATGGCGAGCGCCGCGGCGCCGGCGAGCAGCGCCGCGCCGAACGCCCTAGTGCGCCAGGACTTCATTCGAGACGGCTTTTTCCACACGGGTCTGCGGCACTTCCGTGTTGATGTTGGCGAGCAGGACCAGGCCGAGCACGATCAGCACGGCAAGGACGATCAGGATCAGGCTGGTACGCGACATCATCTTCCCTTGGCATTTCCGCGAACGGGCTTTTGCCCCATGCGGCGGCTGTGTGTATAGCCCCGCCGCCATGCCGCATAGCCTTTCCCCCCTTTCCGCGCTCCAGAAGCAGACGATCGTGCTGATCGGCCTGATGGGCGCCGGCAAGTCGACGATCGGCCGCCGCCTCGCGACGCGGCTCAACATGCCCTTCGTCGACGCCGACCAGGAGATCGAGACGGCGGCGGGGATGAGCATCTCGGACATATTCGAACGCTTCGGCGAGGCGCATTTCCGCGACGGCGAGCGGCGCGTGATTGCGCGGCTGATCGACGGCGCGCCCAAGGTGGTCGCCACCGGCGGCGGCGCGTTCATGCAGGAGGAGACACGCGCGCTGATCCTCGATCGGGCGACGGCGGTGTGGCTCGATGCCGATCTCGACGTGCTGGCCGAGCGGGTCCGGCGGCGCGACGGCCGGCCGCTGCTCAAGGACAAGGATCCGCGCACCGTGCTTGCCGAGTTGGCCGCGATCCGCAATCCCGTTTACGCGCTGGCGCCCATCCGGGTGCGCAGCCAGCCGCTGCCGCACGACGCGACGGTGGATGCGATCATCAAGGCGCTGGAGGACGCGGCGTGAGCAGGATCACCGTGCCGCTGGGCGCGCGCAGCTACGAGATCGCGATCGAGGAAGGTGCGCTCGACCGCACCGGCGCCCTGCTCGCCCCCTGGGCCAGGCGCGGGCGCCTCGTCGTCGTCACCGATGCTCATGTCGAGGCCAGCCAGCTTCCCCGCCTCGCCGCCTCGCTCGCCGGCGCCGGCATCCGGGCCGAGACGATCGTGCTCCCGCCCGGCGAATCGACCAAGAGCTGGGCGATGCTGGAATCGCTCACCGATCGGCTGCTCGCGCTCGAGGTGGAGCGCGGCGACCATCTGGTCGCGCTCGGCGGCGGCGTGATCGGCGATCTCGTCGGCTTCGCCGCCGCGATCCTCAAGCGCGGCTGCGGCTTCGTCCAGGTGCCGACCACCCTGCTCGCGCAGGTCGATTCCTCGGTCGGCGGCAAGACGGCGATCAACTCGCGCGTCGGCAAGAATCTGATCGGCGCCTTCCATCAGCCCGCGCATGTGCTGATCGATCCCTCCACGCTCGATACCCTGCCGCCGCGCGAGGTACGCGCCGGCTATGCCGAGGTGGTGAAATACGGGCTGATCGACGATGCCGGCTTCTTCGCCTGGTGCGAGGCGAACGGCGCCGCGCTGCTCGCCGGCGAGCCCGCCGCCCGCCGCGCCGCGATCGCCGCCAGCGTCGCGGCCAAGGCGCGCATCGTCGGCGAGGACGAACGCGAGACGAGCGGCCGCCGCGCGCTGCTCAATCTCGGCCACACCTTCGGCCACGCGCTGGAAGCGGAAACGGGCTTTTCCGACCGGCTGCTCCACGGCGAGGCGGTGGCGGCCGGCATGGCCCTCGCCTTCCGCTATTCCGCCGCGCGCGGCCTCTGCCCGGCCGCGGATGCCGAGCGGGTGAGCGCCCATATCGCCGCCGCCGGCCTGCCCGACGGGCTCCGCGCGGCCGGCGTCGATGCCGACGGCGCGACGCTCACCGCCCACATGGCGCACGACAAGAAGATGGAGGGCGGCCGGCTCCCCTTCCTCCTCGCCCGCGGCATCGGCGAGACTTTCCTGGCGAAGGACGTCTCGCTTTCGGACGTCGCGGCGTTCCTGGACGAGGAACGCGGGCGTTGAGCCCAACACCCTCCTCCCGACGAAAACCGGGATCCGGCAGCGCTACGATGACGGAAGAGGGTGCTATCGGGCCGCTCGCAAACGGCCGCCCCTTTCACCGCCGCAGCATCTCCAGCGCGAGCAGTACCCACCCGGCGATCAGCGCCGCGCCGCCGATCGGCGTGATCGCGCCCAGCCAGCCCGGCGCGCCGAACGCCATGGCGTAGAGCGTGCCGGCGAAGATCGCGCCGCCCGCGACGAACAGCCAGGCGGCAGTGGCCCGCATCGCCGGCGCCAGCACCGCGATCGCCGCCACGGCATGGACGAGCTGATAGTGGGCGCCGGTGCGCAGCAGCTCGGCCGCCCGCCCGCTCGCGCCATGCGCGCCGAATGCGCCGGCCGCGACGGCGATCGCACCGGACAGCGCGGCCAGCGCCGCCACGATGCGTCCGCTCCGCGTCATGCATTGTCCTTTCTTTGGGACCATCCCGGCCTCAGCATCGTGCTGCGCAGGGCATGGATGTCTCCCGACTTGATCTGGGCGGAAAGCCGGTCGCCGTCGGCACGCCGATATTCCTCCTCGATCGCGGCGGCCTCCTCCTCGGTGATGCCCATCGCCAGCAGCGCCTGCCGGCCCATCACGATCGCCGATTCGAACAGCTCGCGCACCGCGCCCGCTATCTCGACGCCGTCGAGGCGGATGAGCTGGCGCCGGTCGAAGGCGCGCACGAAGATCGCCGCCTGCGGGAAGGCCTCGGCGATGGGGCGGAGATGCTCGGCATCGAGCTGGTCGCCGTCGATGCAGAACAGGATGGCGCGCGCCTCCTCGGCGCCCGCCTGGCGCAGGAGATCGAGCCTGAGCCCGTCGCCATAATAGACCTTGAGCCCGAAGCGGCCGGAAACGTCGATCTGCTCGGGCTCCGAATCGATGATCGTCACCGGCAGGTCGCGCGCCAGCAGCATCTGGACGATGGTCTGGCCGAAGCGGCCATAGCCGACGACGATCGCGCTGCCGCCCTCGCCTGCCTGGGGGCCGTCGAGATCGTCGCGCTCCTCCGGCGGCTCCTGGCGCAGGCGGCGCGAGAGGTTCATCAGGAACGGCGTCGTCGCCATCGAGAGGGTGACGACCGCGCCGAGCAGGCTGGAGGCTTCCGGGCTGATCAGCATCGCCCGCTCGGCCTGCGCGAACAGCACGAAGCCGAACTCGCCGCCCTGGCTGAGCAGCAGGCCGAGGCCCAGCGCCTCGCGCCAGCGCATCCGGGCGACGAGCGCCAGCGCCGTGATGATCAGCGCCTTCGCCGCCACCACGCTCAGCGCGAGGCCGATCACGAAGGCGGGCCGCGCCGCGATCGCGTGCAGGTCGAGCATCATGCCGACGGCGAGGAAGAACATGCCGAGCAGGATCGCGCGGAACGGCTCGACATCCGCCTCGAGCTCGTGGCGATAGGGCGAATCGGCGAGCATCATGCCGGCGACGAACGCGCCGAGCGCCGGCGACAGGTGCAGCATCTGCATCACCGCGGCGCTGGCGAGCACGGTGAACAGGCCGGCCGCGACGAACATCTCGCGCTCGCCCAGCCGGCCGATGAGGCGGAACAGCGGGTTGAGGATGTAGCGCCCGGCCGCGACCAGCCCCGCTATGGCCAATATGGTGTAGAGCGCGAGCAGCCAGCCCGGCGGCATCGCGGGATCGGCCGGCGCGCGCGAAAGCGCCGCGATGATGGTGATCAGCGGCACGATCGACAGATCCTGGAAGAGCAGGATCGAGAAGGCGCGCTCACCGAACGGGGTGTGCAGCCGGCCGGCCGAGCGCAGCATCGGCAGCACCTGCGCGGTGGAGGAGAGCGCCAGCGGCAGGCCGAGCGCGATCGCCGCCGCCGCGCTGAACGGCGTGCCGAAATAGATCATCGTGGCGAGCGCCGCGCCGCACAGCACGACCTGCGCCGTCCCGAAGCCGAATATGTCGCGCCGCAGCCGCCACAGCCGGCTGGGATGCAGCTCGAGGCCGACCAGGAAGAGCAGCAGCACGATCCCGAAATCGGCGATGCCGAGCTTGCTCTCCGCATCGCCGGTGAGGCCGAGCAGCTGCGGGCCGATGATCGCGCCGGCGACGAGATAGGCGAGCACCGCGCCGAGGCCGAGTCGCCGGAAGACGAGCGCGGAGCCGAGCGCCGCGCCGAGCGGGATCACCCCTTCGAAAAGCAGCGTCGCGCCCGCGGAGGCGGCGCTCACCTGTCCTTCCCCGCGCGCTCGGCGGCCTCGGCCACGGCCTCGAACGCCAGCCGGATCGAGGCATGACGCGCCGGATAGGCGCGCGCCGGGCGGAAGATCTCCAGCCCCGGCCAGTCGCCCGGATCGTCACGCGCGCCGGCGAGGAAGGCGGCGAGCGCGTCGCGGGCGGCGGCGAGCTCCGCGCCGCTGCGTCCGATGGCGTGCGCCCCCATCAGCGAGGCCGAGGCCTGGCCGAGCGCGCAGGCCCGCACCTCCTGCCCGAGCGCCGCGATCCGGCCGTCGCCGTCGAGCCGGACGTCGACGGTCACGCGGCTGCCGCAGATCGGCGATCGTTTCTCCACCGAGGCATCGGCGTCGCCGAGCCGGCTCGCGTGCGGGATGCTGGCGGCGAGCCGCAGGATGGCGCTGTTGTAGAGCGGCGCGCTCATCCCGCCGGCTCCGCCTGGTTGTCCGGCCGCACGCCGGCGCCGCCGGCGCGGCGCGCCTCGACGAAGTCGACGATCGCGCGGCTGCTGGCGTTGAGCAGCGCATGGGTGCGCGAGGCGCGCATCCACTCGGGCCGCCGCGCGGCGGCGCCGTGCGTCACGTCCACGGCGAGATTGGCGAGAAGATAGAGCAAGGTCGCGATCACCAGCCCCTTGAGCGCACCGAAGCCGAGGCCGAGCACGCGGTCGATCGGGCCGAGCGCCGATTGCCGCACCCCCTCGCCGATCGCGTTCGCCGCCAGCCGCCCCGCCACATACATGACCACGACGATCACCGCGAAGGCGAGCACCGATGCGCCGGTCGGCGTGTCGACCAGCCCGCCGAGCAGGCCGGCGACCGGGCCATGGCCGATCTTCAGCACGACGATGATCACGATCCACACGCCGAGCGACAGCACCTCGCTGGTGAAGCCGCGCATCAGGCCGAGCGCCGCGCCGCCGCCGACGAGCACGAAGACGAGGATGTCGAGGGTGGTGAGCGGCGGCATGGCCCGCTCAGCTAATGCCGGCCCAGCAGATAATCAACGAGCGTGCCGAGCGTGCGGTAGCCGTTCGTCGCGACGCCGCCCTCTCCTGCCACCGAAGCCGGCACGATCGCGCGCGAGAAGCCGAGCTTGCCGGCCTCGCGCAGGCGCAGCGCGGCATGGGCGACGGGCCGCACCTCGCCGGAGAGCGCGACCTCGCCGAACGCGACCACGTCGGCGGGCACCGGCCGCTCCGCCAGCGCCGAGACCAGCGCGGCGGCGACCGCAAGGTCGGCGCCGGGATCGGAGATGCGATAGCCTCCGGCAATGTTGAGATAGACCTCGGCGGTCGAGAAGCTGAGCCCGCAGCGCGCCTCGAGCACGGCGAGGATCATCGCCAGCCGCCCCGAATCCCAGCCGACCACCGCGCGCCGCGGCGTCGCTCCGCTCGCCAGCCGGACGACGAGCGCCTGGATCTCGACGAGCACCGGCCGCGTGCCCTCCAGCGCGGGGAAGACCATCGCGCCGCTCACCTCCTCCTCGCGGTGGGTGAGGAACAGCGCGCTCGGGTTGGCGATGCCCTCGAGGCCGCCCTCGGCCATGGCGAAGACGCCGATCTCGTCGGTTCCGCCGAAGCGGTTCTTGATCGCGCGCAGCAGGCGATACTGGTGGCTGCGCTCGCCTTCGAAGGAAAGCACCGTGTCCACCATATGCTCGAGCACGCGCGGCCCGGCGATGCTGCCGTCCTTGGTGACGTGGCCGACGAGGATCAGCGCCGCGCCGCTCTCCTTGGCGAAGCGGATCAGTTCCTGCGCCGAGGCGCGCACCTGGCTCACCGTCCCGGGCGCGCCCTCGATCATGTCCGAATGCATGGTCTGGATCGAATCGATGACGAGCAGCGCCGGCGGCGGACCGGCCGCGAAGGTCGCCAATATGTCGCGCACCGAGGTCGCCGCGGCGAGCATCACCGGCGCGCCGCCGAGGCCGAGCCGCTGCGCGCGCAGCCGCACCTGGTCGGCCGCCTCCTCGCCGGACACATAGGCGACCGGTCGGCCGGCGAGCGCGAGCTTCGCCGCCGCCTGCAGGAGCAGGGTCGATTTGCCGATGCCCGGATCGCCGCCGATCAGCGTCGCCGATCCGGCGACCAGGCCGCCGCCCAGCGCCCGGTCGAACTCGGCGATGCCCGTCGCCATGCGCGGCGGCAGCGCGATCTCCGCGTCGAGGCCGACGAGCGCGACCGGCCGGCCGCCGCTCCTCAGGTCATGCTTGAGCGCGAACGGCGTCGCCGCGCCGGACGCCTCCTCGATCAGGCTGTTCCATTCGGCGCAATCGGCGCACTGGCCCATCCATTTGGTCGATACCGAGCCGCAGGCCTGACAGACATAGCGTTTCTGCAGCTTGGCCATGCGCGCCCCGGACGTTCGAACGAATGGGGAACATAGAGGCGCGGCGCGGCGGTGGCAACATGGCCTCACCCATCATCCACCCTCACCGTCATCCGGACGAAAGTCGGGATCCATTCGGCGCTCCGGTGCAAGATGGTCGCACCGCTACGTTCTTCGTTCATCGGAGCGTTGGTGGATCCCGACCTTCGTCGGGACGACGGAGCATGGCGAACCGCAAAACGGCCGCCGCTCCGGAATGGCCCTCCCTCGCTCCTCAGCCGGAGCTCAGGGGTAGCGGCTCACCCAGTCCTCCGGATAGGGCGGCTGCCAGGCCGGCCCTGCCACCCAGCCGGTGCCGCGCGGCGCGAACTGCGCCTCGATCGTGCCGACGCGCTGCATCGCATCGCGATAGGCCGCGTCGCGGCAGGAGGGCACCGGCGGCGTCGCGCTGTCGCTTTCGCCCAGCCGGCTGCACAGATAGCGGGCGGTGAGGCTCACCCGGTGGCGCAGCTCGTCGCGGCCCGCCCGCGTGCTCAGGTCGAGATCGGCATAGCTCACCGTCTGCGAGAGGCTCTGCACATTGTCGGGCACCGGCCCGTAGCGGCCGGTGACGACGATGTCCTCGCCGCCCTGGGCCAGAACCGGCGCGGCGGCGCCCAGCAGGGCGGCGCCTGCGATCAGCCAACCCGCCCCCCGCATGGAACAGGTCTTCCTCATCATCGCATCCTTTTCTCAGATCGGGCATCTCCGGCCCCGAGCGCCGATGGCGTCAAAACACCCCTGCGCCGTGCCCGTTCCCCGGCGCCGCCCCCTTTTTCGCGGTTCCGGCACCGTCGCGTCGCTATATTCGCCGCTGCATATTGCTTCGGGCCCGTAAGGGTTCGAAGATGAAACCGATCCGGGGCAATCTTCCATCGAGTCCGCGATGACATATCAGATCAAGGTGAACGGCACCGAGCACAGCGTCGATGCCGACGAGGATACGCCGCTCTTGTGGGTGCTGCGCGATTGGCTGCACCTCACCGGCACCAAGTTCGGCTGCGGCATCGCCCGCTGCGGCGCCTGCACCGTGCATATGGACGGGCAGCCGCTCCGCTCCTGCACGCTGCCCGTCTCGGCGGTCGGCACGTCGGAGATCACGACGATCGAGGCGGTGGAAGGGCCGGAGGCGAAGGCCGTCCAGGAGGCCTGGGTGGCGCATGACGTTCCGCAATGCGGCTATTGCCAGTCGGGGCAGGTGATGAGCGCGGTCGCGCTGCTGCGTGAGGTGCCGAAGCCCAGCGACCGCGACATCGATCTGGCCATGAACGGCAATATCTGCCGCTGCGCCACCTATGTCCGCATCCGCGCCGCGATCCACGCCGCGTCCGAAAAGCTGGGAGGCTGAGCCATGGCCGCCGCGGACCTCACCCTCTCCCGCCGCGCCGCGCTGCAGGGCGCCGGCGCGCTCGTGCTCGGCTTCCTGCTGCCGCTGAAGGGTGCGCGCGCCCAGGGCGCCCGGCCCGTGGTCACCGCGCCGAACGCCTTCCTGCGCATCGCCGCGGACGACAGCGTCACCGTGCTGGTCAAGCATATCGAGTTCGGCCAGGGCCCGTGGACCGCGGCGGCCACCGTCATCGCCGAGGAGCTGGACGCGGACTGGGCGCAGATGCGCGCCGAGCATGCGCCGGCGAACGTCGCGCTCTACGCCAATACGCTGATGGGCATGCAGGCGACCGGCGGCTCCTCGGCCATGGCGGAGAGCTACGATCAGATGCGCGTCGTCGGCGCCAAGGCGCGCGCCATGCTGGTCGAGGCCGCGGCGAACGCGTGGCAGGTGAAGCCGGCCGAGATCCGCGTCGAGAAGGGCGTGATCAGCCATCCCCCCACGAAACGCGCGGGCCGCTTCGGCCAGTTCGCCGAGGCCGCCGCGAAGCTGCCCGAGCCGGCGAGCGTGACGCTCAAGGATCCCGCCACCTTCACGCTGATCGGCAAGGACCGGTCGGTCGGCCGGCTCGACAGCCTCGCAAAATCCACCGGCAAGGCGATCTTCACGATCGACATCCATGAGCCGGGCATGCTCACCGTCGTGGTTGCCCACCCGCCGCGCTTCGGCGCGAAGCCCGCCTCCTTCGACGCCACCGACGCGCTGAAGGTGAAGGGCGTCGTCGCGGTCAAGCAGATCGGCAGCGGCTTCGCCGTCTATGCCGAGAATATGTGGGCGGCGATCAAGGGCCGCAGCGCGCTGAAGACGGTGTGGGACAACAGCGCGGCGGAAACCCGCAGCAGCGACCAGATGTTCGCCGACTATCGCGCCCTGGCGGCGAAGCCCGGCCGCCCGGTCGGCACCAACAAGGACGCGCCGGCACGGCCGCTTCCCCAGGGCAAGCTGGTCGAGGCGGAGTTCCTCCTTCCTTATCTCGCCCATGCCCCGATGGAGCCGCTCGACGGCTATATGCTGTGGGACGGCCAGACTGCGAAGGCGCGCTTCGGCAGCCAGCTCCAGACCGCCGACCAGGGCGCGATCGCCAGGGTGTTCGGCCTGCCGATGGAGAAGGTGTTCATCGAGACGATGCTCGCCGGCGGCAGCTTCGGCCGCCGCGCGCAGACGACCGCCCATTTCGCCGTCGAGCTCGCGGAGGTCGCCAAGGCGATCGGTCCGAACAAGCCGGTCAAGCTGGTCTGGACGCGCGAGGACGATATCAGGGGCGGCTATTACCGCCCGCTCTTCTATCACCGGCTGCAGGGCGTGGTGGCCGGCGGCCGCATCCTCGCCTGGCGCAATCAGGTCGTCGGCCAGTCCTTCATGAAGGGCTCGCCCTTCGAGGCGATGATGCATGACGGCGTCGATCCGATCGTGACCGAGGGCGCGGACGAGCTGCTCTACGCGATTCAGGATTTCCGCTGCGAGGCGCATTATGCCGAAAGCCCGATCCCCACGCTGTGGTGGCGGTCGGTCGGCCATACCCATACCGGCTATGCGGTCGAATGCTTCGTCGATCGCCTGCTCGAGGAGGCCGGCCAGGATCCGGTGCAGGGACGCCTCGCGCTGATGGGCGAGAAGCCGCGCGCGGCGGGCGTGCTGAAGGCGGTGGCTGAGCTCGCCGGCTGGAAGGGCCGGGCCGCGGGCAACGGCCGCGCGCGGGGCGTCGCGGTGTGCGAGAGCTTCGGCAGCTTCGTCGCCCAGATCGCCGAGGTCTCGATCGGCGATAATGGCGAGCCGCGCGTCCACAAGATCTGGTGCGCGGTCGATTGCGGCCGGGTGGTGAATCCGGACATCGTGCGCGCGCAGATGGAGGGCGGCATCGGCTATGCGGTGGGGCACACCCTCTATGCCGAGGTGCCGATCGTGAACGGCGGCGCGGCGATCGGCAATTTCGACGAATATCGTTCGCTGCGCATCAATGAGATGCCGGAGGTGGAGGTGGTGATCGTGCCGTCCAGCGAGAAGCCGACCGGGGTCGGGGAACCGGGCGTGCCGCCGACCGCGCCGGCCATCGCAAACGCGCTCGCCGCGCTCGGTCGGGAACGGCCGAGCCGCCTGCCGGTCGTGCGGAGGGCCTGAGATGCGCAGCCTCCTCGTCCTCGTCGCCTGCGCCATCGCCGCGCTCACCTCGGTCGCGCTCAACGCGACCGGCAAGACGCTGCCCGCGACGCTGCGGCCGGTCGCGGCCTTCGCCGCGATCAAGGATCCCAAGGCGCGCTCGGTGGCGCTGTTCGCCGAGGCCGGCAAGGTGATCCAGCATCCGCGCTGCCTCAACTGCCACCCGGCGACGGAGCGGCCGACGCAGACCGACGCGATGCGCCCGCACGAGCCGCTGGTGGTGCGCGGCGACGGCGGCATCGGCGCCGCGGGCCTGCGCTGCATCACCTGCCACCACAATGCCAATTTCGATCCCGCGGGCGTGCCCGGCAACCCGAAATGGGCTCTGGCGCCACCGGAGATGGCCTGGCAGGGCAAGTCGCTCGGCGACATCTGCCGCCAGATCAAGGATCCGAACCGCAACGGCGGCCGCAGCATGGCCGAGCTCGTCCATCACATGGCCGAGGACGAGCTGGTCGGCTGGGGCTGGCACCCCGGCGGCAAGCGCACGCCAGCGCCCGGCACCCAGGCCGAGTTCGGCGCGCTGATCAAGGCCTGGGCCGACAGCGGCGCCTATTGCCCGGCCTGAGACCCTATTCCGCTCTCCCCTGCGGGGAGAGGGAGGGCGAGGGCACGCGCGCGTCAGTGTCGCCCCACCCGGATATCCGTTACCCCGGCGTGACCAGACGGAGCGAGAGACAAGGATGGACCTGACCCGCGCCCAGGCCTTCTGCCGCAGCTATGGCGATGCGATGGCGGCCGAGGATGGCCGCGCCATCGCGGGTCATCTGGGTCTGCCCTATCTGTCCTTCACCAACGGCCATGTCGGCGCGATGGCCAGCCGGGCCGAGGCGGAGGCGTCCTGCATCGGCCAGTTCGAGCGATGGCGCCGGATCGGCCCGGGCTTCACGCTCCGCCTGGTCGACATCGCCGTCGAGCCGATCTCGGCAGAGGCCGCGCTCTGTCACCTGACGATGGAGACGCAGGGACGCGACGGATCGGCCGGCTGGCGCTGGACCAACGTCTATGGCCTGCGTCAAAGCGCCGAAGGCCAGCATTTCGAGTTCGCCATCGCCGACAATCAGCTCCGCGAACTGCTGGCCCGCTATCCCGATTTCTACGGCTGAGCGTCCGCGGCACGGCCGGCGGCGCATCGCGGATCGCATCCCGTTCCGCGGCGAGCGGCACGCTCGCCGGCTCCCTCGCGCGGCTCGGCCCGCTAGCGGCAATCCCCGGCTCCATGCCAGCCTCGCTGTCATGGAACCGATCACCCGCTACACCCCCGCCCTGATCCCGGTCGCGAAGACGCTCGCCGA
>Ga0180222_1000427_pt1 | contig 61657 bp, 57 predicted proteins | sample eDN5th37CKraftOP_FD_151336 | JGI IMG/M metagenome (GOLD analysis project Ga0180222, IMG submission 151336) | Enriched Organic Plus compost microbial communities from Emeryville, California, USA - eDNA 5th pass 37_C Kraft OP (version 2) (version 2) ... | reverse complement strand
CACGCTAAGCGCCGCCATGCTGGCGATGCTGGCGCCGGGCCGGCCGGCGGCCGCAGCGAACTGCCCCCGCCCCGGCACGCTCGGTACGGCACGGATCCTCACCGTGGACCCGGCGCAGTATCCGCGGGTCGGCACCAAAAGCTTTCCCCAGACCCTGCCGCTGAACGACAAGGAAATCGTGCTGACCTTCGACGACGGCCCGGCCGCGACCACGCCGGCGGTGTTGAAGGCGCTGCGCCAGGAATGCGTCCACGCCACCTTCTTCCTGGTCGGCAAGGGGGCGCACGAATTGCCGGCGATCGTGCGGCAGATCGCGGCCGATGGCCACACCATTGGCCATCATACGTGGTCGCACCGCTATCTCGCCCGGATCGACTTTGCCGCCGCCAAGGACGAGATCGACCGCGGCATTAATGCCGACAATGCCGCGCTGGCCGGCAATCCGGCGCGGACGCCGACGGCGCCGTTCTTCCGCTTCCCCTATTTCGAATCCACGCCGGAGCTGCTGGACTACGTCCAGTCGCGCAAGTTCGCGGTCTTCGGCGCCGACTTCTGGGGCAGCGACTGGATCAAGATGACACCTGACCAGCAGCTCAAGCTCCTGATCGAGCGCCTCGAGGCGACGCGCAAGGGCATCCTGCTGCTGCATGACCCGCGCGAGCAGACCGCCGCAATGTTGCCCGCCTTCCTGCGCTATCTGCGGGAACACGGTTATCACGTGGTGCACGTCGTGCCGCCGGGAGTGGTTACGCCGCTTCCCTCTCTCACCGGCGATTAGGGTGCCATTTTTTCATCGGCTGGGAGCCAGGTTCCGCCACCCGAGAGCGAATTTGATGTCCTTCTTCCAGTCTCCGCTCCGCACGTCGCCGAAAGGCCTTGCATGGCATCGCGCCACGACGCTCGGGCTGGGCATCCTCGCCCTGGCGGCCTCGACGTCGCCGGGCCATGCCGCGGACTGCCCCGGCAATCCCAACGCGCTGGGAACCTCCCGAACGCTGGTGGTCGACCCGATGGAACACCCGCGGATCGGCACCATGCAATATTCCGAGACCCTGCCGCTGCGGGATCACGAGGTCGTGCTGACCTTCGATGACGGACCGCTACCTCCGCACAGCGACCAGGTGCTGCAGATCCTCGCCTCCGAATGCGTCAAGGCGACGTTCTTCATCATCGGCCGGATGGCCCGGCAATTTCCCGCCGGCGTCCGCAAGGTTTACGCGGCGGGACACACCATCGGCACCCACAGCGAGAACCATCCGCTGCACTTCAACAAGATGCCGCCCGAACGGATCCGGCAGGAGATCGACGACGGCATCAGGCACACGGAAGAAGCGCTGGGCAATCCTGCGGCGCTGGCGCCGTTCTTCCGCGTGCCCGGGCTGCGGCGCGGCGCGGTGATGGAGGATTATCTGGTATCGAAAGGGCTGCAGTCATGGAGCGCGGACTTTCCCGCTGACGACTGGCTGCCGATTTCCGGCGATCAGGTCTATGCCCGCGCCATCGCGCGGCTGGAAGCCAAGGGCCGCGGCATCCTGCTGCTGCACGACATCCAGGGCCGCACCGTCAACGCGCTGCCGAAAATTCTGCAGACGCTGAAGGCGCGCGGCTATCGCATCGTGCATGTCGTCCCCGCCACGCCGTCGCGGCCGAAAACGCCGACCGATCCGTCGCAATGGCGGCTGCATATTCAATCCGAGCACGTCGCGACCGCGCGCTGGCCGACGGTGCCCTACTTCCGCTTCACCGCGTCGGAAACGATGCCGGCGCCCGGCCTCTCGGCATCCGAGCTGTATGGCGGCAGGCTCGGGAATGCCGGCCTCCTCGCCCCGGCCCGCGGCGATGGTCCGCCTGATGCGGATTGGCCGAGCCTGAGCGCGTCACAGCTCGCGGTCTATGCCCACGCCCATCCCGATCAGCCGCCGGCGTTGCCGGCCCCCGCCGCCACGATATTCGATCGCCCCGAGAAGACGCGGCTGGCGATGAATTTCGGCGTGAGGCCGATCCGTCGTGCCGGCCCACCCCCGATCCTCGCGTCTCAGCCGCCGCGTCGCCCGCGCGGCCTGCCCCCTGTCGCGCCGCGGCGGATGATCCCCGGCAGCCATCCGATTACGCAGTCCGGTCTCGAACCGGCGCATCCGATGAGGGGACGCTAACGCGCGCTTTCCGATTGCGCGAGGTCGCGTCCGCGCCACGCGACGGCGCCTCGCCCGGGCGCGCCTGACGCGGCCGTGCGGCCGCCGGCGGCTTGACCATGCCACGGTTTGCCTGATCGCGCGCAGCTGTCGTCTTCTCCGCCATCAGCAGCAATTGCGCCGCTTCACGCACCCACGACAGCGCCTGATCGCGGTCGCTGCGCACCGACCAGACCATGGCAACCGCCGGCTGACCGCCGCCATCTCACGCCGCGACGATGGAAGGCTCCGGCGCACCGCGCCAGATGAAGCGGTAGGTCCTGTCCTTGCGCACGTTCCCGACCAGCGCCGGCCGAAAGCACGCGAGGCAGGTGCCGCCGCGACGGCGCACGCTCGGATAGATTACGCCGAGCGCGTCGGCCTCCAGCAACTGCTGCGCCAGCCCCTGCGAGGCGACGTAGCTGTCCGGCGCGAGACAGGCGGCGAAGCGCGCATCGCCGCGGATATCGTGGAACGATGCGGTGAAGTCGGCGAGATAGTCATCATAGGTCGCCTCCTCGTCGAACCAGTCGACCTCGGCGAGCTCGACCGACTTGTGAAAAGCGACCTCAGCCTGCGCGGTCTCGAGCTCGAAGGCGGCATACCATGCGCCGCGATCGGCGTCGTTGAAGCGGCTTCCCAGCGGATGCGGATGGCAGAACGCGGCATTGACGATGCGGAAATAGGGCACGCCGAACACCAGCTCATGGATGCCGATGCCGGGCAGCAGGCTGTTCTCGGCGAGCAGGCGGTCGTTGGTGGCGTTGTCGAGATCGAAGATGTCCTGCAGATGCGCGTCGTCATCGGCGATGCGGGTCAGCACGCTGTCGCCGCTCGCGCTGTAGCGCGAGGGAATCAGCCGATGGGTATCGTTCTGACGGATGAGGTGCGTGGCCGGCAGGGTCACACGCCGCCCCGCCTGGCATCGAGCAGACGGCGCACCGCCTGCATCGCGGGAAGGCCACCCTTCATCATGTAGGCCAGCGCGGTCTGGCTGCCGAAGATCGGATTGGTGTTCGGCCGCTGCACCCAGGCGTCCGCGAGTTTCTCCGAATAGAGCACGTTGAGCGCCTTGAAGATGCCGACCAGATAGGAAATCCGGGTCAGCATGTCGGCATCCAGCGTACGCTGCGGATTTTTCTTCATCTCATAGAACTGGCCGTTGGACATGCCGCCGAGCAGCGCCCTCGCATCCTCGTCGCGTACGCGCCACCGCGCCATGATGTTGAGGAAGGCCTTGATCGCGGACGGGCTCAGCCGCTCCCGCTCGCTCTTGGACGACAGGTCGATCAGGGGCGACGGCTGGTAGCGGGTCGCCGGATATTGGGGCGCGAGGGCCATGCTCATCAATCCATTTTCGGAGTATATTATCTCCGATCTTAGACATTTCAAGAGGGCAACAGCATTTCCCGGGGCCGATCCTGCCGCGCCCGGACACCGGGAGCGGCCAAAAGCCATCCCCGCCAAGGATCATTTCGGGCGAGATCATTTGGGATTGTGCCGGGAGGGAAACGTCTGGCCGCCAAGGTCGGCAAAGCTCGATCGATGGCTCGATCGATGGTGCGCTCGGAGGGACTCGAACCCCCACGATGTTACTCACTGCCACCTCAAGGCAGCGCGTCTACCAGTTCCGCCACGAGCGCGCGGGGAGCGATGGGCTTGTGCCGACCGTCCCGACGGCGCTCGTGTAACAAAGGAATCGTGGGGCGACAAGGGTTTCGAGCGCCCGCGATCACGGCCCCTGCCCGCAGCAGGATATCTCTGCCGCGATGGGCGCAGCCGCGCCGCTTACCTGCGATCGGCGGAGCGCGGCAGCATCTGTTTGACTTCGACCGAAATCCGGTTGCGGTCCACCATCACCACGCCGCTGGCGATCGGCAGGTTATTGGCCAGGATCTTGACCTCGTCCTGTTCGGTGGCATCAAGCTCGATGATGGCGCCGCGGCTGAGGCGGAGGACCTGATGGATCGGCATCGTGGTGGTGCCGAGCACCACCATCAGATCAACGCTGACTTTGTCCAGGGTTGTCACGATGCCCCACGCTCACGACATGCACACAATTGCTGCCCGCCAGCACACCACGTTATGGTTAGCCGATGGTTAATGCCCGCAACGATCTGGCGCTGATGCCGCGTCCCGGCGCTGACGCAGCTCCGGTGGAATGGCGCGTCGCCGCAACGCCGATGGCCTATCCCGACGCGGTCAGCGCCATGGAGGCGCGGGCGGCGGCGATCGCGGCCGGGGCGGCGCCCGAGCTGGCGTGGCTGCTGGAGCATCCGCCGCTCTACACCTCGGGCACCAGCGGCCGCGACAGCGACCTTCTCGCGGCGCGGTTTCCGGTGTTCCAGACCGGACGCGGCGGCCAGCTCACCTATCACGGCCCGGGCCAGCGGGTGGCCTACCTGATGCTCGACCTCAGGCGCCGCAAGCCCGACGTCCGCGCCTATGTCGCCAGCCTGGAAGCGCTGATCATCCGCACCCTTGCCGCCTTCAACATCAAGGGGGAACGCCGGGAGGACCGGGTCGGCGTCTGGGTGGCCCGGCCCGACAAAGGCCCCGGCTACGAGGACAAGATCGCCGCCATCGGGGTGCGGCTGAAACGCTGGGTCTCGCTGCACGGCATCGCCATCAATGTCGAGCCCGACCTCAGCCATTTCAACGCCATCGTGCCTTGCGGCATCGCCGATCCGCGCTACGGCGTCACCAGCCTGGTCGATCTCGGCTATCCGGTAACCATGGACGACCTCGACGCCGCGCTGCACGAGGCGTTCGAAGCGATCTTCGGCCCAGCCTCGATTCGGATCGAAGAAACTATATAATTCATTTTATAAAACAGCTTGTTACCGAGATAATATCAAGCCGTTTCGAGGACGGAGAAGAGCTCGCCGCGCAGCCTCATCCCGAGCAGCGCGGGATCGGCGGCCGTGACATCGACTGTCCCGACGCGCGCCAGCGGCGGTCCCCGCCGGCACTCTGCCACCATGTCCGTCACCACATCCGGCGGCCCCGCCAGCAGCGCCTCGACGCTGCCGTCCCGGCGGTTGCGCACCCAGCCCTCGAGCCCGCGGCGCTGCGCCCGGTCGGCGAACCAGGCCCGATAGCCGACGCCCTGCACCCGTCCGCTCACAACCAGACGCCGAATATCGCAGCTCGCCATCTCACCCGTGCCCCAGCAGTTCGGTCCTTCGGCGCGCGGTCGCGGCGCTCCGGCTGACCTTCGCCATCAACTCGTTCGAAGCTATGTTTTTCAATGTCTTGGGATCGGTATCCTGATAGATCGCCTGAAGCACTTCATAAACCGCCAGGGTGGCCGCGGCGATCGGGGCATGGCCCTGCACCGCGATCCGCACCCGCTGCCCGGCAAGGAAGGACCTGTCGTCCAGCTCGGCGCCGGGACTGCCGACGATGATCGGCAGGCGGGTAGCCGCAGCGACGGCCGCAAGATCGGCTTTGGTCGTCAGCCCGGTGAAGAACAGCGCGTCGACCCCGGCCGCCTCATAGGCCTGCGCCCGGACGATGGCGTCATCCACCGAGCTGATCCCGGCCGCGCCGGTGCGCCCCGCGATCACCAGCGCCGGATCGCGCCGCGCATCGAGCGCCGCCTTCATCTTGCCGATGCCCTCCTGCAGCGACACCAGCTGCGGCCCGGCTGCGCCGAAGGCCGGGGGCAGCAACGTGTCCTCGATGGTCAGTCCGGCGGCGCCGGCAGCCTCCAGTTCCTCCACCGTGCGCCGGACGTTGAGGGCGTTGCCATAGCCGTGATCGGCATCGACCAGCACCGGCAGCGCGGCCGCCCGCGACATTCGCCGCACCTGCTCCGCCAGCTCGGAAAGCGTGATCAGGATCAGGTCCGGGTCGCCGAGCACCGCCAGCGACGCCACCGATCCGCCCAGCATCCCGACCGGAAACCCGATGTCCTCGGCGATCCGGACGGAGATCGCATCATAGACCGAGGCCGGCCGGACGCAGGCGCCGCCTGCCAGAACCGCCCGCAAAGCCTCGCGCCGCGCCCGCCACGCCATCATCCCTCCTCCGTGTTGACCGGAAAATAATATCGCATCGTCATCGAAGGGTCGCGGCCCGCGCCGTCGTCCTGAGCTGGCCGCTGCTTCAGCTGCCCTCGAAGGATGACGGCTCTCGCGCCATTGTGCTCCCACAATCGATGTCCCAGATTTTCAGGCGAATTCGAGAATCAACGCATCGACCGCGACGGTCGCACCCGGCACCGCGTGGATTTTCGTGACGACGCCGTCGCGCTCGGCGCGCAACACGTTCTGCATCTTCATCGCCTCGATCACCGCCACCGCATCGCCCGCCTTCACCTGCTGCCCTTCGGTCACCGCGATCGACACCACGAGGCCGGGCATCGGGCACAGCAGTCTCGTGCCGGCGTCGCGCGCCGCATGGGCCGGCATCAGCCGGGCCGCCGCGGCCTCGATCTCGGTATAGACGTTGGCGGTCACCTCGAAGCCGTGATGGCTGAGGCGGATGCCCTTGACCGCCGGACGGACCTGAACCGCGATGGCAGCGCCATCGATGGTGCCGTGCCAGACCGGCTGGCCGGGCGTCCAGGCCGATACCACCGCATGGGAGGGGCCAAGGCTTCCGTCGGCTGCGACGAAACGAATCTCGAGCGTGCCCGCCTCGCCACGGCCGACCTCGAGCAGGACCTCCTCACGATCGAGCCACACCGCCCGCCGGGCCTGGCGCAGCATCGGACGATGGACCAGTTGGCCGGAAATCTGCCGCTTGCGTGCGCCAAGGACATGGTCGATCGCCGCGGCCACAGCCGCGATCCGCCGCGCCGCCTCGAGGTCCGGCGCCCCGGGGGTCGGGCCGTGCGGGAACTCTTCCGCGATGAAGCCGGTGGAGAGATTGCCTTCGCGCCAGCGCGGATGCTGCATCAGCGCCGACAGGAACGGGATGTTGTGGCGGATGCCGTCGATATAGAAGGCGTCGAGCGCCAGCGCCTGCGCCTCGATCGCGGCGGCCCGGGACGGCCCGTGGGTGACCAGCTTGGCGATCATCGGATCGTAGTGGATCGAGATCTCGCCCCCCTCCTGCACGCCGGTGTCGTTGCGGACGGTGATCCCGTCGGCCGCTCTCTCCGCGGGCGGCCGGTATTTCACCAGACGTCCCACCGAGGGAAGAAAGCCGTGGAACGGATCCTCGGCATAGACGCGGGATTCCACCGCCCAGCCGGCCAGCGTCACGTCCTTCTGCGTCAGCGGCAGCTTTTCGCCGGCCGCGATGCGGATCATCTGTTCTACCAGATCGATGCCGGTGATCAGCTCCGTCACCGGATGCTCGACCTGCAGGCGGGTGTTCATTTCGAGGAAATAAAAGCTCTTGTCCTGTCCCGCGACGAATTCCACGGTGCCGGCGGAATCGTAGTTCACGGCCCTCGCCAGCGCGACCGCCTGCTCGCCCATGGCGCGACGGGTGGTCTCGTCGAGCAGCGGCGACGGCGCCTCTTCGATCACCTTCTGGTTGCGGCGCTGGATCGAGCATTCGCGCTCGCCGAGATGGATGACGTTGCCGTGCCTGTCGCCCAGCACCTGAATCTCGATGTGCCGCGGATTGACGATGAATTTCTCGATGAGGATCCGGTCGTCGCCGAAGGCGGCCTTGGCCTCGGCCCTCGCGAGGTTGAAGCCCTCCGCCACCTCTCCCTTCGCATGGGCGACGCGCATGCCCTTGCCGCCACCGCCCGCCGACGCCTTGATCATGACCGGATAGCCGATCTCCTCGGCGATCCGCACCGCGTGCGCATCGTCCTCGATCACGCCGAGGAAGCCCGGCACCGTGGAGACTCCGGACCGGGCCGCCGCCTGCTTCGACGCGATCTTGTCGCCCATCGCGGCCATGGCTGCGGGGTTGGGGCCGATGAAGACGATGCCGGCCTCCGCCAGCGCGCGGGGAAACGCCTCGCGTTCCGAGAGAAAGCCGTAGCCGGGATGCACCGCCTCGGCGCCGGTCTTGCGGCACGCATCGATGATCCGGTCGATCCGGAGATAACTTTCCGCCGCCGCCGGGGGACCAATCGGCACCGCCACGTCCGCCATCTGCACATGCAGCGCATGGCGATCCGCCTCGGAATGGACGGCGACGCTCTCGATCCCCATGCGCTGCGCCGTCTTGATGATCCGGCACGCGATTTCACCGCGGTTGGCGATCAGGATACGTTTGAACATGCGCTGTCAGTGTAATCCCGGAGCTCGACCGGTAACCTGTTATGTTCCCCGCCCCGCCCAATCTCGCACGGCGGCGCGCCTGTAACAATTCTGTCGCAGCGGAAATTTAAACCAGGACCATCGCCCAACCCCTGGGCCTCCACCGCTTGATGAGGGATTCCGATGCGCCCCGCAACCCTGCTGCTGACGGCGAGCCTGACCGTCTTCACCGCCGTCGGCGCCGCTGCCCAGAGCGACCGTCCGCACAATCTGATCCTCTTCATCCCCGACGGCTTGCGCGCGCGGATCGTCACCCCGGAGACGGCGCCGGCGATGGCCGCCCTCCGCGATCAGGGCGTCAACTTCAAAAACCCGCATTCGCTGTTTCCGACGTTCACCATGGCCAACAGTTCGGCGATGGCGACCGGCCACTATCTCGGCGACACCGCGACCTTCAGCAACACCATCTTCACCGGCTATACGGTCGCGCCCGCCGGCCAGACCGTGACGCCATTCATCGAGAACGATCTGGTGATCGGCGACATCGACGAGCATTTCAGCGGCAACTACCTCAATGAGGAGGTGCTGCTGCAGCTCGCCCGCGCCAAGGGCTACAGCACCGCGGCGATCGGCAAGGTCGGCCCGACGCTGATCTTCGATCACACCGATCGCGCCACCGAGGGCGGCCAGCACTCGATCGTGATCGACGACACCACCGGAAGCCCCAAGGGCGTGCCGCTGTCGGATGAAGCCAAGGCGGCGCTGACCAAGGCCGGCCTGCCGCTGGCGACGCCGCCGCGCGGCGACAATGGCAAGGCGGGGTCGGCGACCACGCCCGGCACCACCGTCGCCAACGTGGCGCAGCAGGCCTATTTCGCCGATGTCGCGACCAAGGCAGTGCTGCCGATGTTCAAGGAGCGCGGCAAGCCGTTCGTGCTGGTGTTCTGGTCACGCGATCCGGACGGCAGCCAGCACAATACCGGCGACAGCCTCAATCGCATCGTTCCCGGCATCAACGGCCCGACCTCGCTCGCCGCGATCAAGAACGCCGACAACAACCTCGCGCAACTGCGCAAGGCGCTGGACGACCTCGGGCTGGCGGCGACCACCAATATCATGATCGCGGCCGACCACGGCTTTTCGACCATCTCGAAGGAAAGCAAGACCAGCCCTTCGGTGAAGGGCAGCTATCCCGATACCCCGGCGGGCTTCCTGCCGATGGGCTTTCTCGCCATCGATCTGGCGCACGCCTTGAAGCTGCCGCTGCACGATCCCAACGACAACAACGCCCGCGTCGGCGACAACGCCTATCCCAAGGCGGGCAACGGGCTGATCGGCAACAAGCCCGACAAGCCGGACGTGGTGGTGGCCACCAACGGCGGCTCCGACCTGATCTATGTCCCGAGCAAGGATCGCAGACTGACGCGGCGGGTGATCGCGGCCTTGATGGAGCAGGACTACGTCAGCGGCCTGTTCGTCGACGACGATCTCGGCAACTTCCCCGGCACGCTGCCGCTGTCCACCATCGCCCTCAAGGGCTCGTCGAAACTGCCGCGCCCCACCATCGTGGTTAATTTCCGCTCCTACGTCGCCGGCTGCGACGATGCGACGGTATGCTCGGTGGAGGTCGCCGACACCGTGCTGCGGCAGGGCCAGGGCATGCACGGCAGCTTCGGGCGCGGCGACACCATGAACTTCATGGCGGCGATCGGCCCGGATTTCAAAGCCGGCTTCGTCAATCCCCTGCCCGTCAGCAATGCCGATGTCGGCATGACGGCTGCCCGGCTGCTCGGCCTTTCCGCCCAGCACAAGGGACAGCTGATCGGCCGCGTCATCACCGAGGCGATGCCGAACGGCGCCACCCCACGCGCTTATAGCGGCCAGATCAGCTCGAGGCCCTATGCCGGCGGACTGAAGACCGTGCTGCAATTCCAGCGCGTCGGCCAGCAACGCTATTTCGACGCGGCCGGCTTCCCCGGCCGCACCGTCGGGCTCGAGCTCGCGCAACAAAAAACGGCGGGGAAGTAACCCCGCCGCCTGATCCTCAACTGAGCGTGATCACATGCCGAGATCGAGCACGCCGGGAATCTGCTGCACCATCGGCAAGGTAGCGGTTCCGACCAGCATCGCCGCCAGCGTCATCAGCGCCCGGCTGTAGCGCCGCTTGCCGCGCATCTGGCTGGCGATCCATTCCAGCACCTCGGTGTTGACGCCGACGGCCTGGGTGGGCGCCCAGCTCTCGATCGCGGTCTCGGGCGACAGCGCGATCGCCCGCGCTGGCACCGGCAGGCCGGAGGCCGAGGCCGCATGGTGAACAACCGCCTTGGCCAGCAGGTCATCGAACAGCCCGCCATCCTGGCGGTCGGCGGCCGCGTCGTTGATCTCGAACAGGGTTTCGGCCTCAGCACGGCTGACCGGGGAATTGTCCACCGCCGCGGCAGTGAGAATGCGGGTGCACCAGCTCACGTCCTCGGCATCGAGCGAGCGCGAGAAATGAATGCGGCCGCGGGTGGTCGGCCCCTCGCCGGTGATCACACCATCCCGCACGGTTGCGAGCGCAGAGACCACGGCCTCGCGGCTGACAATCCGGGCGATGTCAATCGGAGCCAGTTGATCGACCGGGCTGGGAACGACAGGAGACAGGACGGCAGACATGGGATTTTCTCGTTTCTGACAACGCCCAGCATTTTCATGCGGACGTGAATCCTCGGTTAAGAAATCGACAAGCGATGCAGGGAGATTGACTGACACCGGATATGTCGCTGTGATGTTGATCACGGTTCACCTCATCGCAGGTCGGACGGGCGGTGATGGGGCGTGGTCACGGCAACATCAGGGCATCTTGCGCGGCGTCGCGTCGCAGAGGCCGTAGGCATTCATTCGCCGTGCGGCCGGATGGCCGATATAGAGTTCCTGCCGAGGATCACCACCAGAGAATGATGTTGTCCTTTTTATCAGGCAGTTCCGTTCCGATCAGGCCGAGCCTATATAGAGAGCCATCAATCCGATGTGATCCGAGTGAGAGGTTACGGACATGACACTTTCGATTGGCGCCACCGCCCCCGACTTCGAGGCCGAAACCACTGAAGGCCATATCAGCTTCTACAAGTGGCTGGGCGACAGCTGGGGCGTGTTTTTCTCCCATCCGAAGGACTTTACGCCAGTCTGCACCACCGAGCTCGGCGCCGTGGCCCGGCTGAAGCCGGAATTCGACAAGCGCGGCATCAAGCTGCTCGGCATCAGCGTCGACCCGACCGACAAGCACCACCTCTGGGCCAAGGACATCGAGGAGACCCAGGGCGTCGCCCCGAACTATCCGCTGATCGCCGACACCGACTTCAAGGTCGCCAAGCTCTACGGCATGCTGCCGGAAAGCACGACCGGCGACGTCGCCTCCCGCACTCCGGCGGACAACCAGACCGTCCGCAATGTGTTCGTCATCGGCCCGGACAAGAAGATCAAGCTGGTCTTCATCTATCCGATGAGCACCGGCCGCAACTGGCAGGAAGTGCTGCGCGCGATCGACTCGCTGCAGCTCACCGCGAAGCACGCGGTCGCCACCCCCTCGGACTGGAAGCAGGGCGATGACGTGATCCTGACCTCCGCGATCTCCAACGAGAAGGCCAAGGAGCTCTATCCGCAAGGCTGGAAGGAGCCGAAGCCCTATATTCGCATCGTGCCGCAGCCGAAGTAACCGCCGCGCAACGCGCCGGGACCTGCCAAGTCCAAAAACCTCCGCCGGCTTCGGCGGAGGTTTTTTTGTCCAGCGCGAAAGCCGCCGATCAATTTCGGTGAGGCCTCAGGACAACACCGCCGGACAAACCTCATGGCATCACGCTCTAGGCGGCGTTCAACGATGCGAGGAATCCGGTGACCTCGGACGTCAGGGCCTTCGACTGCAGCGACAACTGATTGGCGGCTTCGAGCAGGCGCGCCGACGCGGCACCGGCGTCGTCGGATGCACGGGTAACGCCCTGAATATTGTCGCTGACCTCGCGGGTGCCGCTGGCGGCCTGCTGCACATTGCTGGAGATTTCGCGGGTGGCGGCGCCCTGCTGGTTCACCGCCTGCGTGATCTCCCTGGCGATCTGATCGATCTCCCCGATCGTCCCGCCGATCGCCTGGATCGCCTGCACCGCATCCGCGCCGGCGGTCTGAATGGCTTCCATCTGCACGGCGATCTCCTCGGTCGCCTTGGCGGTCTGGTTGGCAAGCGCCTTCACTTCGCTTGCGACCACGGCAAAACCCTTGCCATGCTCCCCGGCACGCGCAGCCTCGATGGTGGCATTGAGCGCCAGCAGATTGGTCTGGCTCGCAATATTCTGAATCAGCGCAACCACCTCGCCGATCTTCTGCGTACTGGCGGCAAGCCCTTCCACCACCGCATTGGTGCGGCGCGCTTCCCCGGCGGCCTTGTCCGCGATGTCGGCCGAGCGCGTCACCTGCCGGGTGATGGCGGCGATCGATGCCGTCAGTTCCTCGGTGGCCGCGGCCACCATGCCGACATTGTCGGTCGCCTGCATCGAGGCCGCCGCAACGGCGGCCGCCTGACGGGAGGTCGCCTCGCTGCTCTGCGACATCGAAACCGACATGCCCTGCATCTCGGACACCGCAACCGCTACCGCCTCGACGACACCGCCGATCTTGCGCTCGAATTCGGCAGCGAGCTGCCGGTGGGTCTGCCGGCGCAGCTCGTCGGCGCGCTGTTCGCTCTCGGCCCTCGCCTGCGTCGCCCGTGCCTCGGCGGCAAGCGCAGCCTCCGCCTCGGCCGATTTCTGCGCCGACATGTCGAACAGAAAGGCAAGCTTGTGCGCCAGCGCGATCAGGATGCCGGCCTCCACCAGCAGGATCACCGCATGCAGCACGACGCGGCCGAAATCGCTGCCGCCGGGATAGATCGCAGCCGGCATCAGGAAATTGAGCACCAGGTGATGCAGCGCGACCGCAACCGTACCGACCACGATCGGGCGATAGTCGCAAAAGGCGACCAGGCAGGCGAGCGCGGCGAAGAAATACATGTGGATGTCGATCTGCCAGGGATGCCCCGCCATCTGCTGCAGCAGCACGGACACGTCGGTCATGATCGCCACGGCGAAGACGAGCCGCGTGGACAGGCCGCTGCCGGCCAGCCGCCACGACAGGGTGGCGATCGTCGCGACCAGGACCGTCAGGATCGTGGGCATGATCGCGCTGGCGTTCCGGAGCAGCCCGATCGCCGCCGAGAGCGGCACGTGCGCCCACAGCATCACCAGCATGAATCGGCAGGTCGCCTCGCGCAGATTTGCAAGATCCTGATTTGAAACCGTCATGATCGCTCCAAAAGGGATTGTTCTGAAAAGCATGCGGCAACCGCTTGCGGATCCATGACGAGCCAGGCCCCCGCCGCGCGGAGCCGCGTCAATCCATCACGGGGTGCAGGCTGCACCACCAGCAGCGAGGAGAACGTCGTGGTGCGGACCACCGCGGCGTCGCTCGATGCGGCCGCGGAGAAAACCCGCGCGGCGTCCCACCACGGCGGGAAAGCGACGGCCACGACCTCGGCGCCGGGCGCGGCCTGCAATGCCAGGCCCGCCACTGCGAGGAAACTTGCGGTCAGCGCTCCGGCCGCGTTGAGCCAGGCCAGCCTCCGCCGGGCCGGCATCGTTGCATTCTGTCCCATCGGAGGAAGGGTAAGGATTTAACCCTAATATGCAGTAAATATGTGTTGCAAATCCGCCGCCCCGCAACGATCACGTGCAAGGCGCGGCCGCGGCGCAGGGCTTGGCGCGGCGGTCCAGAAGGACGCTTCATTGTCTCCGCGGGTCCGTCAAGCGAACTGCGGAATCGGGACGCTAGCGGCGCGACACGATGCCGACGGCCGCGGCGCAGATCGCCATGCCGCACCATGAGACGGCATCAAGCTGCTCACCGAACAGCACCATCGCCATCAGGGCCGTCACCGCCGGCACCAGGTAGAACAGGCTCGCCACCTGGGTCGCACCCTGCCGGCGGATCAGCCAGTACAGCACACAGATCGATCCGATCGACAGCACCACCGCGAGCCACAGCAGCGCCGCCACGAACGGCATCGACCAGCGCACCCCGTCGGTTTCGAAACACCATGAACCGAGCGAGAACAGGGGCAGCACCGCGACGTATTGCACGAGGTTACCGGAACGCCAGTCGATCTCGGTGCAGAAGCGCTTCTGATACAGCGCGCCGAGCGTGATGCTGATGAGCGCCACGCCCGAGGCCAGCCAGCCCCAGCCGACCTCACCGGTCAGCGGCCGGTCGTGCAGGATCAGGACAACCCCGCCCAGTCCCATCAGCAGCCCGGTCCATTGCAGCCAGGTGACGCGCTCGCCGAGCCAGCGGTTGGCCAGGGTCGAGATCAGGACCGGCTGCAGGCCGGGAATCAGCGCCGACAGCCCGACCGGCACCGAATGCGCGATCGCCACCGAGGTGCCGCCGAGGTAAAAGCCGTGCACCAGCAGACCGGCGACGGCACTGTGGCCGATGCCCTTCCAGTCCGGCCAGCGCGGCCGCCAGATCGCGACGATGAGCGCCATCAGAGCCACCACCACCATCATGCGCCACATCAGGTAAGTGAGCGGCTCGGCCCCGGCGAGCGCATATTTCGTCGCCACGAAGCCGGTGCTCCACAGCACCACGAAGACCACCGGCGCCGCGCGGGCGGCATATTGATCAGGATCGCGATTCATTTGCCGTTCTGACTGCCCGACCCTATGCTGGCTGACAAGTCAGCTTGACGCGCAGCACTGCGCGCAACAAGACATATCATCTCATCGCCCACACCCCGCTCAGGAGTTCGAAGCACCATGGATGTTCGCGCTGCCGTCGCCGTCGCCGCAGGCAAACCTCTGGAAATCACCACCGTGCAGATCGAAGGACCGCGCGAAGGCGAGGTCATGGTCGAGATCAAGGCCACCGGCGTCTGCCATACCGACGAATTCACCCTCTCGGGCGCCGATCCGGAAGGACTGTTTCCGGCCATCCTCGGTCACGAGGGCGCAGGCATCGTGGTGGATGTCGGCCCCGGCGTCACCAGCGTGAAGAAGGGCGACCACGTGATTCCGCTCTACACGCCGGAATGCCGGCAGTGCCCGTCCTGCCTGTCGCGCAAGACCAACCTGTGCACTGCGATCCGCGCCACGCAAGGCCAGGGCCTGATGCCCGACGGCACCTCGCGCTTCTCGCTCGAAGGCAAGCCGATCCATCACTACATGGGCACCTCGACCTTCGCGAATTACACAGTGCTGCCGGAGATCGCGGTGGCGAAGATCCGTGAGGACGCGCCGTTCGACAAGGTCTGCTACATCGGCTGCGGCGTCACCACCGGCATCGGCGCGGTCATCAACACCGCCAAGGTCGAGCCCGGTGCCAAGGCGATCGTGTTCGGCCTGGGAGGCATCGGCCTCAACGTGCTGCAGGGGCTGCGGCTCGTCGGCGCCGACATGATCATCGGCGTCGACATCAACAACGACCGAAAGGCCTGGGGCGAGCGCTTCGGCATGACGCATTTCGTCAATCCGAAGGAGATCGGCAAGGACCTCGTCCCCTATCTCGTCGACATGACGAAGTCGGGTGCGGACCAGATCGGCGGCGCCGACTACACCTTCGACTGCACCGGCAACGTCACCGTGATGCGCCAGGCGCTGGAGGCCTGCCACCGCGGCTGGGGCCAGTCGATCGTGATCGGCGTTGCGCCTGCCGGCGCGGAAATCTCCACGCGGCCGTTCCAGCTCGTCACCGGACGGGTATGGAAGGGCACCGCCTTCGGCGGCGCGCGCGGCCGCACCGACGTGCCGAAGATCGTCGACTGGTACATGCAGGGCAAGATCGAGATCGATCCGATGATCACCCACATCATGCCGCTCGCCGACATCAACAAGGCGTTCGACCTGATGCACAAGGGCGAGTCGATCAGGAGCGTCGTGACGTTCTGAGAGGCCTCGTCCTGCGGCGATGGCGCACCACATTGCAGTTGCGGGCGGGCGCGTCTTCCTGCGGAATCGTCCCGGCCGGGGCTTGTCCCGGCCGTCCACATCCGTCTGCAATGCTGTCAGCAGATGGATGGCCGGATAAGATCCAGCCATGACCGGTTACGGCAAATGACGCTCCACCTGGTGGCTGTATTTTCGCAGTCCGGCTCCCGGACGCCGTCGCATCAAGCCGGGGTCATCTGGACCTGACGGTTCAGAATTCCTCCGGACACGGATCGACGATCCGCCACAGGTCCGGCCCGTTCCTGATCTTCTTCATCTCCGGCGTCAGGCCGCCATTGCGGCGGATCCATTCCTTCACGCTGGAGGGATAATACGACATCAGCTCCGACGTCCCCTCCGCGCTGGTGACCTTGATGCCGAAGGTGAACGACTTGTCGTAATAGGCCTGATGGAACCCGAGACTGGCGCGCGGCGTCACGCAGATCTTGTTGATCGGCACGATGCCGAACACCAGCGTGCAGGCCGAGTTGCAGATGCCGTCAATGATGACGCGCTCGTGGCGGTCGCGAATCCGCTCGTACTTCGCCTTGTACTCCGTGACATAGCCGCCATGGTCGCGCGTGATGCGCAAATCCGCACTGGCCGGCGTGGCGGCCAGGAGTGCCGTCAGGGAAGCAAAAAACCAGATCCTGCGCATAAGGCTAAGGTAAACCCAATTTGGACAGAGTCGAGGCACGCGGCTATCCTCCGCGACCGCCTCCTGATCCGTGGCTGCGCATTCTGGCGCGACTATATTGGCATTTCGTTAAGCATGACAGCCGTATCGCAGCGCGTGGCGCCGCATATGAGCGGTGATTGCCTGAACAAATATTCACCAGCATTAAATTTGCGCCATCCCTCTCGACAACCCCGAAACCGACCGAATTATCGGGCGTTTTCAGGGGACAAAGGAGGACTATCATGAGCCTGAGATCAGCCCTGATGGGCCTGGCAACGTTCGGTACGGTAGCAATGGCCGCAAGCGCAGCGTCAGCGGCCATCCCGAACGGACTACCGTCTCCGAATCAACCGACTCAAGTCGACCAGGTCCGCTACGTCTGTAATGCCTGGGGACGCTGCTGGTGGCGGCCAAACTACTATTATCCCGGCCCCCGCTTCTATTACGGCCCGCGGCCGTTCTACGGCCCCCGCTATTATGGCGGCTGGCATCGCGGCTGGGGCGGCCCGCGCTATTATGGCGGATGGCATCATCGCCGCTGGTGATCCCGGCACGCCCCGACTGATCGCGAGACCCGTGACATCATGAAGGACAGAGGGAGGGCCACGGCCCTCCCTTCGCATGTCACCGCATTCGCATGTCGCCGCATTGCAGCGACCGCAGGCGGACACAATGTCGCAGGGACAATGATGGAAGTGGCGCAGGACGAAGCCTGGTGGCGCGCTCGGAAGGATTCGAACCTCCGACCCTCGGAATCGAAATCCGATGCTCTATCCAGCTGAGCTACGAGCGCAGGCCGGCGTTCCGCTTAGCAGAGTTGGGCGCGGACGGCTACCATCCTCGCGGGCTCATCATCGCCAGTAAGAGGCCGCCGGCTACTTTTCCCCGCCCGACAACGGCCGAAACAGCACCAGGGCCTCCTGCGCCCGCTGGCGGGCGCGCCGCAGCGCTTCCTCGAAATCCTCGGCATCGAACCAGTTGAAGCCCCTCAGCGTCGCCGCGAGATCGTCCTGATGGATTCGGGCGAGCTCGACGTCATGCTCGCCGTAACGCTTCTGATCGACCGCCTGAATACCGTAGCCCGTAACGGCCCATTGTCGTCCGAGCCAGTAGATATCCCGATGTAACGCCATGCGCCATTTTAGCGTGATTCTCAACGCATGCAGCGCAAACAGCGGCCTCTCCCTCCTCAAGTACCGCCGCGGCACGGGCCGCAGCCCTTTATCTTTGCACCGGGGTCACCTATCGTGGACCCGATTCCGATCATCCGATGTCGGTGAACAGGAGGGCAGATGCGCCACTGGATCTTCGCAGCAGCGACAACACTATCTCTCACCGTGCTCGGCGCCGTGGCGCCGGCACAGGCCCTCCCCGTGCAGCCCGGCCCGGTTTTGCCGAGCGATGTGCAGCAGGCCCAGTTCGTGTTCGGGGGACGCAACTATTGCTTCTATCCCAACGGCTGGAACGGCCCCGGCTTCTATTGGTGCGGCTATGCCTATCGCCGCGGTCTCGGCTGGGGCGGCGGCTACGGCTGGCGCGGCTGGGATCACCGCCGTCCGCCGCATGCCGGTCGTCCTGGCGGCCCGCGGCCGCCTTTTGCCGGTCGCCCCGGCGGGCATCGTCCGCCGCATGTCGGCCGGCCCGGTGGCCCGCGGCCAGGTGGCCCGGGACGGCCGCCGGGCGGCGGCGGCCATCATGGCGGACATCGCCGCTGATCACGTTGAAGCAAAAGCCTGGGGTCACGCCCGGGCTTTCTGCTTGAAAGGACCTCGCGCGCCGCGCTCCGTCTCGTCCTCGCGCCGGCGCAGCGACAAATGCCGCGTTGACCGTGCCGGACCGCGTTTGGCATAACGGCTGCCGGATGATGCAACCGCAATGATTGGGGCACGATGAAGAACGGGCTGTATTCGGTCCACGTCGATCTGCTCGACGGCCGCAAGGGCAAGGGCAGCGGCGTCGTCATGGTGCGCGACGGCAAGATCTTCGGCGGCGATGCCTATCTGTATTATGTCGGCCACTACACCGTGACCGGCGCGCTGTTCAAAGGCGAATTGCAGATCAACCAGCACACGCCGAGCGTCGACGAAAATCCGATCTTCGGCGGCCAGCAGCAGCCGGTCGGCGTCGGGGTCTCCGGCACCTTCACCGACAACGATGCGACGATGAACGGCACCGCGCTGGTCGGCAAGGCGAGCCAGCTGTTCACCGCCTCGCTGCGCCGACTCGCCGACATCGATTAAAATCTGTCCGGTATTGTTGGCGATATCGCGCGATCCGCTATTCGATCGCCAGGTCCTGCGGCGCGGTGCGCGGCAGGACCATCTGGATGCGTGTCCCCTTGCCGGGCTCGGAGTCGAGCTGGATCTGGCCGCCGAGCCGGCCGGTGACGATGCTGTAGACGATGTGGAGCCCGAGCCCGGTGCCGCCGTCGTCCCGCCGCGTGGTGAAGAACGGGTCGAAGGCGCGGCGGCGGATCTCCGGGCTCATGCCGCAGCCGTTGTCGGAATAGACCACCTCGACATGGTCGTCGCCTGACGCCTTCGCGCGGATGCAGACCTCGCCGGCGGCACCGCCGGGAAAAGCATGCGCCACGGAGTTCAGGAACAGGTTGGTCAGCACCTGTCCATAGGGCCCCGGATAGCTGTTCATGATCAGGTCGGGCTCGCATTCGACCGTCAGCGTCAGGTTCTGCTTGCGGATGCCGGGCCGCAGGCTCATCACCACCTGGTCGGTGAGATCGGCGAGGTTGAAGGTGCGCTGATCCGAATAGCTGCGATCGGCCGCGACCTGCTTGAACGATTGGATCAGCTCCGCGGCGCGGTTGAGGTTGCTCACCAGTTGCGCGCTGGCGCTGCGGGTGGCCTCCACGAATTCGTTCAAGGCCGACCGCCGCAATTCGCCGCGCGCCACCTGCTCGGCGAACAGCGCCACCTTGCGCTCGAGCGACGACGCCACCGTGAGGCTGATGCCGACCGGATTGTTGACCTCGTGCGCGACGCCCGCGACCAGACGCCCGAGCGCGGCCAGCTTCTCCGCCTCGATCAGCGAGGCCTGGGTCTCCCGCAGATGCTTGAGCGCGGCCTCGGCGGCGTCGCGCGCCTTGCGCATCTCCTGCTCGCTGCGCTTGCGCTCGCCGATGTCGAGCGCCACGGTGACGATCTGCTTGATCCTGCCGTCGCTGCCGCGCAGCGGCAGCTTGTTCACCAGCCATTGCCGCATCCGGCCGGAGGAATCGATGTATTCTTCCTCGTAGAAGCCGAGCTCCTGTCCGGTCTCCAGGATGCGGCGGTCATTCTCGTCGGTCTTGCGCGCACCGTAGCGCGACATGATGTCGGTGGTGGTGCGGCCGATGGCGTCCTCGGGTTCAATGCTGAAGATGCTGGCCATGTAGCGGTTCATCAGCACATAGCGCATCTGCATGTCTTTGACGTTGATGACCGCCGGAACGGTATCGATCACCTCCTGCAGGCGGCGGCGGCCCTCGGCCACCTCCTCTTCGGCGCGCTTCTGGTTGCTGATGTCGCGCACCGTGCCTTCGTAGCGCAGCACGGTGCCGGTCTCGTCGCATACCGCAGTCGCGCTGTCGGAGAGCCAGAGCAGAGAACCGTCGCGCCGCCGCACCTGATACTCGAATTCGCGCACCATGCCGTCGCGGGCCATGCGCTCCGCATAGTCCGTGCGGACCGCAGGATCGAGATAGATCATGTTGGCGACGTCGGTGATACTTTCCATCAGATGCTGCGGCGAGTCATAACCCATCATCCGCGCCAGTGCCGGATTGGCGTTGAGGATGCGGCCGTCGGGCGTGGTGACGTAGATGCCGTCGATCGAGCTGTCGAACAGCTTGCGATAGCTCTCCTCGGCCTCGGCGAAGCGCTGCTCGGCGAGCGAGCGGCGCGCGAGTTCGCCCGACTGGTCGGCGCGGATCTGGCGCGCGCGCCGGATCGCGGCCGCGGCATAGCCCAGGGCAAGTCCGGCGGCGCCCGCGATGACCGCGACGGCGGCCAGCATGCCGGGGGCGCCCGGATCAAGCACCAGCAGCGGCAAGGACACGGTGATCCGCTCCGGAACGATGTCGCGGCGGCCCGGCCGGACCCGCCGCCGCCTCGTCTCGAGTCCCCGCTCCCGGTACGGCCCGGACGCAGGGGATCTGGATCTCACTCTGCCGCATGGTCCTCCGTCGGCCCATCACGATACGCCCGCCGATCCCAATGATCGGTCCTTGCAAGCGCCGGCCTGGTTCAACGCCGATGCCGGTTTTCGCCTGCCGTGACGCCGGGCGCAAGTTTCGGATCGATGGATGCAGAGGCGCCGCTGTGTTGCGGCCCCGATGGCGCCACCGCGCACGGTTGATGCGCAGAATAGGGACCGTCGCGGACGACGGTCCCTGAAAGAGCCTCCGGAGCGGTCCCGGCTCTGCGATGCCGGGCGTCGCGCGGCATCGCATCCGGGATACCTCCCCGCAGCTCCCGAGGCTACTTCTTGGGCCGGATGGCGTCAGCCGTGCCCTGGATGAAAGCCTGGATCTGCGTCACCTCCGCCTCGGTGAGCTTGCCGGTGAAGTCCGGCATGCCCCGGTCCATGAACGGCCCCTTGAACACGATGTCCTTCAGATGGGTGATGGTTTCGGGGCTCGAATAGCCGAGGTTCTTGATGTTGCCGCCCTTGTCCACGCCCGGCACACCGTGACAGAACGCGCAATTGGTGACGTAGAGCAACGTGCCCGGAGCGACGTCCTTGGGATCATACTTGACGCCCTCCACGAGGCCGGCGAGCTGCAGCTTGGTGAACTCCGGCGGCTTGGCCTTGCCGCCGATGGCGAAGGTGAACACCGTTCCCGCTCCTTCCTTGTCGGTGGCGCGCTGGGTCTCGCCGAACACGCCGCCCCAGCCGACCGCGATGGAGACGTACTGCACCCCGTCCACCATGTAGGTCGCCGGTCCCGCCACCACGCCGGTGCCGGTGGACTGCTCCCACAGCTTGTCGCCGGTCTTTGCATTATAGGCGACGAAGCGCCCGTCGGCGGTGCCCTGGAACACCAGGTTGCCCGCCGTGGTCAGCGTGCCGCCGTTCCACGGCGAGACATAGTCCTGCTTCCAGACCTGCTGCTGCTTGACCGGATCCCAGGCGATCAGGCGGCCGAACGGCTGGCTTTTCGGCGGCGTCGCGTTGACGGCAAAGCCGAGATTCCAGCCGATGCCGGCCATCGCCTTGCCCGGCGTCACCTCGTTGTGCTTGAAGGTCGGCTCCGCCGTCAGGTTGAGCGGCACGTTCTGCGCCGGCAGATAGACCAGGCCGGTCTGCGGATTGAACGACATCGGGTGCCAGTTGTGCGCGCCGAACGGACCGGGGATGGCGTCGAACGGCTTGTCGCCGCGCGCCTCCGGCACTTCGATCGGACGGCCGTCCTTGTCATAGCCGGTGGCCCAGTTCACATCGACGAAGTTCTTCGCCGAGATGAACTTGCCGTTGGTGCGATCGATGACGAAGAAGAAGCCGTTCTTCGGCGCGTGCAGGATCACCTTGCGCGGCTGGCCTTCAATGGTGAGGTCGGCCAGGATCATCGGCTGCGTCGAGGTGTAGTCCCAGTTGTCGCCCGGCGTTTCCTGATAATGCCAGACATATTTGCCGGTATCCGGATTGAGCGCGACGATCGATGCGAGATAGAGATTGTCGCCGCCGGCGGGACTGCGGAGCTTGCTGTTCCACGGCGAGCCGTTGCCGGTGCCGACATAGAGCAGGTTCAGCTCGGGATCGTAGGTGATGGTGTCCCACGGCGTGCCGCCGCCGCCGCCGACCCAGTATTTGCCGGACGGGTCCCAGGTCTTGGCCGCCTTCTCCATCGATTCGTCCTCGAACGGCTTCGACGGATCGCCGGGGACGGTGAACCAGCGCCAGAGCTGCTTGCCGCTATCGGCGTCATAGGCGCTGAGATAGCCGCGCACGCCATATTCGGCGCCGCCATTGCCGATGATCACCTTGCCGTTCACCACGCGCGGCGCGCCGGTGATGGTGTAGGAATAGGAGTGATCGATGATGGTATCGACCTCCCATACCTTCTGGCCGGTGGCGGCATCGAGCGCGACCAGCCGGCCGTCATAGGCGCCGACGAATACCTTGCCCTTGTAGAGCGCGACCCCGCGATTGACCACGTCGCAGCAGCCACGGTAGCCCTTGGAGCGATCCACACCGGGATCGAAACTCCAGATCCGCTTGCCGGTGCGGACATCGACCGCATGCACCACGCTCCACGACGCGGTGACATACATGATGCCGTCGACCACGATCGGCGTCGCCTCGACGCCGCGAATGGATTCGAGATCGTAGGTCCACATCAGGCCGAGATCCTTGACGTTGCCGTCATTGATCTTGTCGAGCTTGCTGAACCGCGTCTCGGCATAATCGAGGCCGTAGTTGAGCCAGTCCTTCGTTGTCGCGGCGTTATCGATGATGGCCTTGCTGTCGACGGCGGACGTCACCGTCTTGATATGCGCGGCCGATCCTTTGGCGTCCTGCGCCGATGCGCCACCGCCGATGGCGACCGCCAGCACCGCCGTGGCGATGCCGCGCAGGGCCTCCTTGCGGACAGCATGCCAGCCGGATGCGCCAACCAAGCCTGATTGATTCAGCATCCCGTTCCTCCCTGATGTTTCTTTTTTAGAACCATTCAAGGCTAGGATGCTGGCGCGAGCACTGTCAACAGTTCAACCGGTGTTGACTTTCCGCCGGTTTGTGCAGCGCCGGGGCGCCGCCGCCTGTAACGCAGGGCGATGCCGATGGCGTCAGCCGCCGGGCGGCATGTCGAACAGCTCGCCGTCATAGCCGGCATCGGCCGGAATGCGCAGACGCGGACGATCGCCCTCGCGGGTGATCTGCGGCATCACCGTCACCACCGGCGCGCGGCGCGCGTCGGCGAGCGCGGCATCGACGCTGTTCTGCCGCGAGAGCTTGATCAGATTGCGCGTGGTCGGAAACGGCAGCTTGAAGCGTCCGTTCGCGCCGCCCTCGACGGCCTCGCGCGGCGACACCCAGATCGAGTCGGTCGACTCCCGGCCGTCATGCGCGCCGAGCTGCTCGGGCGGCGCCTTGGCGAGAAAGAAATGGGTATCGAACCGCTTCGGCAGGCCGACCGGCGTGATCCAGTGCGCGTAATGCACCAGTTGATCGAGCGCGAGCACGAGGCTGTCGGCCGCGAGCACGTCGCGGAACGACATCTCGCCGCTGCAAAGCGCGGCGCGATGCTTTTGCGCGACCTCGCCCGCCTGCGCCGCGCCGATCAGTTCGTCGCTGCCGCGCCGGCGCGCCAGCAGGATGCCGCTCTCCTCAAACGTCTCGCGGATCGCAGCGACGCGGAATGGCAATGCTTCGCTCGCGACACTATCGCGATTGTCGTAGAAGGCTGCGTCCGCGACGATGTCGCGGTCGCCGGCATCGACGCTGCCGCCGGGAAACACCAGCGCGCCCGAAGCGAACTCGATCTGATGATGGCGCACCATCATGAACACCTCGATGCTGCCGGCACGATCGCGCGCCAGCAGCACGGTGGACGCCGGACGCGCAACCGGAGCGTCATTGGCCATGGTATCCTCCCTCATTCCGCTGCGTTGGATTGTGGCGCGATCAGCGCCCGCCGGTCGGTGCGCGCCAGCCGCGCCAGCAGATAATCGACCTCCTCGCGCGCCTTGGCGCTCAGCGCCGAGCCGGGCTTGCGCTGCGCGGGCGAGTCGAGGATGCCGCGACGGTGCAGCACATACTTGCGCACCGCAAGGCCGACGCCCGGCTGCTGCTCGTAGCGGATCAGCGGCAGATGCGCATCGAAGATATCGTGCGCGGCATCACGATGTCCCTGCTGCGACAGCCGCACCACGTCGATCAGCAATTCCGGAAAGGCATAGCCGGTCATGGCGCCGTCGGCGCCGCGCTCCATCTCGAAATCGAGGAAGGTCGCGCCGTTGCCGGTGAGGATCGAGAGCGGCCGCAGCGATCCGTCCTTCTGGAAGCCGCGCAGCGCCGTGATCTTTTCCAGCCCCGGCCAGTCCTCATGCTTGAGCATGACACAGGACGGATTGTCCATCACGATGCGGCGGATCACCGACGGCGCCATCACCACATTCAGCGTCAGCGGATAATCCTGCAGCACCCAGGGAATGTCGTCGCCGATCGTCTCCACCGCCTGGCTGAAATAACCGACGATCTGCTCGTCGGTGCGCAGCCCCGGCGTCGGCGCGATCATCACGCCGGCGGCACCGGCATCCATCGCGCTCCGCGCCAGCGTGCGCATCGCGGCAAAGCCCGGCGCCGAGACGCCGACAACGACCTGCAGCCGCCCGACGCGGCTGACGAAACGCCGGACCACCGCCTCGGCTTCCGCGCCGTCGAGCTTCGGCGCCTCGCCGAGGATGCCGAGCACGGTGACGCCGTTGCAGCCGACCTCTGTGTAGAAATCGGCGAGGCGGTCGATCGAGGCTTCGTCGATCCGGCCGTCGTCATGGAACGGCGTCGGGGCAATGGCAAAGGTGCCTTCTGCCGTGTGTGTGAGTTTCATGGCCACCTTCTGACGTTCGAAAGCCGGAGCACGCGCTCGATAACAATACTCCCTCACCGATCCTCCAAAGCGAGGATCAGTTTCGGAAGAAACCGGCCGGCGACTGAGCCGGAGGGCACCATGCCGTCATCAATGGCGCCCATTCGGCGGTAGAATCCGGCGGCGCCGGGATCGGCCTCGATCACGAGCCGGACGGCGCCTTCCTTTCGCGCCGTCTTCTCCGCCCATGCAAGGAGGCACCGGCCCAATCCCGTGTTGAGCAAAGCCGGCTCGACGAACAGCTTGTCGAGTTGCGCGACATCGCCGGCGACCGAAATCTGCACCACGCCCGCGGGCCGCCCGTCGATCTCCGCCACCTGAACATGCGATTGCGCGATTGCTGCGGGCGTCAACGTAAGTTCTTCCCCGCACGCAAGCATGAAATCGGCGTCGTATCCCCACACGGCCTTGGACCGCAGGCACAACTGCGTCAGCAGGGCAGCTTCATCCGGATGGGGTGCGCGCAATCGCATCGTCCTTATCCGACATCGATCCGGTGCTGCTGCGCATTCATCCCAGCACCGTCTTTCCGTTCTTGATCACCGTCACGTCGCGCGATTTCACCCGCGCCTCGAACGAGATCACATGGCCGTCCTTCCACAGATCGACCGACACCGTCTCGCCCGGAAACACCGGCGACGAGAACCGCACCGCGTGCTGCCGGAAGGCCAGCGGATCGTAGTCCGCATAGGTCTGCAGCACGGCGCGGCAGGTGATGCCATAGGTGCACATGCCGTGCAGGATCGGCCGCGGGAAGCCGGCCCGCCGGGCGAATTCCGGATCGCTGTGCAGCGGGTTGCGATCGCCGCACAGCCGGTAGATCAGCGCCTGGTCCGGCCGGGTGGTGATATCGACGGTCCGGTCCGGCGCACGCTGCGGGATCGGATGCGGCTCCGGCTGGCCGTCCGACGGGCCGCCGATGCCGCCATCGCCGCGGGCGAAACGGGAAGCCACCAGCGTTGCCAGCGGCGCGCCGGAATTGTCCTTCAGCACGGTCTGGTGGCGAATCACCAGGCCCTTGTCCTTGCCCTTGTCGTAGACGCCGAGCACGCTGGAATCCGCAGTGATGCGGGCGGCGACCGGCAGCGGCTTGTGGAAGGTGATGTCGCGCTCGCCATCCACCACCATCACGCGGTTGAGCTGCATATCGCCGGGGCTCGCGCCCCAGGCCGCCACCGACGCGAAGGTCGGCACCACCTTGAGCGGCCGCTCGGTGAAATAGGCCTCGTTGACGAAGGCCAACTCCTTCTCGTCCATCGGATCGGCTCCGAGGCCGATGCCGTAGGCGTAGAGCATCACGTCACGATCGGTATAGCTGTAGGTCTGGCCGATCGCCTTCAGCGCCGTGAGCTGATCGTAACTGAGCGCCATTTGCGTGCTTCTCCTGTTGTGTCGTTGACCGGCCTTCGATGGCTCGCGGCGTTCGCCGCGCGGACTTCAAGATGACGTCTCTCATGCTTCTGGATGACGGCTCCGCGCTGTTCTCTCCCACAATCGATGGTCCGGTCAGGCTCGCCCGATGACGGGCGCCGCGGCTAGACCGGCGTGAAGAACGGCAGCGGCGCGCCGTCCGTCGGCTTGAACACCACCCTCACCTTCTGCCCGATCGCCAGCGAGTCCAGATCGCAATCGACGAAGTTGGTCATCACCGCCGGACCTTCCTTCAGCTTGACATAGCCGATGCCATAGGGCCCGGTCGCCGACTTTCGCATCACGCTGAAGGTGTAGATCTCACCCTCGCCGGCGCTCTCCTCCCACACCGTCTTGTCGGAATAACAGAACGGGCAGATGGAGCGCGGGAAGTAATGCGCCTCGCCGCAGGCGGTGCAACGCTTGATCATCAGCTTCCCCTGCTTCGCGGCATCCCAGAAGGCCTGCGTTTCGGGATTGCCCTGCGGCGCGGGGTAGGTCGTCTGCTGCCTTTTCGCTTCGCTCATGATACGCGCTCCAGAATAGCCGTCGACGCGGCGTGGCGCACGCCGAGCAGTCCGCCGGTGCCATGCACCACCGCGAGGTCGCAGTTCGGCACCTGCACCTTCGGATGTGCCTCGCCACGCAGCTGCCGCACCGCTTCGAGCACCTTGGTCATGCCGCCCCGGTTGACCGGATGGTTGCTGCACAGGCCGCCGCCGTCGGTGTTGAACGGCAGCTTGCCGACGCCGGAAATCAGGTTGCCGTCGGCGACGAACTTGCCGCCCTCGCCCTTCCTGCAGAAGCCGAGGTCTTCGAGCTGCATCAGCACGGTGATGGTGAAGCTGTCATAGATCGAGGCATATTTGATATCTTTCGGCGTGACGCCGGCCTCCTCGAAGGCGCGCGGGCCTGACCACACGCCCGCGGAATAGGTGAGGTCGAGGTCCTTGCCGCCGCGCGGCCCCTTTATCGCCTCGCCATGGCCGATCAGCCGCACCAGCGGCTTCTTCAGGCTTTTTGCGATTTCCGGCGTAGTGACGATGAACGCGCCGCCGCCGTCGGTCACCACGCAGCAGTCCATCCGGTGCAGCGGATCGGAGATCATCGGCGAATTGACCACGTCCTCGACGGTGACGACATCCTTCAGGAACGCGTGCGGATTGTACTGCGCGTGATGCGACGCCGCGACCTTGATCCAGGCGAGCTGCTCGCTGGTGGTGCCGTAGTCGTGCATGTGACGCTTGGCACACATGCCGTAGGCATTGTGGGTGGTGGCGCCATAGGCCATCTCGAAATCCACCTCCGCGCCGGCCGCGCGCGGCGGCAGCGGGCCGGTGCGCGGCTTGCCCGCCAGCGTCACCAGCGCGACGGAGCACTTGCCGGCCGCGATCGCCTCGGCCGCATGGCCGAGATGGATGATGTAGGAACTGCCGCCGGTCTCGGTGGAATCGATGTGGCGCACCTTGAGGCCGAGATAATCCACCATCGGCCAGGCGCCGCCGGGCGCATCGCCGCCGCAGAAATAGCCATCGACGTCGGAGACACTCAACCCCGCATCCTCGAGCGCGCCCTTGGCGACTTCGGCGTGCAGTTGCGCGGTGGATTTGTCCGGTGCATGCCGGGTGGGATGCTCAAAGATCCCGGCGATATAGGCTTTGCCCTTGATCGTCAAAACTGTCTCCGCTGGTCGTCGTCCCCCAGCGGATTTTCTGGCCTGTCAGGGCGGCCTTGGCAAGCATCTTCGTTGCACGGCGTTTCCCGCAAAACGGAATGTCTCCGGCGCCGTGGCTGGGTCGCCACGGCGCCGCAAGGCGTCGGCGCTATTCGGCGGCGATCTGCGGCGCGGCGAGCGGCGGCGGATCGGCCAGTTCGCGGATCAGCTTGTCGTGCCGGAGTTTTGCCGCGGCGATCGCCTTGTCCTTCACCGGCCCGTAGCCGCGGATGTCGTCCGGCAGCGACAGCAGCGCCACGGCGATGTCGTGGGTCAGCGGCGACAGCATCCGCAGCGCGGTCTCGACGTCCGCCTCGTAGTCGACGATGAGCTGCCGCTCGACCCGGCGATCCTTGTTGTAGCCGAAGATGTCGATCGGGGTGCCGCGCAGCCCCTTCATCCGCGCCAGCACGCGGAACACCGGAATGATCCATGGGCCGAACTGCCGCTTCTTCGGCCGGCCCTGCGGATCGAGCTCCGACGCGAGCAGCGGCGGCGCGAGGTTGAAGCTGATCTTGTAATCACCCTCGAACTGCTGCCGCAGCAGCTTCTCGAAGCTGCCGTCGGTGAACAGCCGCGCCACCTCGTATTCGTCCTTGTAGGCGAGCAGCTTGGCATAGTTGATCGCCACCGCGCGCGGCAGCGCCTCGCCGTAGCCGCCGTCGCTCGCGGCCTTGCGCACGCGCTCCACCAGGTTGCGATAGCGCCGCGCCAGCGCGGCGTTCTGATAGTCCGTGAGCAACTGGCTGCGATGGGCGATGATCTCGTCCAGCGACATCTCGTCGAGCGGCTTGGAATCCAGCGTCTTCGGCGCAGCGCCCTCGTCGTTGCCCTTGAGCATCGCGCCGAGCTGCACCGGATCGGCCGCAGCCAAACGCCCGAGCAAGAACGCCTGGGTGTTCATCTTGATCGATACGCCGTTCAGCTCGATGGCCTTGATGATCGATTCCGCCGCGAGCGGCAGCAGCCCCTGCTGATAGGCATAGCCCATCATCATCATGTTGGTGGCGATGGCATCGCCGAGCAGCGCCTCGGCGATCTTGGTGAAGTCGAGGAACGCCGAGTCCTTGGTCAGCGCGCCCGCGAGCACGCTGTTCACCTTGCGGTTCTGGAAGTCGAAATCACGGTTGCGGATGAAATCCGCGATCGGAATGAGATGCGTGTTGACGACGCCGTGGGTGCGGCTCGCTTCACACAGCGACAGCGTTTCCTTGGAAATCGCCATCACCTCGTCGGCCGCGATCAGAAGATCGGCCGAGCCGGTGACGATGCGCGAGGTCTTGACCTCATCGGTGTTCTGCGCGAGCCGGACGTGACTCAGCACCGCGCCGCCCTTCTGCGCAAGGCCCGACATGTCGAGGATCATGCTGGCCTTGCCCTCGATATGGGCGGCCATGCCGAGCAGCGCGCCGATGGTGAGAACGCCGGTGCCGCCGACGCCGCCGATCGCGATGTTGTAGGGCTGCTCCAGCGAGGGGCGCGCCGCGGGCTCCGGCAGCTCGCCCACCAGCGCGGCGGCATCGACCGCCGCGCGCTTGCGCGGCTGGCCGCCGTCGACATTGACGAAGGACGGGCAAAAGCCCTTCACGCAGGAATAGTCCTTGTTGCAGCTCGACTGGTTGATGGCGCGCTTGCGGCCGAGCGCGGTCTCCAGCGGCTCCACCGAAATGCAGTTCGACTGCACCGAGCAGTCGCCGCAGCCTTCGCAGACTGCGGGATTGATCATCACCCGCCGCGGCGGATCCTCGAGCACGCCGCGCTTGCGGCGGCGGCGCTTCTCAGCGGCGCAGGTCTGCACGAAGACGATGGCGGAGCAGCCCGGCGTCTCGCGCAAGATATTCATCACGTCCTCGAGTTCGTCGCGATGCGCGGTCTTGGTGCCGGGCGCGATGGTCGAGGGCGGATAGGCGTCGGGATTCTCCGACACCAGGTAGATGTTGCGGATGCCTTCGCTGTGAAGCTGGAAGGTGATCTGCTGCGGCGACAGGTCGCCGTCATGCTTCTGGCCGCCGGTCATGGCGACGGCGTCGTTGTAGAGAATCTTGTAGGTGATGTTGGCCTTGGAGGCCACCGCCTGGCGGATCGCGAGACTGCCGGAATGGAAATAGGTGCCGTCGCCGAGATTGGCGAAGATGTGCTTCTCGTTGGTGAAGGGCGCGATGCCGACCCACGGCACGCCCTCGCCGCCCATATGCGTGAAGGTCTCGGTATTGCGGTCCATCCACAGCGACATGAAGTGGCAACCGATGCCGGCCATGGCGCGGCTGCCCTCCGGCACCTTGGTCGAGGTGTTGTGCGGACAGCCCGAGCAAAAATACGGCGTGCGCGCGATCGGCACCACCGGCTGCACCTGCGAGGCGGCGCGGCCGTGAAACCAGTCCGCCCTGGCGCGGATCAGCGCCGCGATGTCCGGATCCATCTCCATGGCGAGCAGCCGGTCCGCCATCGTCGTGGCGATGGAGGCGACGCTCAGTTCTTCCGCGAACGGCAGGAAGCGCTTGTCGTGGTCGTCCATCTTGCCGATGATGCGCGGACGCACGTCGTCGCGCCAGTTGAACAGCTCCTGCTTGACCTGGTTCTCGACGATCTCGCGGCGCTCCTCGACGACGAAGATCTCCTCGAGGCCGACCGCGAACTGCCGCACGCCTTCCGGCTCCAGCGGCCAGGGCATGCCGATCTTGTAGAGCCTGAGCCCGATGCGCGCGGCGACCTCCGGCGTGATGCCGAGCTCGCGCAGCGCCTGCCGCACGTCCTCGTAGCTCTTGCCCGAGGCCATGATGCCGAAGCGCGCGTTCGGCGAATCCATGGTGATGCGGTTGATCCTGTTGGCGCGGGCGAAGGCGATCGCCGCAAAGCCCTTGTAGTCCTGCAGGCGCCGGTCCTGCACGTAGCGGTCGTCGGGCCAGCGCAGATTGAGGCCGCCGGGCGGCATCTCGAAATCGGTCGGGATCACGAACGGCGTCAGTTCGTCGGCGAGGTCGATCTCGGCGGTGGTCTCCACCGTCTCGGTGATCACCTTCATGCCGACCCAGCAGCCGGAATAGCGCGACATCGCGATGCCGAGCATGCCCATCTGGATCATCTCGTGGATGCTCGACGGGTAAAGATAGGGCATCAGCGCCGAGATGAAGGCGTGGTCCGACTGATGCGGCACCGTCGACGACTTGGCGCCGTGATCGTCACCGGCGAGGCAGAGCACGCCGCCGTTCTTCGCCGAGCCGGCCGCATTGCCGTGCCGGAACACGTCGCCGCAGCGATCGACGCCGGGGCCCTTGCCGTACCAGATGCCGACCACGCCGTCGTACTTCGCGCCCGGCGAGAGGCTGAGCTGCTGCGATCCCCAGATCGCTGTGGCGGCAAGATCCTCGTTGACGCCGGGCTGAAACCTGACGTTGTACTGCTCGAGGTGCTGGCGCGCCGCGAACAGCTGCTGATCGTAGCCGCCGAGCGGGGAGCCGCGATAGCCGCTGATGAAGGCCGCCGTGTTGAGGCCGTTGGCGCGGTCGCGGCGAATCTGGGCCATCGGCAGCCGCACCAGCGCCTGAATTCCGGTCAGGAAGATGTGTCCCGATTCCTGGGTGTATTTCTGATCGAGACTGATCGCACCCTGATTGATTCCCATTCCGCCCTCTTCTCATCCGCTTCCCGTCCGCCCGTGGCGGACGCTGCGTTACCTGTGCTTTAGAAACAGTCTACGTCGCTTTTTCGCGTCCGTGCACGTCAAATCTCGCGGCGCCGGGCGTTTGCGCGCGGTTCACAATTTCATGCCGCAAACGATGGCTTTGATTGCGGAAGATGTCGTTTTCCGCGGCGATTCCGGCATGCTGTTTCGAGCGCGACGAAGCCCGCGCGGCGCGCCGCGGCCGCTTCCCGGCTCGAGGCGATTCGCTGCGGTGCGGACGGCATGCTCCATGCGCCCGGCGCTGGTCTCCCATGCCAGCAGCACCCATCGGCAAAAACGCACCGCGCTCGCGGTTCCGCAGGAACCGATGGGAGGCCGGGGCATTGGTCCCCGATGAGACAAGGAGCGCTATCTCATGACCGATCCTCGTGACCTCAACGATCCGCGTCGGCCCACTTCTGACGAGTCGGTCCGCATCGCCGGCAGGATGGACAACCGTCTGCAGGCCGATCCGGAGCTGGCGGAAGGCGGCGTCAGCGGTGGCCGTATCGCGATGTTCGCCATTGTGGTCGCGGTGATCCTTGGCGCCGTGTTTTACGGCCTGAACAACGCGCCCAGCGACTCGGCCAGTTCGAGCATGACCCCGCCGGCACAGACCACCGCGGCCCCGCGGTCGACGCCGAAGGGCGATCGCAGCGTGGCGGAGGAGAGTAAGCCGCCGGTGGCGCCCGGCGTCCGCGATGTGACGCCGTACAACACCGCGCCCGGCACCACCACGGGCAACGCGCCGCAGCAGCCGGCGCCGCAACAGGCTCCGCCGGCCGGCACGCAACAGCAATAAACTGAACGTTTGCTCCACCTGGTACGAGAGCCCGTCACCCCACGGGTGGCGGGGTGTAAGTCGGATTCATCCCGCCCTTGTCAGCCCGCCGTCGTCCGGCCGGCCGCGAACATGCGGTTAAGCTCCACTGCGGGGTGCCCCTGCGCGAGCGTGGCGAAGGATCCGGTCTCGAAAATCTCCCGCGCGCTGCGCAGCGTCGCAGCCCACGCGGCGCGCGCCAGGGCGCCGCCGACACTGATGCGCCGCACGCCGAGCGCCGCCGCTTCCGCCACCGTCAGTCCGTCCCAGCCGATCAGGAGATTGACCGGTTTCGGATGCACCGCCTGCACCACCGCGGCGATATCGCTCTTGTTGCGCAGGCCGGGAGCATAGAGACAATCCGCGCCCGCATCCGCATAGGCTGTGAGCCGCGCCAGCACAAGATCGAGATCGGGCCGCCCCAGAAAGAAGCTTTCGCAGCGCCCCACCAGCAGGACATCGGCGCCGCTGGCATCGATCGCGGCGCGCGCCGCCGCAATGCGCTCCACCGCAAGGCTGTGCTCATAGAGCGGCGCAGCCGGATCGCCGGTGGAATCCTCGATCGACAATCCGGCGACGCCGGTGGCCACCGCGCGCGCGACATTGGCGGCGACGCCTTCCGGCGCGTCGGCAAAACCGCCCTCGAAATCGGCGTTGACCGGGACATCCACCGCCGCGCACAGCGCAGTGAGATGAACGATCACGTCGTCGCAGCTCACCGCGTTATCGGCCCGCCCGATCGACCAGGCGAAGCCCGCGCTGGTGGAGGCGAGCGCCTTGAATCCGATTTGCGCCAAGGCCAGCGCGCTGCCGATATCCCACGGATTGGGCAGCACGAAGCATCCGCGCTCGTGCAGACGTCGAAAGGCGGCGCGCTTGTCCGCGACTGAAACCGGCATCACTCTCCTCCCCTGGTGGCGGCCGCGCGGCGCACGGCGGACACCACTATCGGCGGCAACGATACGCCGCGCAAATGCCAAAGGCGGACCACGCGCATGCTTCGGCCGCCGCCGAAAGATTCGCGCTACGCATCGGTTCCGATGACATCGTTTTGGCCCATTTCGTTCATCGCCGGGTCAGGCTCGCCGCGCCAGGATGCCCATATTGTTTCTGCACGATGCAACACCCAGGGAGTGAAGCATGAAGATGTTTTTCGCCGCCGCGCTCGTCGCTGGTACCGTGGCCGGATTCGCGGGCGCCAATGCCGCGCCGATCGCCCCGGTCGCGCCCGCCGCCCAGACCGATGTCATCCATGTCGCCGACGGCTGCGGGCCCGGCTATCACCGCGGCCCTTACGGGCGCTGCCGCGTGAACCGCGGCCGCGTGGTCGTGGTGCCGCCGCGCTATGTGCGGCCGCCGGTGCGCCGCTGTCCTCCGGGCTTCTTCTGGCGCCACGGCCGCTGCTGGCGCTGACGCCACGCGCAGCGAAAGCAAAGCCCCGCGCACGCGGGGCTTTGTGATTCCGGCGGCAAGGTTCACGCGCGCTACAGCGGCAGATTGTCGTGCTTCTTCGCCGGACTCTCCACCGTCTTGTCGCGCAGCATGGCGAGCGCGCGGGCGATACGCTTGCGCGTCGCATGCGGCATGATGACATCGTCGATATAGCCGCGCTCGGCGGCGACGAACGGGGTCAGGAAGCAATCCTCGTAGTCCTTTGTGCGCGCCGCGATCTTGTCCGGATCGTCCATGTCCTGGCGGAAGATGATCTCGACCGCGCCCTTGGCGCCCATCACCGCGATCTGCGCCGTCGGCCAGGCATAGTTGATGTCGGCGCCGATTTCCTTTGACGCCATCACGTCGAAAGCACCGCCATAGGCTTTTCGCGTGATCACGGTGAGCAGCGGCACCGTGCATTGCGCATACGCGAACAGCAGCTTGGCGCCATGCTTGATCAGCCCGCCGTATTCCTGCGCGGTGCCCGGCAGGAAGCCCGGCACGTCGACGAAGGTGACGATCGGAATATTGAAGGCGTCGCAGAAGCGCACGAAGCGCGCGGCCTTGCGCGAGGCGTCGCTGTCGAGCACGCCGGCCAGCACCATCGGCTGGTTGGCGACGAAGCCGACGGTGCGGCCGGCGATGCGGCCGAAGCCGATCACGATGTTCTTGGCGAAGTTTTCGGCGAGTTCGAAGAAGTCCCCTTCGTCCGCCACCTTCAGGATCAGTTCCTTGATGTCGTAGGGCTTGTTCGGATTGTCGGGCACCAGCGTGTCGAGCGAGTCGTCCACCCGCTCGATATCGTCGAAGCTCGGCCATTCCGGCACGCCGTCGGCATTGTTCGCCGGCAGGAAATCGATCAGCCGGCGCATCTGCAACAGCGTCTCGACGTCGTTGTCGAAAGCGCCATCGGCGATGGATGATTTTGTGGTGTGAACGCCAGCGCCGCCGAGTTCTTCGGCGGAGACCACTTCGCTGGTCACCGTCTTCACCACGTCGGGGCCGGTGACGAACATGTAGCTCGTCCCCTTCACCATGAAGATGAAGTCGGTCATCGCCGGCGAATAGACGTCGCCGCCGGCGCACGGACCCATGATGACGCTGATCTGCGGAATGACGCCCGACGCCTGCGCGTTGCGGCGGAACACGTAGGAATAGCCGGCCAGCGCCGCGACGCCTTCCTGGATGCGCGCGCCGCCGGCGTCGTAGAGGCCGATGATGGGCGCGCGCGCCTTCAGCGCCATATCCTGCAGCTTGGTGATCTTGAGCGCATGGGCTTCCGACAGCGAGCCGCCGAACACGGTGAAATCCTTGGCGAAGACGAACAGCTTGCGGCCGTTGACGGTGCCCCAGCCGGTGACGACGCCGTCGCCGGGCACCTTGGTCTTCTCCATGCCGAACTCGGTCGAGCGATGCTCGACGAACATGTCGAACTCCTCGAACGAATCCTTGTCGAGCAGCACCGCGATACGCTCGCGCGCCGTCAGCTTGCCGCGCTTGTGCTGCGCCTCGATGCGCGCCGCCCCGCCGCCGAGCATCGCGGCGGCCCGGCGCGCTGCCAGAGAGTCCGGAATGTCGGTCATCAGGCCCCCGCGATTTGCAATCGGGCTGCAGGCGCGCCCCTGGAGAATTGCGAGGCATTCTTATCATGGGGTTTTCGGGGAGGGAAACCGGCCATGCCGTGCAATTTCCGGGCGCATTCCTTATGTTCGGGATACCCAGCCCGCGGAGGAAATCAGATGACCGCCCCCACCCCCGAAACCGCGACCGGCGCTGCCACCGGCGGCGTCAACGTGCTCCTGCGAATCGAGGGGTTGACCCTGTTCGCCGGCATGACCCTGCTCTACGGCGTCTGGGGCGGATCCTGGTGGATTTACGCGGTTCTGTTCTTCGTCCCCGACATCAGCTTCCTGGCTTATCTCGGCGGCCCGCGCGCCGGCGCTGCAGCCTACAATGCCCTGCATACCTACATGCCGTCGCTGATCCTGTCGGTGGTGGGCTTCGCGCTGGCGCTGCCCCTCACGCTGTCGATCGCGATGATCTGGATGGCACATATCGGCTTCGACCGCGCCCTCGGCCTCGGCCTGAAATACGAGGCCGGGTTCGGCTTCACCCACCTCGGGCGGATCGGCAAGGCGGCGCGCGACGCCGCGTGAACGCCTGACGCGGGTGCCGGGGTCTCGGATGCGATGCGGCGCAAGCGTGAGCGCCGTGCCGCTTCGCTGATCCGGGACCATTGCGGACGATCCCGTTGGCAAGGTCCCGGCTCTGCGGCGCACCACCGGCGCGCTGGCCCGCGTCCGGGACACGCCCTCAGATCGCGCCGACGTCAGCGAGCAGCAGCTTCGCCAATTCCATGCGTGCGCCGGTATGGCGCGGCTCGCGGATGTCGAGGTTGAGCGCGAACACGGTCTGCGCGCTTCCCTTCTCGGCCCAGCCGACCAGCCAGCCGGTCTCGGCCCGCATCCCGTCCTTTGCCGTCCGGTCGTCGACGCCGATCAGCCCGGTCTTGAAATGGATGAGCGCCTCGCCCGCCTTCTCCACCGGCACGATATCGCGCGTCAGATCCTGGCTCCGCTTCGAAACCGGCAGCACGCCGCGCCGCAGGCGGTCGATGAAATCGATCTGCTGGATCGGATCGATGCGCAGGTCGCCGCTGAGCCAGAAGCGGTCGATGCCGCCGCCGATGTTCTTGTTGCCGTAGTCGAGCGTCTTGACGTAGCGCTGCATCCGCTCCTCGCCGATGCGCCGGGCGATCTCCTGATAGACCGGCACCGCGGAGGCCGCGATCGCGGAGCGCAGCGTATGGTCCTTGTTCCAGTCCGGGAAGGGACGCGTCACCCCGTCCCACTTGAACACATCCTTGTCGGGATCGGAGACGACGCCGGTCTCCAGCGCGATCACCGAATTCGGAATCTTGTAGGTCGAGGCCGGCAGCAGCGCCTCGCCGGAGCGCGCCGCATCGCTGGCGATGACGAGATAGTCGTCGGTCAGATAGGCGACGAAAGTGCCCGCGGTCCCGGCATCGCTGAAGCGCTTCGCAAGGCTGTCACGGATTTCGCTGCGCGGCGGGGCGACTTCCGCGCGCGCCATGCGCGGCAGGGTGGCGGTGGCGGCGAGAAGAGCGAGAGCGGAACGGCGGCTGAGCATGCGGATATCCGGATGAGATGAAGTCCCGCCACTTTCCGCCGCAACGTGGTCAAACCAAGGCGCGCCATCCGCACGGCGCATCAGCGCGCTCGGCGCGAGAGCCGCAGCACATAGACCAGCACCTCGGCCACCGCCCGGTACAGCTCGGCGGGAATCTCGTCGCCCAGCTCGACGTTGGAGAGCGCGCCGGCCAGCACCTCGTTCTCCTCGATCGGAATGTCGTGCGCTTTCGCCACTTCGATGATCTTCTCGCCGAGCGCGCCGCGGCCCTTGGCCACCACGCGCGGCGCGCCTGACCTGTCGTAATGCAGCGCGACGGCGAGCGCGTCCTGCGGCTTCGCGGATGACGGGGCGCCTGTCATCACGAGGCCCGGTCGAGGAAGTGGCCGGCTTGGGCGGGCGCCTTCTGCGGCGGCGCGCCTTCGCTGACGGTGATGTCGCCCGGCCGCAGCTCGGCGAGGCTCAGCGCGTGGCTGAGCCGCGCCAGATCGGCCTTGAGCGCCTGCGCGGTCGCCGGCCGCTCCGCCCACATCCGCACCGAGGTGGTTTCGCCGGCCAGGGAGATCACCGCATGCACCGGCCCGGCCGGCTCGACATCGAGCGAGAACCGCGCCCGCCAGATCCGTTTCGCCGGCTCGGTGTCGTTGCCGCCGCCGTCGCGCGCGATGGCGAACTGCGCCACCGCGGTGCCGCCCGGTGCCGCGAACGGAATCTCGAAATGCCAGCGCGGCGTCAGCGGATCGGACCGGAGCGCCGTGCTGTCCGTGCGATCTGGCAGCGAGGCGATCTGCAGCAGCGTCTGCCGCGCCAGCGCCGCATCGGTATCGTCCTGCAGGCGATGCAGGACCTCGACCGGCGCGGCGTCCGGCGCGATCGAGGGCGCGGCGACGATCTGCGCCGCCGGTGCCGCGCCGCGCAGCGGCGGTGGCGGCACCAAGGTCTGCACCGTCGCGTCGGCCTCGGCCGGCAGCACCGAGGCCGACGCACGCGACGATGATGTCGATCCGCCGAGCGTCTCCTGCAGCAGGTTGAGCGCGATCCGGGTTGCCGCGGCGTCGAGCGGCGCCGCCGCGCCTGCGGTGAAGCCGCCGCCGGACGGCAGCGTGTCGGCGGCAACCGGCAGGCGCGCCTGCGGCAGCAGGATCTCCTGCGTCTCCAGCTCCGGCATCAGCGGTGCCCCGGGCGAATGGCCGAGCCGGGCTGCCGCTCCCGCAGCCGCCGCGTCGTTGGCGAGGGCCGCGGCGGCGAAATCGGACAGGCCCGCCGTGGTGGCCGGCGATGGCGGCGACGACGCGCCGTCGCCGCCGAGCTGCAGCGACAGGAGCTGGCGGAAGATCAGCAGCGCGGCCTTCAGGTCCGGCATCGGGCCGCCCGCGGATGACGGCGGCAGGCCGGCGGCCAGCCCCTGCTCCAGGAACAGGCCGGACTGGCGCAGCCCGCGCGCGATATCCTCGCCGGACAGTTCGGCATCGAGCGGCGCGCGCAGCGCCAGCAATTGCTGCGCGGCCTGGCGCAGCGCCGGCGGCAGCTGGCCGGCGATCGCGGCCGCCTGCACATTGGCGAAGAATTGCGACAATCCCGCCTGCCGGGCGGCGGCCGCCTGCGCCGCGGCGGACACTGCCAGCGCTTCCATCGCGGTCAACGCCCGGCCGGATGACGGCGCTAGCGGAGCCTCGACCGCCGCGGCCTCGATCCGCGCCGCCGGGCTCAGCGTCACCGTGTCGGCCTTTGCCGCACCGCTCGCAGCCTGCTGCGGCCCGACCACCGCGAGGCGGATACCGTCCGGCGTCTGCGACACCGCGAGCCGGAGCGTCTGCCCGACTTCGAGCGGAATTTCCGACATCACCTCGATCGACAGATGGGCGATGGCGATGCGCACCGCGTTGTCGGCGAGTTGCTTCACCACCTGCGCGTCGATCACCGTGCCGGGCTGCAGCACGGCGTCGGCCGGCACGCCCTGCGCGGCGATAACCGGAAAGATCGGGTTGATCGAGATCGCCATGTCGCGGGCAGCCCTGTTGCCGCCGCAGGCTAGCGCTGCCCCGTAAACCGCCCGTTAACTTCTCGGCTGCGTGTCCGACCACCCGGCTGGCATTGCTCTCGAAGGATGCGCCGCCGCCCTTCGAGGGCCGCCGAAGAAGCGGCCGCCTCCGGGTGACGGCTCACCCACGGGTTCAATGATCCAGCGTGTTCACCGTGTCCGGACGCGATGCAGCGCGCGAGCGGTGCGTCGCAGAGCCGGGACCGTCGCAAATACAAGCGCCGGAGTTGGAACGGCCCCGGCTCAGCGGCGTGGCATTCTCAGGCCGCACCGCGTCCGGGGCACGATGGGCCCGCGAGTCGATCCGGGCCGTCCCGTTCAGGCCGGCCGGTGCAGCGCCAGCACGCGGGCGGCAGCCTCGACATCGCGCCGCTTCGCCGCGCGGCGCGCCATCGCCTCGGCGTCGACGCCCCATTGCGCGACGTTCCAGTCCTCATCGACATGGGCCGCAGCCCACACCTGGTCGAGGCTGCGCGCGCCATGCAGCAGCGCCAGCGCCAGCAGCGCCGAGCCGGTGACCGTGGTGACGACATGCAGCGCGGCGATCGCCCAGGGATCGCCGGGCAGCGCGGCGCGCGCGGCGGCGACCGCCGCATCGGGCTGGCGCACATGCATGATGCCTTCGGAGAGGATGAAGCGCGCGCCGAGCGTATCGGCCGCCCAGAACAGCACCGGGTCCCAATGCTCGGCCTCGCGCGCCACCAGTTCTTCCGGATGGCCGGCGCGATAGAACAGCAGATCCGACTGGAAGTATTTTGCGACATCCTCGGCCACCAGTCCGACGCGGCCGACCACGCCGGCGAGGACGCTGTTGGCGAGCCGCGTCAGCGGCATGCTCATCGGGTCGATCTCTTCGCCCTGCGCATTCCATTCGTCGGCAACAGCCTCGGCGAGGCCGCGATCCGGAATGACCAGCACATCGCGCGCGGGCGTGCGCACCGGCTTGCCGTCGAGCACGATGGCGAAGCCGCCCTCCGCCGGGGCCAGCGCGGCCTGCGTATAGAAGCGCTTGCGCTGCGGCCCGCGGGTCGATTGGCGCACCGCCTCCTGCGGATCGCGCGCCGCCGCCTCGGCAATCTCGTCGAACAGGTCGCGCATCGCAGCTCTCCGCTCTCCGCGTCTACTGGTTGGCACAGGCGCGCGAATAGGCTTCGCGCTCGCTGGAATTGAGCCCGGCGCCCGCCCCCTGATGCAGGCAATCGGTGATGCGCCTGCCGAAGGAGCGCCGCGGCGGCGGCACGGCTTTCGGCAGCGGCGCGGCGGCGGGATCATCGAACTTCGGCACCACCGGCACCTCGATCCGCGGCGGAGGTGGCGGCGGCGGCATCGCGATCGGCGGCGGAAGGCCGGGATTGATGATCTGCGCGGCGGCAGGCATCGCTGCCAGCGCCACCGCAACTCCAAGCATCCATGCCGCGATCCGTGTCATCGACATGAGGTCGTGATGGCGGATGCAAAGCGCAAGGCCTTACTCCTCCGGCGCCTGCTCGATCGGATCGTAGCGATCCGCCTCGAGGCCGAGCAGGTTCCACGATTGCAGCATGTGCGGCGGCAGCGGGGCGGTGACATCGATGACGCCGCCGCGCGGATGCGGGATGACGATGCGGCGCGCCAAAAGATGCAGCCGGTTCTGGATGCCGCCGGGAAGCTGCCAGTTCTCCTTGTTGAAATATTTCGGATCGCCGATGATGGCGTGATTGATATGCGCCATATGCGCGCGCAACTGGTGGGTGCGGCCGGTCACCGGCTTCAGCGACACCCAGGCGAGCTTCTGCGCCGAAGCTTCGACCACGGCATAATAGGTCACCGCGTGGCTCGCGCCCTCGTCGCCATGGGCGGCGACGCGCATGATGGACTCCTCCTCGTTCTCCTCCTTGGCGAGATAGGTGGAGATGCGGCCCTGCTTCGGCTTGGGCACGCCTGCGACCAGCGCCCAATAGATCTTGCGCGCCGAGCGGTGGCGGAAGGCGCCGGTCAGCGCCGTGGCGGCGAAGCGCGTCTTCGCCACCAGAAGGCAGCCCGCGGTCTCGCGATCGAGCCGGTGAACCAGCCGCGGCTTCTGGCCCTTGGCGTCGCGCATCGCTTCCAGCATCTGGTCGACGTGGCGCGTCATGCCGGAGCCGCCCTGCACCGCGAGCCCGGCGGGCTTGTTCAGCACCATGACGTCGGCATCCTCGAACAGCGTCATCGCCTTGAGCGCGTCGAGCGTCTTCTGCTGCGCCTCGGAGACATGCGCCGCGGCCCGCGGCGTATCGAGCTTCAGCGGCGGAATGCGCACGCTCTGCCCTTCCGCGAGGCGATCCTTGCTGTCGGCGCGGCGGCCGTCGACACGCAGCTCGCCTTTTCGCACGATGCGCTGGATATGCGAGAACGACAGGCCGGGGAAGCGCGCTTCGAGGAAGCGGTCGACCCGCATATTGGCTTCGTCGGCGGTGACGGTGACGGTCTGCACCCTGGTGGGAAGCGCGGTCTCCGGCTTCGCTCCCGCGTCACTTTGGGCCGCGCGCTCCTTGCTGCGCGCCTCGACGGATGAGGCCGCCGCCCTTCGAGGCTCGGCGTGAGGAACGCTTCGCGCCTCGGGGGGGCGGCGCAAATTGCGCTTGCCGCCGCGCTTGTCCTGCGGACGGCCGGACTTCTTCGCAAGCGGGCGTTTGACGTGGCGACTCATGACAGAACCTTCCGGTGCGCGGCGCGAAAGCGCGGCCGCAAGGAGACGGGATCGAGGATACGGCGGAGCGTCATTGACATTGCGCCTCCTTCCGCAGCCGCACCATGTCGCGCAGCACGCTTTGGGACGGCTGCTTCTCGAACGCCGTGGCGGAGGCCGCGCAGGCGCCCGCGCGGTCGCCGGTCTGCAGCCGCGCGAACGCGAGATAGCCGAAGGCATCGCCGAAGTCGGGCATGTCGATCACCGCCTGCTCCAGCACCGGCTGCGCCTCGCGATAGCGCTTCGCCATCAGCAGCATGCGGCCATAGTCGGTGTTCAGCATCTTCTGCGGGCTCGGCTGCTTCAGCGCGATCCTGAACAATTCGTCGGCAAAAGCGAGATCGTTGAAGCGGTTGACCGCCACCATGGCGAAGCCGTGATAGACGCCGCTGCGCTCGGGCATCAGCAGATAAGCCTGGTTGAAGCGCTTCGCCGCGGTCGCGGTCTTCGACGTGGTGATCGCCTTCCAGCCGCGGATCATCATGGCGTCGAAGGCCTGCTCACGCGAGCCCGCGGCATCGACCAGCTCTTTCACAAGTTCATCGTCCGCGGCACGCTGCGCCTCGGTTTTCTCGGTGAAGCCGAAGAAGGGCTGCTCGTCGGCCGGCGCGTCATAAGTGGTGCGCGTCACCTGCACGCCGGGCGCGACCTCGACCTGGTCGGCCGCGTTCAGCGCCGACCCCGCCGCCAGTGCCGCCAGCACCACAATGAGGCGCAGCGCGCCACGCTTGACGATCGTCACCCTGCTCACGCTCCCTATGGTAGGCACCGCGACGCTCATTCGTCGCGAGCTCTGTCCCGTCGCAGCTTGGCCCAGTAGTCCAGCCGCTTCCTGATCTCGCGCTCGAAGCCGCGGTCGGGCGGATTGTAGAAGGTCTGCCGCCCCAGCGCTTCCGGAAAGTAGTCCTGTCCGGAAAATCCTTCCGGCGTGTCGTGATCGTACTGATAGCCGCTGCCGTAGCCCTCGGCCTGCATCAGCTTGGTCGGCGCGTTGAGGATGTGCTTGGGCGGCAGCAGCGAGCCCGCTTCCTTTGCTACACGTTTGGCCGCGCCGAACGCCTTGTAGGCGGCGTTCGATTTCGGTGCGGTGGCGACATAGATCACCGCCTGCGCGATCGCCAGCTCGCCCTCCGGCGAGCCGAGAAAGTCATAGGCGTCCTTGGCGGCATTGGCGATCACCAGCGCCTGCGGATCGGCGAGGCCGATGTCCTCCACCGCCATGCGCACCACGCGCCGCGCCAGGAACAGCGGGTCCTCGCCGGCATCCAGCATGCGCGCGAGATAATACAGCGCGGCATCGGGATCGGAGCCGCGCACCGCCTTATGCAGCGCCGAGATCAGGTTGTAGTGGCCATCGGCGGACTTGTCGTAGATCGGCGCGCGGCGCTGCAGGATGTCCTGAAGCTGCGCGGCGTCGAACACCTCGCCGGCCCGGGCCGAGCGCCAGACTTCCTCGACCAGCGTCAGCGCGGCGCGGCCGTCACCGTCCGCCATCCGCGCCAGCACCGCGCGGGCCTCGGCATCGAGCGGCAGCGGCCTGCCCTCGGCGCGCTCGGCCTGCGCGAACAGCTGCTCGATCGCCGCCGAGTCGAGCGAATGGAACACCAGCACGCGCGCACGCGACAGCAGCGCGGCGTTGAGCTCGAACGACGGGTTCTCGGTGGTGGCCCCGACCAGCACCACGGTGCCGTCCTCCATCACCGGCAGGAAGGAATCCTGCTGGGCGCGGTTGAAGCGATGCACCTCGTCGACGAACAGCAGCGTGCCCTTGCCGGTCTCGCGCCGCGCGCGGGCGGCGTCGAACACCTTCTTGAGATCGGCGACGCCGGAGAACACCGCCGAGATCTGCTCGAAGTGCAGTTCGGTCGCGTCCGCCAGCAGCCGCGCCACCGTGGTCTTGCCGGTGCCGGGCGGGCCCCAGAAGATCAGCGAACCCAGCGTGCGTGTCTCCAGCATCCGCGTCAGCGCGCCGTCGGGGCCGAGGATGTGATCCTGCCCCACCACGTCGGCGAGCTGGCGCGGCCGCAGCCGCTCGGGCAGCGGACGCGGCGCATCCTGCTCCAGCCCCGCGGCGGAGAACAGGTTCGACGAGGACGTTGTGCGCTTTGCGTTCATGTCTACCGGCTTGGGCGTCGTCCCGAGGCGCGAGCCTTTGGCGAGCCTCGGAGGATGATGCTATCGTCCTGTCACCCTTCGATGCTCGGCTTCGCCCTCGCACCTCGGGGTGACGATGTTTTCTGGAAAGCGCCCTACCCCCCGAGCGTGACCTGAATCTGCTGGCCGCCGCGCATCACGGTGATGCGCCACAGCCGGGTGCGCTCGGCGGCGGCCCGCCGCAATTCCGAGGTGTCGGTGATCTTGACGCCGTTCACCGCAAGGATGACGTCGCCTTTCTGGAAGCCGACATTGGCCGCGGTGCCGCCGTCCGCCAGGTCGGTGATGACGACGCCGTCGCTGTTGTCGAGCCGCAGCTCGTCGGCCAGCGCCGGCGAGATGTTGGCGACGCGCGCGCCCTGGAACGGCGAGCGGCTGGTGATGACGATCTCGTTGCGGTTGGTGTCGGGCGCCTCCTCCAGCGGCACCGACAGCTTCACCAGCTTGCCGCCGCGCTGCACCTCGATCTGCGCCGTGCCGCCGATCGGCCGCGTCGCGAAACGGTAGCCGAAGGCATTGGGATCCTCGACGGTCTGGCCCTCGACCGACACGATCAGGTCGGACAGCTTCAGTCCGGCGCGGGCCGCCGGGCTGCCCGGCACCACATTGACCACCAGCGCGCCGAGCGGCCGCGCCAGCCCGAGCGACTCGGCGATCTCCGGCGTCACCGTCTGCAGCCGCGCGCCGAGCCAGGGGCGCTTCACCGCGGTGCCGCCGCGCTCGGCGGAGGCCACCACCACCCGCACCATGTTGGCGGGGATGGCGAAGCCGATGCCCTGCGATCCGCCCGAGCGCGAGAAGATCGCGGTGTTGATGCCGACCAGCTTGCCGTTCATGTCCACCAGCGCGCCGCCGGAATTGCCGGGATTGATCGCCGCATCGGTCTGGATGAAGAACTGATAGTCGGTGATGCCGACCTGGGTGCGCGCCAGCGCCGAGACGATGCCGTGGGTCACGGTCTGGCCGACGCCGAACGGATTGCCCACCGCCATCACCACGTCGCCGACCTGCAGGCTGTCGGAATCGGCGAAGTCCAGCGTCGCGAATTTCTCCTTGGCGTCCTTGATCCGCAGCACCGCGAGGTCGCTGCGGGTGTCCTTCAGCACGATCTCGGCCTCGAACTCGCGCTTGTCCGCAAGCGAGACCTTGACCTGATCGGCGCCCTCGATGACGTGATTGTTGGTGACCACGAGGCCGGACGGATCGACCATCACGCCGGAGCCGAGCGAGCGCTGCATCTGCTCCGGCTGCCCGGGCACGCCGAAGAAGCGGCGGAAGATCGGATCGTCGAGCAGCGGGTTGCGGTTCTGGATCACCTTGGCGGCATAGACATTGACCACCGCCGGCGTCACTCGCTGCACCACCGGCGCGTAGGACAGCCGCACCTCGGCCGGCGAGGCCGGAACACGCCGCTCCTGGGCGTGGGCGGGCGTGAGCACGGTCAGCGCCAATAGCGGCAGCGCGAGAACACGGAGAGGCGTCATGAGCAAATTCCCGAATTGGTGGCCGTGATATAGGCGGTGCGGTCCTTCAAGAGAAGCAAAAGCAGGCATTTTCAGGCCTGCCGTCAGGCGGCGCGGGCGCCCGCGGCCCTTTGGCGGGCGCGATGGTCCTCGCCCCAAGCCTTCAGCGCATCGATCACCGGCTTCAGCCGCTTGCCGGTCTCCGACAGGCTGTATTCGACCCGCGGCGGAACCTCGGCATAGACCTTGCGCGCCACCAGATCGTCCGCCTCCAGCGCCCGCAGCTGCTTGGTCAGCATGCGCTGGGTGATTCCCGGCATCCGCCGCCGCAGGTCGCCGAAGCGCAGCGTGCCGTCCTGCAGGTGATAGAGGATCACGCCCTTCCACTTGCCGTCGATCAGGCCCAGCGTGACCTCGACCGGGCAGCCCGGCCCGCAATCAAAATTTCGGCGTTTCATGGTGAAAGTCCAATAGTATCCGGATGGTTCCTATCTACCATTTCCGACCGTACTTGCAATTGCAGCCTTCATGCGAACATTGAGCAGCGGTGGCGCCCCGCCATCGCTGCAGAGGAATCCGTGATGAAGGCCGTTGGCTATACGCAATCGCTCCCGATCGACGCCGCCGAGGCGCTGGTCGATTTCGAAACCGCAACGCCGCAGCCCGGGCCGCGCGACATCCGCGTCGCGGTCAAGGCGGTGTCGGTCAATCCGGTCGACACCAAGGTGCGCAAGCGCGCCGCGCCGCCGGCCGGCACGCACAAGATTCTCGGCTATGACGCCGCCGGCGTTGTGGACGCCATCGGCAGCGAGGTGACGCTGTTCAAGCCCGGCGACGAGGTGTTCTATGCTGGCTCGATCCAGCGCCAGGGCACCAATGCCGAATACCATCTGGTCGACGAGCGCATCGTCGGCCGCAAGCCGAGCACGCTGACTTTCGCGCAGGCCGCCGCGCTGCCGCTGACTTCGATCACCGCGTGGGAGCTGTTGTTCGACCGCCTCGGCGTGGCGCCGGGCAAGAGCCTCGATCCGCGCACGCTGCTGATCATCGGCGGTGCCGGCGGCGTCGGCTCGATCCTGATCCAGCTCGCCCGCCGGCTGACCGGCCTCGCCGTGGTCGCCACCGCGTCGCGGCCGCAGACGCAGCAATGGTGCCTCGATCTCGGCGCTCACGCCGTGATCGATCACGCGCGGCCGCTGGCCGCGCAGATCGAGGCGCTGGCAGTGCCGCCGGTTGCGCTCGTCGCCAGCCTGACCATGACCGACCTCCACTATCGCGATCTGGCCGCGATCATCGCGCCGCAAGGCCGCTTCGGCCTGATCGACGATCCACCGGAATTCGACGTCAGCGTCTTCAAGGGTAAAGCGGTGTCGGTGCATTGGGAATCGATGTTCACGCGCAGTTCGTTCGAGACGCCGGACATGATCGCGCAGCATCATCTGCTCGACGACGTCGCCGACCTCGTCGACAAGGGCGTGCTGCGCACCACCTTCAACCAGAATTTCGGCGTCATCAACGCCGCCAATCTGAAGCGCGCGCATGCGCAGATCGAATCGGCGACCTCGCGCGGAAAGATCGTGCTCGAAGGCTGGTGACAGCGGCGCTTGATGCGCTTGCGCGCGTCACTATCCACAACAAGCGGCGCGTCGTGACGCGCCGTTTTGTTTTCGGCAACGGCAAGCGCGACATTCGAGCCACACTGCGACATGCAACGTGCGAAGTGCGACGTGGCGACGCACCATGCACGCACACATGTCACAGAACTGTTATCGAAAATTTTTAGCGTGCCCGCGGGTTCGAAAGAGCTCGCTGGGTGGCGATCTGAGTCTGCTGTGTTGGCGGACGACTGAAAACAACATCGGCCCAAAAACAACAATCAATGTCAGCCTGCGGCAGCGCTGCCGCGGGGCCTGGCACTTTTGTCTCGACAACAGGGGATCTTCATGTCGAAGAAATCGAAGCTGATCTGGACGGCCGTTGGTCTCACCGGCGCGCTCGGAGCGACGCAAGCACGGGCGGACACCGCGACGACACAGCAGGTGGAAAACCTGCAGAAGCAAATCCGCGCGCTGGAGCAGAAGCTCGAGAAGGTGCAGCAAAAGACCTTCCTCAACGCCAGCGCCGCCTATATGCCGACCAAGGCGAAGTTCGCGCCGCCGGACGTGCTCGTCAGCATGAAGGGCAACCGTCCCTCGATCTGCACCGCCGACGGCTTCAACTGCGTCGCCCTCACCGGCCGTCTGCACCTTGACGTCGGCGGCTATTCCTATCGGCCCAACACCGCGGCCACCACGCCGCAGGATCTGCAGAGCGGCGTCAACGCGCGGCGCGCCCGCATCGGCATCACCGGCGTGTTCGCCCGCGACTGGGAATATGCGTTGATCGTCGACGGCGGCGGCTCGCAGGACGGCCCCGTGATGCTGAACAACGCCTACCTCTCCTACAAGGGCTTCAAGAACGTGCGGATCGAGGGCGGCTACATGGACGTGCCCTATACCCTCGACGAGGCCACCAGCTCCAACAACATCACCTTCATGGAGCGCGCCTCCTCGCAGGTGCTCGCCACCGACCTCGGCGCCGGCGACAACCGTGCCGCCGTCGGTGTCCGCGCCTTCGACAACTGGTGGTGGGCCGGCGCCTACCTGACCGGCCCGACCGCGGGCTACGATCATTCGCTGCGCTCGCCCTATGCCGCCACCGGCCGCCTGGTCTTCGCGCCCTACAACACCGATGTCGGCACCTTCCTTGTCGGCGGTGACGTGCTGTATCTCGCCGACACCGGCGGCGCGCCCGGCGTCAACGAGTTGCGCCTGCGCGAGCGCATCGAGGTGCGCATCGACCCGACCCGCGTGCTCGACACCGGCGCCCTCGCCAATGTCAGCAGCGCGCTGGTGCTGAGCGGCGAAGCCGCCGCCACCTTCGGCAGCTTCCATGCCCAGGGCGAATACTTCGACTACTCGATCTCGCGCTTCGCCGCACCGGACCTGCACTTCAAGGGCGGTTACGTCCAGGCCGGCTACATCCTCACCGGCGAGAAGCGCAAGTACAGCACCTCGTCCGGATCGTTCGGCGGCGTCAATCCCAAGGACCCGTTCTTCCTGGACGTGGCCGGCGGCATCGGCGCCTGGGAAATCGCCGCGCGCTACAGCTACGTCGATCTCAACGATCAGCTGGTGTTCGGCGGCAAGCAGGAGAACGTCACCGTCGGCCTCAACTGGTATCTCAACGAGAACATGCGCATGATGTTCAACTGGATCCACGGCACGGTGCAGAAGACCAACCTCGCCGGCGTGGACCGCGGCGCCAAGTACGACGCCTTCGCGATGCGCACCCAGTTCGCCTTCTGACGACGTGATACGAGGGATGCGGCCGGATCGGCCGCGTCCCTCGCCGCTATCCGACCTTCAAGCCGCACGCCGCGTCCGGATGCCCCCGGGCGCGGCCGCTGCTTCAGCGGCCCTCGACGGTGCCTTGCGCGCGCTCAGAAGAGTTGCGCCAGCCGGTCGTGAAAGGCTTCGTCGGTGCGGTTCAGCCGCAGCGGCGTGATCGAGATCTGGTTGGCCTCGAGCGCCGCGAGGTCGGTGCCGGGATCGGGAGTCTGCACCGCCGATTGCTTCGCGAAGCCGATCCAGAAATACGGGTTGCTGCGGCCGTCGAACCGTTCCTCGACGCGCAGGAAGCCGAGATTGCGCTTGCCCTGCCGCGTCACCACCACGCCCTTCACTTCGCCGACCGTGCAGGCGGGGAAATTGACGTTGATGACGGTGTCCTTCGGCACGCCCGCTTCCATCACCTGGCGGATGATGCGCGGGCCGTATTCGAGGCCCACCTCCCAGGTCGGCTTGGAGCGGGTGGCGAAGGAGAATTCCTGCGACAGCGCGAAAGAAGGCAGGCCGAGGATGGTGCCCTCCAGCGCGCCGGCGATGGTGCCGGAATAGACCACGTCCTCGGCGACGTTGCGGCCCTTGTTGACGCCGGACAGCACCAGGTCCGGCTGCTTGTCCTTCAGGATGTGGCGCGCGCCCATGATGACGCAGTCGGTCGGCGTGCCGCGCACCGCGAAGCGGCGCTCGCCCACCTCGCGCAGCCGCAGCGGATCGTTCAACGACAGCGAATGCGAGACGCCGGACTGGTCGAGCTCCGGCGCGACCACCCAGACGTCATCCGACAGCGCCTTGGCGATCTGCTCGACGATCTGCAGGCCCGGCGCGTGAATGCCGTCGTCGTTGGTGCAAAGAATCCGCATGTTAGCCGCCTCGCTCGATCACTTTCAGTCCACCCATATAGGGCTGCAGCACGTCGGGCACGGCGATCGAGCCGTCCTCCTGCTGATAATTCTCGATCACCGCGATCAGCGCGCGGCCGACCGCGGTGCCGGAGCCGTTCAGGGTATGGACGAAGCGCGGCCTGCCGTCGGCGCCGCGATAGCGTGCCTCCATGCGCCGCGCCTGGAAGTCGCCGCACACCGAGCAGGACGAGATCTCGCGATAGGCGCCGCCTTCCCCCTGCCCCGGCATCCAGACCTCGATGTCGTAGGTCTTCTGCGCGGCAAAGCCCATGTCGCCCGTGCACAGCGTCACCACGCGATAATGCAGGCCGAGCCGGCGCAGCACCTCCTCGGCGCAGGCCAGCATGCGCTCGTGCTCCGCCTTCGATTGATCGGGCGCGGTGATCGAGACCAGCTCGACCTTGGTGAACTGGTGCTGGCGGATCATGCCGCGGGTGTCACGGCCCGCCGCACCTGCCTCGGCGCGAAAGCACGGCGTCAGCGCGGCCAGCCGCAGCGGCAGTTCCTTTTCATCGACGATGGACTCGCGCACCAGGTTGGTCAGTGGCACTTCGGCGGTGGGGATGAGCCAGTAGCCCCTGCTGTCCTCCGACAGCGCACCGGCGGCGAACTGGTCCTCGCGAAACTTCGGCAACTGCGCGGTGCCGAACATGGCGTCGTCCTTCACCAAGAGCGGCGGGTTCACTTCGGTGTAGCCGTGCTCGCCGGTATGGACGTCGAGGAAGAACTGGCCGATGGCGCGCTCGAGCCGCGCCAGCTTGTTCTTCAGCACGACGAAGCGCGCGCCGGAGAGCTTCGCCGCGGCGTTGAAGTCCATCTGGCCGAGCGCTTCGCCGATCTCGTAATGCGGTCTGGGCGTGAAGGCGTAGCTGCGCTTCTCGCCATAGCGGTGATGCTCGACATTGTCGTGTTCGCCGGCGCCGGTCGGAACCTCGTCCAGCGGCAGGTTGGGAATCTCCGCCAGCGCCTTGTGCAATTCGGCATCGGCGGCCTTGGCCTCGTCTTCGAGCTTCGGCATCGCGGTCTTCAGCTCCGCGACCTCGGCCATCAGCGCGCCGGCGCGAGCCTCGTCCTTCGCCTTCTTGGCGTCGCCGATGTCTTTCGATGCCGCGTTGCGCCGCGCCTGCGCCTGCTCGAAGGCGTGGATCGCGGCGCGCCGCTTCTCGTCGATCGCAAGCAGCTTCGCCGAGAGGCCCTCGAGCCCGCGCCGCTTGAGGGCCGCATCGAACGCCTGCGGATTGTCGCGGATCGCTTTGATGTCGTGCATTGCCGATTACCCTGCATCATGGCCGGACCAAAGCGCGGAGCGCGTCTTCACCCGAACGTCCGGCCATCCACGTCCCGCCGTCTTAGATCAAGTCGCGGAGGCCCGGGTCAAGCCCGGCCATGACGAATCATTGGCGATTATCGCGATGATAGAGGAAACGGGCGTTCTGCGAGCCTTGCAGGCGTCATCCCGAGGTGCGAGCCAACGGGTCCGGCTCCGCCGGCCCGATGCCAAGCTCCGCGGGCCCCGAAGGATCGCTGCGGCCCTTGCTGCGCAAGGACGCCTCGGGGTGACGGCCTCCGATTCAATCTTGCTTTATCCCGCTCCGGGAGCCGGACTCTTCGCCGGACTACTCCGCCGGGTTGCTCTCGGCGGGCGGCGCCGGGGTGGTCGCCGAGGCCGAGGCGCCGCTCCGGGCGGCTTTCTTCTCGACCATGCTCACGGCGATGATCGAGCCCTCGTAGAGCAGCAGCAGCGGCACCGCGAGCGAGGCCTGGCTGATGACGTCCGGCGGCGTCAGCACCGCGGCGATGACGAAAGCGATGACGATGAAGTAGCGCCGCTTCTCGCGCAGCTGCTGCGCGGTGAGGATGCCGATGCGGCCGAGCAGCGTCAGGATCACCGGAAGCTGGAACGCGATGCCGAAGGCGAAGATCAGCGACATCATCAGCGACAGATATTCGCCGACCTTGGGCAGCAGCGCGATCTGCGCGGTCTCGACGCCGGGCGCCTGCTGCATTCCCAGCGAGAAGCGGATCAGCATCGGCAGCACGACGAAATAGACCACCAGCGCGCCGAGCACGAAGAAGAACGGGGTCGCGATCAGATAGGGCAGAAAGGCGTTGCGCTCATGCCGGTAGAGCCCGGGCGCGACGAATTTGTAGACCTGCGCGGCGACGATCGGGAACGAGATGAAGCCCGCGCCGAACATCGCCAGCTTGAGCTGGGTGACGAAATATTCGAGCAGCGCGGTGTAGATGAATTTCGAATTCTCCGGCCCCGCCACCCAGACGAACGGCCACACCAGCACGTTGTAGATCTGCTTGGCGAAGGCGAAGCACAGGATGAAGGCGACACCGAACGCCAGCAGCGCCTTGATCAGCCGCGCCCGCAGCTCGATCAAATGCTCCATCAACGGCGCCTTGGTGGCCTCGATGTCTTCGGCGGTCATGACGCTTTGACGTCCCTGTGCAGGTCGTGCGCGGCGGGAGGCGCGTCGTGCCCGGCATCCGCGGCGGGTGCGGCCTGCGCCGCCTCGCGGGTGATCGCCAGCGGCTCGGCTGCCGCGCCGTGCGTCTGCGCCTCGGGCAAGGCCGTGGCGGCCGGTTTCGGGCCGGCCTGATCGCTCTCGGTGGCCGACGGCAGATCGACCTCCGACGGCCCGGGCGACGCTTCAGCCGTGCCGGCATCGGCCGCGGGCGCCGATGACGGCGTCGGAGGCGTGGCCGGCTTGTCGATATCGTCGATCTTCAGCGACTCGCTGACGTCCTGGCCCAGCGAGGTCAACAGATTGTTCTTCGAGAAGCTCGAGGCGGTGTCCTTGATCTCGTCGAACGACTTCTTCAGGTCCGCCATCTCGGCTTCGCGCATGGCCTCGTTGAACTGGCCCTGGAACTCGGCGGCCATGCGGCGCACCTTGCCCATCCATTGCCCGACTGTGCGCAGGACTCCCGGCAGCTCCTTCGGGCCGATGGCGATCAGCGCGACGACGCCGATGACGACCAGTTCACTCCACCCGATGTCAAACATCCGAAATTCCGCTTACGCGAGGCGACCATCGCCGGCGGCCGTGCCGATTCCACCCTGCCGCAAGCCGGCACGCAACGGCCACCGGTTGTCGCAGGATGCAGCCGGAGCTGACGGTCAGCCGACCTTGCTCCCGGCATCCGATCGCGCCGCCGTCGGCGGCGCATTGTGATCGATGGTCTTGACCGGCTCGGGCTTCTCGGCCGGCTTGTCGTCGTCCTGCATGCCCTTCTTGAAGGCCTTGATGCCCTGGGCCACGTCGCCCATCAGATCAGAAATCTTGCCGCGCCCAAAGAGCAGCAGGACAACCGCGATCACGACGATCCAGTGCCAAATGCTGAGTGAACCCATCCTGCATCCTCCAACCGCACGGCCAACTGCCGGCTACGCCCGTTCCCAGAAACTAGGCTGCGAGGGCGGCAAAAACAAGAACTTAAGCCGCGTCAAACGGCGGATTGCGATCACCAATCACGGATCATCGGGGCCGCGGCAGAAACGCCGGGAGGAACCGGACCGCCCGTCGGAACAAAAGCATGGCTTGCGGCCGTTCCGCCCCTGCGCCCGCGCGCAGGCGGGCGAAACCGCCGGCGGCTCAGTCTTCCGCCGACGATTCCGATTTTGCCTCCGGCTCAGCGTCCTGCTCCGGCGCGGCATCCTCCGGCTCGACGGCCGGCGCGAGGCCGAAATCCAGCTCGGCGTCCTCCAGCGGGTCCTCGTCCTCGCGCAGCGCCGGGTCATCCGACGGCACCGGCACGCTGAAGCCGGACGGCAGGCGGGAATCGAGAAGCCCGGTCCCCTTCAGCTCCTCCAGCCCCGGCAGATCGCTCAGCGCCTCGAGGCTGAATTGCGACAGGAAGGCCTCGGTGGTGCCGAAGGTGAGCGGCCGGCCCGGCGTCTTGCGGCGGCCGCGCGGACGAATCCAGCCGGTCTCCAGCAGCACGTCCAGCGTGCCCTTCGACGTCACGACGCCGCGGATTTCCTCGATCTCGGCGCGCGTCACCGGCTGGTGATAGGCAATGATCGCCAGCACCTCGATCGCCGCGCGCGACAGCTTGCGCGTTTCGGTGCTTTCCCGCGTCATCAGCCAGGCGAGATCGCCGGCGGTCCGGAACGTCCACTTGTTGGCGACGCGCACCAGATTGACGCCGCGCATCGCATAATCGGCCTGCAGTTGCGCCAGCGCCGCCTTGATGTCGACGCCCTCCGGCATGCGCTTGGCGAGCGCCGCCTGATCGAGCGGCTCGGCGGAGGCGAACAGCAGGGCTTCGAGGAGACGCAATTCTTCGGGCCGCGCCTCAGGCTGCGCAGTGGAATGCTCGACGCCCTCTTCGATCTCGAGAGGCTGGACGCGCATTTCGGCCAGACTTGCCATAGCGGGGTCTCCTTCTTCCACTTACTGCACCGGATCGTCCGACGCAGCCGCATCGTCGGGCGCCGCGACCGGCACCCGCTTGCGAAAATAGAGCGGCGCGAACGCCGTCGTCTGGTTCACTTCCATCGCGCCTTCGCGCACCAGCTCGAGCGCCGCCGCGAAGCTGGAGGCGAACACCGTGGCGCGCTGCGAGGGATCGACGACATAGGCCATCAGGTATTCATCGAGGCAGCTCCACTCCTCGGTGATCCCGACGAGGCGCTCCAGCGATGCGCGCGCTTCGGACAGCGACCACACCGTGCGCCGGGCGAGGTGCACCGTCGCCAGGACGCGCTGCTGCCGCTGCGCGGCATAGGCGCTGAGCAGATCGAACAGCGTGGCGGTGAACTTCGGATGCTTGATTTCGGCAATCGCTTCCGGCCGGCCGCGGGCAAAGATGTCACGCTGCAATTGCGGCCGGGCCATCAGCTGGTTGGCCGCCTCGCGGATGGCCTCCAACCGGCGCAGCCGGTTGGCGAGCGCGGTCGCCATCTCCTCGGCGCTCGGGCCTTCCTCCTGCGTGGTCTGCTCCGGCAGCAGCAGGCGGGATTTGAGGAAGGCGAGCCATGCCGCCATCACCAGATAGTCAGCCGCGAGTTCGAGGCGGATCTTCCGCGCCGCTTCGATGAAGGTGAGATACTGGTCGGCCAGCGCCAGGATCGAAATCTTGGCAAGGTCGACCTTCTGCTGCCGCGCCAACGTGAGCAGCAGGTCGAGCGGCCCTTCATAGCCGCCGACATCGACGATCAACGACGATTCGTCCTCCACGGGCTGCACCACGGCGGGCCGCCCGGTCTCGAAAGACAGAATTTCAGCGGTCATGCATTGCTCTCCTCGGCCCGGCGCACCAGCGCTGCGAGTTCGGCACGTGCAGCCTCGCGGTCGAAGCCCCGATCCGGCGCCTGCCGTGCCGCCAGAGCCGCCGCCGCGCGCGCCTCAGCCGCACCGGACAGCATCGGGGTCCCGGCGGCCACGGCGATCATTTCGTCCAGCCTGCCGTTGCAATGCAGGACGATGTCGCACCCGGCGGCGACGATCGCCGCCGTCCGGTCCGCGATGGTGCCGGCCAGCGCATTCATCGATACGTCATCGCTCATCAACAGACCCTGGAACCCGATCCCCTCGCGAATCACGCGTTTGATCATTGTCGCAGAAGTCGTCGCAGGTTGGGCAGCGTCGATATCGCTGAACACAACATGTGCGGTCATCGCCATCGGCAGGTCCGCCAGCGGCCGGAACGCCGCGAAATCGGTCCGTTCGAGTTCCGCCAAGGGCGTCGCCACCACCGGTAAGCTGATATGGGTATCGGCGGTGGCACGTCCATGGCCAGGAATATGTTTGAGCACCGGCAGCACGCCGCCGCGCTTGAGCCCTGCGGTGACCGCCCGGGCGATCGCGGCGACCTTTCCGGGTTCCGTGCCATAGGCCCTGTTGCCGATCACTGCGTCGGCGCCGGGAACCGGCACGTCCGCCAGCGGCAGGCAGTCCACCGTGATGCCGAGGTCGGTGAGATCGAAGGCGATCAGCGCGGCGCAAAGCTCCGCGGCCCGCAGGCCCAGTTGCGGCGCGATATCGTAAAGCGTGCCGAACACGGCGCCCGGCGGGTAAGCCGGCCAGTGCGGCGGGCCGAGCCGCTGCACCCGCCCGCCCTCCTGATCGATCAGGACCGGAGCATCCGCCTCGCCGATGCAGTCACGCAGGCTTGCCACCAGGTCGCGGACTTGGCCGGGGTTGTCCACATTCCGCTTGAAGAGGATGAAGCCCCAGGGCCGCTGCTCGCGCAGAAAGGCGCGCTCGTCGGCGGTCAGCGTCGGTCCGGAAATTCCGGTAATGAAGGCGCGCGAGTTCATCCTTGGGCGATTAGCCCGCGCGCCCCCACAGGGTCAAGAAAGCGGCCGTTAATTCCTTTGGACGACGCACTGGCCGCCGGCCGCCTTCAGATTGGTGCAGAACTGCACGGCCTGGTCCGCCGCGGCGAACGGCCCGATCATCGCCCGGTAATAGACCCCCTTCGAGCCGAGATCGGCGCGCTTGATCACCGGCGCCCGCGAGCCGATGGCGCTCGGGAACTTCTGCTGCAGCACCCGGAACGAGGCCCGTGCATCCGCCTCGCTGCGCTGCGAGGACACCTGGACCAGGTAGCCACCGGCGGTGGCCTCCGGCGGCGTCTGCGTCGGGTTGTTGGAGGCCACGCGGGGCTGCGGCGCGGGGGCACTCGGGGCCGGCGCGGCCGGAGCCGCCGCACGGGTGGTCGGCGGCGGTGCCGGAGTGGGCGCGGCCTCGGCTGCGCCCGGCCCGCCCTCATCCGAACGAACCGCCAAGGTCCTGATCTTGCGCGGCTCCGTCCCCGCCACGGCGGCGCTGCCGGCATTGGGCGCGAACCTGTCGCCCGGCGCGACGCTGGCGGTGGACGGCGGATTGGTGTTCTGGTTCAGCGGCGGGAAGACCACGCGGGGACCGGACTGGGCGACGCTGTTGACGTCGACCGGCTGCTCCTCGCGGGAGACGAGCTGCTCGGCGCCATTGCCCGCCGCCAGCCGATCCTGGATCTGCTTGCTGTTGTCGGCGGAAGCGCTCGGCGGCACCACCTTGTTGGGGCCGGCATCGGCCTTGATGATCGGAGGCTCCCCGCTCCGCGGCGAACCGACGAAGGTGCGGTAGGCAAAGGCCGCCCCGGTGCCGACCACGGCCAGCGCCAGCACGGCCACCACCGTGGTCAGGCCGCCGCGGCGGCGCTTGCGATCGTCCGCACCCTCATCGTAGTCGTCCTCATCGGCATAATCCTCGTAATAGGCCTGATCCTGATAGGCCTCGTCATAGCCGGGCGCGGCCTGCATCCCGGACTCGGCGGGACCGTACAGCGCGTCGTCGTACTGGCCGTTCGGGTCCGGATCATGGGCGACCCGCGGCGAGGTGTGATAGGTCGGGTCCGGCAGGTGATGCGCGGCCGCATAGCGCCGCAGCGGGTGAAGACCGCTGGGTTGGCCCTGCTCCGGGGCGGCCTGCGCATTCGCGCGGCCGGTGGCCCATGGCGGAGGCCCATCCATGCCGTCGCCCTCGACTCCGGGCTGCAGCTCCGGCGCCTGGACCGAGGGGCGGCCACGATCATGGATCGAACCATAGCTGCCCTCGCGCCCGAACTCGGCGCGGGGGTCGGTCTGCCCGATCAGCCGGGCCAGTTCAGCCAACGGATCGCTCTCGTTGGAGGAATATTGACGGTCGCGGTCCAAGGCGTCGGCCGCTCCGTAGGATCGCTCGTGATATCGATCAGCCATTGTGATGTTGCATCCCCTTCGGGAAAGCGCCGACCCGTTGTTCTAACGAAACAGCAGCTACCGGATGCCGGCACCACACCCCATGCAACCGGCGATCCCCATTACCTTATCGCATCTCGACCGGGGCATCGACGCCAAGAACGGCAAGGCCGGATGCGAGAACCGAAACGACCGCCTGAACCAGTGCCAGACGCGACAAGGTAATTTCTGCATCATTATTCATAATGAAGCGTAAATGAGGCGCATCACGGCCCTTGGTCCAGAGCGCGTGAAATTCGCTGGCAAGATCATAGAGATAGAAAGCGACCCGATGGGGCTCGTGGGCCTGGGCGGCCGCTTCCAGGGTGCGCGGGTAAAGAGCGAGGCGACGAATTAAATCAAGTTCGACGGGATCGCTCAGCCGGGACAGGTCCGCCCGCCCCAGCGCAGCCCGCCGCGCCGCGTCGTCCCCGGGCAGATCGGGCACCACCTCGCGCGCGTTGCGGAAGACCGAATGGCCCCGCGCGTGGCCGTACTGCACGTAGAACACCGGATTGTCCTTGGACTGCTCGATCACCTTGGCGAGATCGAAGTCGAGCACCGCGTCGTTCTTCCGGAACAGCATCATGAAGCGGACGGCGTCGCTGCCGACCTCGTCCACCACCTCGCGCAACGTGACGAAGTCGCCGGCGCGCTTCGACATCTTCACCGGCTCCCCGCCCCGCAGCAGCTTGACGAGCTGCACGATCTTGACATCGAGTTCGGCCTCGCCGCCGGTCACCGCCTTGATCGCCGCCTGCATCCGCTTGACGTAGCCGCCATGATCGGCGCCCCAGACATCGACGAGATCGCGGAAGCCGCGGTCGTACTTGGTCTTGTGATAGGCGATGTCGGAGGCGAAATAGGTGTAGCTGCCATCGGACTTCAGCAGCGGGCGGTCAACGTCGTCGCCATAGGCGGTGGCGCGGAACAGCGTCTGCTCGCGGTCCTCCCAATCCTCCACCGGCGCGCCCTTCGGCGGCGGCAGGCGGCCCTCGTAGACATCGCCCTTGTCGCGCAGGAAGGCGATCGTCGCGGCGACGCGGTCGCTGCCGCCCTCGATCAGCGAGCGCTCCGAGAAAAACACCTCGTGCCTGATGTTGAGCGCGGCCAGATCGCCGCGGATCGTCTCCATCATCATGGCGATGGACGTGGCACGCACGATCGGCAGCCATTCGGCTTCCGGCTGCTTCAGCAGTGCATCGCCGTGCGTCTTCGCCAGCGCCTCGCCGACCGGCTTCAGATAGTCGCCGGGATAAAGCCCTTCCGGAATCTCGCCGATCGCCTCGCCGAGCGCCTCGCGGTAGCGCAGGAAAGCCGAGCGCGCCAGCACATCGACCTGGGCGCCGGCGTCGTTGATGTAATATTCGCGGGTGACATCGTAGCCGGCGAAGTCCAGCAGACTGGCCAGCGCATCGCCGAACACCGCGCCGCGACAGTGGCCGACATGCATCGGCCCGGTCGGATTGGCGGAGACATATTCGACATTCACCTTCCGGCCCTGCCCGACGGCGCTGCGGCCATAGCGCTCGCCCTGCTCCAGGATGCCGCGCAGCGCATCGGTCCAGACCGAGGTCTTGAGGGTCAGGTTGATGAAGCCGGGACCGGCGACATCGACCGACGCCACCAGCGGATCGGCGCGAAGCCCCTCCGCGATCCGCTCCGCCAGATCCCTTGGCTTGGTCCGGGCTTCCTTGGCCAGCACCATCGCGGCATTGGTCGCCATGTCGCCATGCGAGGCATCGCGCGGCGGCTCGACCACCACCCGCGACAGATCGATGCCGGCCGGCAGCGCCCCGTCGGCCGCCAGCTTGCGGCAGACCTCCTGCACCCGAGCCAGCAGGAGAGCAAAGGGGTGCGGTCGGGTGGTGGGATCGGCCATGAACGTCGCTCGGGTTGATGGAAATTCGGCAGGAAGTCGCGCCACGGCACGCCGCGGCGGACCCTGGCGCCGCCTAACGCAAATCCGGGGTCGAGTCAAAAAGCCGCTGATGCTCCGTCAGCGCGTAGCGGTCGGTCATGCCGGCGATGTAATTGCAGACCCGCCGGGCGAACGCGGCCGGCGGCTCGCCGTCCGCGGGCGGCAGCCATTCCGCCGGCAGTTCCTCGGGCTGACGCAGGTAGCAGGCGAACAGGTCGCCCACCACCGCTTCGGCGTCGTTCATGATCCGCATGACCCGGGGATGGCGGTACATCCGCTCCCACAGGAAACGCTTGATCGCCGTCTCGGCCGCCGCCACCTCCGGCGTGAACGCCACCAGCGCCCGGTCCGAGCGGCGGACCGCGTCGACCGAGGCCGGCTTCGCCGCCGCCAGCCGGCCGGCGGTCTCGTTCATCACCGCCTGGATCAGGACAGAGATCAGCTCCCGGATCAGTTCCGCCGCGCGCAGCGGTTCCGCAAGGGCCGGATAACGGCGGTCGATCGCCGCGATCAGACCGCCCAGCAGCGGCACATCCGCGAGGTCCTCGATGGAGAACAGCTCCGCCCGCAGGCCATCGTCGATGTCATGGGCGTCATAGGCGATGTCGTCCGCCACCGCCGCGACCTGCGCCTCCAGCGAGGCGAAGCTCCACAGTTCCAGATCGTAGACGCGATTGAACGCCTCGATCCCGACCGGCAGCGGGACGGCCTTCGCCAACGGGCCGCCGTCCGCCCGCGGCAGCAGCGGCCCGTTGTGCTTGACGATGCCCTCCAGCGTCTCCCAGGTCAGGTTGAGGCCGTCGAAGGTCGGATAGCGATGCTCGAGCGAGGTCACCACCCGCAGCGTCTGCGCGTTGTGATCGAAGCCGCCGAACGCCTTCAGGCAGCGGTCGAGCGCGCGCTCGCCGGAATGGCCGAACGGCGGATGGCCGAGATCATGGGCCAGCGCCAGCGCCTCGGTGAGATCCTCGTCCAGCCCCAACCGCCGCGCCAGCGCGCGGGCGATCTGCGCCACCTCCAGCGAGTGGGTCAACCGGGTGCGGTAATGATCGCCCTCGTGAAAGACGAAGACCTGGGTCTTGTATTTCAGCCGCCGGAACGCGGTGGAATGAATGACGCGGTCACAATCGCGGCGAAAGGCGCTGCGGGTCTCGCTCGGCGGCTCATCGAACTGCCTCCCCCGGCTGCGGGCGGGGTCGCAGGCATAAGCCCCACGAGGGGCAGCCATTCCAACCGACACGGTTCACACGGTCCTTATAATCATTTGATTCAGCTGGGTAGCGTACTTAACTATGGTTTGCGCTATATACAAATCAGCGGCCGATGGCCGCCTCTGGAGCGAGAGAAGCATGACCGATATCAGCGTCACCATCAGCGAGCGGGCGGCTCGCCGTATCGGTGAGATCCTGAAGAAGGAAGGCGATGGCGCGATGCTGCGCATCAGCGTCGAAGGCGGCGGCTGCTCCGGTTTCCAATACAAGTTCGATGTCGAGCGCGCCCGCGCGGAGGACGACATGGTGATCGCGCGCGACGATGCGATCGTTCTGGTGGACCCCACCTCGGCCCCGTTCCTGGCAGGCTCCGA
>Ga0180222_1000425_pt1 | contig 61931 bp, 48 predicted proteins | sample eDN5th37CKraftOP_FD_151336 | JGI IMG/M metagenome (GOLD analysis project Ga0180222, IMG submission 151336) | Enriched Organic Plus compost microbial communities from Emeryville, California, USA - eDNA 5th pass 37_C Kraft OP (version 2) (version 2) ... | reverse complement strand
ATCGCCGGCATCGATCGCCCGGACGCGCTGACCGCCGACGTCATCCCGGTGCGCTACGGCGTGGCCAGCGACGTGGCGGCACTGGTGGGCGAGCTCATGGACAACCAGGGCGGCGGCAACGACCCGACCCAGCGCGTCACCGTGATCGCCGACCCGCGCAGCAACAGCGTGCTGGTGCGCGCGGCCAATCCGGCGCGCGCGCAGCTGGCCCGCGACCTGGTCCGGCGCATCGACAACCCGCAGAGCCGCGCCGGCAACCTGCACGTGGTCTACCTGCGCAACGCGCAGGCCGTGAAGCTGGCCGAGGTGCTGCGCGGCGCGCTGACCGGACAGTCCGGCGGCCAGGCGGGTTCCGGCGCCTCGACGCAAAGCCTGTCATCGCGGTCCGGCGGCGCCTTCGGCGGCTCGGGTTCGTCGTCCTCCGGCTCGTCGGGCTATTCCATGGACGCCTCGCAATCCGTGCGCTCGACCGGCAGCGCGTCCGGCGGCGCATCGGGCGGCTCGTCCCGCTTCGGCCAGGGCGGGCTCGACGCATCCGGCCAGTCCCAGCAGGGCACGGCCTTCTCGGCCGGCGGCGCCACCGTGCAGGCCGACCCCACCACCAATACGCTGATCATCTCCGCGCCCGAACCGCTCTACCGCAGCCTGCGCGAAGTCATCGACCAGCTCGACCAGCGCCGCGCCCAGGTGCTGGTCGAAAGCCTGATCGTGGAAGTGTCCAGCGAGAACGCCGCCGAATTCGGCATCCAGTGGATGCTGGGCGCCGACCGCCTGGACGCGTCCGGCACCAACTTCATCGGCGGCACCAACCTGGGCGGCAGCGGCGTGGGCCTGTCGGCCACCACCGCCACCTCGCTGGACGCGCTGGGCTCCGGGCTGAGCCTGGGCGTGGTGCGCGGCACCGTGGACGCGCTGGGCAACCAGGTCATCAACCTGGGCCTGCTGGCGCGCGCCATGCAGCGCGAGCAGGGCACCAACATATTGTCCACCCCCAACCTGCTGACGCTGGACAACGAAGAGGCCAGCATCATCGTCGGCCAGACCGTGCCCTTCGTGACCGGCTCGTACGTGACCAGCTCGGGCGACGGCTCGGGCAACCCCTTCCAGACCATCGAGCGCGAAGACGTGGGCCTGACGCTGCGCATCCGCCCGCAGATTTCCGAAGGCGGCACCGTCAAGCTCGACCTCTACCAGGAAGTCAGCAGCATCGACAACACCGCGACCAGCAGCGCCGGCATCATCACCCGCAAGCGCGCCCTGGAAACCAGCGTGCTGGTCGACGACGGCCAGATCATCGTGCTGGGCGGGCTGCTGGAAGACTCGGGCGGCGACGGCACGCAGGCGGTGCCGGTGCTGGGCGACATTCCCATCCTGGGCGCGCTGTTCCGCTACGACAAGCGCAGCCGCACCAAGACCAACCTGATGATCTTCCTGCGCCCGCACATCGTGCGCAACGGCCAGGACAGCCGGCGGCTTTCCATGGACCGCTACGACTACATGCGCCGCGTGCAGGACAACGTCCAGCCGCAGAAGCGCTGGCCCCTGCCGGATGCGTCCTCGCCGCGCCTGCCGGCCCTGCTGCCCGACGGCCAGCCGGCCGACCCCGCGCTGGACCTGCGCCCGGAGAATGCCGACCAGACCCTGCGCCGGGCGCCGGCGCCTGCCACCACCTCCAGCGTGCAGACGCATCCCCTGCCGGTTTCGCCCGCGCCGGCCGCGGCCCCGGCCGGCGGCCCGCCCGCCTTCGCCAGCGACGCCGCGCGCGCCGACGCCGACGGCCCCGCGGTGCTGGAGATCGCCCACGCCGATTCGGCGGCGGAAGCCGAGCGCATCGTGGCGCGCGTGCGCGCCACGGGGCTGACGGCCTACACCCAGGTCGCGCCCGGCGGCACCGGCACCCTGGTGCGCACACGGGTCTCGCGCGACCCCGAATCGCTTTCCGGCGCCGCGGCCCTGCTGCGCAACCTGGGCTACCGGGCCGATCCGGTGCAGCCGTGAACGCCCTGCCCTACGCCTGGGCCCGCGCCCACCGCGCGCTGCTGACGCTGCGGCCCGACGGCGCGGCGCTGGTCTTCAGCCCGCGCACGCCGGGCTGGGCGCGCGCCGAGGCGCTGCGCCGCCACCCCGGCGCGCAGGTGCGCGAGGTGGCGGACGAAGAGCTGGAAACCCTGCTGGCCGCCGCCTACGCCCAGGCCGGCGACGCGGCCAGCGTCATGGGCGCGGCCGAGAACGAGATCGACCTCGACCGCCTGATGCAGGACATCCCCGAGGTCGAAGACCTGCTCGAAACCCAGGACGACGCGCCGGTCATCCGCATGATCAACGCGCTCTTCACCCAGGCCGCGCGCGACGGCGCCAGCGACATCCACATCGAGGCCTTCGAGACCCATTCGGTGGTGCGCTACCGCGTGGACGGCACGCTGCGCGACGTGGTCAGCCCGCGGCGCGGCCTGCACCACGCGCTGATCTCGCGCATCAAGATCATGGCCAACCTCGACATCGCCGAGAAGCGCCTGCCGCAGGACGGGCGCATCGCGCTGCGCGTGGGCGGGCGGCCCATAGACGTGCGCGTCTCCACCCTGCCCACCGGCCACGGCGAACGCGCCGTGCTGCGCCTGCTGCAGAAAGAGGCCGGCCGCCTGCGCCTGGAATCGCTGGGCATGGCGCCGGAAGTGCTGGCGCAACTGGACCGCCTGGTGCGCCAGCCGCACGGCATCGTGCTGGTGACCGGCCCCACCGGCAGCGGCAAGACCACCACGCTGTACGCCGCGCTGTCGCGGCTGGACGCCGCCACCGCCAACATCATGACGGTGGAGGACCCCATCGAATACGACCTGCCCGGCATCGGCCAGACGCAGGTCAACCCGCGCATCGACCTGACCTTCGCCGCGGCGCTGCGCGCCATCCTGCGCCAGGACCCGGACGTGGTCATGATCGGCGAGATCCGCGACCTGGAAACCGCGCAGATCGCCGTGCAGGCCTCGCTCACCGGCCACCTGGTGCTGGCCACGCTGCACACCAACGACGCGGTTTCGGCGCTGACCCGGCTCACCGACATGGGGGTGGAGCCCTTCCTGCTTTCGTCGTCGCTGCTCGGCGTGCTGGCCCAGCGCCTGGTGCGCCGGCTGTGCCCGCAATGCCGCGAGCCCGCGCCGCGGCCCGACGGCCGCCCGGCGTGGCGGGCCGTCGGCTGCCCCGCCTGCAACCACACGGGCTACAGCGGGCGCACCGGCATCCACGAACTGTTCGCCATCGACGACGCCATCCGCGGGCTGATCCACGAAGGCGCGGGCGAGCAGGCCCTGCGCCGCGCCGCCGAGGCCGCCGGCATGCGGAGCATGCGCGAGGACGGCGAGCGCTGGATCGCCTCGGGCGACACCGCGCCCGAGGAAGTCGTGCGCGTCACGCGCGACGCCTGAAGCGGGAGCGAACCGGCATGCCGTCCTACGCCTACGAAGCCTGCGACGCCCTGGGCCGCCTGGAACGCGGCATGGTCGACGCCGACTCGCCGCGCGGGGCGCGCAACGCGCTGCGCGCGCGCGGGCTGACCCCGCTGTCGGTGCGCGACGCCGGCCGCGGCGGGGCGGAGGGCGGCGGCGCGCGCTTCGGCAAGCGCCTGAGCGATGCCGACCTGGGCTGGCTGACCCGCCAGGTCGCCAGCCTGCTGGCCGCCCGCCTGCCGCTGGACGCCGCGCTCACGGCCACCATGGAACAGGCCGAGAAGCGCCACGTGGTCCAGGCCCTGGCGGCCGTGCGCGCCGACGTGCGCGCCGGCCACCGCCTGGCCGAGGCCCTGGCCACGCGCCCGCGCGACTTCCCCGACATCTACCGCGCGCTGGTCGCCGCCGGCGAAGAATCCGGCGACCTGGCCCAGGTCATGGAGCGCCTGGCCGACTACATCGAACAGCGCAACGCCCTGCGCGGCAAGGTGCTCACCGCCTTCATCTACCCGGCCATCGTGGCCGTGGTCTCGGTGGGCATCGTGTTCTTCCTGCTGGGCTACGTGGTGCCGCAGGTCATCGGCGCCTTCGAGCAGACCCACCAGCGGCTGCCGCTGCTCACGCGCATCATGGTGGCCGCCAGCGGCCTGGTGCGCGACTGGGGCGCGATCGGCCTGGCCGCCGGCGCCGCGGCCTTCGCCGCCTGGCGCTGGAGCCTGCGCGCCCCGGCCGCCCGCCTGCGCTGGCACGCCCGCGTGCTGCGCCTGCCGCTGGCCGGCCGCTTCGCGCTGGAAATCAACGCCGCGCGCTTTGCCTCCACGCTGGCCATCCTGACCGGCAGCGGCGTGTCCCTGCTGCGCGCGCTGCAGGCCGCCGGCCAGACCCTCACCAACGACCGCCTGCGCGCCGCCGTGGACGACGCCTCCGCCCGCGTGCGCGAAGGCGCCGCGCTGGCCGCCTCGCTGCAGGCGCAAAAGGTGTTCCCGCCGCTGCTGGTCCACCTGACCGCCAGCGGCGAGCGCACCGGCGACCTCGCCCCCATGCTGGACCGCGCCGCGCAGACCCTGTCCGCCGGCCTGGAACGGCGCGCCATGGCCATGACCGCCCTGCTCGAGCCGCTGATGATCCTGATCATGGGCGGGGTGGTGCTGGTGATCGTGCTGGCGGTGATGATGCCGATCATCGAGATCAACCAGATGATCCAGTAGGGGCGGAAACGTCCCGGCCGGGCTGCGCGCCGCGGCAACGGAATCCATGATCTACCGAGAGCTTGTAAGCGGCGACAGGGATCTGTTGGAACTCCCGCCGGCCCAGTGGGGATTCGACATCCTGTCGCCAGTACAGGCCCTGGCCAGCCCAGGGCGGCCGGAACGAAATCTTCGATTATCTGGAGACGCACGCCCCCCGGGCAGCGGCGGCGTCCAACGCGGCGAGCTCGTCTTCGTCGAAACCCGCGGCGCGGCGCGCCGGCAGGTTGAACGGGCCGCGCGGCGGCGGCGCGCCGTACTGCCTGGCCAGCGCGGCATACGCGGCCACCGGGTCCAGCCCGCGCAGGGCGCAGCCGTGGCGGAACCAGCGGTTGCCGATGGCCACGTGGCCGATCTCGTCGCGCAGGATGATGTCGAGTATGGCCGCGCCCTCGGCATCGCCCGCCTGCGCCAGCTTGGCCCGGATCAACGGCGACGCGTCCAGGCCGCGCGCCTCCAGCGTGCGCGGCACCAGGGCCAGCCTGGCGAGCAGATCGCCGCGGGTTTTCTCGGCCATTTCCCACAAGCCGTTGTGGGCGGGGAAATCCCCGTAGGCGTGGCCCAATGCGCCCAGATGGCGATTGAGCAGCGAAAAGTGGTGCGCCTCTTCGCGCGCCACCCGCAGCCAGTCCCGGTAATAGTCCTCGGGCTGCCCGGGGTAGCGCCAGACCGCGTCCAGCGCCAGGTTGATGGCATTGAATTCGATATGCGCCAGCGAATGCAGCAGTATCGCCCGCCCCAGCGGCGAACGCACCGAGCGCTGCCGGCCGTACGCGCGCGGCACCAGCTCGGGCCGGGCCGGGCGCCCCGGCAGGCCCGGCGGCTCCGGCAACGGCTCGTCCGCGCCCACGGGCAGGCTGTCGTCGATGGCGCGAACCGCCGCCACCTTGCTTTCCCACCCGGAAGCGGCCAGGGCTTGCAGCGCGCAGGTGCGCAGGCTGGCGTTCGGATCGGCATGAGACTGGCCGGGCATTCGGTCATCCGCCATCGCCGGTTCCTTTCGACACAGCGGTCTCCTCCCGCGCGGCCGCCGCGACCAGGGCGGCGTGCAGCAGGGCCACCGCCTCCGAGCGGTCGGCCGCGTTGCGGCACAGGGTGATGGGCGGCATGGCGGCGGCCATGCCGGCGTCGGGCCGCACGTCCAGGACCACGGCACGGCCCCAGTCCGCCAGCTTGCCGGCCAGGCTCAGGGGCAGCAGCGCCAACCGGCGGCCGTCCTTGAGCAATTCGGCCAACAGGGGCATGGAAGTGGTGCTCAGGCTGTCCAGCCGCGGGCCGCCGTGGGCGGAGACCCATTGTTCGAACAGGGCATGGCTTTCGGTGCCTTCGGGCGCGATCACCCAGGGGTAGGCGTAGAGCGCGTCCAGGCCCAGCCCCGCGCGCCCGGCCAGGGGGTGCTGCGGTCCGGCCACCAGCACCGTGCGGTCCGGCAGCAGCGCCACCTGCTCGACGTTGGGCGGGCAGTCCGGCAGACGGCGGCACAGCGCCAGGTCGAGCTGGCCGGACAGCAGCTGAGGGAGCAGGTCGCGGTTGCCTTCCTCGATCACCTGCAGGCGGATGCCGGGATGCCGCTCGCCGAAGGCCGGCAGCGCCTGGCCCAGGAAGCGCGAAGCGGCCTCGATGGCGCCCACGCGCAGCACGATGGCGTCGGCCCGGCGCAGCGCGTCCAGGCTGGCCGTGGCGCGCTGCAGGCCGCGCAGGCTGGAACGGGCGTAGTCGGTGATCAGCCGGCCGAAGGTGTTCGGCCGCACGCCCCGGCTGTGGCGCTCGAACAATTCCACTTCCAGCAAGCGCTCGATCTCGCCGATGGCGTGGGTGGCCGACGGCTGGGTCATGCCGATGCGCTCGGCCGCGCCGTGCAGGCTGCCCTGCTCGGAAATTTCCACCAGCAGCTGCAGGTGGCGCAGCCGCAGCCGCGACAGCAGCCGCTGGTAGAGCGTCCTGCTCAGGTCGGGCGTATCCGCCGGTTCAGCCATAGAAACCTTCGATGGGTATCGGGAAAAAGGATTGGTCGGCCCCGCCCCCTCCTGCGCATAATGCGGTGCAACATATCGTGCCCGGCGCCGGCGCGGCGCTCTCCGTCAACCCGGAGCCCGCGCCCGGCACGGACCGGCCATGGGGACCGGGCCGCCGTCCGGGCCGCCAAACCGCAAGGAAGAAGTATATGAAAACCCGCATGGACCGCCGGCACGCGCTGGTGGGCGCCGCGTTGCCGCTCCTGATGGCCTGTCTGCCGCCGGCCTCGGCCGCCGAGTATCCCAGCCGCACGGTCACCCTGGTCGTGCCCTCCTCGCCCGGCGGCTCGGCCGACCTGTTCACCCGCCTGGTGGCCGACCCGCTGTCCAAGGCGCTGGGCCAGCCCGTGGTGGTCGACAACCGCTCGGGCGCGGGCGGCGCCATCGGCATGCAGGCGGTGGCCAGCGCGCCGGCCGACGGCTACACCATAGGCATGGGCACGGCCAGCACGCTGACCACCAACCCGCTGATGAACAAGGCCGCCAAGGTCGACCCCACGCGCGACCTGACGCCCATCACGCCGCTGGTCTCCATCCCCGGCATCCTGACCGTGCACAGCAGCTTCGAAGCCAGCGACCTGCCCGGCTTCATCGCGCAGGCCAAGGCCCGGCCCGACTACTACACCATGGGCTCGTCGGGCTACGGCAGCATCGGCCACCTGGTGGTCGAGGCCATCAACCAGGAACTGGGCATCGAGCTGCGGCACATTCCCTACCGCGGCATGGGGCCCGCCATCGTGGCCGCGCTGTCGGGCGAATCGCAGGTGCTGTTCGACCAGTATTCCTCGTCCCGCCCGCACGTGCTCGACGGCAAGTTCAAGCCGCTGGCGGTGGCCTGGGACGAACGCCTGCCCGACCTGCCGGCCGTACCCACCTTCAAGGAAATGGGCTATCCGGAACTCAACGCCCTGACCATCACCTGGTTCGGCCTGGTGGCCCCGGCCGGCCTGCCGGCCCCCGTGCTGGAACGCCTGAACGCCGCGGCGCGCCAGGCGCTGGCCGACCCGGACACGGTCGCCCGCATCCGCGAAGTGGGCGCGCGCCCGATTCCCGGCAACCCGGACGCGCTGGCGGAAATGATCTCCACCAGCCTGGCGCGCAACCGCAAGATCATCGAACTGCGCGGCCTGACCTTCGACTGAACGTTCCGCGCGGGCCGCTGCCCGCCGCTCCCGCGGCGGCGGCGCGGCCCGCCGAACGCATGTTCCCGGACAAGACTTTCTTCCGCATGACGACCTCCCCCACCCTGCTGAACAACGCCCGCCTGGCAGACGGCCGGCTGGTGCGGCTGACGCTGCGCGACGGACGCATCGCCGACATCGTTTCCATGGACGCGGCCCCGCCCGCCCCGGCCGACGCCGGCGCGCTGGACCTGGAAGGCGCGCTGGTGCTGCCGTCGCTCTTCGACGGCCACCTGCACCTGGACAAGACCCTCATGGGGCTGCCCTGGATCCCGCACGGCGCGGGCCCGGAGCGCACCAGCCGCATCGCCAACGACAAGAAGATTCTGCCCTTCCTGCCCGTGCCCACGCGCGAGCGCGCCGGCCTGCTGATCGCGCGCTGCATCGGGCACGGCACCGGCTACATCCGCAGCCACGTCGACATCGACACCGACTGCCGCCTGGACCGCCTGCACGGCGTGCTGCGCGCGCGCGAGGACTACGCCGGCCGCGCGGACATCCACCTGGTGGCCTTTCCGCAAAGCGGCGTGGTCAGCCAGCCCGGCACGCTGGACCTGATGGACGCGGCCATGCGCGAAGGCGCCGACCTGGTCGGCGGCATGGACCCCTGCGTAATCGACCGCGACCCCGCCGGGCAGCTCGACGGCATCTTCGCCATTGCGGAACGCCACGGCAAGGGCATGGACATCCACCTGCACGAACCCGGCGAGCTGGGCCTGTTCAGCCTGCAGGAAATCTGCGCCCGCACGCAGGCCCTGGGCATGCAGGGCAAGGTCACCGTCAGCCACGGCTTCTGCCTGGGCAGCGTCGCCGAAAGCCGCGCGCTGGCCGCCGCCGAACTCATGGCGCGCAGCGGCGTCATGCTGGCCACGCACGGCGCGGCCAAATGGCCCCTGCCCCCCATCGCACTGCTGCGCGAGCAGGGCGTGGTGGTCTTCGCGGGCAACGACGACGTACGCGACACCTGGTCGCCCTACGGCACCGGCGACGTGCTGGCGCGCGCCTCGCTAATCGGCTGGCGCGCGGACTTCCGCACCGACGAACAGGTGCTGCACGCCCTGGACCTGGTCACCGGCTCGGCGGCAAAGGCTTTCGGGGTGGAGGCCGACTACGGCATCCGGCCCGGCGCGCGGGCGGATTTCTTCACCGTCGCGGCGGAGAATCCGCAGGAAGCCGTCGGCAGCCATCCCCCGCGCGGCTGGGTGTTCAAGGGCGGGCGCGCCGTGGCGCGCGACGGGGTGCTGCTCGGCGGCCCTCGCCTCTAGCCGGGTGCGCGGCTGCGGCGCGGCGGCTGGAGTTTCCGGCCCGCGCCAGCTTGCCGGTACCTGTTTGCCAGCGCCCTCTCGTGCGCGCGTTCCGGTTCACGTCCGGACTGCCCGTTCTGTTATGGTGCGGCATCCGATTCCGCAACCTGCCGCCGTGAAACCGCTCCTGCCCTTCCTGCTCGCCTTGCCATTGGCCGCCTGCACCGCCCCGGAAGGCGGCCACGACGGCGGCTCCGCCCAGGCCACGCCGCAGGCCTTCTGCAGGCTGCCGTCCGAGCCATCGCTGCAGCCCTACGAAAACCGCGCCGAACTGCTGGAAGCCAGCTTCGTCGCGCGCTTTCGCATGGACGGCAGCAATGCGGGAGTCCGGCAAACCAAGCGCTCGGGGCTGGCGGAATTCGACCGGGACGCGATGGCGCTGCTGCAAGGCACGACCTGCCCCGGCATCCCGTCGGCTAACGCGGGGCCGCGGGCCCGGCCGGGCATCGTCCAGATTCCGTTTTCGTTTCGCAACCGCAAGCCGGCGCCGGGCAGGTAAACCGGCGTCCGGGCCGGCCGTGCCGGCGTACGACCCTCAGGCGGGGTGCTCGGCCTGGACCACAAGGCGCACGCCCAGCGCCTTGCACACCTTGGCTATCGTGTCGAAACGCGGGCTGGCGTCGGCACGCAGGGCCTTGTAGAGAGATTCCCGGCCAATGCCGGCGGCCTCGGCGATTTGCGCCATGCCGCGAGCACGCGCCGCGACGCCCAGCGCCTGCGCAAGCTCGCCGGCGTCTCCGTCTTCGATCACCTGGGTCAGGTAGGCAGCGATGTCTTCGTCGTCCCGCAGGTAGCGCGCGGGGTCGAAGGTCGACAGCTCGGAAACCTGAATCGATTTCTTGCTCATGACTGGTCTTCCTCGTCGTTTCTCAGGGCGCGCGCCAATCCTTTGGCACGCTTGATGTCGCGGCTTTGCGTGGCCTTGGTGCCGCCGCCCAGCATGATGATCAGCACCGCCCTGCTCGATGTAGTACATGCGCCAGCCTGGGCCGAAGAACTCGCGCATTTCGCTCACGCCTTCGCCAACCGGGCCCACGTCGCCCAGCAGACCCCGTGCGGCCTTCTCAAGCCTGCGAATGAGCCGCGCGCGCGTGGCCGGGTCTTTCAGGCCGTCAAACCAAGCATCGAACTCCGGCAGAGGCTTTATCGTATACATGAGGAATTGTATTCGATCGAATACTTAATGGCAAAGTGGGCAGGGCTGACAGATTGATTCCGGTGACATTTCTTGCGGCGTGACGGCAGGGCTACGCAACGCGAGCCTGTGCCGCCAGCCGGCCTATGCACCAACAAGCCGGAGCCACCAACGACAATGGCCGGTCTCCCGGCCATTGTCACCTCCAGAAAAAGCGCGTCCCGCGTGCCACGATGGCACACGAACGCGTCGCGCCGGCTACTTGCCGACCTGGTCGCCCACGATGCCGCCGAGCGCGGCCCCGCCGACCGTACCGAGTATCCCGCCGTTGGTGATCACCGCCCCCGCCAGGCCGCCTATGCCCGCGCCGGTCACGGTGCTCTTCTGCCGATGGCTCATGCTGTCCCAGCTGGAACACCCGGCCGCGGAAGCGGCCAGCAGCGCCACGGCGGCAGTCTTGGCTATCGTCTTGAACGTCATGACGGACTCCTGTTTTTCCATATTCATTGGAGATTCAGGATCGCAAATTGTTCACGCGCTGGCTGTTAGGTTTGCCCAGCAGGTGTGTCAAGACATTGGCTACCGGCCGGCTTCGCCCCGGGCCGGCGGGTCAATCCGTATTTTGCTTGACCAGTTGTAACAGCTCGCGGAAGCGCGGGTGCTCGCAATGGCCCAGCCACTCGAACATGGCCATTTCCACGGTCACGATATCCGCGCCGTGCGCCCGGGCGCGGCGCAGCGCGGCGTGGTGGTCGGCCGGGCTGCGCGAGGCGCAGGCGTCGGCCACCAGCACGGCCCGGTAGCCCATCCGCGCCAGCCCCATGACCGTCTGCAGCACGCAGACGTGGGCTTCCACGCCGGCCACCAGCACCGTCTTGCGCGCCGCCGGCAGCCAGCCGTCGAACCCGGGCTGGTCCGTCGCGCCGAAATGCGTCTTGGCAAGGGTGCGCTGGATGCTGGCGCGCAGGGGCTCCACCGTGGCCCCGATCTTCTCCGGCTGCTGCTCGGTCGCCACCACCGGCACCTCCAGCAGGCGCGCGGCCTGCGCCAGCCGCACCGCGCGGGCCAGCGCACGCTCGCCGCCGGACATGGCGGGCATCAACTTTTCCTGCATGTCGACGATGAGCAGGAGGGAATCGGAGGCTTGGAGGGTCATCGAGGTTCCTTGGCCGGGCTTGTCCCGGGGAAAAGCCGGGGCGCTCGCGCGGCGGCCCCGCGGCCGCTCACTTCAACGGCTTGTACCGCAGCCGCCGCGGCTTGGCGCCTTCTTCGCCCAGGCGGCGCTTCTTGTCGGCCTCGTATTCCTGGTAGTTGCCGTCGAAGAACACCACCTGCGAATCGCCTTCGAAGGCCATGATGTGCGTGGCGATGCGGTCCAGGAACCAGCGGTCGTGGCTGATCACCATCACGCAGCCGGGGAATTCCAGCAGCGCGTCTTCCAGGGCGCGCAGGGTTTCGACGTCCAGGTCGTTGGACGGCTCGTCCAGCAGCAGCACGTTGCCGCCGGCGATCAGCGTCTTGGCCAGGTGCAGCCGCCCGCGCTCGCCGCCGGACAGCTGGCCGACCATCTTGTTCTGGTCCGCGCCCTTGAAATTGAAGCGCCCCAGGTAGGCCCGCGCGGCCATCTCGAACTTGCCCACGGTGAGCAGGTCGGCCCCGCCGGACACCGCGTCGAACACCGTCTTGCCGTCTTCCAGCGAATCGCGCGACTGATCGACGAAGGCCAGCTTGACCGTCTGGCCGACGGCGATCTCGCCCGCATCGGGCTGTTCGCGCCCCGCCAGCATGCGGAACAGCGTGGACTTGCCCGCGCCGTTCGGGCCGATGATGCCGACGATGGCGCCCGGCGGCACCTTGAAACTGAGGTCGTCGATCAACAGGCGCTCGCCGTAGGCCTTGCGCACGTTGCGGAACTCGATCACCTCGTTGCCCAGGCGCTCGCCCACGGGAATGAAGATTTCCTGCGTCTCGTTGCGCTTCTGGTATTCGTGCGACGACAGTTCCTCGAACCGCGCCAGGCGCGCCTTGGCCTTGGCCTGGCGGCCCTTGGGGTTCTGGCGCACCCATTCCAGCTCTTTGCGGATGGTCTTCTGGCGCGCCGATTCGGCAGCCTCTTCCTGCTGCAGGCGCTTTTCCTTCTGCTCCAGCCAGGAACTGTAGTTGCCCTTCCAGGGGATGCCGTGGCCGCGGTCCAGTTCCAGGATCCATTCGGCCGCGTTGTCCAGGAAATAGCGGTCGTGGGTCACGGCCACCACCGTGCCGGGGAACTTGTGCAGGAACTGCTCAAGCCATTCCACGCTTTCGGCGTCCAGGTGGTTGGTGGGCTCGTCCAGCAGCAGCATGTCCGGCTTGGACAGCAGCAGGCGGCACAGCGCCACGCGGCGCTTCTCGCCGCCCGACAGGTGGGCCACCGACGCATCCCAGGGCGGCAGGCGCAGCGCATCGGCCGCGATCTCCATCTGGGTCTCGATGTCGTCCGCCCCGCTGGATGCCGCCGCGGCGATCACCGCCTCCAGCTCGGCCTGCTCGGCCGCCAGCGCATCGAAATCGGCATCCGGCTCGGCATAGGCCGCGTAGACCTCATCCAGCCGCTTGCGGGCGCGCACCACCTCGCCCAGGCCCTCTTCCACCGCCTGGCGCACCGTGTGGCCGGGGTCCAGCTGGGGTTCCTGCGGCAGGTAGCCGATGTTCAGGCCGGGCATGGGAATCGCTTCGCCCTCGATGTCCTTGTCCACCCCCGCCATGATGCGCAGCAGGGTGGACTTGCCCGAACCGTTCAGGCCCAGCACCCCGATCTTGGCGCCGGGAAAAAAGGAAAGGGAAATGTCGCGCAGGATCTGCCGCTTGGGCGGCACGACCTTGCCGACGCGATTCATGGTGAAAACGTATTGGGCCATGTCGGAAACGCGTGGATTTGCCTGGAAGATTCGATGCGGCATTGTAGGCCGGATGCGCGGCGCGCGGGCGGCGCACGGCAGCCTGGCTCCGCCTCTGCACGCCCACGGCGATCCCTCGCATGGCGGGTCCGGGTAGGGCATACGGGCGGCCGAGCCAGGCGTCGCGGCGTATCATGTCGCCATGGGACATACGCGCCCTGCACCATCCATCTCGCCCCCACGAAACCCATGCCCGCCGACACGCCCCTGCGCTTCACCGACACCGAACTGGCAATGCTGGCCAAGACCGCCGACGCCCTCACCGCCTACCTGGGCCGCGCCGTGCTGGCCGGCGCCGGCGTGGCCGAGAACGGCCACGAATGGGTCGCCTTCGCCCGTCCGCTGGAAGCCGGCGCCGAACCCGACCCCGAAGACATTCATATGCAAATGGGCGGCCCCGGCATGCGCTGGGTCGGCAGCAAAGGCGGCCTGAACCCCGGCCCGCAGGACGTCTACGATTGCGTCTATCTGTGGGCCATCCAGCTTTCGCCCATGGAAGGCGAACGCTTCGTCAAGCTGGACCACCAGGGAGAAGAATTCGGGTGGTCGGACAACCTGGCCGACCTGCTGCCGTTCGACCTGCTGGAGCAGGAGCCCGCCCCGGACGACGACGAAGACGAGCCACCCGCCGGGCACTGACCCGCGGCCGGCGCCAAGCGCCGCGCCGCAAATTACCGCCCGGCACCTATCCGGCGCGCCCCCGCGCCAGGTCCCGGGCAAACAGCGCCATGCCCACCGGCCACATCAGCACCACCAGCGCCCGAGCCGCCCAGCTTTCCAGCCCGCCGTACCCTTGCGGCGGACGCACGCCGGCCCGGCGCAGGTGGCAGACGAAACGGGTATAGCGCGCGGCCGCCAGCAGGAACGCAAGGGGCCGATGGAAAAACCAGCGCAAATGGTTTTGCAGCACATCGCGGGCCAGCAGATACAGCCCCAGCGCATGCGTTCCCGCCCCGGCCTGCCCCTGGCGGCTGAGCGAATCCGGCGTGTCGTGATAGACCCGCATGACCTCGTTGACGAAACGGGTCAGATAGCCCTGCCGCCCGATCGCCGACCACACGATGCTTTCAGGCACGAAACCCGGAATGTCTTCCGGGAAAGGAAAGCGGCGCAGCACGTCGGTACGCTGGAACCCGAACTTCTCGCCTCCCACCCCGTAGCGATAGAGCATCTCTTCCGGGGTGCCGTCGATCCGGTCCCGAGGGTAGCGCCCGCCCACGATGCTGCCGTCCGGGCGGGCGCACAATCCAGTCACCGCTGAATAACGATCCCTATTCTCCGGCGGAATGCCGCTCCAGACGCGGTACAGCCGTTCCAGGGTATCCGGCAGCAGTTCGTCGTCGCTGTCCAGAGCGACGAAAAGCTCGCCCCTGGCTTCGCGCACCCCGCGGTTGAAGGCCGCCTTCTTGTGGCGGTTCTCCTGCCAGATATAACGGATGGGGAAATCGGCGGATGCCTGGAAAGCCAGGACGCGATCCCGCGTGTCGTCGGTGGAGCCGTCGTCGACGATCAGCCATTCGAAATCGCGGAAGGTCTGGGCGCAGAGGGAGTGGAAGGCGCGCAGGAGGGTGGCGGCGCGGTTGTAGGTGGGGGTGAAGATGGTGAAGATCATCGGTCCATCCTCCGTGCTTTGCCCGTTGAGGAGTCTATCCGGAAAGACCTTCCAAGCCGCAGCAGATCTCTTCCGATCGAGAGACAGCCTACCAGATGGCTAAGTATGAGGACAGCAAAGAATCTCCTGACGCCGGTTTGGCCCCTCCACTGAGAGGATAAGACCTATCTAAGACTGAGCCCATATTTCCATAACATCCCGACTACTGCGTCCTCCAACTGTGCCGCGAGGATAAGAGTGCAATACCCCGATAATCACCCACACTCCTCAATTTGGGTTACGCGCCAGTGCGAGGAAAGCCTCATCGCAAAATTCCTCGTTGTCGAGCTCACTGGCCTTATCCTGAGACAAGTCATCTGGCTGATGTTGAGCAAAAAAGTGGCCCATAATGAAGTCGACCCCCTGATCGTGAACAGTCCGCATATTATTCTGGAAAAACATACCTCGAAAGGGTGGCGACATCACGATTTCATAAGAAGGAAAGTAATCCACAAAATCGAAACGCCGCTCCAACTCTCCGGCAACCGCCCGCAAAATAGACTTCGAGTGCATCGTCGATATCAGCACATGACGGCTCTCCGCAGTGGCGGTCAGCGGCACGGGTGAAACGGTAAGCAGCATCCTAAACTCTGGGTTGATCTCCTTCATGATGTCAATGAAAGCAAGCATGTCTTGCAGCGTTTCCTCATATGTAAGATTATGGAAATCATGAAGGTCAGGGTCGAATCTTCCGGCCGTCACCCCTGGTGCAATAGGATAGACAGCCCCAGTATCCTTATTGCGCCAAAGCTCCGTGAGCCCCATTGTAAAGACAAAAACATCAAGCTTGGAAAAGAGCTCGCGCACGGCGGCCAAATGCCTATGTTGTTCCTCCAGCATCTCCTCGGGAGTCGCATACCCCTTAGGAGCGAGATTAGGCCGGAATGGGTCCACATAGCGTATCTGCCCATCCTGCCCGGCAAGTTCCCAGGCCTCGTCAAACTTAAGTCGTTCCAGTGCGCGTTCGATCAATTGCAATAGCTGGGCAGCGGTATAGACATTGCCGTACCGGGCCGAATAGATCCCATAGCCGTTCGATACACGCTCGTGTGCTGTGATCGAAGTCGGTGCTGGTTCAACATCCAGATAGTTGAACCCGCTTGCATGCAACCGCCGCCCGATGTGTTGGGCAAAGCAGCTTCCGCAAGTAGCCACTCCATCCTCTACTGAGATCGAATACTTCTTTTCATACAACTGATCAATTGCAAGAGGATATCGATCGCCGACCGCCACTTTCCAGAACTGACGATCAGGCAAGGCCCTATAGGGATTACTTCTAACTTCAGGAAACTGATTCTCCAATGCGCTGGGCTCCATGTCGTCAACACCGATCTGCTTCCTCAGCTCCGCGATACTCACGCTCACTGTGTCATCAAAGGTGATTTCCTTTCCGTCTAGAATATATTCTATTGCAGCAGCCAAGGAAAAATAGACAGAACTATCAAAATACAGGCCACCTTTATCGGACAAATCTCTTTCTTGCAATTGAATCAAGGGAAAAACAAACCATCCTTTCACCAAGACAGACTGCTTCGCTATAAACTGCCCGCGAGAGACTCTACTTGCTTGCACGCCACGTCGCTCGAAGCCGGAAGTCGGATAATTGATAAAGAAAATCTTTATATCCGGGTTCCAGGCCATGATCCCATGAACAAGATCTTGATAAATATCTCTCACATTGCGTAGATCAAGCAGCCCTTTATCTTCTATGCCCAGCGACTCTTTCCCTACAATTAGATTAGAGAACAATCGCCTAGCACTATCGGCGACCTCAACCTCGTAAACACTTCTATAGACATCATAATTATTATCGACTATCAAGAACTCCGCCTCGCGGAGAATTTCTTTAAAACCCTCCAAATACTCCCACGCGTGCAACTCCAATCTGTGAGATTGCATCTTTGCCTGCTTTTCGTTCAAACCGGCTAGAAGCCTTGGCTTAAGATCGCGAATATCATTTAGAGGCGCCCCCAGCGACTGGGGATCCTTCATGAACCCTAAAAATGCGTCAAGCCTAATATGATTCAGAGCACCAAGGAACTTGAAACCGCGCGACTTCAAATGCGCTGCGGTTAATCCTGAAAGACAAGACCCCAATACAGCGAATTTCCTCATGAAAACGCTCCTCTTCAAGATCTCCGGCACAGATGCCCATTATGCCAATCGCACTAAGATCATACGCCTCGTATAGATGATGCATCATAGTCACATAATATTTAATTACGATGACCCGTATAATCACCCCGAGTCTCAAACAAAGACACTGCCAGCCCTCACCAGGTAGAAGTTGCGAGCAGAAATGAGGGGGAGCACCGCGGATGCTGAAGATAGAAAATATCAATAACCGCATACGACGTAGACACCCCGATACGCGGGGATTAAAAACTCAAAGATAATTGTCTACTTGCGAAAGCATGGACGTACAGAACATACCGCATTGGCGGGACGCAAGAAGATGCCGCTGCAGTAAAGCGATATTATTCGGCCACAAAGTATGATCGTCGCTCTGACAAGCGACAGGAGAAGGGGAAACCTAACCAAACCACGACTGCACACCAAGCAGCCAGGAATCTATCAATAGGGCCTCAGAGTGTTGCCCACAATTCGACACTAGCTCAGGCGTCTCGGGCAATACCGCATTCGGGGCGGGCGCGAATTCAACATAAACACGAGGTCTTAAACCATACCCCTCCGACACCTCTCATGCCACGGCCCTTGCCGATCTAGAAGCGAGAAAATCAAAAACCCTCTTCATCATCAATCGTCCAAACTCCGAATTTGCATGGTGCGGATCCCCCTCCAGCGCACTCTTGAACCGAGAATGCATAAATCCGGAAGGGCTTATCCAAGAACGCTCCACTTCAACTAATGGGATATTATTTTCAATCAACCGCTCTCTTACATAATTCCGATAAAACCGGTTTATATAAGAGACTCTTCTTCTCCCATTCAACTTCACCGCCTTATGATGCAAAAACGGCCAAGGCGCTTCTACAACGAAGACCTCAACAGTTCGATTCACCACCTCGAGCAAGCTCAACAACTGGGCCACATCATCGAATATTATCTTTCTAAAAACATCGTTAGAAATCAAATTGGGGGCCCCATATTTCGCATTCGACCATATATCATATTCATGCCAATCCATCCTCCATACACGGGCCGTATGCATCGGAGAGGAAAATCCAATAAGATCAAATTTCTCTTTAGCAGGTGGAAGCTGGTCTATACGCCGCCCGGGATGAACAAGTTCAGCATACGTCCCGCGATCAATAAAAAAAGGGTCGCGCACCCATTCACCGCTTCCCATGGGATGTATCACCACATCTATTCCCCGAGCGTCCTTGCCGCCCTCCAATAAAGCCCGCCCTGCTTCAAGCGCATGCAGGTGGCTATCTCCAGTTAATAATACCCTCATAACCGGAGATCTCCGAAACTCTGCAACAGCAGCTCTTCACATACCAAGTCGTCGGAAAGCTTGCCTTCTTCCGGCCTGTCCCTAGCTCTTGTCTTTCTAGGGGGATGGTGCTGCCCGAAAAAGCACTTCATGACATGCTGCACGCCGGACGAGGTCACCGAACGCATATCCGGCTCGTAGAAAATACCTTTCATCACAGGAGACGCAATAATTTCGTAGCTTGGAAAATAATCCACATAACTATACTTTTCAGCCAGCAACCCCGCGACCCCTCTCAATACAGATTTAGAATACGTCGTGGCCACTACAACCTGCTCCCCCGAAGCCGTCGCCACCAAGGGCACGGGGCTGACCGTAAAGATAAACTTAATATTATTATTGATACTCCTTACACGGCTGACAAATTCCTCCAGATCGGTCTTCACCGCTGCGAATGAGAAATTCCGAAATCTGTACTTCAAGGAATCGAACTTCCCGCCTCGGACACCCGGACAAAGAGGAAACACCAACCCTTCATCTTTAGAAACCCACGCCTCTGTCAACCCCAAAGTAAATATAAAAACATCAGTCTGCTCAAATAACTTTAAAACCGCCTGAAGATGACTTTTCCGCATGGCCTCAACCTCCTCCGGGGAGGAGAAGGGTGCTCGCTCAAGCGCAGGACGAAATGGGTCCACATAGCCCCCCTCAAACCCCCAGACATCCTCAACAGGCTTTAACTCACCAGTGGCCCGCAATAGAAGCTGAAGCAGTTGCCGCGGAGTATATATATTTCCATAACGAGCCGAATATAGACCGTATCCGTACTCGGCCCAACATGCCTTAACGAGTCCCGGCGGCGGCGGCTCCACATCAAGAAAATTAAAGCCGAAATCCCTCAAGTAACGACCAATATGTTGAGCAAAACAACTTCCTGCAGAAGATATACGAGACTGGGTTATAGGCCATTTTTTCGCATACCATCCTTCAATCTCAAGACAGTTTCTTTCAGCAACCACCTGCTTCCAATAAGCCTTACTAGGTAGCGACTGATAAGGATGCTCCTCCTCCATGGAAAACTCCTTCGCGCAACATTAACAAGCACAATAGCATCGGGCGACGCCATAAGACTGCCCCCTCACGCTCCGCCATCATAATACGTGCAGGAAGCTACTTATAGATCATTTTTAATTTTGAGAACACACAAGCACCGCAAACTCCTCAGAGCCTTAGGTCAACTGCCTGCTCTGATACAGCGGCAGGAAGACAGTTGCAGCGCCTTGATCACCCAATCCCCCCATGAAGGGCCATGTAGATGCCCGGCTCTCATAGAATAGGCACGCTTTCACCACCCTGCCTCGTTAGAAGCAGTTCGGCACCAGTCTACCAGTCCTTAGGCCGTACTGCCTTGCGTAGGGGGAATCGGCTATTGGTCATTCATGTCGAACAATGGAACGAGTCGGTCTCCGAACGCGCGCCATCCGCGATATGTCTACTTCAGGCCTCGCACACTGGAGCACGCATTCTTCCCCACCCTGAACAGCTCTATCCAGAGAGGTATTAGCTGGGTACAACTCATTAAATGACAGACCCAGAACGCGCCCAGAACCTTCGTGAATATGGACGCCAAGAAGAAGAGCAGAGCTGTATATTACCAGGGCCTAGGACTTGAAATATCCTTACGGCGCCCCGCGAACCACAATTGGGGTAGCAACATTAATTTATCAGGAGCGCTTTTTCTTATATTTATAACCGAGTTCCCTAGAAAAATTCCACGGCCTCTTGCCCAGGCTCAAAAATAAAATAACACTTGGACTATGCTTTTTTCTTAAACAAGAATTTCATGGGACGCAAGAAGAATACCTTCGAGTCGGCAAAATATTGGTGGGGGTCATTTTTAAATTTACGAACCAATCTCGCCCTCCTGGTGGATCCACCATGAGGGTTATTTGCAAGTACGGAGAATGTCTTCGCAGGGATTTTCCTTCCCGCGGTGACATTAGAAGATGGCTTCGCCAAAGGCCGCGGGTCGCCCTTAGGCTGCTGTTGTGGCTTTTTTTGCGGGCCCTTGGGCGGATGCGTTACTTTTTTTTTTGCGTCCCCTTCAGACACATTGGCTCTAGCACCATCATTCAGCCTAGATTCCCCAGCAGGCTTAGCCGTCTTCTTGGCGGGCCCTCCAGCAACGATGGATTTCGCTCGCAAGCGTTGATTTTCGTCATGCAACGACTTCACCATCTTCACATACTGCGCGTTTAACTCTGTCAAATTGGCCAAATCATGAGTCAATTGCTCCAGCCGTTGGTCAGGAGTTGAATGTTCCGCCTGCGTATCCGCGACCTTGATCTGAAGTGCCGCCAACTCCTCCGCATGAATCCGCTGCTCCTCGAGCCGTTCAGCCCTATGCTCCAGCTGCAAGTTCTCTTTTTCCATCCTCACCATACTTAATTGCTGTTCAAGCAGGCGAACTTGCTGCTTCAGCATGCTAACTTCTCCGGTATCCTGCTGAGCCTGAGCCGCCAGCAACTCATTCTTTTCCATATTTCTTCCTACATCCCGGGTTCGATTAAGGTCACTATTCCGCTTGAAAGCACTAATCGCCTTGGCTGATTGTTGAGCATCCAAATACCAACCCTTGAAGTCTTCCATAGACTCGCGGCAATCCCGCACGACATCCATCAGCCCAGCCCTATCAAACTGAGCTCCGTTGCACTGCCTTATCACATCGTACAACCGCAGCACTAATTTATTTTTGATGGGGTAAGGATCATACTTCGCTCGATTGAGATTGGGTTTAATTATATCCCTTAAAACTTCACTCACCTCACCATTGAAAAACGGCTCCAGTCCGGTATACCCTAGCAATTCCGTACCCAATCGGGCCGGGTGATTAAACCAGTCTTCATAATGCACTATATAGCAATCCGCAGCGCTATAGTGCAGCGCATCACAAGTTCTGCACAGCCAAACCAATTCAGCCAGATCTGCTGAAATGTTGTAAAGCCGAAGAAAGGAAGAAATGACGCTGGACGGATCCCTCATCGCCAATATAAATGAGGGATTCACTTTCTCGGCGTTCAGGATCTTGAGCCATAAAGGCAGAAAAGTACATGTCCTCGGATCTTTAAAACCCCAAATTGACGTAGCTTGTTCTAATTGCCTGTGCACCAATCGCTGCAACTCCTGACGGATGTTATTTACAACATCCGCCTCCAACCATCCCGAGGGCAGCGGAAGCACTCCTTTTAAACCCGTCTCCGCAAAAATACGTTTATGAAGACGGACAATATCAGTGTCCTCAAAAAATCCATCTGGATTTTCATAGCGTCCTTCAATCAAGCGTTCGGACAGGGACATCCCCAGGCCGCCTAACACTTGCATAAGCAATGACGTACCTGCCCGGCCTGAGCTTAAAACGACTATCGCCCGTTTGGTTCCGTTAGACATACGGTGTCTCAAAATTGGGGGATGTACCTTCTGTAAAACCTGAAAATCAGAGCAGCCCTATGAAATCAGCTTCCTCAACTGCGCAAATACGGTTGGTTATGCAGCCAGGTCCATTTTCAAGGACTTCAGGAAAGAACGAGCCGGTGCCGTATTCATTTGTTGAAGAAGGGGACCAATCATCCGGCGAGCATGCAGCGCTCTTTCCGGCGCAATTTGCAACTGTTCTCGAAACAATCTGTCCAGGTCCCCTTTATAACTTGCCGCCTCAGCGAATAGCTCTTCCCACTGGTCATAGATTCGGGAAGGTTCAAAGGACTGCGAATCTTTAAAAGACTGCTCGCCGAGCCGAACCCTCAACTCTGCTGATGACATCAATCTTCGTAATGCAGCCTCTAGGCCGGCAATCCTGTCTGTCGGATCAGCCAATAGTCCATTTTCCTCGTGAACGATCAACTCATTGGTTCCAGGACAATCAGCGAAACCAATACTTGGCACCCCGACTGACATTGCTTCCAACACGGCAGTCGGACAACCTTCGCTTAGGGATGCAATAACATGGATTTGTGATTGCCTATAATGCACATATACATCGTCCGTCTGACCCGTTATGTGAACCCGCGACGCTAGACCTAGATCCCTAATGGCCTCAGAAAGCTCCATGTCATGTGGATTGTCCGGATCGCCGCCCCTACCGATGACTTTAATACCCCAACTCGGAAAATCGCCCACCAGCCGCTGAAAGGCTTGCAGTAATCCCAACAGATTCTTGTTTTTCTTAAACCCATTGACGATAGTTATATAGTATTCTCCGGCATCTTGGATTCCGACGTTCGCGGGGACATCCTGACGGAACGCAGGATTGCTGAAAGCCCTGATCTGTTTACGTATATGTGGCGCAAATGATTGAATATAGCTCCTCATTGTCAGACGGATCCTGGCAGCAAAGGAGGCAATTATTTCTCTTTCCCAGTAAGCGACGAATTCGCCACCAGCAGGCGCTTTCCAATTATTCACATACAGTCGCTCAGGATTTGTGCACTCCTGCATACAAAAAGGTATGTTCGTATGATGCACTGCGGCATACGTCCGCGCAAGCATCCGATCAAAATAAAACGTTAGGAATACATCTGGGTCGAGTTGAGGCAGTATGTTTGACAAGTCCGGCAATTGGCCATAAGCCACTGATCTCACCGCCTTCGCCATATTATAGGAAGGCTCCACCCCGTCCTTCTGCTTATAAAGCATTGAGACATCATGCCCTCTAGATGCCATTTCACCGGCAAGCTCGGCAGCCACGCGCTCTGCCCCACCTTTACCAGCAGTAAGTGTATGACAATGTATACAAATCTTCATCAGAGTGGCCTAGAATTGCGTTACTTAGAATACGAAACAGTCAATCCTTCGATGGAATAAAATCTTTTAAATAAAAAGATCTTCAAGCGAAGGATAAGGGGTCCGAAGCATCGTTTTCTTCAATCGCTCTGAATCGACCTTCCAGGTATGCGTTGCCTGATCATCCCGACGCTCAACGACCATATTCAACGAATCCCATGTGACGATGATCTTACCGTCCAACTTGGCTGATAGCAGAAATCCTGAATCAGCCGCGCTGTGAGCCTCATCGGGATAAGGGTTCTCCAGGAAAAAGGACCGCCTGCCTGAGACCGTATTCCCTGTCATACGCCTGCCTGCTTCAATATTTGCTTTTGTCAACAGGTTATAGGGCTGCACCTTGGCTGTCTTTAAGTATATCGAACCGTCATTAGGAAAATAGTAATAGACGGACATGGGCTTTCCAAACAAGTCGGCATCCACCCCTCGAAGATTCAGCATCATGTCCATCAAATAATTGGGACCGTAATAATCATCATCGTCCATACGGAAGCAGTATTCGCCCGTGGCAATCTGATGACCATGGTTCATGCATGCTCCGGCGAACAACTCTCCGGGCACATTTGAAATCCTGATTATGTCTCGGTTAACCTCTGCACCCAACTCAGTGTAGGCAGGCAGATCATTTCCATTAAAAACGATCACGAGTTCCTTGTTCGGGTACGTCTGTGCATTGAAAGTATCGACGCATCGCGGCAAATAATCTCGCCTATAGGTCGGCGTAATTGCCGAAGCTTTAGGAAATTCAACCCAATCGTGGTTGATCCCTGTCTTCTGGCAGATCTTCTGCACTCTATGAGAAAAAGTATGTTGCGCAAGAGTCATCCGCCAAGCCGCATGGCCAGCACGTTCCCTATAAAGCTCGTCCTCATTGCAGCGCAATATATCTGCTATAAATTCGGCATTATCAGCACACTCGGTCACGATGCCTTTTCGTATATCCCCATCCCCCAGCTTCCCATGATGAATAACGGGAAGCCTTGTAGCGGCAGCCTCTAATGCCATCCACTGCTGAGTGATCTGAGTTGCAGAGGTCACCTCATGCGTCAGATACGTCTTTGAATGCTTCAGCGCCAAGACTCTACCGCCGTGATCCACACATCCAAGAATGTGATTGGCGTAGTCGGGAAGCTCCTCCAATCGACGAATAAAAATTTCGTATCTGGAGTCGATGATTGCCAAACCGAATTGCCTGACATCCTCAAAGACTTCCAACTTCTGAGAAAAACGGTCCAGATCCCCCCAGCCGTCATACAGGACATTAATGGAAAAATCGCCAAAATTCTCAATATCCCGGAAAGGATTATATATGGCTGGCTGCACGCACGGAGGGAGAAGGTCAGCGCCTATCCCCTCCTCCGCCATCCGATCCACTCCCTGAACATCTGCACAAAATACTTGATCAAATATTCGCGCGAACTCTTTATAATGTTCGTGATATTCGTGCCCCTTGGTCATCCAGAATACAGTTGGCACCCCAGCCAGTTGGGCCTCCCTCACCATACTAACCATTTCACTGTACTGGGGAGAGGACGGCGTCTCAGTCAAATGCCAGTGCCCGGTCACATCCGTCCAAATCGATTCCATAAGCAAGAAATCCGGCTTGCCATAACGCAGTACGTATCTCCAATTCTCCGGGGTTAACAGGAAGATCTCGCCTTCGTATTGCAGCCCACGAAACAATCTGTCCTCTACGACACATGCGATCCTCAGACTCGAGTTGACTTTTTTCTTGAGAGGCTCCCATGGAGGCATCGGGGGGATCCAACGGAAAACTTTCTTCTCGTGAGCATTGGACCTTTGCCGGATGACGATAGGGAACACCTCCTCCCCCATCTTGCCTTCACTCGATACTGTTTGGACAGGACTCATATTAATCACCGGCCTTCAAATATAACTGCAATGCTATATAACTCGACGCGTGGATGACCTACTAGCACCAGCCCGCTTGGCGCAATTACGGCTAAACAGCCATTGCAGTCCGGAACCATTCAAATGTTTTTCTCAGCCCCTCCTGAAGAGGCATCTCCACCTGCCAATTCAACATCTGCTTAGCTTTCGTGGTGTCAGAAAAATTACGCATCACGTCGCCCTTACGCTTCTCACTCAGCGAAATGCTCGGCTTCGAATATCCGCTCTCTTCGAGAACCGCCATAACCTGCTCTGCAAGCTCCATGACGGAAGTCTCTTGGCTGGTAGCGATCTGAAAAACCTCTCCTCCGACATTCGGCTGCCGGGCAGCCGACTGGACGGCGCGGAGAAGATCATCTATATATATGAAGTCCCTCGTTTGGCTACCATCTCCAAAGATATTCAGAGGAGCGCCTTTTAATGCCATGCCAAAAAACTGCGCGACCACGCTACTTTTATGACCGGAGCCTGGACCATATACGTTGCCAAATCGTAGCGCTACTGTTTTAACGCCATATGTTCTATAGTATGCAGAACAATATGCCTCCCCACATAACTTGCTGGCGCCATAAGGCGAAACTGGATGCGGCACGATTTCTTCATGTATAGGCGGAACCACTTCACCTACCGGTGCACCGCTGGAAGCAAAGACGAATCGGGCCACATTGTTGTGCCGCGCACCTTCCAAATAGTTGAGTGTCCCTATCACATTCGTTGTGCAATCCATGCGTGGGTTTTCAACAGAGGGCGCCACTCCAGTGTTGGCAGCTAAATGCACAATAACATCAGCACCAGCGCATAATCTCAACGCAGGCTCGGCTTCCATGATGTCAACCACATGAACGCTAACAGTGTCCGAACTCCAAGGCTGCGGCCCATCAGCATCCTCATAAACTGCCGTTTTTAAATCATTTAAAGCAGCCAGACTTCCAACACTTAAATTGTCCACCACACGAATACTATGCCCCCCCTCTTGCATCAATCTATTAACAAGAGCCGAACCTATAAAGCCGCACCCACCCGTAATCAACCACTGCATCTCAATTCTCCTAGTGCTCATGTATATCGTGAGCATGCCATGGGACCTCTTTTTCACAGCTCCCTAAAGTCGGATACTCTACGCGCCCCCGCATTGTTTTGCGTCGTCGATAATGCTCTATATGCAACCTTCGCCAATTTTCCCAATCCTGAAGTCGCTTTGCTGGAACCGTGAGGCGGGTAGAGGCACGATGCCTCGCTGACAGCCCCCGGGCGCGCTGCCATCCAATGGTCAACGGTAAGCGAAGTGCGTAATGGCTATCGCGCCCCCAATGCGTTTCGATTCGGGCCGAGAACTCGCAGTCCCCTCCCAAGAGATCCTGGAAATAAACACCCAGCTCGTCGATCACGCTGCGGCGATACATCAATGAGCAAGGATTCCATCTTAGAAAACTCGCAGCGTTTCTCGTAAATGGTAAGCCCGTCTGTTCATTCACCCTAAACATGTAGGATGATGAGCTCATTAAATGGTGGTTAACAAGAAGGGGGATTATCTGCCGTTCCAGTTTTTCAGGATGCGACCAATCATCGGCGTCATGCATCGTGAGATAGGCCCCTTTGGCAGCTGCTAGGCCCACATTCTTCGCTCTCCATGTCCCGATATTTTTTTGCAAACGAATTATCTGAACCCTGTGGTCTTCACTATGCAGGCGCTCCGCGACAGCCCGAGTGTCATCCGTACTGGCATCGTCGACGATAATCAGTTCCAACGCCGGCCAAGTTTGCTGGAGAACAGACTTTGCAGCGTGATATAAATACTTCTCCTCGTTATGCGATGTCAGGATTACTGATATTAAAGGCGGAGTGTCGATATTTGCCAAGGCAGCGTCACACCTTATAGTGGAAATATCCAATCGTCCACTAGTCAGATCCATTGCAGGGGGAGTCAGGCCTGCTTGATTGAACAGCCGATACAAATAACCCTCAGCTTGCGCGAGTTCCCCTCTGGATAACGAAATCGATAGCCCCAAAATTTCGGGCAATCTATCACGCTCACCTTGCACGGAGCCCGGCACGCCCAATGCCAACCGACAATATTGATCTATATCGAAAAAGCGGGGTTTATCCGCTATAAGTGGCCATACTCTATCCGGAACATTGGCTGCTAGATACCCGACAAGCGCTCGAGCTTGACCAAGATTTCCGTGGCTTGCCGTGATCTTGATGGCCTCTTCAATATTTCCAACGTAGAGCAGCGCGAGGGCTCGCTCCAATGATGAGCTATCAGCGAGAGAGAGAACGGAGAGATACATCCCAGCTCGGGAAAGAACTTCCACATTCCGCATCTTGCACAATGCCAGCGCCGCGGCATGCTCACCTTGCCGCGACAGCCGAGACGCTCGCATTGCCTTCCAAAACCGCAATGGCATAGGAATCACACTATATTGATGTGAATTATTTATTCCACTTCACATCGCGGAATATACAATCCGTTCGGATCCGATCTTTATACCGCACGATCAACTGCATCATGCCATCCAGGGCTTCCTCAGTAAGATAATGGGGCTTGAGCCCAAGATCTAACAACCCAGTATGCGCCGGATTATAATAATGCTCCTCGAGTTCCTTACGAGGATTGGGTAGATTTTGTATTTTTACGCTAATGCCGAGACGATCTCCCGAGGCTCTGACTCTTTCCGCGATATCGTTTACGCTGAATGTCTCCACGAACTGATTGAATATCCGCAACTCTCCGGGCTGAGCGGGGTTTTCAATGGAGAGGCGTAGACATTGCAAGGTGTCCTTGATATCTAGATAACCACGGGTTTGGCCACCCTTCCCATAGACCGTTAAGGGATAGCCAGCAACCGCCTGCACCATAAACCGATTGATTACTGTCCCCCATAGCTCGTCATAATTCAAGAATGGGTACAGACTTTCCTCGCCCGCATTCTCGTAAGTCTCCAGACCGTAGACGGGTCCTTGCATAAGATCGGTGCAACGCAGACCCCAAGTGCGGACATAGAACCAGATTAAATCCGTGTCCAGCACTTTAGTCGTGTGATAAAGGCTGCCGGCGGCGCGTGGATACAAGAACTTTTGCTTGCGCCCTTTGTGTTCAATATCCAGCCAGCCTTCTTCAATATCGATATTCGGGGTACCGTATTCCCCCATAGTCCCCAGTTTGACGATGTGGCAATCCGGCGCAAATTCATGAACTGCCTGAATGACATTGAAAGTGGCGATTAGATTGTTTTGGAACGTCAGGGTTGCCGTCCGTCGATCCTTCATGGAATAAGGAGCCGAAGGCTGTTCCGCGTAATGAATCAATGCATCAGGCTTAGAATCCTGAAACAGTTCCGAAACAAAATCCCAATCGCACAGGTCTCCAATTGCAACCCCTACGCTCTTGCCGCTTTTTGCTTTCCAAAGCTCGGCTCGGCGATGAAGATTGGGGACCTCGAACAACGGCTCGGCGTTTTCTTCTCTACTGAGATTGCGGCGCATATAGTTGTCCACCGCAAGCACGTCATGTCCGTGCTCCGACAAATGCATGACCGTGGGCCACCCCAGATAGCCGTCGCCGCCTAAAACCAAAATCTTCATGCCGCTTCCTGTATCAGTTGAGTATTATTGCTACGCAAGAGGGCGACGACGTCATCCGGCAAAACGCCTTCTATCATCAGGAAATCACGGATCTCCTTCGCCGTCATCTTGGGTTCATTATGGCTGTTGTAGACGCAGAACGAGCGCTTAAGGCCCAATGCCTCGTAACGCACTTCCACGTCTTGTGGAATATCATTAGCAGAAGGAAGAACGCACAGATAGCGGTCTCCCTCCAAGATACGACGGCTTTCCTCGTCCGTACTCAGCTCTTCCCACATCTTTTCGCCGGGACGAGCGCCTGTTATCTTGATTTGGATACTCTTTGGGTCGCGGCCATACAACGGAGCAACCATCTCAATCAGTTCCTGCGTCATGTCGGCGATAGACATTGAAGGCATCTTAGTAATGAAGGTATCTCCGCCGTGAGCATGAACCATGCTCTCAATTACTAAGCGAGTAGCATCTTCCAGACTCATAATGAAGCGAGTCATCCGTTCGTCAGTCAGCGTTACGGGACCGCCCTTCTGGATTTGCCTGCAAAACAATGGAATCACAGAGCCACGAGAGCCCGCCACGTTACCAAATCGGGTGTTGGAAAAAACAGTTCCATTATTAGGTCCCACAGACATGTAGTTAGCAGCGATGAAGAGCCGCTCACCCATGAGTTTAGAGGCGCCCATAACGTTGGTAGGGCTGACAGCCTTATCTGACGAAGTAAAAAGTACCTTTTGCACATGGTTGCGTTGAGCCGCGCGGATGATGGAATTCACACCCAGAATATTGGTGTCTACCGCGCTAAAGGGGCTGCGCTCGCAAGAGGGAACATGTTTAAGGGCTGCAGCATGAAAAACGTAATGTGCCCCAGAAAATACCCGGAGGGTTTCCCATTCGTTCGTGACGTCAGCCTGAAACGACTTGAATCTGGGCTCGCTGGCATAATGCTGCTCTGCCTCGAATAAGGCAGTTTCATTGTTGTCTAATGCACGAACTTCCGCCACATCCAACTCAAGCAATTGAGCAACGATTTCGCTTCCCACGCTGCCCACGCCACCCGTTACAACCACGGTTTTTCCCGAGAAAAACTCGCGAACATGCGGATTGTCTTGGATCTTCATAAACGGCCTCACTTCGATAAAAACGTTCCTACAGACTTGTTCCCATGTGCAGCGCAGGCCCTTATCTATGGGGCGCCGGGATGGGGCCAACATGCAGGGGATCACCCCTGCAAGTACTCCTTGATGCCAGCTTCGACATCGTCAAAACACGTCACCGCACCATCTTTGATCAATAAGATCATGTCGCAAAGGGATCGCACCTGCCCCATGCTATGAGTAGTAAGTATCAGGTTTGCCCTTCCCACTCGATCTCGAAACGCTTGAGTAGCTTTCTTGCGAAAATGGGCGTCCCCTGTAGACAATGCTTCGTCCACCAGGTAATAGTCAAAATCGAATGCCATGCTCAAACCGAAAGCAACTCGGCTGCGCATCCCGGATGAATAAGTATTGACGGGCTGGTCGAAATAACGCCCGATTTCCGCAAATTCTTCAACATAGCGAACCACCCTTCGCATCTGCTCGCCTTCCGCACCGTACACACGGGCAACGAATTTCACGTTCTGTCTGCCCGTTAGTGACCCCTGGAACCCGCCACTTAATCCTACAGGCCATGAAATCGAACCCGGGCAACGAACTCGGCCTGCATCAGGAGCGTCGATCCCCCCGATCAAACGTAGTAGGGTTGACTTCCCTGCGCCGTTGCGCCCTATCAAAGCGACATTTCGATTCTCAGGAACGGTGAACGACAAGTCTCGAAATACATACTCCCGGCCTCGAGTAGTCCGATAAGACTTGGTCAGATCGATGACTTCGATCATAGGGCCACCATACGACGATGACGAGCCCGGTAAACTGCCATTCCGATGAACAACGCGACTAGCACAAAGCCCATTACATACGTCAGCGATATCTGAGGTGTGTACGGATAGTGGGAAAATATCGCCGCACGAATCAGATCGATAAGATGCAGCAGGGGGTTCCAAGTCAGCCACACCAGCAACTGTTCAGGCAGCCTCCAAGGAGGCACTATCACACCGGAAAGTAGATAAAGCGGCAAAAACAGTAACCGGATAAACGTCCTTAGTTCAGGCAGTGCATTCACGATCGCAGCAAAGATCAGGCCCATGCTTAACCCTAGCAACAATCCAAGTCCTATAAGCCCCAACCACTCCAACGGGTGGCTAACAGATACGTCATATCCACACCAAAACCCTAAACCAAATATCAAAACGATATACACACACGCCATCATCAGAAACTCAACGATTGCACGCACTAACATGCAATCAAATGGCTTGATTTGTCTATAGGCAAACAATCCTTGGTTAGCATTTATCGCTTCCATCCCGCGCAAGGCAATATTCCGGAACAGTAAAAAAGGAACGATGCCTGTCACAAGAAAAACCGGCGCATCCATCCCTGGAATCGTTCGCTGACGCACCACGGTCATAATCGCCGTAATCAACAGCACATGCGCCAGCGGCTCAAACACAAACCAGAACGCCCCCATCCGTTTCGCGCCAAAACGCCCGCGAACTTCGCGCAGTACCAGCGCGAAGATCACGGACTTCATGATGCGAAGGGAGCTTCTTTTCTCCATTTTCGGCTTGATCTCAGTTGTATCCGTTATGCACGATCCGCCCCAGGAGCAATACCTGGACGATCGGAGAGATAATCTTCTGCCATTCGTAGACGGCCGCATTGGTTACGTAGACCGCGTCTTCCGGCTGGACCAGGAACTGGCGGGCCAGGAAAATGGCTTCCGGCGTCTTCATATCCAGGCGGAACACCCGCGCCGTGGGTTTGCCATCCGTGCCGGGCTCCGGCTCGGCCAGGCGGAAGATGAATACCCCGCTGGGATCGGCAGAGCTTTCGCGCAACCCGCCCGCCACGCCCAGCACTTCCAGCAGGCTGGGGTTGTCGGACGGCAAGTCGTGCAGGCCGGGCTGGGTAACCGCCCCCATGGCGACGAAACGCTTGCGCGCCCGTTCCACGATGATTTCCGAATGCGGGGGAATGACCTGGTTCCTGCCATTGAGCAGATCCTGATAGCTGAAAATCTGGGCGTCGCTGCCGGTGCGCAACACCACCCGGATCAGATGCGGCTCCAGCACGGGCCCGCCCGCCTGATTGATCGCATCCAGCAGCGTCAGGGGCCCCTGCATGGCGGAAAAGCGCCCCGGCGCCTTGACCGCCCCGGCCACGAGCACCGACCCGGACAGGTCGCCGCTCAGCTCGACATGCACCTGGGGATCCGTGACCTTGCCCCGCAGGGTGCTGCGGATGATCTGCTCGACCTCCGACAGGGTCTTGCCCCGGACCGTCACCTGACCGACGTACGGCAGGGAAATGCGTCCTTTGCTGTCCAGGCGGACTTTAGGAAACAGAGTGCCGCCGCCCGCCAGCGGGGCGAACATGGCGGCCTCGCCCGCGCCGTTGTCGGCGATCATGACCGAAAGCACGTCCCCGGGCACCAGCCTGACGTCGGGTACGGAAGTCGGCGCCACGGTATGCACCGGGGCCATCTCCGGCGGCCGCATGTAGGTGGCGATGCTGTCCGCGGACAGGTCCACCACCTCGTAACGCGCGCCGCCGCCCACCGGCGTGTTCTCGTCGGCCGAGGTAATGGAGCGGATGGACGGCCCGGCGCCGGAAAGCAGGCTGCCGCCGCATCCGGCCAAGGCCAGGCATACCGCCACCGGTAGCGCAAAGCGAAAGGCGGACCTCGGCCTGGCGGCCGGGCGGAAGTCGAAGGGACGGATAGCGGACATGGGTCGTGGTGTTCTTATGGTGGAAACTTCAATCACGATGGTCTTCGATGGTCGCGATAATGAAGCGCGCGATTCCATACAGCAGGGCCAGAATGACGAATAGAGTGATCAGGTTGTAGATGCGCTCGGGATAAATGGCCAGGTCCGGCATATTGGGGCTGACCACGGTTACCAGGCTGCGCAGCTTCTTGACCGACTCGACGCGCGCAGTTTCCACGGCGGAAACGGCAAATTTGTAGGATTCCTCCGCAATACCCGCGTCCACCATCAGGCTGCGGTATTGGGCGGCCACCACATTAAGCTTGTCGCCCGCCGGAGCGGACACCAGGCGGCGGCTTTCGGCTTCCAGCTGTTGCTCCAGGGCATGGATGCGCGTGCGCTGCTGCCGCACCTGGGGGGTGCCGGGATTCAGCGTGGCCAGCATGGCCTTGAGGGTGGCGCGCTGCTTGATCAGTTCGCTTTCCAGCTCGGACAAGGTGCCGGCGCGGGCGGTGGCGGCGGCCTCCGGGTCCAGCAGGTTGTTTTCGCTCTGGAAGCGCAGCATTTCGGCGCGCCGGTCTTCGTAGTTCTTGCGCGCCCGGGCCAGTTCCGTTTCGGCAAACTGCATCTGGTCCCGCGCCATGCGGTGCGAGATTTCGTTCACGAAGCGTTCGCTTTCCGCCAGGATGACCTGCTGCACCTGGCGCGCGAATTCCGGGGTGAACGCCTGGACCTGCAAGGTCAGCAGCCCGGTCTGCTCGTCGAAAGTGGCCTGCACCACGCGGCGGTAGTATTCCAGCAGGTCTTCGCTGGGCGCGCCGGAGCCGAGCCAATACAGCGGGTCGGACCAGCGCCCGGCGTAGTGCTGGCTCCACTTGAGCTTGTCCTGCAGGACATTGAGCATGTCCATGGACGTGATGAATTCGCGCAGGTAGAGGGTTTCCTCGCGGGAGGCGGGGTTGATCCCCCCCATGAGCACGGCCATGCCGGGCAGGACGGGCGCCTCGTTCCCCCCCGTCTGCCGCACCACGACCTGGGCGTTGCTGACGTAGCGGTCTTTTGCCAGCAGGCCGTAATACACCACGGCCAGGAGCATGGGAAGGCCTATTAGCCAGACGGCGAGCCGCCGGGACTTGAATGCTTCGAGACGTATCATTATTGGGTAGGGACCGGCGAATTATCCTGACGGCTGCAAAAGAGATCGGCGCCACGGCCGAAGATCAACAAAAGTTAATTCAACCTAAACTATTGCAAAGAATTGCGTGATGGCGGCGAATTTGAGAAAACCGGCGCATTTTACACGGGCGGTTATGTAGAAATTCCATTACACCAAACTCTAGTTACGTTTATTTTTTATTGATAAACAAAGACTTGGGAAAGCGGCAGGCATCCGGATTTTTTGCGTCAAATTGCAATCCGCAACGTTAAAACCGGCTGGAATAATGCAACCGGAATCTAATTTTTATAATTTGAAATAGACTTCCGGGACTTTCGCCAGGGTTTTTGCCGAATCTGCCGCACAATGCTTCCGCCCGGATGCCGTTTTCATGACAGGGGCCCGCGATGCGGGAAATGTTGCAATGGAAACCGTGCCGCGGCGTCACGGACGAGAAACAAAAAAGGCCGGGTTCCTTGTGGGGAACCCGGCCTTTTTGCCGGCCTTTCGGCCGGAAAATGCCGCAAGTGCGGGCCGCCCGGAAGGGGGCGGCCCGGCGCGGCCGCGTCGCACGCGGCCGGCGCCTGTCGCGCGCCCGGGGCGCGCGGAACGCGTCAGACGCGCTTGATCTTTTCCAGCATCTTGAACACGCCCTTGGGCGAGTTCACGAAAAGGCGCTTGAAAGCCTTGCCCAGGCAGCGGCGCTCCAGGGTGTTGCGGCGCACGCGCTTACGTTCAGCCATGTCGAACTCCGGTGGGTGAGCCCGGCGCGCGGCCGGGCGGGTCTGTCGTTACAGCTACCAAACCCGGCATTCTACCCTGGATCGGGATCCGGAGGGCCGGGCCGGCCGGCCGTCGGGGTATAGTGCCTGCACCGCCTCCAGACGCACCGCAATGACCTCCGAAATCCGCATCATCGGCGCCCGCCAGAACAATCTCAAGCACCTCGACGTTACCTTCAAGACCAGCGAGCTGGTGGTCGTGACGGGGGTGTCGGGCTCCGGCAAGAGTTCGCTGGCCTTCGATACGCTATACGCCGAAGGCCAGCGGCGCTATGTCGAGACCTTTTCCCCGTACGCCCGGCAGTTCCTGGACCGCATGGACAAGCCGCAGGTCGACCGGATAGAAGGCATTCTGCCGGCCATCGCCATCGACCAGACCAATCCTGTGCGCAGTTCGCGCAGCACGGTCGGCACCATGACGGAGCTGAACGACCATCTCAAGGTGCTGTTCCAGCGCGCCGGGCGGCTGTTCTGCCGCGGCTGTGGGCGGGAGGTGCGGCGCGACACGGCGGAATCCATCCAGGCGTCCATCGCGCAGCGCGCGGCGGCCGCGGGGGATCCGCGCCTGGTAGTGACGTTTCCGGTGCAGGTGCCGGGGAATTTCTCGGAAGAAGAGGTGCGCGGCTTCCTGGAACGCCAGGGCTATACCCGGGTGCATGCCGAGGAGACCGTCCCGGCTCCGGCGCCCGGGCCGGCGCGCCGGAGCAAGGCCGCCGCGCGCGGCAAGGCCCGGCCGGCCGCCGAGGGGCCGCGCCGGACGCTGCACGTGGTGCAGGACCGCTTCCGCCTGTCGTCGGCCGAGCCCGAGCGGGTCATGGAAGCGCTGGACGCCGCCCTGCGGCTGGGCTCCGGCCACCTGGCGGTGCGGGCGCTGGACGCCGAAGGCGGCGACGCCCATGTCTGGAAATACAGCGACCGCCTGCACTGCGCCGAGTGCGACATCGAATACAGCGACCCGCTGCCCAGCACGTTTTCCTTCAATTCGCCGCTGGGCGCCTGCGAGACCTGCCGCGGTTTCGGACGGGTGATCGGCATCGACTACGGGCTGGTGATCCCGGACGAAAGCAAGACGCTGCTGGAAGGCGCGGTCAAGCCCTGGCAGACGCCCAGCTACAAGGAATGCCAGGACGAGATGCGCAAGTACGCCCCCAAGGCCGGCGTGCGCCTGGGCGTGCCCTGGAAGGACCTGAGCGAGGAAGAGCGCCGCTGGGTGCTGCACGGCGACCCGGAATGGAAGGGCGGCAGCCAGGCATGGAAGACGCAGTGGTACGGGGTGCAGCGCTTTTTCGACTGGCTGGAGACCAAGGCGTACAAAATGCATGTGCGCGTGCTGCTGTCAAAGTACCGCAGCTATACGCCCTGCCCGGCCTGCCACGGTTCGCGCCTGAAGCCGGATGCGCTGCTGTGGCGCGTGGGCGGGCGGGAAGAGGCCGAAGCCGCCCTGCCCGCCGGCGACCCGCGCTACCGGCGCTTCCGCCCGGTGCACGCCGACTGGAGCGACGCGCAGCTGGCCGCCCTGCCCGGCCTGAACATCCACGACCTGATGCTGCTGCCTATCGAGCGGGTGCGGGTGTTCTTCGACCGCCTGCGGCTGAAAGGGCTGCCCGACGCGGCCAGCGACCTGCTGCTGACCGAGATCCGCGCGCGGCTGCGCTTCCTGTGCGACGTGGGCCTGGGCTACCTGACGCTGGACCGCCAGAGCCGCACGCTGTCGGGCGGCGAGGTGCAGCGCATCAACCTGACCACGGCGCTGGGCACCTCGCTGGTCAATACCCTGTTCGTGCTGGACGAGCCCTCCATCGGCCTGCACCCGCGCGACATGCACCGGGTGGTGCAGGTCATGCACCGGCTGCGCGATGCCGGCAACACGCTGGTGGTGGTGGAGCACGACCCGCAGGTGATGATCGCCGCCGACCGGGTGCTGGACATCGGCCCCGGGCCGGGCGAGCGCGGCGGGCAGATCGTGTTCGACGGCACGCCGGCGCAGTTGCGCGACGCGCCGACGCTGACCGGCGACTACCTGGGCGGGCGCAGGCGCGTGGAGGCCCCGCGGCCGATGCCGGTGGCGGCGAACACGCCGCGCCTGATCCTGGAAGGCGCGCGGGCGCACAACCTGCGCAACGTCGCGGTGGAGATTCCGCTGGGCCGGCTGGTGTGCGTGACGGGGGTATCGGGCTCGGGCAAGTCCACGCTGGTGCAGGACGTGCTCTACCCGGCGCTGCTCAAGCGCAAGGGCCGGCCGTCGGAAGCGCCGGGCGAGCACGACCGCATCCTGGGCGACGAGCTGATCGCCGACGTGGTGCTGGTGGACCAGGCGCCCATAGGCAAGACGGCGCGCTCGAACCCGGCCAGCTACGTGGGCGCCTTCGACGCCATCCGCAAGCTGTTCGCGCAGGCGCCGCTGGCACGCGAACGCAGCTATACCGCGGGCACGTTCAGCTTCAACAGCGGCGACGGGCGCTGCCCGACCTGCGGCGGCACGGGCTTCGAGCATGTGGAGATGCAGTTCCTGTCGGACGTGTACCTGCGCTGCCCGGACTGCGACGGCACGCGCTTCCGCCCCGAGGTGCGCGAGGTGCGGGTGTCGCACCTGGGCCGCGACGCGTCCATCGACGAAGTGCTGGACATGACGGTGAGCGAGGCGCTGGAATTCTTCGCCGGGCTGCGCGACGTGCAGACGGGGCTGGCGCCGCTGGCCGACGTGGGCCTGGAATACGTGCGCCTGGGCCAGCCGGTGCCGACCCTGTCGGGCGGCGAAGCGCAGCGGCTGAAACTGGCGGGGCACCTGGCCGAGGCCGCGCGCAGCGGCATCAGTACCGCCCGGGTCGCCAAGAAGGGCAGCCTGTTCCTGTTCGACGAGCCCACCACAGGGCTGCATTTCGACGACGTGGCGCGGCTGATGCGCGCCTTCCGCAAGCTGCTGGCGGCCGGCCATACGCTGCTGGTCATCGAGCACAACCTGGACGTGATCCGCGCCGCCGACTGGCTGCTGGACCTGGGGCCGGAAGGCGGCGACGCCGGCGGCGTGCTGGTGGCCGCCGGCACGCCGGCGCAGGTCATGGCCCACCCCGGCTCGCACACCGGCGCGGCGCTGCGCGAGTACGCAGCGGCGATTCCGGCGGCGGCCGCGGAATCGGTGGCGGCGGTGGCCGAATCGGAATTCGCGGACGAGCCGCCGTCCGTGGCGGACGCGCCGCCCATTGCGCCGGAGCCGGCCGGCCCGGCCCAGGCCGGGATGCGGCCCGGCGCCTTGCCGGCGGCGCATGCCGTGCGCGCCGCCGCGCCGCCGGCGGCGGCCCTGGCGGTGGCCGAGCCGGCTGCGGCCTACGGCGCCCCGTCCGCGCGCCGCGACCGCCAGGCCATAGAGATCCGCAACGCCCGCGAGCACAACCTGAAGGGCGTGGACGTGGAGATCCCCCGCGATACCTTCACGGTCATCACCGGGGTGTCCGGCTCGGGCAAGTCCACGCTGGCCTTCGACATTCTGTTCAACGAGGGCCAGCGGCGCTACCTGGAATCGCTCAACGCCTACGCGCGCGCCATCGTGCAGCCGGCCGGCAAGCCGGACGTGGATGCGATCTTCGGCATTCCGCCCACGGTGGCGATCGCGCAGCGCACCAGCCGCGGCGGGCTGAAGTCCACCGTGGCGACCATGACCGAGATCCACCATTTCCTGCGGCTGCTGTACGTGAAGCTGGGCACGCAGTATTCGCCCGACCACAACGTGCCGGTGGAGCCGCAGACGGCGGACCAGATCGTGGCGCGCATCCTGCGCGAGCGCAAGGGCGACCATATCGGCGTGCTGGCGCCGCTGGTGGTGGCGCGCAAGGGCTACTACACCGACCTGGCCAAATGGGCCGCGGGCAAGGGCCATACCCACTTGCGGGTGGACGGCGCCTTCGTGCCCACCAAGCCCTGGCCGCGCCTGGACCGCTACCGCGAGCACACGCTGGAACTGCCGGTGGCCGACCTGGTGGTGGCCAGCGAGCGCGAGGCCGAGCTGCGCGACGCGGTGCGCCGCGCGCTGGAGCACGGCCAGGGCACGCTGAGCGTCGTGTGGCCGCTGGACCGCCTGCGGGATGCGCCCGACGCCCCGCTGCAGCAACTGAGCATGTCGACCAAGCGCACCTGCCCCATCAGCGGGGTGAGCTTTCCCGAGCTGGACCCGCGCATGTTTTCGTACAACTCCAAGCACGGCTGGTGCCCGACCTGCTTCGGCACGGGCGTGGTGCTGGCCGGCTTCGACGCCGAGCAGACCGGCGAGGAAGCCGCCTGGACTGAGGGCTACGGCGAAGACGTGCGCACCTGCCCGGCCTGCAACGGGCAGCGGCTGAACCGCGTGGCGCTGAACGTGCGCTGGCGCGACCGCTCCATCGCCGATATCGCCGCCATGTCGGTGAGCGAGGCGCATACCTTCTTCACCGGGCTGGTGGCGCGCGGGCGCGAAGCCGAGATCGCGCGCGACATCCTGGCCGAAATCCGCAGCCGGCTGGCCTTCATGCAGGAGGTGGGGCTGGACTACCTGGCGCTGGACCGCGCCGCGCCCACGCTGTCGGGCGGCGAGGCGCAGCGCATCCGGCTGGCGGCCCAGCTCGGCTCCAATATGCAGGGCGTGTGCTACGTGCTGGACGAACCGACCATCGGCCTGCACCCGCGCGACAACCGCATCCTGCTCGACGCGCTGGGGCGGCTGGAGCGCCAGGGTAATACGCTGGTGGTGGTGGAGCACGACGACGACACTATCCGCCGCGCGGCCCACATCATCGACATCGGGCCGGGCGCGGGCGTGCGCGGCGGCCGGGTGGTGGCGCAAGGCACCGCCAGCGACCTGATCGCCTCGCCCGAATCGGTGACCGGCCGCTACCTGGCGCACCCGCTGGCGCACACGCTGGAACCGCGCCGGCCCCCGGAGCCGGGCGCGCCGGCGATCGAGGTGCGCAACGCCCACCTGCACAACCTGCGCAACGTCACCGCGCATTTCCCGATCGGGCGGCTGAGCGTGGTCACCGGCGTGTCCGGCTCCGGCAAGTCGACGCTGGCGCGCGAGGTGCTGCTGGAAAACCTGCGGCACGCCGTGTCGCAGGGCAAGGCGCCGGCCTGGAAGGGCTGCACCGGCATCGCCGGCTGGGAAATCCTCGACCGCGTGCTGGAAGTGGACCAGACGCCCATCGGCAAGACGCCGCGCTCCTGCCCGGCCACCTATGTGGGCTTCTGGGACGACGTGCGCCGGCAGTTCGCCGACACCAGCGAGGCCCGCATGCGCGGCTGGACGCCGGCGCGCTTCAGCTTCAACACCGGCGACGGCCGCTGCCCGGTGTGCGAAGGCCAGGGCATGCGCACCATAGAAATGAATTTCCTGCCCGACGTGAAGGTGCCGTGCGATGCCTGCGGCGGCGCGCGCTTCAACCGCGACACGCTGTCGGTGCGGCTGCGCGGCAAGCATGCCGGCGAGGTGCTGGGCATGGAGGTGGACGACGCCATCGGCTATTTCGCCGCCCACCCCAGGATCGCCCACCCCCTGCAGCTGATGCAGGACGTGGGGCTGGGCTACCTGACGCTGGGCCAGCCGTCGCCCACGCTGTCCGGCGGCGAGGCGCAGCGCATCAAGCTGGTGACCGAGCTGGCCAAGGCGCGCATGACCGAAGGCCTGACCCGCACCGGGCGCGCCTCGCGCCTGCCGCACACGCTCTACGTGCTGGACGAGCCCACGGTGGGGCTGTCTATGGCCGACGTGGAAAAACTCATCCAGGTGCTGCACCGTCTGGTGGACGCCGGCAACACCGTAGTGGTGATCGAGCACAACCTGGACGTGATCGCGCAGGCCGACTGGCTGCTGGACCTGGGGCCGGAAGGCGGGTCGGGCGGCGGTCGGCTGGTCGCCGAAGGCACGCCGCGCCAGGTGGCCGAGGCACGCGGGCATTCGCACACGGGCCGGGTGCTGCACGAGTTCGTCGCGGGCCGCTGATGTTCTGCCGCTTCGAAGACCGCCTGGCGGGGCGGGCGCTGCAGATGGAAGGGCCGTGCGAACGCATCGAGGCGCGCCGGCCGGAAGAGCTGGCCCCGGCGCTCGCCCGCATCGACGAAGCGCGCGCGCGCGGGCGCTGGGTGGGGCTGCTGGCAGATTACGAGCTGGGGGAATGGCTGGATCCGGGGATGGCGCCGGAGGCGGATGCCGAGGGTACGCCGGACGCGGACCGGCCGCGCCTGACGGCGCTGGTGTTCGAGCGGGCGCATGCCGAAGCCCCCTGGGATGCCCCGGCCGACAAGGCCGCGCGCGTGCTGTCGGCCGCGCCGCGCCTTGGCGCCGCCCGGCACGCGGCCGCCGTGGCCGAGATCCGCGAGCGCATCGCGCGCGGCGAGGTCTACCAGATCAACTACACCCTGCCCGTGGACGTGCGTGCGCACGGCGACCCGCGCACGCTGTACCGGCGCATCGCGGCCCGCCACCCCAGCGCGCACGCGGCCTTCGTGCAGGACGGCCGGCGCAGCGTGCTGTCGTTCTCGCCCGAGTTGTTCGTGCGGCGGCAAGGCGCCACCCTGACCTGCCGGCCCATGAAGGGCACCGCCCCGCGCCACCCCGACCCGGCCGAGGACGCGCGCCTGGGGCGGGCGCTGCAGGCCAGCGCCAAGGACCGCGCCGAGAACCTGATGATCGTCGACCTGTTGCGCAACGACCTGGGCCGCCTGGCCGCGCCCGGCTCGGTGCGCGTGGAGCGGCTGTTCGAGCTGGAGCGCTACCCGTCGGTATGGACGCTGACCTCCACCATCCACGCCGAGGCGCCGCGCGCCGGGCTGGGCGACGTGCTGCGGGCGCTGTTTCCCTGCGGCTCGGTGACCGGCGCGCCCAAGATCGCCGCCATGCGGCGCATCCGCCGGCTGGAGGCCGCGCCGCGCGGGCTGTATTGCGGCAGCGTGGGCTGGCTGGCGCCCGGCGGCGATTTTTCGCTGAACGTGGCGATCCGCACGCTGGTGCTGGACGGCGGCGGCGCGGGCGTCTACGGCGTGGGCGGCGGCATCGTCATCGATTCCGAGGCGGGCCTGGAATGGCGGGAATGCCAGTGGAAGGCCCGCCTGCTGGACGGCTGGGACGGCGGCTCGCGGGAACCCGGCCCGGCATGAGGCGCGGGCGGGGCCGGAACGCCGGAACCGGGACGACATGAGGCGACGGCCGGGCCCGACATGCGGCCTCGGCGCGGGACGAAGCCGGGGCGGGCAACCCGCAGGCCTGCCCGCGAAAAAAACCGGGGCAATGGCAAACGGCGGTGATTACAATGGCTGCCGATCCGGCGGCGTCCCGCCCGCCGCGCACCCCGCCGTGCGCCGGGCCGGTCCCGGAAGCCGCACCGGTTTTCCACCTCCACGGGATACCCCCACCATGGCCGACCTTTCCGCCTTCCCGATCACCCAGAAGTGGCCGGCGCGCCACCCCGACCGCATCCAGCTCTATTCGCTGCCCACGCCCAACGGCGTGAAGGTGTCGATCATGCTGGAAGAAACCGGCCTGCCCTACGAGGCGCACCGCGTCTCCTTCGACACCCAGGACCAGTTCTCGCCGGAATTCCTGTCGCTGAGCCCGAACAACAAGATACCGGCCATCCTCGATCCCCGCGGGCCGGAAGGCCGGCCGCTGGGCCTGTTCGAGTCCGGCGCGATCCTGGTCTACCTGGCCGGCAAGGCCGGCAAGCTGCTGCCGGCCGACACCGCCGGCCGCTACGAAACCCTGCAATGGCTGATGTTCCAGATGGGCGGCATCGGCCCCATGTTCGGCCAGCTGGGCTTCTTCCACCGCTTCGCCGGCCGCGAATACGAAGACAAGCGCCCGCGCGACCGCTACGCGGCCGAGTCGCGGCGGCTGCTGGGCGTGCTGGACCGCCGCCTGGAAGGGCGCGCGTGGATCATGGGCGCGCAATACACCATCGCCGATATCGCGATCTTTCCCTGGGTACGCAACCTGATCGGCTTCTACGACGCCGGCGAGCTGGTGGGCTTCGACGATTTCAGGCAGGTGCGGCGCGTGCTGGACGCCTTCGTCGCCCGGCCGGCCGTGGCCAAGGGGCTGCAGGTGCCGGCGTAGCGGACACGCTGCGCGCCATGCCCTTTGCCCCTGACCGTCCTGTGCCGATACCTTCGGACGTCCAGCTGATCGAGACGATGCGCGTGGACGCCGGCCGCCGCATCCCTTTGTGGGAAGGCCATGCCGCCCGGCTGGCCGCGTCCTGCGCGGCGCTGGGCTACCCGCTGCCGCCGGGCCTGGAAACCGCCGTGGCGCGAACGGCTGCGGCGCTGCCCGCCGACAGGCAGGCATACCGGCTGCGCCTGCTGGTGGACGCGCAGGGACGCCACGATATGGAAACCGCCCCGCTGCCGCCGCTGCCCGCGCGGCCCCGGGTGCGGCTGGCCGCGCAACGGCTGGACCCGGACGCGCCCCTGCTGCGCCACAAGACCACCCACCGGCCCTGGTACGCCGAGGCCGCCGGCTGGCTGACCGCCCACCCGGAACATTTCGACTGGCTCTACCTGAACGCGCGCGGCGAGCTGTGCGAAGGCAGCCGCAGCAATGTCTATGTCGAGCGCGACGGCGTGTGGCTCACGCCCGCGCTGGACTGCGGCCTGCTGCCCGGGGTGCAGCGCGCGGCCCTGCTGCGCGAGGGGCTCGCGCGGGAAGCGGTGCTGACGCTAGACGACCTGCTGGCAGCGCCGGCGCTGCGGCTGTCCAACGGCCTGCGCGGCTGGTTCGACGTGCGGCTGGACCCGATAGGGCCGGACGCCGCCGCCTGATTCCCTGCCGGCTGCCCCCCGGCGCGGCGCGCCGCCGTGTCCCTGCCGGCCTCAGTCCCCCCGCGCGCCGCCCTGCCCGCGCCCGGCCAGCACCATGGCCAGCGCCTCGTTGGCCGCCGCCATGCCCATCGCCGCGGTCACCGTGACGACCGAGCCGTAGCCCGCGCAGGACAGCCCTTGCGGGGCCGGCGCGGGCCGCTGCGCGCCGAGATCGTCTTCCGCTTCGCGCGGACGGCTCCAGGCCGCCGGCAGGATGGCTTCCTGGGCGATCCACAACGCGCGCACCCCCATGCGGGGCACCCGCGACGGCTTGCCCGGGCCGCCGCGCGGCTTGGGAAAACCGTGTTCGCGCCGCAGCGCGTGGCGCAGCTTGGCCAGCAGGGCGTCGTGGGTGGCCTGCGACAGGTCGCCCGCGCGCAAGGCCAGCGGGTCGGTCTTGCCGCCGGCGCCGCCGCACACGACCAGCGCCTGGCGGCGCGCGCGCGCCTGCGCGATCATGGCGATCTTGGCCGCGGCCTGGTCGGTGCAGTCCACCACCGCATCCAGCTCCGGGGCCAGCAGCGCGGCGGCGTTGCCGGGCTCGACGAACTCGTCCACCCGCGTCACCCGGCAGTCCGGGTTGATGCCCGCCACCCGCGCCGCCATGGCGTCCACCTTGGACTGCCCGAGCGTCCCGGTCAGGGCGTGGAGCTGGCGGTTGACGTTGGATTCGGCGATATGGTCCAGGTCCACCAGCGTCAGCGCCCCCACGCCGCAGCGCGCCAGGGCCTCGGCCGTCCAGGAGCCGACCCCGCCCAGGCCCACCACGGCCACGTGCGCGGCCCGCAGGCGGGCAGGCGCGTCCGGGCCGTAGAGCCGGGCCAGGCCGCCGAAGCGGCGCCCGGCGTCGGCGGGAGCGTCCTGCTCGATGTCGGGCGGCATCATTGCGACAGCAGGCTCCATACCTTGTGCGCCATGGCCGCATAGGGCGTATGGGGATTGCCGTAGAGAATGACCGGCAGGGTAATGGGCCGCAGGACCCCGCCCAGGGCAGTCAGCTGGCCGCTGGCCAGCTCGCGCCGCACCATGCTTTCCGGCAGCCAGGCGGCCCCCAGGCCGGCGATCGCCATTTCCTTGATGCCGGCCAGGAATATCGATTCGTGCACCACGTGGATTCCGTGTTCCTGCATGAGGCCGCTCAGGCCGTAGCGGTACAGCGCCCGGCCGACGAAGCTGTCGGTGGGAAAGGCCAGCAGCCGGAATTCCCTGCCCGGCTCCAGCGCGTGCAGCGGCCGGCCCTGGGCCGACACGGCGCTGACGGGAATGAAGGTTTCGTGCCCCAGGTCCAGCTTGAGCGCCCCGACGAGATCCGCCTGCAGGCCTTCGCCTTCCTGCTCCATGCACATCAGGAAATCGGCCTCGCCGCGCATGAAGGCGGCCATGCAGGTTTCATGGTTTTCGGACAGCACGCTGAGATCGACCCTGGGGTCGCGCAGCCGGTCCAGTTTTTCCAGCAGCTCCGGCAGGCGCGTGATCGTCAGGGAATGCTGGGTCGCGAGCACCAGGCGGACCGCATTGCGTCCTTCCGAGCGCATGCGGATGCGCAACTGTTCTATCTGGGATGCCAAGGTGCGCAGCTCCGGCAGGCAGCGCTGGGCAGCCGGAGTCAGCCGGATGGGCTGGTAGCAGCGGTCGAGCAGCTCGACATCCAGCCACTGCTCGAATGCCTGGATGCGCCGGGACAGGGCGGACTGGCTGCTGTGGCGCAACGCCGCGGCGCGGGACAGCGTGCCGGTTTCGGCAACCGCGATCAGGTCTTGCACCCATACCAGTTTCATGGACGTTCCCGTTCCCCGTTTTTTTTGGCCGGCTGCGCGCCGCGGCGCGCAAACCGGACGTTATGCAAATTCTGCACGACGCCTGAAAAATATAGCACTGGCCGCTCCCGGACGGGCTGCGTAGGATACGCCGGATCCATTGCGCACCGCCATTCAGGAGCCGATTTTCATGTTGCAGCTGTCGAAGTATCCGCGCGTCCGCCTGGGGCACTTTCCCACTCCGCTGGAATTCATGCCCAACCTCACCCGCCACCTCGGCGGGCCGAACCTGTATATCAAGCGGGACGATTGCACCGGCCTGGCCACGGGCGGCAACAAGACCCGGAAACTGGAATTCCTGGTCGCGCAGGCGCTGGAACAGGGCGCGGACACCCTGATTACCCAGGGCGCCGTCCAGTCCAACCACGTGCGCCAGACCATCGCCGCGGGCGCCCGGCACGGCCTGCAGACCAAGGCCCTGCTGGAGCAGCGGGTCGGCAACGCAACCGAAGAGTACGAGCATTCGGGCAACGTCATGCTCGACCGCCTGCTGGACGGCGACATCGTCGCCCGCCTGCCGGCCGGCACCGACATGGCCCAGGCCATGGAAGACCTCGCGCGGGACCTCCAGGCATCCGGCCGCAAGCCCTACATCATCCCCGGCGGCGGGTCCAACCCGGTCGGCGCGCTGGGCTATGTCGCCTGCGCCCAGGAACTGCTCGGCCAGGCCTTCGAAACCGGCCTGAAGATCGACCACGTCGTCCACGCCACCGGCAGCACGGGCACCCAGGCGGGCCTGGTCGTCGGCCTGCGCGCGGGCAACAGCGGCATCCCGGTCTACGGCGTCAGCGTCCGCTCCGAAAAGCAGGCCCAGGAAGAAAACGTCTGGAAGCTGGTCCAGGCGTCGCTCGACTACATGAAACTGCCGGCCGGCTGCGTGGCCCGCGAAGACATCGTCGCCAATTCCGACTACGTGGGAGACGGCTACGGCCTTCCCACGGAAGCCATGGTGGAAGCCGTGCGCCTGCTGGCCAGGCATGAAGCGATTCTGCTGGACCCCGTGTATTCCGGGAAAGGCATGGCGGGCCTGATCGACCTCGTGCGCAAGGGCCGGTTCAAGGCCGGCGAGAACGTGGTGTTCATCCACACCGGCGGCGCCGTCGCCCTTTACGGCTACCGCCACGCATTCTGATCCCGGTTTCGCGCTCCCGCGGCCCATACGCCGCGGGGCGGGGCGCCCGCCCGGCGTCCTGGTCCTCCGATCTTGCCGGAACGTCGCCCGACACGCCGGCACCCTGGTCGCATTTCAGAAAATTCCCATCGAAGAGGTGAATATGGCCATCGACTTGAAGTTCCCCCTCCGCGCCCTGCTCGGCCTGACGATCCTGCTGGCCCCGCTGTCGCACGCGGCCGACGCGACGGACTACCCTGCCCGCCAGCCCATCCGGCTGATCGTGGGCTATCCCGCGGGCGGCAGCACGGACCTCAATGGCCGCCTGCTCGGCAAGGCGCTTTCGGAAAAGCTGCACCAATCGGTCGTGGTGGAAAACGTGGGCGGGGCCGGCGGAGCGATCGCGGCGCAGCGGGTCGTCAATGAAAAGCCGGACGGCTATACCCTGCTGGTGGGAGCCGTCAACGAGATCATCATCACCAGCCTGGTGAACCCCAACATCCGATACGACGGCTCCAGGGATTTCACGGGGGTGGGGCTGATAGGCTCCCAGCCGCTGATGCTGACGGCCTCCAAGAAATCCGGGATAACGAACATCGACGAGTATCTGGCCATGGTGGCGTCCGGAAAATCGTCCCAGTACAGCTTCGGCTCGTCGGGCGTCGGCACCTCGCTGCACCTGGCTGGCGAAATGATCAACGCGGCAACCAAGGGCGAAGTCCAGCACGTGCCGTACCGGGGCGTCGCGCCGCTGCTGACCGACATGGTGAGCGGGCAGCTGGATTTCGGAATATTCGGGCTTTCTTCCGGCCTGCCCCAGGTGGAAACCGGGGCGATCGTTCCGATCGGCGTCACGGCGCCCAAGCGTTCCGAAACGGCGCCCGATATTCCCGCGCTGTCCGAGAACCCCGTCTTCGAGGGCCTGGACGTCAGCCTGTGGTTCGGTCTCTTCGGCCCGGCCAACCTGCCGCAGCCGGTGGTCGACAAGCTGGCAGGCGCACTGAAGGAAATCGTCAACGACAAGGCGTTCCAGGAAGAATACAAGCGCACCGGCGGAACGGTCATCACGGAAACGCCCGACATGGCCGGCTTTCTCAAATCCGAACGCGAGAAATACCAGCGTATCGTCGATATCGCCCACATCGGCAAAGAATGATCAGAGGCGATGCCATGAAGTTCGAAATCGATGTGCCCGACCTTTCCCGCGAACGGATCGGCAACACCGGCGTACCCGGAGTCTGGCATTTCGACTCCGGAAAACCGGGGCCCAGCGTCCTGGTCACCGCGCTGATCCACGGCAACGAACTGTGCGGCGCCTGGGCCCTGAAGGAACTGCTCGCCGCGGAAATCCGACCGGCGCAAGGGAAGCTTACGCTGCTTTTCGGCAATCTGGACGCGTTCGACCGCTTCGACCGGAACCATCATGATGCGTCCCGGTTCGTCGACGTGGACCTGAACCGGGTCTGGACGCCCGGGCGGCTCTCCGCGCCCGACTCGGCGGAAGCCCGCCGCGCCGCGCAACTGCGGCCCTGGGTAGAGCAGGCCGACCGCATGCTCGACATCCATTCCATGCACGAACCCTCGCCCCCGCTGCTGGTCGTGGGCACGCTGCAAAGGAATATCGAATTCGGCAGGCAACTGGGCATCCCCCGCCACGTCATCATCGACCCGGGCCACAAGGATGGCGTGCGGATGCGGGACTTCGCCCAGTTCGGAGACCCGGATGCGGATGCGCTTGCCGTATTGATCGAGTGCGGCTTCCACGGCTCACGCTCGTCCCTGGAGGTCGCCCGCAGGCTGGCGGGACGCTTTCTTTTCCTGACCGGCGCGGTGGCGCCCGAACGATTGCCGGCGCACTGGCCCGACATCCGGAACGCGGAAGGCGGCCAGGAATTCCTGCGGGTCACGGAACCCGTTGTCGCTTCCACCTTCGATTTCGTTTTCACCCAGCCCTGGCAAGGAATGGAGTGCATCGAGAAACAGGGAACGGTCATCGGCTACGACAACGGCGCCCCGGTTGCGACTCCGTACGACGACTGCGTGCTCATCATGCCGTCCCTGCGCCAGCTTCTGCCGGGGGTCACCGTCGTGCGCCTGGCCCGGCGGGAGTCCGTGCATGCCGGATGATTTCGCCGGCAGGTTCCTGGGGGTGCTGGGCGGCATGGGTCCCATGGCCGGCGCCTATTTCATGGAGCGGCTGACGGCTCTGACGGATACGCCCGAAGAACAGGGCCACGTTCCCGCCATCCTGTGGAGCGATCCCCGCATCCCGCCCAGGCCGGCCGCCCACTTCGGCAACGGCGCGGACCCGTTTCCCTGGATGGCCCACGGCATCCGGCAACTGACGGCGGCGGGGGCCTCGGCCATCGCCATCCCCTGCAACAGCGCCCATCTCTGGTACGACCGCCTGCAGGCGGCCTGTGCCGCGCCCATCCTGCACATCGTGCGGTCCGCGGCCGGCCAGGTGTCCCGGTGCGCCCCCGAAGCCGCTCGCATCGGCCTGATGGGCACGCTCGCCACCCTGGATTCGCGCCTTTACCAGGACGAACTCGAACGCCGCGGCTACTCCTGCCTGCTGCCGCCGGCAAACGAAATGGAGGCCCTCTGCCTGCCCGCCATCCGGCTGGTCAAGGAAAACCGGATGGACGAAGCCGCGGCGCCGGCCGCGCGGCAGATCGAGGCCCTGCGGGAGCGGGGCGCGGAGATCATCGTGCTGGGGTGCACGGAATTGCCGCTGGCCGTGCCCCATGGCATGCGGCCCGGCCTGGGAGTGACGATCGTCGATTCCATCGACGCCCTTGCGGGGGCGGCGCTGGCATGGTGGCGCGGGCCGGATGCCCCGCGGCATTAGCCACCTTCATTAGCAACCCTCGAAAGCAGGAAACCAGCCATGCAGGATTCGCCTTCCCTTCCGCTGCCGGAACCCGACGGCATCGATACGGAACGGCTCTGGCGCCGGGTGGAAACGCTGTCGCAGTTCACCGAACCCGACCGGCCCTGGACGCGCCGGGCATTCTCCGACCTTCATGCCCGGGCACGGGCCTGGCTGCAGGACCAGATGGAAGCGGCGGGGCTCGATCCCCGGCTCGACGCGGCGGGCAACCTGATCGGCCGGAAAGCCGGAACCGCGCCTCGCGCACGGCCGCTAATCACCGGATCGCACAGCGACACCGTCATCTCGGGCGGCCGCTTCGACGGCATCATCGGGGTGCTTGCGGGGATAGAGGCCGCCCATGCCATGCGCGACAAGGGCGTTGCGCTGGCGCATCCGCTGGAAGTCATCGATTTCATGTCGGAGGAACCCAGCGACTACGGCATCTCCTGCGTCGGCAGCCGCGCCCTGGCCGGCCTGCTGGAAGCGTCCATGCTGTCGGCCACCGATCCGCGGGGCGAGACCCTGGCCGCAGGCCTCGCCCGCATCGGCGCCGACCCTTCGGCGCTGGATCGCGTGCGGCGGGAACCCGGCTCGACCGCCGCCTACCTGGAACTCCACATCGAGCAAGGCCCCGTCCTGGAACAAAAAGACATGCCGATCGGCGTCGTGACCCACATCGCGGGCGCGCGGCGGGTCGCCGTGGAGTTCCTGGGCAGCACGGGCCATTCCGGTACCACGCCCATGGCCATGCGCAAGGACGCCCTGGTCGCCGCCAGCGGGCTGGTCACCGAAGCCCATCTGCTTGCCGCAGAGAGGGACTCGCCGGAGCGCTATGTGGTGGCAACCGTCGGCCGCATACTGAACGAACCGAACATGGCAAACGCGATCCCGGGAAGAGTCGACATGGTGCTGGAAGTCCGCAGCGACGACGACGGCGTGGTCGACTCCTTCCCGGAAGACGCGCTGGCGAGGCTGCGCGCGCGCGGCCTCGCCAGCGGCGTGGAAGTGCGGACCCGGGAACTGACACGATCCCGGGTGACGCATTGCGACCCCGGCATCATGGCGGTCATCGAAGACTCGGCTGCCGCGCTGCGGTATCCGGCCATGCGCCTGCCGAGCGGCGCCGGACACGACGGCGTCTATATGCGGTCCACCGGGCCGATAGGGATGATATTCGTTCCCTGTCTAGGGGGAAGAAGCCACTGCCCGGAAGAATGGCTCGCGCCCGAACAACTCGCCAACGGGACCCGCGTGCTGTATCGCTCGCTGCTGGAGCTGGATCGCAGGCTGGCTTAGGGCTCCGCAGCAGGCCAGCGCGGTGGCGGCCAGCAGCTCGCGGCCGCTGGCGCCGGCGGCCTCGGCCACCGCGACGGCGGTGGGCACGACCACGATGTCGGAATGCGCCACGGCCAGGTGGTGCAGGCTGTCGTAGTCCAGCGCCGCGGCATAGACGCTGTTGACGAAGCCGGCGTTGCGCGCCGACATGCGCTCGCCCGTGTCCCACACCGTGCTGGCGCCGGCGGAGCCTTCCCGGCGCGCCACGTCCAGCACTTGCGCCGTGCCCGGCGCATGGCGGGCGCCGACGGCCACCGCCAGGGTATCGATCAGGGATTCCTTGGCGGCCGCGATCTCTTCGGGCGGCAGCGAGGCGTAGCCGATTTCGGCCGCGTGGCGGCCCAGGATGTCGGAAATGAGCTCTTGCTGTGGCATGCGGTTTGCGGCGCGGCGGGTTGGATGCGATGCCGCAATGATAGGGGATGCGCGGCCGGGATGCATGGTCTCGTAGCATGAAGAATTTTGCCGCGACAACCAAGGCGGCCAGTCCGTGGGAAGCCCCGCCATGAAAACCGGAAAGTTACCGGCTACAGCTGTTCCAGCAACTTGCGCGCGGCCTCTTCGAACGAAGCAAAGGCTGTCGGGTAATCGACTTCCATTCCCTCAATAACGAGAGGAAGTACCCTTTTCAAGTAGTTCGCCCGAAGCTCCTCGCTGATCTTCGCCTGCACAAGTGTTGAGCTCAAGGCTTTACGTGGATCGTTCTCGAACGCCGCGTCATGGCCCTTGAACTCTTCGGCATCGCCATACACCAGACTGGAGAAAACCCCGCATGCCGCCTCAAGCTGTTGAGGTTGCTCATGCATGATGCGATGCACGTCGTAGACGTGGCGAACCAAGGCAGGATCTGTTTCCTCTTTCTGCAGGCCGGACCATTGCCGATGGCAACGACGCAGCAGGGACAACACTTTCTCTGCGAGAGTCTCGGCAACATGGACGCAGGGGATGCTTAGGGTCTTGGAAGCCGGGATTCCCGCAACGTCCTCATACATATATCCGAACTGCCTGACACAGACCGGCAACCTGGGATGGCGGTGGATGACTTCCAACTTGAGCATCGGACGAAGCATGCCAAGTGTGTGCGTGGCGGGCTCGTATAAGGAACCGACCTCGTAATAGCGACGCGAGTCTCCGACAAAAGGATGGATTGGCACGACTATCCTGCATATCGGGCACAACAAGACCGAGTTCGTCCAGCATATCGGCCAATGCCTGATGAAGCGCCTTCAACCGTGCCCGATGGCCCGTATTCGCTTTCAACTCCGTGGACGGTGCAGCGAGTATCACCTTGATGTCCACGTCTTCGGACATCCGCGAGACAAAACGATGCGCTTTCGATAAACAAGTGCCCCCGGCAAACACCAGTGTGATCCCATCGTCCACCCGAGTCGACTCGCCACGCATCAGTCGCTGGAAATACCCGTGGCGGACTTGTAGGCGGCTCAACGCTTCCAGCATGTCCGTGATGTGGATATCTTTTTCGACCATTTGCAGCGGAAGCCTGCCCAACAGGCCTTGTGCCGCCAGATCCTCAAGTACTTGCAGTTGCTCTGCCGTAATTGTTTTCATAAAGAAGACGGCGACCACCCACGGTGATGTTGCGCTGAATACGGCGCGAGCCCGTATTGACCACCAGCTTCCCTGGAAGCTGAGCAGACCGGCCCGCGTTGTATTCGCCGGCTGCTGCGCCAGGCGAAACGGAAACTCCCAAGCGCGTCAATGCTTCCTGGGCAAGGGTTTCGAGCGACCCTGCAGGAATGACTGCGCCCGTTACGGAGCTTACCCGCGTCTTGGCATACACCCCTGTACCTATGCGGACCAAAACGCCACGCTGTTGTAACGCCTTGAGGGCGGCGGATACTTGCGAAGGGCTTCCAAGCGACGCGATATCTGCGCGCAAGATAATGTTGCCCGCCCGCTTCCCGACAGACCGAAGCAATCGCTCTTCCAATTTCATGGCCGCCTCCTTATTTGACGCACCGCCCTAAATTTTGACCATGTCACTTCTACAATATTTTATTGTAAATCTCTTTTAATTCAATGGGATATTCCATCACAAATTGCCTACTTCCAAGCAATATCAGAAAGAAGGTTTCACACGTGGAGAAAGGCCGCTCCCAAGGCCGCACCGCCCGCGCCCAGCCCGGTCACTGCGCCGCCACCGCCGGCACGTTGTCGTCGCCGCCCAGCGCCTGGTACACCGTCACCTGGTTCAGCAGCCGGTCGCGCTGGTTCTCCGCCAGCGCGACCTCGGCGCTGCGCCGGCGCTCCTGCGCGTCCAGCCAGTCGCGCAGCGGCACGGCGCCGGAGCGGTAGCGCACTTCGTACAGGCTCTCGGCCTGGCGCGCGGCCGCCAGCGATTCGGCCAGTTGCTCGCGCTGTGCCTCGTAGTGGCGGCGCGCGGACAGGGCGTTCTCGACGTCGGCCAGCGCCTGGTAGAGCGCCTGCCGGAAGTTGACCACGGCCTCTTCGTATTCCGTTTCGGAGACACGGACGGACAGCCGCATCTCGTTCCATTGCAGGAAGGGCAGCACCAGGCCCGCGCCCAGCGAAGCCACGGGGTTCTGCAGCACCGTCGACAGCGAGGAACTGGCGCTGCCCAGGGCGCCGGTCAGGCTCAGCCTGGGGTAGTAGCCCGCGCGCGTGGCGTCGGCCGTGGCCAGCGACGCGCGCAGGCGCAGCTCGGCCGCCCGCAGGTCGGGGCGGCGTGCAAGCACGTCGGCCGGCACGCCGGCGCGCACGCCCGGAGGCTCGCCCCGGGGCAGCGCGGGCGGGTCGGCCATGACGCGCTCGGGCGGCCCGTCGAACAGGATCGCCAGGCCGTTCAGGGACTCCACGCGCTGCTGCTCGAGCTGGGTGTGCGCGGCCTGCTGGGTGGCCAGGTTCTGGCGCGCCTCGGCGACTTCCAGGCCGGAAGCGCCGCCCGCCTCGTACTGTGCGCGCACCAGGTCCAGCGTGCGGCGGGCGTAGGCGATGCTTTCGCGGCTGCTGGCCAGGCGCTGGTTGATGTAGGCGATGCGCCAGTACAAATCGGCGGTGGTGCCGATCAGGCTGAGCGCGGCGCTCTGGCGGTCTTCTTCCGTGGCCAGGGCTTCCCATTGCGCGGCGTCGCGCTGGCGGGCCAGGCGGCCCCACAGGTCGGCCTCGTAGCTGACCGTCAGGTTCACCGAATTGCTGCGGGTCACCACGCGCGGGCCGCGCAGGGTCTCGTCGCGGCCCACGTTGCCGTCGGCGCCCAGCACCGGGAACATGCGGTCGCGCGCCAGCCCGGCCTCGAGCTGGGCGCGCCGCACGCGGATGGCGGCCGCGGCCAGGTCGTTGTTGCGGGCCAGGGCGAGTTCGACCAGGCCATCCAGGCGGGCGTCGCCGAAGTTCTCCCACCAGCGGCCGGCGGCGGGCGCGGACGGGACGGCGTCGCCCTGGGCCCAGCGGGCAGGCAGCTCGGCTTGCGGCGGGGAATAATCGCTTTCGAGCAGCGCGCCGCAGCCGGCCAGGGACAGCAGCGCGGCGGCAAGCGCCGCCGCGGCGCAGGCGCGCCGGAGGGGAGCGGAGAAGAAGGAGTCCGTATCGTTCATTCGCGCGCCAGCGCCTCCACCGGGTCCAGGCGCGCCGCGTTGCGCGCCGGCAGGAAACCGAACAGCACGCCGATCAGGGTCGAGCAGACGAAGGCGGCCACCATGGAAGCCGCCGAGTAGATCATGCGGAAGCCGAAGCCGGCGTGGTCGACCAGCACGCCTATGCCCAGCGACAGCAGGATGCCGAGCACCCCGCCGATCAGGCAGACCAGCACGGCCTCGATCAGGAACTGCCGCATGATGTCGCCGCGGCGCGCGCCCACGGCCATGCGTACGCCGATCTCGCGGGTGCGCTCGGTGACCGAGACCAGCATGATGTTCATGACGCCGATGCCGCCGACCACCAGCGAGATCAGGGCGATGGCCGACACCAGCAGGGTCATGGTGGCGGTGGTGGCCTCCACGGTGCGGCGGATGGTGTCGGTGTTGAAGACGAAGAAATCCTTGGTGCCGTGGCGCTGGGTCAGCAGCTTGACGATGCTCTGCTCTGCCTGCGTGGTGGCGACCGTGTCGCTGACGCGAACGGTGATGCTGCGCAGGTGCTGCTGGCCCAGCAGCCGGCCCAGCGCCGTGGTGTAGGGCACCCAGACGTTGAGGGTTTCGGCCGAGCCGCCGAAGGCGCTGTCCTGCTTGCGGGCCACGCCGATCACCCGCGCCGGCATGCCGCCCAGCAGTATCACCTGCCCCAGCGCGGCGCCGCTATTGCCGAACAGGGTGTCGCGCGTCTTTTCGTCTATGACCACGTCCTGCGCGCGGCGCTGCACGCCGGCCGCGTCGAAGGCCTGGCCCTGGGCGATGGTCACGCCGCGCACGCGGAAATACTGTTCGCCCACGCCGTTGATGGTGGCCGAGACCGACACGTTGCGATAGCGCACGCTGGCCGAGGTGGTAACGCTGGGCGTGACGCTGTCGGCGTAGTCCTGCCGGGCCAGCGCGTCCGCGTCGGCAGGCACCAGGGTGCGTATCGACGCGGCCTTCTCGTCGCCGAAGTCCTTGCCGGGGAAGATGTCTATGGTGTTGGTGCCGATGGAACTGATGTCCTGCAGGATCTTCTCGCGCGAGCCGGAGCCCAGCGCCACCACGGATACCACGGCGGCGATGCCGATGACGATGCCCAGCATGGTCAGGAAAGTGCGCAGGCGGTGCGAGTTCATCGCCAGCAGGGCCATGCGCAGGGCCTCGGCGGCGCGGTCCAGGCCGGCGCGCCAGCTGTCGCCCGCCCTGTCCGCCCTGTCCGCCCTGTCCGCCCTGTCCGCCCTGTCCGCCCTGTCCGGCCCCGCGGACCTTCCCGCTGCTTGCGCATCCGGCCCTGCCGTCGCCGCCGCCGGCCCACGGTCGGCCACGATCTCGCCGTCGCGGATCTCGATGATGCGCCGCGCATGGCGGGCCACTTCCATGTCGTGGGTGACGACGATGACGGTGTGGCCGGCGGCGTTGAGCTCTTCCAGGATGTCCAGCACTTCGCGGCCGGTCTGCGTGTCCAGCGCGCCGGTGGGCTCGTCGGCCAGGATCACCTGCCCGCCGTTCATCAGCGCGCGTGCGATGCTCACGCGCTGCTGCTGGCCGCCCGAGAGCTGGCCGGGCCGGTGCGCGCTGCGGTCCTGCAGGCCCAGCCGCGCCAGCAGGGCCTGGGCGCGCGCCTGCCGGTCCGCGCGCGGCTTGCCGGCGTAGACCGCCGGGATCTCCACGTTGCCCAGGGCGGTGAGGTCCGGCAGCAGGTGGTAGCGCTGGAAGATGAAGCCGAAATGCTCGCGCCGCAGCCGGGCCAGTTCGTCGGCATCCAGCTCGCCGGTGTCGCGGCCCGCCACGCGGTAGGCGCCGCGCGTGGGCCGGTCCAGGCAACCCAGGATGTTCATGAGGGTGGACTTGCCCGAGCCGGACGCGCCCACGATGGCGACCATCTCGCCCGCCTCGATGGCGAGGTCGATGTCCTTGAGCACGGCCAGCGTCTGGTCGCCCGCCGGGAATTCGCGGCGCAGGCCGCGCAGCTCGAGCAGCGCCATCGGCCTACGTCCGCGGCGGCCCGCCGGCGGGCGCGCCCGCCGGGACCTCGCCGGTGACCACGCGTTCGCCTTCCTTCAGGCCCTCGAGCACCTGGGCGGTGACGTGGTTGTCCAGGCCGATGCGCACCTGGCGCGGCTGCGCCCGCCCCTGCCCGTCCAGCACGCGCACGGTATAGCGGCCGTCTTCCCCGCGCTCGCCCAGCGCCGCGGAGGGAATGGTCAGCGCCTGCTCGGCGCGCGACAGCACGATGCTGACCTGCGCGGTCATGGAGATGCGCAGTTTTTCGTCCGGGTTGGGCACGTCGAACAGGCCGTTGTAGTAGACCGCCGAGCTGGTGCTGTCGCTGCTGGCGCCGGAGGCGCCGTACAGCGAGCTGCTGTCGTCCTGCATGATGGAGTCGGGCGCCGGCTCGATGGCCCGCAGCCGGGCCTGGTAGCGGTGGTCGGGCTCGCCCAGGATGGTGAAGTACACCTCCTGCCCGGGCTGGACGCGCACCACGTCGGCCTCGGAAATCTGCGCCTTGACGGTCATGGTGTCGACCTGGGCCACCTTGATGATGGTGGGCGCCTGCTGCATGGCGCTGACCGTCTGGCCTTCCCGGGTGACGATGGCCACGACCATGCCGTCTATGGGCGAGACGATGCGGGTGTAGCCCAGGTTGACCTTGGCGGTGTCGACCTCGATCTCGGCCTGGGCGATCTGGGCCTGAAGTTCCGCGATTTCGGCGCGGGTCACGCCCAGCGTGGCCTCGGCCGCCTCGTAGTCCTCGCGGGACGTGGCGTCGCGCGCCAGCATGGCGGCCTGGCGCTTGAAGGCCAGCTCGGCCTGCCGGAGGGTGGCCTGGCGCGAACGCAGCTGGGCGCGCACCGTCTCCAGCGCGGCCTCGGCGTTGCGCAGGTCGTTCTGCTGGGTCAGGGAATCGATCTCGGCCACCAGCTGCCCCTTGGCCACTCGGTCGCCCAGCGCGACCTTGAGCGATTTCAGCTGGCCGGATACCTGGGCGCCGACGCTGACCTGGTTGTAGGCCTCCAGCGTGCCGCTGGCCAGCACCGCGTCCTCGAGGTCGGCCACCGCGACCGGAGCGCTGGCGTACGCCGGCCCGGGCGCCGGGCGGAAGAACAGGAACCGGGCCGCCAGCACGGCCAGCACCGCGGCGGCCGCGAACAGGGCATAGCGCAGGCGCTTGTTGGGAGGCTTTTTCATATCGCAAGGGAAAAGGACCGGAACGGCCGGGCCGGACGGGACGCGCCCCCCGGACCAGCGCCATTCTACGTGGCAGGCGGGGCGGCCGGCCGCCGGGGCCCGGCCGGCAATCCGGGAACGCCGGCGGCGCAAGCAATAGAGCGCCCCCGCCCGGCGAAGTTCGCGCCGGCCCGGAGGCGCCCGCCGGCACGATGCGGCCCGGCCCTTACGCCCCGCCTGCTGCGCTTGCCTGTTCCTTCCCCGCTTGCCTGCCGCGTGTCGGCCCGGCCCCCGCGCGCCGGGCGCCGGCGGGCCGAGCCCGCTCAAACCGACAGGTCAAGCCGACTCGACAACCCTTGCGGGGGGGATCACAATAACGCCTTTCGCGCCGTGTCTACTGCCCCTTCCCCACCCTCGGAACCCTCCCCCGCGCTCGACTTCCCGAACGCGGTGCTCCTGTGCACGCTCTGCATGCTCAGCCATGTGGTGCTCACCGGCGGGCGGATCGCGGTGTCGCTGACCGCCCTGGGCATGGGGCTGTCCACCTTCACGGTGGGCCTGCTGGTGGCCATGTTCGCCTTCCTGCCCATGCTGCTGTCGGTGCGCGCCGGCCGCCTGATCGACCGCATCGGGGCCGGGCGCCCGCTGCGGGCCGGGGTGGCGCTGGTCGCGGTAGGCGCGGCCCTGCCCTTCGCGTGGCCGGCCAACTTCACCCTGCTGACCGCGGCGGTCTGCATCGGCATCGGCTTCATGCTGTGCCAGGTCGCCACCCAGAACCTGCTGGGCCAGGCGGACCCGACGGCCCGGCTGCGCAACTTTTCCGCCATGTCGCTGATGCTGTCGCTGTCGGGCTTCGGCGGCCCGCTGATCGCCGGCCTGTCCATCGACCACCTGGGCCACCGCTACGCCTTCGGCCTGCTGGCCGTGGCGCCGCTGCTGTCGGCCGTGGGGCTGTACCTGCTGTGGCGCCGCCTGCCCCTGCCGGCGGCCGCCCCCGAACGGCCGGCCCGTCCCCCGCGGCTGGGCGACCTGGTCGCCACCCCGGCGCTGCGCCGCGTGCTCATGGCCAATGTGCTGCTGGCCGGCGCCTGGGACACCCACATGTTCCTCGTACCCATCTTCGGCGTGTCGATCGGCCTGTCGGCGACCACCATCGGCCTGGTGCTGGCGGTCTTCGCCGGCGCCACCTTCGTCATCCGGCTGGCCCTGCCCCTGATCCAGCGGCGCATGCGGCCCTGGTCGCTGATCAGCGCCGCCATGTTCGGCGCCGGCGCCAGCTACCTGCTCTACCCCTGGTTCTCCGACGCCGGCGTGCTCGCCGTGATCGCCTTCGCCATGGGGCTGGCGCTGGGCTCCAGCCAGCCCAGCATCCTGGCCCTGCTGCACCAGTACGCCCCGCCCGGCCGGGCCGCGGAGGCCATCGGCCTGCGCACCGCCCTGATCAACGGCAGCCAGGTCTCGCTACCGCTGGCCGTGGGCGCCCTGGCCACCGCGGTGGGCATCGCCCCCATATTCGCCGCCTGTGCCCTGGCCCTGGGCGCGGGCGGCTGGACCGCCCGCAAGGTTTCCCTCGCCACCCGGGCCAGACGCCCCGTCCCCCATGGCTGACCGCCCGTTTTCGCCGCCCGCCGCCCACACCTTCCGGCTCTGGTCCGCCGAAGAAAAACAGGCCTCGCTGCGGGAGGCCCTGACGCACTGGCGGCCCGGCGAGGACGCCTGGGTCTACGCCTACGGCTCGCTGATCTGGCGCCCGGAGTTCGACTACCTGGAACGCCGCAAGGCCACGCTGCGCGGCTACCACCGGGCGCTGTGCCTGTGGTCGCGGGTCAACCGCGGCACGCCGGAATGCCCGGGCCTGGTGCTGGGGCTGGACCGCGGCGGCTCCTGCGGCGGCGTGGTCTACCGCCTGGCCGCCGGCCACGTGCCGGAAGCCTTCGGCGCGCTGTGGGAACGCGAAATGTCCACCGGCGCCTACCTGCCGCGCTGGGTGTCCTGCGATACCGGCGGCGGCCCGGTGCGGGCGCTGGTCTTCGTCATGAACCGCGACAACCCCGGCTACGTGCCCACCCTGCCGGAATCCGAGGTCCTGGCCATCGTGCGGCGCGCCACGGGCCGCTACGGCCCCTGCACCGACTACGTGCTGCACACCGTCCAGGCCCTGCGCGATTCCGGCATCCGCGACACCCGGCTCGAAACCCTGGCCCGCCGCCTGGCGCAGGCACGAGAGCAGGCAGGAAATACATGAAGGCCCGGCCCGCCGGCGCCGCCCTCATCAAGCGCCTCAAGGCCGCCCCCTGCCCGGGCGTTACACTCCCGTATCCGTCCTTACCGCCCGCCTACGCGCCATGTCCCTCGCCGATCTGCGCCAGAACTACGCCAAAAGCACCCTGCTGGAAAGCCAGGCCGACGCCTCGCCCTTCCGGCAATTCTCCGCCTGGTTCGACCAGGCGGTCGCCGCCCAGGTGCCCGAGCCCAACGCCATGACGCTGGCCACGGCCGGCGCCGACGGCCGGCCGGCCGCGCGCATCGTGCTGCTCAAGGGCGCGGACGAGCGCGGCTTCGCCTTCTTCACCAATTACCTGTCGCGCAAGGGCCGCGAGCTGGATGCCCGTCCCTGGGCCAGCCTGCTCTTCTTCTGGCAGCCGCTGGAGCGGCAGGTCCGCATCGAGGGCCCGGTCGAGCGGCTCCCGGCCGCGGATTCCGACGCCTATTTCGCCAGCCGGCCTGCCGGCTCGCGCCTGGGCGCCTGGGCCTCGCCGCAGAGCGAGCCGATCACGCGCGAAGACCTGGAAGCCCGCGAGGCCGATGCCCGCGCGCGCTACGGCGAGAACATCCCGCGCCCGCCGCACTGGGGAGGCTACCGCGTGCTGCCGGAAACCTTCGAGTTCTGGCAGGGCCGGCCGTCGCGCCTGCACGACCGCCTGTCCTACCGCCGCGGTCCCGACGGCGCATGGCGCATCGTGCGCCTGGCCCCCTGAGCCGCCCGCCCGCATGCCGGCCGCTGCTCCCGATTTCGACGCCTGCGAATTCCGGCGCGCGCTGGGGCGCTTCGCCACCGGCGTAACGGTGGTGACCGCGGCCGGGCCGGACGGTACGCCCGCGGGGCTGACGGTCAGCTCGTTCAATTCGGTTTCGCTCGACCCGCCGCTGGTGCTGTGGAGCCTGTCGCGCGCGTCCTCGTCGCTGGACCTGTTCCAGGGCTGCCGGCGCTACGTGGTGAACGTGCTGGCCGCGGGCCAGCTCGCGCTGGCGCGGCGCTTTGCCGGCGGCAGCCCGGCCGAGCGTTTCGCCGGCCTGGCGCTGCACCATGCCCCGGGCGGCACGCCCATGCTGGGCCCGGAATGCGCCGCCTGGTTCGAATGCCACAACCGCAGCCGCTACGTCGAAGGCGACCACGTGATCCTGGTTGGCGAGGTCGAACGCTGCCGCCACAGCGGCGCCCCGCCCCTGGTCTATCATGCGGGCGGTTTCGACCTGACTCCCCCGGGCCGAGAAGGCCCTCCTGCCGCATGACCCACGACTACATCCTCACGCTTTCCTGCCCCGACCGCACGGGCATCGTCTTTCGCGTCAGCGGCCTGCTGTACGAACTGGGCTGCAATATCCTGGACGCACAGCAGTTCGGCGACCCCGAAACCGGCCGCTTCTTCCTGCGGGTGCATTTCTCGGTCTCGCCGGACTGTGCGCCGGACGCGCTGCGCGCCCGCTTCGCGGAAACCGCCGGCGAGTACGACATGGACTGGCAGATCCACGACGCCAGCCGCAAGGCCCGCCTGCTGATCCTGGTCAGCCGCCAGGGCCATTGCCTGAACGACCTGCTGTTCCGCACCCACAGCGGCCAGCTGCCGGTGGAGATCGCGGGCATCGTGTCCAACCACCAGGACTTCGCCCCGCTGGCGCAGTCCTACGGCATCCCGTTCCACTGGCTGCCGGTGACGCCGCAGACCAAGCCGGACCAGGAGCGCCAGGTGCTGGAGCTGGTCGAGCGCGAGCGCATCGACCTGGTGGTGCTGGCACGCTACATGCAGATCCTGTCGGAAGAGATGTGCCGGGCGCTGGCGGGTCGGGCGATCAACATCCACCACAGTTTCCTGCCCAGCTTCAAGGGCGCGCGGCCGTACCACCAGGCGCACCAGCGCGGGGTGAAGATCATCGGGGCGACGGCGCACTACGTGACGCCGGACCTGGACGAGGGGCCGATCATCGACCAGGACATCGAGCGGGTCCACCACGCCATGAGCTCGCAGGACCTCGCCCAGGTGGGCAGCGACATCGAATCCCTGGTGCTGGCGCGCGCGGTGCGCAGCCACGTGGAGCACCGGATACTGCTCAACGGCAACCGGACGGTGGTGTTCCGGTAGGGATTGTTTGCCTGCCGGCGCGTGGGTTGAGTTCTTCTGACGTCCCGTCGGGGGCGCGGGGGGCTGACGGCCAAGTCGCTCGGCTCGGGCGCGCCATCAGGCGCCCTCGGTCCCGCTGCGCGGGACTGCCCTCGCTCCAATTGGCCGTCAGCCCCCGCGCCCCCGACGGGACTCGCGCAACGGCTCATGAGGGAAACGACTCGCGAGAGACGACTGGCGAAACCCCGCCCCGCCCCACTCCGATGCCAGCCTGCGCCCGGCGGGCAGGGGAGCGGCGGCCAATTGGAGCCAGGGCAGTCCCGCGCAGCGGGACCGAAGGCGCCTGATGGCGCGCCCGAGCCGAGCGACTTGGCCGCCGCTCCCCTGCCCGCCGGCCGCAGGCGACTCAAGAACCCCGGCACTCCGGCCGACCGCCCGGCCCCACATCCCCGTCCCGAGAACACCCCGTAAAATCCCCGCTACCCCCACGA